>Ga0316204_10004221_pt1 | contig 26384 bp, 21 predicted proteins | sample 6monrhotite_MG_2_FD_205661 | JGI IMG/M metagenome (GOLD analysis project Ga0316204, IMG submission 205661) | Microbial mat bacterial communities from mineral coupon in-situ incubated in ocean water Damariscotta River, Maine, United States -... | ecosystem: Environmental > Aquatic > Marine >...
ATCCTGAATACTGACTTCTAATTCTTCAGCTTTCATATCCAGTTCTTCAAGGTTCAGCTGAACTTCTTTTATTTGCTGTTCACGTGCCAGCACACCAGATTTTTCATCTTTATCACGGGCAACACGTAACCAGGCTTTGGCCAACCAGATACCGTCCGCGGTAATCACCGACTCACCTGCGCTTAAGGAACTGCGCATCGCCATTGCCTGATTCAGGTCATCGGCAACTTTCACCCCATCAAGAATACCATCAAGGGCGACTGTAGATTTAATTTTACTCGACAGACTATCCGCATTACTGGCGGAAGCTGCTGCCACAGAAGTATCGAGAAGATTTAAATGCCCGTCATCCAGCTCACCTATAACCTGCGCAACACTGTCCATGCCATCTACACAAACCGCTTCAAGATGCGAGCCTAATACGGTTTCAGCAGCTTTTTCCCAGCCCGCGTCTACTTCTATATTTTCTGCCAGGCGAGAGTTGCCAGATAAATTATGTTTTTCTAACCAGCCGGACACTGCATTTGCATCTTTACCCAATGCGGCTTTCTGTAATGCTTCCAGTGAAGCAAGACGACCACGACTATCATGTAATTGATGACGAATTTCATCTTCATCACGATTTAACTGAGTAGCCTGTTCACGTTGACTACGAATCTGCTCGATAACTTCAGCGACCTTATCCTGCATCTCTGATTTTTTCATCTCAGCAGTTTCACTCTGCTCACGTAACTGCTCCAGTTCGATTTCTAAATCATCACCCACCAGTTTACGTTTTTCTTCTTCAATTTTTTCCAGGCGCTGGCTTAGCTGAACAACATGTTTTTCAAGTTGCTCCATACGTGTGCGTTCAACCTGTGCGGTTTGTGAAGGTTCTGCTGCGCGCTGGTTATGATTATCCCAGTCGCTTTGCCATTCCTGCATGGCCTGCTCTGCTTCCTGCAGTTGTTCATTAACCGCCTGCTGAGATTCACGTTGCATTTCAAGTTTAGGTTCAGCCTCACCTAAAACCAGATCAATTTCTTCGAGTTGTTCGCGGTCTGCTTTTAATGACTCTTCAACTTCTTTTAATGCATTTTCCAGATCAACCAGATCACTTTGCTGACGATTCAGCATTTCTTTTTCGTGATGAATAGTTTGTTCTATACGAGAAATTTCAGAACCCAGACTATAGAAACGAGCCTGTACCGCATTCAGCGATTCATTAGATTCAACACGCTGCTCGCGTAAAGTTTCCAGCTCTGATTCAACGGAACGTTGTTCTGCAATCACTTCTTGCAAACGAGTTTCCTGCTCTTCAATAGTCTGTTCACGGTTTTCCATTTCCGCATGTAACTCGCGCCAGCGCAGTGCGAGGTGCTCAGCTTTCAGACGACGTTCTTCAATTTTTAATTCTTTATATTTTTCAGCGGTACGTGACTGGCGTTGCAGATGGTTTAACTGCTTGTCGATTTCTTCACGCAAATCATCCAGGCGCTCAAGGTTTTCTCGAGTGTGGCGAATACGCGTTTCTGTTTCACGCCGACGCTCTTTGTATTTAGAGATACCCGCCGCTTCTTCCAGAAATACACGTAACTCTTCTGGTTTGGCCTCAATCAGGCGAGAGATCATGCCCTGTTCAATAATCGCGTAACTGCGTGGCCCAAGCCCTGTACCCAGAAATAGATCGGCAATATCACGCCGACGGCACTTGGTGCCATTTAGAAAATACTTGGATTGTCCATCACGGGTTACCAGGCGTTTTGCAGAAATCTCCGCATAATTCGCATAAGGACCTTCCAGCTTGCCTTCACTGTTATCAAATACCAGCTCAACTGATGCCTGACTCACCGGTTTACGCGATGAAGAGCCACTAAAAATAACGTCGTCCATGGAAGCACCACGCAGATGCTTGGCAGATGACTCACCCATCACCCAACGCACCGCATCGATGGTATTGGACTTACCACAACCATTCGGCCCTACAATGCCATTTAAGTTAGATGGAAAGTCAATGGTAGTGGGGTCTACAAAAGACTTAAAGCCCGCCAGTTTGATTTTGCTAAGACGCATGTATTATGAAACCCTGTTTGCATGGCACGACCTGGTCGTGCATTGCTGTATCTAGTCAAGCCTGTCATTCAGCCCAGATGAACGAGTCGTTACTCAATTTCATACCCGACAAGTTATATGCCCGATTAATCTAATCAAATAAGCATACGAAATGATGGCGATTTAAACTCCAGCAACAATTTATTTCTGCTGCTCTTCATATTTATCTGTTTATGTAATAGCCACTAAACTATTGAAAACACAGCAAAAGATAGATTATATTTTATCTTTTGCCAACCCTGTATTCTGATCAATGAATGTTTTCAGAGCGATCTATAAATCGAAGCCGCCTAGTATATCAATTTCACGTTATAATGCCGCGCAAATTTACAGAATGTTGCGAATATTCTGCACCAACCAGACAAAGAAGAGTGAAACCCCCGTTTTAGCGGGCTCTCCACTCTTCAGTGAACTTCCCCCTGAGAAAATGCTTCGATGAATGGCATTTGGGAGAAGCGGATTAACCAGTAAACCATGAGGTTCTAATGACCACTCAGCCTACAAAAACACTTGAAACCTTTGATAACCCCAGACCAGAGCGTGATTACACTATCCGTATCCACACCCCTGAGTTTACCTGCCTGTGCCCAAAAACCGGCCAACCAGACTTTGCCACCATTAACCTTGAATATATTGCTGATAAAAAATGTGTAGAACTTAAGTCTTTCAAGCTCTATATATGGGCATTTCGGGAAGAAGGTGCGTTTCATGAAGATGTGACTAACCAGATCTTAAGTGACCTGGTGGCAGCGACTGAGCCAAGATTCATGCGTATCACTGCAGAATTTAATGTACGTGGTGGCGTATATACCACGGTTGTGGCAGAGCACCGCGCTGAAGGCTGGATTGCACCTGAGCCGGTGACGCTACCTTAAAACCGAGCATCTATCAGTCCCCTGTCGTGATACCGAACAGATGGGTAATGCCAACAACTCAGAACTTATTACTTGAAATCCTCACCAACAAAGATAAATCCCGTGAGACTGTACAAAACGACTCGCGTGGTCGCAAAAACGGGGGACAGAGCTTAAACAGCAGGTCTGTCCCCATCTAAAGGACCGCTAATCAACAATGAATCAGGCTCAGTCTCTTTTTATTGGAATAGATCTAGGCACATCAGGTGTACGTGCCTGCGCCATCAACAGCGATGAAGAGCTACTGCATACCAGCAGCACCTCATTACCCAGTCCAGACATACATCAACAGTCCATTACTCAAGACGCACGACTATGGTGGCAAGCCACACAATCGGTTTTAAATGAGCTACTGAAAAACATCGATGCCTCACAGGTTTGGGCGATTTCAGTTAATGGCACTTCGGGAACCGTGCTGGCCTGCGATCAACAGGGCGCACCTTTAGCACCCGCAAGAATGTATAACGATGGTTTTTGCACTAAACAGACAAAGCGCATTAGCGATATTGCGCCAGTAACAAGTGCTGCTCATGGCACCAGTTCGGGACTCGCGAAACTGCTTTATCTGCAGGAGAGCAGTCCAGAAGCTAAACATTTTTTACACCAGGCAGACTGGATAGTCGGGCAACTTACGGGTAAATTTAATATTACTGATGAAAACAACGCCCTGAAATCGGGATACGACCCAATAAACACCTGCTGGCCAGAATGGTTAAATCAACTCCATATAAAATTAGAAAACCTGCCAAAGGTTGTTCCGCCTGGCACGCCAGTTGCGGCAATTCAAAACGGTTTATTTAAAGAACTAAATCTCAACCCGCAATGCCAGGTCATTAGTGGCACCACCGACAGTATCGCCGCATTTATCGCCACCGGAGCTAGCAGGCCGGGTGATGCAGTCACTTCTTTGGGCAGCACCCTGGTATTAAAAGTCATCTCTGATACCCCCATCTCGGCACCTGAATATGGGATTTATAGTCACAGACTGGGAAATTACTGGTTAGCTGGAGGCGCTTCAAATACCGGTGGTGCAGTGTTAAAGCATTATTTTACTCAGCAAAAAATGGATCAACTCACACCTCTGCTCAGCCCTGAACACCCCACCGGGCTTAACTATTACCCTCTTATTCAGGCAGGAGAGCGCTTCCCAACAAATGACCCAACGCTTCCCCCTAAACTGAAACCAAAAGCAGATTCAGAACTCCAATTTTTTCAAGCCATGTTAGAAGGCATTAGTAATATAGAATTTGCAGCTTATCAAAAACTCCATCAACTAGGCGCCCCTTATCCTTCGATCATTGAAAGCGCTGGTGGTGGCAGTCATAATGCGGCATGGATAAAGATGCGTCAGTCTATTTTAGGCGTTGCGGTAAAACAGGCGAAATTCAGTGAAGCGTGTTATGGTAGCGCGCTTCTGGCTAAGCGCGGATTTTATAACTAAAAACCTTGCCTCTGTGGCTAAAGTATTTATAACAAAAAGACTATGATTAATAATTTATTAAAAGGCTTCGGACATATTTTTAGCGGTTTAAAACTGATTAGTAATCCGGGCTTACGTCGCTTTGTACTGATTCCGCTCAGTATTAATATCGCACTGTTTGGTGGGGCAACCTGGTATTTATTTATCAAGTTTGATGAGTGGTTGAGCAGTTTGCTACCCAGATTGCCAGATTTACCTGGTTGGTTAAGCTGGCTGGAAACAGTTTATGGCTGGTTAGACAGTTTAATTACCTGGATACTTTATCCAATATTCTCTGCAATGATTTTACTGGTTATATTTTATACCTTTAGTTTTATTGCAAATCTTATTGCCGCCCCCTTTAATAGCTTACTTGCTGAAAAAGTAGAGAAGCTACTCACCGGTCAGCCACTAGGTGATGGCCCGAGCTACCCTACATCAGAAATGATTAAGCGCAGCATCGGCTCAGAGTTGGGCAAGTTAGTTTATTTCATTAAATGGTGGGTATTATTATTTATTTTTACCATGATCCCAGGGGTGAATTTAGCAGCACCATTTTTATGGATTCTGTTTGGTGCCTGGATGTTCTCACTGGAATACCTGGATTACCCAATGTCAAATCACGGCAAGTATTTTAAAGACATAAATAAGCAGGCCATGTCTAAACGCGGCCTGTCATTTGGTTTTGGTGGTGGTGTTATGTTGTTTAGTAGTATTCCTGTAGTGAATTTTATTGCCATGCCAGCAGGGGTAGCCGGTGCAACTGCGTTATGGATAAAACATAGAGATGATTTATCGTGAACAATACTGACATTCAGGCGTTGCAGGAAAAACTGATCGATCTGGAAATTCGAATAACCCATCAGGAAGACCATATTCACTCGCTGGATAAAATTATTTATGAACAGGACCAATTGCTAAGCGCATTAACCAGTAAAATTAAGCTCATGGATACAAAGCTTCAGGGTATGGGTGAAGAGAATATATTATCCTCAGAAGACGATATACCGCCGCCGCATTATTAGAATAGGCAAAAAAGTCAAAAGCAGTTTTTCCGCAAATGAACGCCAATAAAACCTAAAGCATTAATTTAAGTACGGCGCACCGTAGGTGCACAAGTAAAATAATTTACGTTATTAGCGTTCATTTACGGAGAAATAGCCTTTTATTCCAATTCAAACGGTTAAATATTATAAAAACTGCTGCACGGTCCAGCTACCTGAAAAATCACTTTTCTTGCGTGCCAGTTTACCTAGTGCTTTATTTAAAAAATTATTTCGGGGAATAAATTCTATGGCGGTTTTCTTACGCACCCCCACATTAGACTGAAATTTAATGAGTCCTGGGTGTTGCTGATCAACCAGTAAACCTTTTTCAAGCACACTAATCGCTCGCTGCCGATTTTTCATATACCACTCTGCACAGGCAAGGTTGAGAAAAACATCTCCATCCATAACCTCCAGGCTCGCCGCATCACGGCATATTTCAACACCTGCATCGTCGCCATTTAATACACGTGCCAGGCCACAATAAGACGCATACTTATTATAATAAATATCATCAAAGGGAGCCGTTTCATAAGCCCGTTGAAAGTTTTCTAATGCCTGATCAACGGCATTTTTTCTAAAAGACTCTAATCCCTGCATAAAGTGGCAGCAATGCTCCGCTACGCTGCTATTTTTGAACTCTAAGGTCATCATCCTGCCTTTTTTATTATTATCATTTTTGGCCACTTTACCCTGATGAAACCAGAGAATAAGGCTGTACGAAATTATCTCACCAATAAAACCCGGCAAATGTGAATTGGGTACAGTTTTATAAAGCTTAACAGAATGTCATCAAAGCCCTGCGTCGCTGCGCCAAATAAGGTAAAATACCTGTTTGAATGTAAGCCAAGTAAATCATGTCACCTCAAGATACCCCGCAAAACGCCAGCAAGGTTGGTTTTATTAGCCTCGGATGCCCAAAAGCCCTGGTCGATTCTGAACAGATCATTACTAAACTACGTGCCGAAGGTTATGAAATTAGCCCCTCTTATGAAGGCTCTGATGTGGTAGTGGTAAATACCTGCGGGTTTATCGATGATGCTGTCGAAGAGTCTCTTAATACGATTGGCGAAGCTCTCAATGAAAATGGCAAAGTTATAGTCACCGGCTGCCTGGGTGCAAAAGGCGATATTGTTGCCAATAACTATCCGCAGGTACTGGCGGTTACTGGCCCTCATGCTGCCGATGAAGTACTTGAAGCAGTGCATAAACATCTTCCGCCGGCACATGATCCATACACCAGTTTAATTCCACCGGCTGGTATAAAGCTAACACCCAAACATTATGCTTATTTGAAAATTTCTGAAGGCTGTAACCATCGCTGCACCTTCTGTATTATTCCATCTCTTCGTGGGGATCTGGTAAGTCGCCCCATTGGCGAAGTTATGACCGAAGCTGAAAACCTGGTAAACAGTGGCGTAAAAGAACTACTGGTTATTTCACAGGACACCAGCGCTTATGGTGTAGATGTAAAATACCAGACAGATTTCTGGAATGGCCGCCCCACTAAAACACGATTTGAAGACCTGGCCAATAACCTGGGCGAACTAGGTATCTGGATACGAATGCACTACGTCTACCCTTACCCCCATGTTGATAAAGTCATACCCCTGATGGCTGAAGGCAAGATCCTGCCCTATCTGGATATTCCCTTTCAGCATGCCAGCCCCAGCGTATTACGCGCCATGAAACGCCCGGCCAGTTCTGAAAATGTTTTAAATCGCATAAAGAAATGGCGTGAGATCTGCCCGGATATTACTCTTCGCAGCACATTTATTGTGGGTTTCCCAGGTGAAACTGAAGACGATTTCAATCAGTTATTAGACTTTATGGTAGAAGCCAACCTGGATCGAGTAGGTGCTTTCACCTACTCACCGGTAGAAGGTGCAACAGCTAATCAAATTGCCGCACAAATTCCAGAAGATGTAAAAGAAGAACGACTGGAACGCTTTATGACACTACAGGCAGAAATCAGTGCCAATAAACTAAGCAAAAAAGTGGGCCAGACTATGCAGGTGATGGTGGATGAAATTGACAACGAAGGCATTATTGCTCGCAGCAAAGCCGATGCACCTGAAATTGATGGACTGGTATTTATTGATTCAGACAAGCAATACGAAGCCGGAACTTTACTTGATGTGAAAATCACTGATTCTAGCGAGCATGATTTATTTGCGGTTGAAGTTGAGTAAATTTTTGCCACGGAGACGCAGAGCACACAGAGTTTTTATTTTATGCGCTACGCGCATAAAACTGATCAGCTGTTCTCTGCGTCTCTGTGGCAAGGTTTTTAAAGAGTACTAGAGCCAGATCAATCACCAGTTCACCCACTAATAACTAATTCCGCTATCATATAACCTTATCCCACTAGAACAACCTAGCATTATGACCACACTAGCCGATACCCGCCGAGAATACGTTCACTCAAGCCTGAGCAAACACGATCTCAACGCCAACCCGTTTACACAGTTCAACGAATGGCTTGAACACGCAAAGCAGGCTGAGCTCAAAGACGCTACCGCTATGACCCTGGCAACCACCGGTAATAACGCCATGCCTGATGCGCGTATTGTGTTATTAAAACAACTCGATGAAAGCGGTCTTTGCTGGTACACAAATTATGCAAGTCAGAAAGGCCATGAGCTCGCAGAAAACGCTCAGGCCTGCCTGTTATTTTACTGGCGTGAATTTGATCGTCAGGTAAAAGTACAGGGCAAGGTAGAGAAACTATCTGCCGCCGCGGCTGATGAATACTTTCATTCACGCCCACTTGATAGCCAGTTCAGTGCTGCTGCCTCTCAGCAGAGCCAGCCTGTTGCTTCACGCAAAGCATTACAGGAGAAAGTCGATCAGCTTAAGCAAACTAACCCCGATGCAGTTGATAAACCTGTTAACTGGGGTGGATACAGACTTGTACCGAGTGTTTTTGAATTCTGGCAGGGCCGAGAAAACCGCCTGCACGATCGCTTCACTTATACTATGAATTCGTCTGGAAACTGGATGATTGAACGCTTACAGCCTTAAATAAGGTATAATTAAACAAATATATTCCCCCTGAAATTTTAGAGTAGAACATGAGTAAAAAAATCTTAATCACCATTGGCAAAAACAAAATTGAAGCCCAGTTAATGGACACCCCCACTGCCCGCAATATTAAAGATGCACTGCCATTTGGCTGTAAGGCGCAGGCACTGGCAGGTCAGGTAATCATTGAAACCCCCGTAATGGCGGAAACTGAAGATGATGCGAGAGCTGTAGTCAAGGCTGGTGAACTGGCTTTTTGGGCAGATACAAGTACCATTGCGATTGGTTACGCTAAAACCCCTGATTCAAAAGGTGATGAAATTCGTTTAGCTACCAGGGGAAATATCTGGGCACATTCAGTGACTGACGTGACCTTATTAAAAGCGGTTAAAACGGATGATTTTGTTTTTATTGAATCAATTTAATTGATATGTACTTGCCACGGAGACCTGGCTACTCTGTGGCAGTAAATTAATAATTATCACGATAGTGCTTCAGAAAACGATCCATTTTTTCCATCACACCATCCATGTCTTCGCGGCGCGATAAAAATACCAGTCTGAAGTGATCCGGCGTCGGCCAGTTAAAGGCGGTTCCCTGAACTAGCAAAATTTTCTCTTGCTGGAGTAACTGTAGAATAAATTTTTCATCGTCCTTAATTCTATAAATATCCGGATCGAGTTTTGCAAAAAGATACAAAGCACCTTTTGGCCTGACACAACTCACCCCTTCCAGATCATTGAGCATTCTCCAGCTATAATCCATCTGTTCATACAAACGCCCCCCCGGTGCAACCAGATCTTTAATGCTCTGATAACCACCTAGTGATGTTTGAATGGCGTGTTGCCCAGGCACATTCGAGCAAAGCCGCATTGAAGCAAGCAGCTCCATACCTTCTATATAATCCCGTGCATGATCTTTAACACCACTGATGACCATCCAGCCAGAGCGAAAACCGGCAACCCGGTAAGACTTGGATAAACCATTAAAACTCACCACCAGCACTTCATCAGATAAGGATGCTATTGCGATGTGCTCGGCATCGTCATAAGTAATTTTGTCATAAATTTCATCGGCAAAAATAATCAGTCTGTGTTTACGCGCAACGTCAATTATTTTTAATAAGGTCTCTTTGCTATAAACCGCACCGGTTGGATTATTCGGGTTAATAATAACGATACCGCGGGTTTTAGGTGTGATTTTACTTTCAATATCTTCAATACTGGGCTGCCAGTCATCTTGCTCATCACAAAGATAATGCACCGGCTTTCCACCGGATAAACTCACCGCTGCAGTCCATAATGGATAATCCGGTGCGGGGATTAACATTTCATCACCATTGTTAAGTAATGCCTGCATTGACATAACAATGAGTTCACTCACACCATTTCCAAGAAAAATATCGTCAATATCTACATCTGGAAAGTTCTTTTCCTGACAATATTGCATGACCGCTTTTCGAGCGTAATAAACGCCCTTGGAATCTGAATAGCCCTGACAGTTAACCAGGTTACGCATTACATCCTGAATAATTTCATCCGGGGCACACAAACCAAACGGGGCCGGGTTACCAATATTTAATTTGGTAATACTATGCCCTTCTTCTTCCAGTCGTTTAGATTCATGTAATACAGGGCCGCGAATGTCATAACAGACCTGATCAAGTTTGTCGGATTTCAGTATGGTGGTCATAAAAGTCAGTTAACTATTTAAAATATTTCAATTGCGTCATGATACCTTCAGGTGTGCGGGATTGGTACCTGAAACCTGTGCAATAATCGAAAAAAATATTAACGTGTTTATGAACTTAGAATGAGTATAGCCATGGTTGACAATGGCCAGTTAAGCGGTGATGCGGATTTTCCCGAAGTGAATATTGAAAAATATGGCTGGTTGAAGTTTGTTGAACTTGATGCAGCAGAGGTCGAGCAAAGGTGCTGGCGTTGCAAACCAGGCGGGATAGAGCTTTCACAGGAAAAAATTGTTACTGAAACCATTTACAGGAAAACCACCTGATTGACCTGACTACACTAATGAGTATAATTCTCATTTGCAAACGAACCCTTTAGGATAATCACAGGAACCAAGATGAACGACCTGATTTCAACATTACTTGACTGCCCTAATCTGAGCCTGCGCCTGTTAGACTCGAAAACCGGTCGTTCAGTGAAAACACTAAATAATGACCAGTTACACCGGATGTATGCTGAACAGCAAACCAGCTGCAAAAAAGACTGTGGAAATATGAGCTGCCAGAATCGCTCATTTGAAGATTAAAACCGATCAAATAAGCTGTAATTAGTCTGCTAAGACCTCACATATAAACTAGCTCGAATACCAGCGCTATTTAGCCCTTCTCACCCTGACCGCTTCAGCCAGCTCTTTAAGTAAAGACTCTGTTTCATCCCAGGCAATACAGGCATCGGTTACACTTTGCCCATAAACCAGATTGTCTTTATCTGCCACATCCTGACGACCCTCTACCAGGTGACTCTCCAGCATAACCCCCATAATATTCATGTTTCCGTCTTTAACCTGGCTGGCAATATCATGGCATACATTAATCTGGCGGTTATGATCTTTCTGGCTATTCGCGTGTGAGCAATCAATCATTAAACGGGGGTTCTGTTCACTGCTCTGCAACTGCTCAGTGGCCTGTTTGACACTGGCCGCATCATAATTCGGTTTTTTACCACCTCGCAGAATAATATGACAATCTTCATTTCCTGTAGTTGAGAAAATCGCAGAGTGTCCCTGCTTGGTTAATGACATAAACACATGTGGGCGAGAAGCCGCCTGAATAGCATCTACGGCAACTTTCAGGCCTCCATCAGTGCCATTTTTAAACCCTACCGGGCAGGATAAACCGGAAGCTAACTCACGGTGCCCCTGACTTTCAGTGGTACGCGCACCAATGGCTCCCCAGCTCACCAGATCAGAGATATATTGCGGGCTAATCAGATCAAGATATTCCGTACCGGCAGGCACACCCATGTCTGCAACATCTAGCAATAAGCTTCGCGCCAGACGCAGGCCATGATTAATATTAAAGCTATCATCCAGATGAGGATCATTGATCAGCCCTTTCCAGCCCACCGTAGTACGTGGCTTTTCAAAATAAATGCGCATAACAATACACAGATCATCTGCAAGCTCATCAATTAAGGGTTTCAATCGAGCTGCGTACTCGCGCCCAGCTTTAGGGTCATGGATTGAGCAAGGCCCTACAATCACAACCAGCCTGTCGTTCTCACCACTTAAAATTTCATGAATAGCCTGACGAGTGCCATGCACTGTATCGGATGCCTGGTCGGTTATGGGATATTCGCGGTGCAGTTCTTCTGGAGGTAATACCTCCTGTAGCCCGGATATTCGTAAGTCGTCAGTTTTATACTTCATGAATCACTAAATGGTAAGATTTTATAGAACGGCGCATTATATATTAAAAGTTACGATGCCAGCCAGTCATTCAGTTGATACAGATCGCTAAACTTATACTCCGGCTCAGCTTCCTGTTCATCCCAAACCCGATTAAAGCGATTTACCCACACCGCATCGATGCCGGCGTTTCGTGCGCCACGGATATCATGAATCGGATGATCCCCCACGTGTAAGGTTTGAGCAGGGCTTGCTCCTGCCTGTTTAATTGCTCGGAAAAACATCGCAGGATCTGGCTTGGCGGCCTGTACGTCTGCCGCTGAAACCTGAAAATCAAAATAATCAGACAGGCCAGTTTTACTGATATGCGCATTACCATTAGTCAGGGCAACCAGTGTATAGTCTTTTTTGAGCAATGTGAGCACGGGGATTACATCGGAAAATAAATTAACCTTCTGCCTTGCCTGATAAAATACATCAAAGGCCGTCTCAACCCAATCATAAGAGTCATTAAACTCATTGGCTAACTGCCTTAAATGCACGCGTCGTGCCTCGGAAAGATCATTAATTAATTCAGGAAAATCTTTTAACAATAATTTACGCTTATCACGTAACTGCTCAATGCTATAGGATTGGGTAATCTCAGGTTTGTGAATATTTAACCAGTCGTAAATTGTTTTTTCTGCAAACTCAATTGTTGGCATACAGGGCCAGAGCGTATCATCCAGATCAAAACAAACTAGCTTATACATATTAACTTTCAAAATTTATTGTGCGATAACCACATATGCAGGAGAGGAAAAAGACTTCTGGAATTCATTTAACAGTTCACGGGCTTTTTCGCGGTCGTCGAAACGCCCCACACGCACATTGTATTTAGTAGCCCCAGAGGATGACTGAAAGTCACTAACATAGGCCTTAAATTGCTTCGCCTCTAACTTTTCAATAAAGCTTTCTGCGTTGCTTTTACTCGCAAACATACCCGCCTGAATAGAAAATACACGTTTAGTTGATTGCGCCTCATCAACCTCAGTAGCCGCACCAGTAGTATTATTTGCCTGCGAAGTTGTTTCACCTGGCTTACTCGCTTGCTGCTTTTTCTTTTCAAGCTCGGCTTTCGCCTGTTTTTCTTTAGCTAATTGTTCCCTGGCTATTTTCTCTCGGGCTATTTTCTCTCGGGCTAATTTTTCTTGGGCTAATTTCTCTCGGGCCAGCTTTTGTTTGGCTAATTTCTCTTTTTCTAATTTCTGCTTCGCGAGTTTTTTCTCTGCCAGTTTCTTTAGTGCTAATTTTTCCTGAGCAATTTTTTCCTGTTCTTTTAAGGCTATTTTTTCATGTGCGGTTTTCTCTTTAGCTAATCGAATTTTCTCAGCTGAAGTTAATGCCTGATCCTTGACGTCGGTTTCTGAGGCTTTTCCACTCACTAATGGCTGTTTCGTCTCTGCGCTATCTGTAGTTTTCTGAGCTGTGCTTTTTTCAAGATTAGACTGTGCAATTTCATTATCAACCTTAGTCTGTTGCATCCCCAATACAAAACCCAGCGTAAAAGCTATAACCAGTGCAACCACTATCTCCACAACATATCTTTTTAATTGTTTCTGATCTATCACATATGCATTCATTTTATATTTATTCTCTGATTTACTAACGCCAAGTGTATTAACGTCAATTTTTTAGACGACCAAATCATATTAGCCCCATCATCTTATCACGCCACTTATCATGCGACATATAAAAAGCATGAACTATTCATGCAAGGTATTGTGCGCAATAAAAACACTTAAAACCCTGACGTATATAGCAAAAAACAGGCTTTAAAATAATTCAGCTCTTACGGGACATTCAAATCTCGTATTTATTTACGGCACTCCATTGATGTAAGATACTTCTGTAACTGCTTAAACAGAGGCTGATTTACCGCTGCCATAACCGATCGTGGCGTTAAGGATTTAACAAACACCGTATCACCTGCAAATGTTTTAGCCACTCCCCCCGCTTCACTTAAAATTAGCTGCCCCGCAACGTAATCCCAGAGCTTTTGCCCACCATGAATATACAACTGACTCCGACCCGCCGCTAACCAGCACCAGTCTAAGGCACCTGAACCAAAATTACGTTGCGAAGCATAGGGATGCTCTCTGCATAAACATACACGCATTTCAGGTGTCAGGCGTTTAAAATCAATCTGCGCCGTACACTGCTCAAGTAACTTACGCTCACTATGGCTTTTTAAAACTTTCCCGTTAAGCCAGGCACCTTCCCCCTTAATCGCACTAAATGTTTCGTCTCTATTGGGGTCATAAATGATACCAAGTACAACTTCATTGTTAATGACCAGTGCAATGGATACCGAAAACACAGGTATGCCACTGGCAAAATTACTTGTACCATCCAGCGGGTCCAGGACCCACAGACCATTAGCATGACTATCAAGTTGCACCTGTTGCTCAAGCTCTGTCATTTCCTCGCCCAAAACGACATAATCTGGCCAGAGCTCATTCAGACTTTCAATCATGGCCTGCTGCATTGCCGAATCTGCTTCGGTCACCAGGCTGCCGTCTTTTTTCAGACTATAGGCGACCTGATTATAGCGCGGCACAATTTGTTCTGCTGCATGCTGCTTAATGAGCAACTCTAATTGCGCTAGCATTGGCGAGAGTTGTGATTTCATATTCATGATTTCATATTCATTTAGTAAACAACGCAATTGACTCTACATGCGCGGTGTGTGGAAACATATCCATCACACCGGCATCCTGCAAGGTATAACCATATTCATTTACCAGTGTATTGCTATCCCTGGCCAGAGTCGCCGGATTACACGAGACATACACAATACGCTTAGCACCTAGCTTACCAATATATTTCAACATTTCCATGGCACCTGATCGAGGTGGATCGAGTAAAATCTTATCGTACTTGTCACGCAACCAGGGCTCATGACTAATATCGACTGATAAATCCGCTGCAAAAAACGAAGCATTCTCAATCTGGTTGTTTAAGGCATTTTCTCTGGCCTTAAGCACCATGCTCTGCCCGCCTTCAACACCGGTAACTTCAGCACACTGCCTTGCCATGGCCAGGGTAAAGTTGCCCAGGCCACAGAATAAATCAAGCACCTTGTCCTGCGCTGTTAACTCCAGCATCTGCAAGGTTTTGCTCACCATGGCCTGGTTTATTTCACTGTTAACCTGAGTAAAGTCATTAGGCTGAAACTCAATCGTGATGCCTTGCTCCTGTAACGTGTAAGATAAAGCAGCTGGCTTTTCTGGCCATAACGGGACCACCGTGTCCGGCCCGCCAGACTGCAACATTATCTGTAAATTATGCGCCTGGGCAAACCGCGTCATCACCTCTTTATCACTTTCATTTAAATCTTCCAGATGCCTGAATACCAGTGCCGTTTGCGTATCGCTAATGGCCACCTCAATCTGCGGTATGACTTCACGTGCCTGCAAACCCATAATCAGCTCTGAGAGATCTAACAGATGATTACCCACAGATTCATGCAAAACCGGGCAACGCGTTAAATCCGCTAAAAAAGCATTACCTTTTTCACGAAAGCCCACCAGCACTTTGCCTTTCTTATGCACATACTTAACCCCAAGACGCGCTTTCTGGCGATAATGTTCAACCGGGCCACGTAACGGTGGCAATATGTTTTTGGGCTGCGTGTGTGCCATATGCTCAAACTGCAACATTAAAGAATCCTGTTTACTGCGAATCTGCGCTTCATGTTCCTGATGCTGCATACTGCATCCACCACAAACACCAAAGTGAGCACAAACAGGTTCAACGCGATCCTCTGATGCCAGGATAATATTCATCGCACGAGCTTCATCAAAGTTTTTACTCATACGGGTATATTTGAACTCTACAACTTCTCCAGGAAGTGCAAAATCCACAAAAACTACCTTGCCTTCAATATGCGCCACACCTCGCCCTTCCGGGCTTAATGATTCAATAGTGGCTTCTACCAGCTCCTGTGGTAAGCGTTTTCTGTGTCTACGTTTTGACATAAATACTTCTTAATTAAATTTTAAAATGGCTAAGCCAGCTAAGCTGGAAAAACACCTGTGGACAAATAACGATCACCCCTGTCGCAGATTATCGAAACAATTAAAGCATTTTCAACCTGCTCACTAAGCTTAAGAGCCGCGGCTACTGCACCGCCGGATGAAACACCACAAAAAATACCCTCTTCCGCCGCCAGTCTTCGGGTTGTATCCTCCGCCAGCTGCTGACTGATATCCAGGGTCAAATCAACCCGGCTTTCATCAAAAATTCCCGGCAGGTACTCTTTGGGCCAGCGACGAATGCCGGGGATTTTAGAACCTTCTTCCGGTTGAACACCAACAATTTGAATGTCTGGATTCTGCTCTTTCAGATAGCGGGATGTACCCATAATGGTTCCGGTTGTGCCCATAGCACTCACAAAATGTGTAATCTGGCCTTTAGTATCGCGCCATATTTCAGGCCCTGTACCTTCATAATGCGCAACCGGATTATCCTGGTTATTAAACTGATCAAGCACAACTCCCTTACCTTCATTCTGCATTTGCAAGGCCAGATCTCTGGCCCCTTCCATGCCCTGCTCAGGCGTTACACTGATTAACTCTGCCCCATAGGCCTTCATACTGGCTCGGCGTTCCTCGCTCATATTATCCGGCATGATGAGAACCATTTTATAGCCTTTAATGGCAGCCGCCATCGCCAGAGCAATACCGGTATTACCACTAGTGGCCTCAATTAAAGTATCTCCGGGCTTAATATCCCCCCTGGCCTCAGCCAGCTTAATCATACTCATCGCGGGCCGGTCTTTTACCGATCCCGCAGGGTTATTGCCTTCGAGCTTAACCATTACAATATTATTATTTGCGGCAACCAAACGCTGCAGGCGAACTAACGGGGTATTTCCAACAAAATTTTCCAGTGTTGGGAAATCTTCAGGGTTCATAGTTTTCACTTGTTAAAAAATAGTTTTTATAAAAAAAGCTGTTAGAATCAGGGTTTTATAAATTAAGGTACAGCCAGTTTATAAGGCTGATCACGTACTCCCTACTGTAAAGCATTCTCGGGTTTTATTCATATTAGTGAACGGTTTGGATCATTGTTCAGGGAAATCAGCGGCATTATCCCACATTTAGATAAAATCAGTGAGCATGTTGTAGACACCACAATATGAACACAAAAAAACACTATATTAGCTACTTTATATTCGTCATCATCAGCCCTTCACAACTTTTTGCTGAAACCGCAGAAAATGCCCTGGCTTTTCTGGGTAGTGAAGAGATGTATCTTGAGGATCTGCCTATTGTCATCTCGGCGACCAAGCTGGAGCAACCTCTAAATGAGGCACCAGTAGCCACAACGATTATTGATCGTCAGATGATTGATGCTTCAGGTGCTCAAACCATTCCTGATCTATTACGCCTGGTTCCGGGGTTTACCGTGGGTTACCTTAGTGGTGCCAACCCGGTAGCAACCTACCATGGACAAAGTGACAGATACTCCAAACGTGTACAGCTGCTAATCGATGGGCGCTCAGTTTATTTACCCACCCTGGCCGGTGTTGCCTGGTCTGACCTGATTATTGGTATCGAAGATATTGAGCGTATCGAAGTTGTACGAGGACCTAATGCCTCGACCTATGGTAACAATGCTTTTCAGACAGTCGTCAGCATAAGCACCAAACACGCATCAGAAAATGCAAAACATTTCATTAAAAGCACCGTAGGTTCGCATGACACAGCCGATGTTTTTTACCGTTTTGGTGGTCGTAATGGAGATCTGGATTACCGCGTATCTCTAGGCACTAAAAACAATGATGGTACTGATCTACTAGATGATTTTACTGAAACAGATTATCTCAGTTACAGAATGGATTACCAGCTTGATACATCAACCCAGCTGTTTTATTCTGGCGGCCTCCAGAATAGCACCTACGGGGATATATTAGAATCAGATACAGATACCAGCAATAGCGTTGATGTTGACACCGCTTTTCAACATATAAAACTTGAACACAGCTTTGATAATCAAACCAGCCTGTCGGTGCAGTATTATTATAACTACACCCGAAGTTTTGATTTCAATATTGTGGCTGAGAATTTCACACCAGCCATTTTTACCGGCCTGTCCATTCCGCTGATTGATTATTCTGCCGTCGACCCGTTTGACGTAAACCTGTTATTTAAACTTGAATCTGAACGCCACGATCTTGAAGTGGATTATTATTACAATCTGGGTGATTCACTGCGTCTGGTTTCTGGCGTGAGTATGCGTGCAGATAAAATCACCGCTGACAGCTCATTTGATCCTGCATCAGACAATATTCACCTGCTTTACCGAGCATTTACCCATGGTGAATACCGCTTAACCGATGACTGGTTATTTAACGCAGGGCTTATGCTGGAATCAAATGATATATCCGGCACAGACGTTTCCCCAAGGCTAGCGGTAATACACCATCTAAATAAACAACACACACTGCGCTTAAGCGCGTCGAAGGCAACCCGAACGCCTACCTTATTTGATGAAAATGGATTTGTTAACCTGGAGCATCAGTTAACACAAGATGGCGGCCAGGTTTTAAATAACCCTGAACTTGAAGCTGCATTAGGCGGTGATCTATTAACTGACACCATATTTTTTAGCACAGGAAATGTAGACTCAGAAGAAATCATCTCCTACGAACTGGGCTGGATAACACAGTTACTCAATAACAAACTGACACTGGATCTAAAGTTATTTGTTGATGAAACAGAAAATATCATTTATGAAAACCGAATTTATAACGTACCAACCGAAACTATCGATAGCCTGGATCCGACAAATTTTTTAAACGATGCTTTCAATGGGGCAATAGATAACGTCAATGCCGCCAGTACCAGAACCAAAGGCGTAGAAATATCCACGGACTACCAGATCACACCAGACTGGCGACTATACGCCTATTACGCCTATATTGAACTTGATACAAAAGTCACTAACCCGGACATTACTAATCCGGCTGAAATTATAGGCCGGTATGAAGAATCAATTCCAGCTAATAGTTATGGCGCAATGCTGATGAAACAGTGGGAAAACAACCTCAATACTAGCCTGGCGGTATACCATGTAGATGATATGGACTGGTTAGATCGCACACATAGTCGCCAAAATGAGGTGACAGAAAAATATAAAGACCGTTCCGCAGAAGCTTACACGCGAGTCGATTTTGTATTACGTAAATCAATTATCTCAGATAATAGCCAGGTTGATTTATCTTTCATACTGCAAAACCTGAATGGATCACACTTTGATTATACACAAACCAGTTATACAGATAACACCTTGCAGACAGTTAACATACCCGGCAGTGAGCAAGACCCCCGTGGCTATTTTGAGCTAGCGATTAAATTTAATTAATCACTGTTTAAATAAAAAATGGAAAATAACTACCCAATTAACCAACGAAAGCTAAAGTTCTGAACCATACTCTGTTTCAGGATGTGCGATAAAATGGAATGCCGTTGATAGATAACTTAGTTAATAGAAAATTAGTTTTATACCGATACTATCCAGTGTCAGTACCCTCTATTGTGCGTATTATTTCAGTCTTGATCCTATGTTGTAGTTTAACTAGCTTCTCACCTGTCAGCTACTCAGCCCCTCTCAATACATCTGATAAAAAACAAAACATTCTTATTATTCACCAAACTAACAATAGAGTTTCACAGGAATTAGTCACACAACTCAAAAGCAACAAAAATCTAGCTAACTACAACATTCACCATGCGGGCTGGAACGGCGAAGCGACTAACCTGGAAACAATAAACAGGCAGCAGCTCATTATTGCAATTGGCAGTAAAACCACAAAATCATTGCTCGATGCAAATATATCAGCACCGATACTTAGCATACTAATGCCAGAACATTTAGCAAAATCCTTCCAGAAACTTTATAATACAAAGGGTAACTGGAGCAGTTTGGTAATTGACCAACCTCTAGAGAGAAAATTCCACCTGATTACTGCCATCATGGGAAAAAATAAAAAAACCGGTGTATTGCTGGGTTCATACACTAAAGATCTGGAAAAGCCGCTCAAACGCGCCGCAAGAGAAACCAGGCAATCAATAACAATTGAACACATCAACAACCCTGAAGAAATACCAAGATCGCTTAACACTTTAAATAACACTGTTAATATTCTGCTAACATTACCAGACCCTGTTATTTACAATAAAAACACAATCCGCGGCATATTACTTTCCACCTACCGTGAAAAGCTGCCCATAATCGGTTTCTCCAAAGCCTATGTGAAAGCAGGCGCAATAGCAGCAGTTTACTCAAAGCCTGAACAAATCAGCAAACAAACCGCTGTTATTACAAATAACTTTCTAAAAAATAATTTTTTTAGTCAAAATATTTATCAGCCAAATGATTTTTCCGTCGCACTTAATCATAAATTAGCAAAATCACTCGGTATAAACATAAAGTCTGAATCAGAGATTTTGAAACAGATAAAGCAGGCTGAGCGCAGACGATGAGAAACTGGGGAATAAACAAACGGGTAATGTTCCTGGCTTTATTGCCTACGCTGTTAATTGCTATATCACTTGCAACATACTTTGGCTTCAATCGTTACTCGTACATTGAAGACGCTCTACACATTAAAGGCCAGCTAATTGCTAACAATCTCGCACCTGCATGTGAATACGGTGTATTTTCTGGCAACCTTGAAATACTTGACAACCTGATTACAAACACTCTTCAGGAGAAAGATGTTGTAAACATAACCATTAGCGACCAAAATGACCAGCCATTAATTAGCCGAACCAGAGATATAGAAACTTCTGGTAAAATACTTCCCATTTTTATCACCCCGATCGAGTTTCAGTACACCGCTGAAATCACCGGCAGTGAAGTAAATATTTCTGATTATGATGAGCTTTTTGATGTTAGTAAAAGTGAGTCAGGGAGCAATAAAAACCTGGGCTATATTCATGTCACTTTAAACAACCTCTCAACACAAACTCAACAATTAGATAGTTTACTGAAAGGGTTTTTAATAACCTTCTTCGGGTTATTTTTAACCGTGTTTTTAGCTATACGAATTAGCCGCAGCGTAGTTAATCCAGTTCAACAGTTAACCCAGGCTGTAAAATCAATCGAACAGGGTGATCTAAATACCCGCATAGATATCGATAGCGGCGGAGAAATAGGCTCACTGGAAGAAGGTGTAAACAAGATGGCCAGTGAAATGCAGATGATACGCTCAAACCTGCAAAGTCAGGTAAGTAATGCGACTGCAGACCTGAAAAAAACACTTGAAGAACTGGAAATTCAAAATATTGAACTTGACCTGGCACGCAACCAGGCATTATCAGCTAGTAAAATAAAATCAGAATTCCTGGCCAATATGAGCCATGAAATACGCACACCTATGAATGGTGTAATTGGTTTCACCGAGCTGCTGAGCAAAACACCACTTACTGAAGATCAAAACGATTATGTAAGCACAATACGCAGCTCTGCCAGTAATCTACTGACAATTATCAACGACATTCTTGATTTCTCTAAAATAGAATCCGGAAAATTTAATATCGAGAATATAAAATTCAACCCAGATGATGTAATGGATGAAATCATCACCATGTTTGCCCCCATGGCTTATCACAAAGACATTGAATTAATATACCATCCGTCTACAGAGTTACCAGGCAGCATTAAAGGTGACCCTTCTCGTATACGACAAATCTTAATTAATATGATTAGTAATGCAGTAAAGTTTACACAATATGGACATGTTGTAATTCGCGTACTCATAGACCACCAGCAAGGCAACAACAAAAACATCCGATTTATCGTTTCTGATACGGGTATAGGCATGGACGATCTGAGTAAACAACGCCTGTTTACTGCTTTCACCCAGGCCGATACATCAATTAGCAGACGATTCGGAGGTACAGGTCTTGGTCTGGTGATTTCCCGTAAACTGGCCGAATTAATGAACGGTGAAATTGGCTTTGAAAGTCATTTAGATAAAGGTTCAAGCTTCTGGTTCACTATTCCACTTAGCGCAACAAAAGACATAACTGAACCTGACAGTGAATTAGAAAAAATGAAAGTCATTCTCTTTGAATCAACCGATCAGAACAGACTATCCACACGAGCCTTACTCAACAGCCTCAATATTGAAACAGTAGAGGCCGGTAAAAGCGATGAGCTTATTGAACTTGTTTCAGATGAAGCTGCTCAGCAATATTCAGGCATTGTTGTAGGCGTAAACAGACTCGGTATAAAAAATACGTTTATATTAAATAATCTTGCTAAAACCTTAAACGCCATAAACTTACCCTACATTACTCTAGCCAGTATTTTTGATATTAATGACGCAAAAAACCTGACAAATGCAGGGCTTAAAAACATTGTTTATCGATGTTCAAGAATAAATCTACTAAAAAATCATATTCTAACAACTTTCACTAATGAAAAAGAAGACACTTCTATGCAATACAAATCTACGGATAGCGACATTGATGAAGGAAAAATATCAAACATAAAAGTTCTCGTCGTTGATGACAATGAAATAAATCTTAAACTCACTAAGACATTATTAGAAATGCGAGGCATAAATGTAACCACTGCAATTGATGGTCAACAGGCGACCGAAATTTCTGCACAGCAATATTTTGATATTATATTAATGGATTTACACATGCCAAAACTTGACGGATTTGCGGCAACCCAGTCAATCCGCAACTCTGATAACCCAAACAAGAATACAACTATTGTTGCTTTAACCGCCAATGTAATGCCCGAAGAACAGCTTCAGGTTTTTAACTCCGGCATGAATGATATTTTACTCAAACCTATTACAGAGCAACAATTGCTGGATATTTTTAGTCGCTGGATAGATAACGAAGATACTGAAGAAAGTAACACGGTAGATGCAGATATATCCTCAAATAACATATTTAATTTACAGGAAGCTATTGAGCTTGCTGGTGGCAATGAAGATCTGGCCAATGAGTTATTCCCAATGCTTATTAATGAGCTGCCAGTTTATCGAGAGAACCTGCTAAACGCTATTCAGGAAAATAACATTGATGACCTTAAGAAACATATCCACAAACTACATGGTGGAACAAAATACTGTGGTGTACCAGCACTAAGAGAAGCATCTTCTGATTTTGAAAACATGGTCGATTTAAAAGAAATGAATAAACTTGAAAATGGTCTGGAAGCAGTTATCAATGCGATTGATCAGCTGCTGGCGTTTTATGAAAACAGTTATTCATAGTTTCATGAAAAATGTTATATTTTAACCGGCAGAGGCACGACTAATAATACATTACAAAAAAGATTCAAACAGAGCAACTTTAAAAGCTTCTTCGAACCCTGCCTGCTCACTCATCAATGTTGTTAAATTATGAGGCTGTGCAACCTATAATCTTGCCTCTAACATTAACTGTTTCATTTTACTTACTGCAGGTTGCAGACCACAAAACACAGCTTCCGCAATAATTGCATGACCAATATTTAATTCTATGATTTGAGAAATAGCAGCGATTTCCTGAACATTATGATAATGCAAACCATGCCCGGCATTAACCTGAAGCCCTAAATCATGCCCAATATCTACCGCTTCGTAAATTTTCTTCAATTCTTTTAATTTATCGATTCGATTATCAGCATCAGCAAAATGCCCCGTATGTATTTCTATAACTGGTGCACCGCATCTTTTTGCAGCCTCTATCTGGCTTCGATCGGCATCAATGAACAAAGACACTCTAACATTGGCCTCAGCCAGTTGCTCACAGGCCTCTATCATACGACTTTCCTGGCCAACCACATCTAAGCCACCCTCTGTGGTTAGCTCCTCTCTGCGTTCAGGCACAAGGCAGCAATCTTCCGGTTTTACCTTTTCGGCGAAATCCAGCATCTCATCAGTGACTGCCATCTCGAGATTCATACGTGTTAGCAGCATGTCTTTTAGCATTAGCACATCACGTTCCTGAATATGCCGCCTGTCTTCTCTCAAGTGAAGAGTAATTGAGTCAGCACCTGCCTGTTCAGCCTGCAGTGCCGCATGCACAGGATCAGGGTAACGGGTCCCCCTTGCCTGCCTCAGGGTTGCAACATGGTCAACATTTACGCCCAGTAGTATTTCACTTGAATCTGACATTTAAATAATTCCGCATTAATTGGGTAGCTATTTTATTCGAAAAAACCAGAGATTTAAACTGACTATTTGAATGATATTTAACATATACACATCTATAGGTTCATATTTTTATCAACACCTGTGTAGCAGCTTAAGCTTGCACTGTATCTGATTTTTCACGAAACAGCATAGCAGTCATATTACTTCTCTGCTATTGTCCATAGTTACTGTCTTTAAAGTTATTCACCATACAAAGATAGTATAAATCGGTATAACTATAAGAAATCAATATACGATTACAGGGGTAAATGAGTGTTACAACATCGAATACTAAGATACAGCCTGGGACTGCTGATTACTATAATTCTATTTTTGTATTCGAGCGGAATTATGCCGCTACGCTTTGTTGATACTCTTGAGAATTTTTCTTATGATTTTCGCCTACAATTATCCCTGCCTGAAAATGTCGATAAAAAAGTCGTCATTATTGATATTGATGAGAAAAGCCTTGCTGAAATAGGCCAATGGCCATGGGAACGAAATGTACTTGCTAACATAGTCAACAACCTGTTTGATTATTATAAAATCGATGTGCTTGGTTTCGATATTGTATTTGCAGAAAAAGATCAGGACCCCGCAGATAAAATACTCACTGAACTAAATAACAGCTCTTTATCTACCAATGAAGACTTTCAAAAAATTTTGCAAAGCAATCAGTACGCACTTAACCGGGATAAACAACTTTCTGACAGCCTGGCAAATCGAAAAACCGTTTTAGGTGTTATTTTTAAAACTTCAAAAACTGAACTATCAAAAGGTCAGCTTCCCCCTTCAATCTCATATTTCACTCCTGACATTATTAACAGTTTTGATTTCATCAGCGGCGCTGCATACACCGCGAATATTGAAACATTACAATCCAGCGCTGATTCAGCTGGTTTCTTCGACAACCCATTAATAGATGAAGATGGAGTATTTAGACGGGTACCACTATTACAGGCATACAATGGAAAAATTTACCCATCCCTTGCGCTGCAAATCACCCGCGCATCTTTAGATAACGATTCTCTTAAACTAGGTTATGGAGCCACTGACGAAACACATAAATCACTTGAGTGGGTATATATTGGAAATATAGCTATCCCGGTGGATGAACACTCCGCAGTTATGGTGCCATACATTGGGCCACAGAAAACATTTGAATATATCTCCGCTTCGGATGTTCTGAACAAATTAACCGCACGCAACATACTTAAAGATAAAATCGTAATTTTTGGCACCAGTGCCGCAGGCCTGTTAGATTTGAGAACCACACCACTTGAATCAGCCTATCCGGGGGTAGAGGTTCACGCCAATATTGTTCAGGGGATACTGGACCAAACTATAAAACACAAACCTGAATATATGATTGGGTTTGAAATACTACTCATCGTTATTCTGGGTATCATTTTATCGTTTCTTTTACCGAAACTCTCTCCTGCATGGAGCACAATAACAGCCATAATTTGCATTACCATTGTACTGGTTCTCGATAACTATTCCTGGTATGAGTTAATGGTGATCATGCCCATTGCATCTCCACTAATTCTAATATCCATGTTGTATTTAACTAATATGTCCTATGGTTTTTTTCTAGAGTCCCGTGGCAAACGCCAGATAACCCACCTGTTTGGCCAATACGTTCCGCCTGAGCTGGTTTCAGAAATGAGCCGGAATATGAAAGAAATAAACCTGGATGGTGAAATTCGAAAAATGACCGTGCTATTCACCGATGTACGTGATTTCACCAGCATAGCTGAAAGAATGGAGCCTAAGGAACTCACCTCTTTTATCAATGAGTTTCTTACTCCTTTAACAAAAGTCATCCATCAAAATAGAGGCACCATCGATAAATATATGGGCGATGCCATTATGGCATTCTGGGGGGCACCTCTCAAAGATCCGCAACATGCACGCAATGCACTTAATGCAGGCATGGAAATGCTAGAAGCCATAAAAAAGCTAAACACAAATTTAAAGGCAAAAAATAAACCTGTAATTAAAATCGGTATTGGTGTTAATACTGGCGAAATGAATGTTGGTAATAAAGGCTCTGAATTCAGGGTGGATTACACCGTATTAGGTGATGCTGTAAATCTTGGTTCCCGACTTGAAGGGCTTACCAAAAATTATGGCGTAGATTTCATCGTAAATGAAACAACCCGACATGAAGTCCCTGAATTTGAATACAGAATGCTTGATTTTGTTCGAGTTAAAGGTAAAAACGACCCTGTCACCATATTTGAACCTCTTGGTCTGGTTGAAACGGTTGATAAAACCTT
>Ga0316204_10004222_pt1 | contig 26381 bp, 24 predicted proteins | sample 6monrhotite_MG_2_FD_205661 | JGI IMG/M metagenome (GOLD analysis project Ga0316204, IMG submission 205661) | Microbial mat bacterial communities from mineral coupon in-situ incubated in ocean water Damariscotta River, Maine, United States -... | ecosystem: Environmental > Aquatic > Marine >...
GGCATATGCGTGCAAGTGTCTCGATTTCTACGGCGTTCTCGGGCAGCAAGAGCGTCTGGGCTCCGATCACGCAGTCCCACCCGTTTTGTTTTTTTGCCACAACGGCTTGTTTCAAATTTTCAATTACATTGTGGAAATCGCGTTCCTTGGTGCGGTGGATTTTTGCATATGTCTCTGCCGTTCCGGCATTTATGGATACCTTGATCCAGGATGTCAGTGGCAATGACTGTTCGATGAATGCAGCGTTGAGAACCACCGCATTCGTGGTGAACGAAACATCAATACCTGCATCTTTGGTCGCCTTGACAATCTGGTTTATTTTCTTGTGCAACAGGGGTTCGCCCTCGCCTGCATACATGATGCTTTTTATGCCAAGCTTGCCCATTTCATCCAATCGCTTGGCAAGTACATCGGGGTCAAGCATTTGGCTTTTGTAGCCTATGTAATCGACTGCGCAGAATGTGCATCGGTGGTTGCAGGCGCCAACGGGCGAAACTTCCACGTATATCGGGTACACGCTTTTAGCCTTGTGCCAGTCATCCCCGGCGTCCAGGAACTGGGCGACACGTTGCGGATGATAAATTAGTTTGTGGCTATCGATGCCAAACTTGTCCATGCCGATCCCATCTTTCTTTAAAGATATGTTTCTTAAATTCTGAACAGGCGCCCGTGGCCTGTTAGAAGGTCTTATTCTTGAGCGTTATCCTGATTGGGTAAAATTATTCTGATAATCCAGCCTGTCTCTTAAATTTCAGTTCATACTTTTTTTGCATACTGGTTGGACTTGATGCCTGTGTCGTTGGAATTCAACTTTTGGCGAATTGATCGTAAATCTGGGGCGCCGTCATAATTTTGAACCTATTGTAACGTGACGGCATGGAGTGCTGGTCGTTTTCACAGAGCAGTGCATATTCCATTTTGACGAGATGTGCGTCAAACCATGAATCTCAGGAGTGCGGGAATTGACGGACTATTTGGAAAAGTTAGCTTCGATTCAGGCGCTAGCGGAAGACGGAAATCTTGAGCAGGCGTTTGAGGAATGCGAGAGCATCATCAACAGCTGGCCAGACAATGCAGAAGCGCTTCATTTGAGCGCTTACATATTAATTCTGAGAGGCTTGCCTGATAAAGCCATAGACCGATTGCTGATCGCCATTTCGGAAGTTCCAGACAATTACGTCTACTATTCGACACTGGCGGTCGCTTATCAGTCCTGTGGCGATATTCCAAATGCGTGCGCGTGTTATCGCCGGATTTTGAATTTGCAGCCAAACGATCAGATGGCCTTGGTCAGTTTGGCGGATCTGACAAGTGTCAGAGGCGTAAAGCCAAAAGTTTTAGAAGACGCTAAACGTACATCGACAAGGTTGGTGGGGTACTATGCCGCCAATAGTTTGGCGTATGCTGAGCGGGCCTTGGAAGTCGACCCCGGCAATGAGATGGCCATCGAAATGGACCATATGCTCAATGCGCACATAAAATATAATGTGATTGCCCACATGGATGCGGTTGTGCCCGATGGTATTGGGCGGGGGAAGCCCAAGGTCATTTATCCGTTGCGCGTTACGAGCAGAATAGGACACTTGATCGGAGAGCCCTATCTATTGAAGTGCCTTTTCGATCCCGAAGAATATGATCTCATTATTCTTACTCCGCCTCGCGATCTGGCGGTCAGTGGCCCCGTCTATGATATTGCCTTGGCGGAAACTTTTCCTGTAGCGCGTGAGGAAACCGGCCCAAGCGTGCCCAAGTGGGAGCAGGCCTTGACGTTGTGGGGGTCTGATTGTGGCATTCGTACGGTCGACGACAGGACTTATGTGTTGGAACGTATAAACGACCTGATGGGGCGTGTTATGCGAAATGTGCATGAAGGAAAGCCCCTTCATAAGTTTAAGCTGAACGATGTCCAACGTGAAAAAGGGCTGGACCTTCGGCGTAAAATGGGAATTCCGGCAGAAGCACGGATTGTTACGCTCTACGCAAGAGAGAAGGGCTATTTCCCGACGCTCTCACATCACAGTCATCGGAATGCCGATATTCAGAGTTATATTCCAGCCATTAAATTCCTGGTGGAAGAAGGGTTCTATGTCATAAGAATTGGCGATGATAAAATGCACCGGCTGCCCGATTTAGGGCCGCAGGTCATCGATGCGCCGTTTCATCCGGCATATACACAGCTTGTCGAGCCTTATTTTGTGTCCGAGAGCTCGTTTATGATCAAAACCCTTTCTGGGCCTGATTTTCTTTCAATGGCCTTCGGAATCCCCTGTCTGCTGACTAACTTTTATTGGTGTGCCCACTCTGCACAGATAGAAAATGATTTATGTATTCCTAAAAAATATTATTCCCATCGTTTCCAAAGAGAGCTGACATTAAGTGAAATTGCATCTGAAAAAGAATTGCTTTTTTCAGGGGATGTCAAAGATTTTACGTCTCGTCATATTGAATTGATCCATAACTCAGAGCAGGAAATTCTTTCTGCAACGATGGAAATGGTGTCCAGGCAGCGAGGTCAATATGAAGGAAACCCCTTGTATGATGCCAGATTCCAGAAATTATGCAGGCGCCTTCATGAAGATTGTGCAAAGGATATCTATAGCGACAGCCATTTAAATCTGTATGGCGATTATTTCGGTCCTTACCTGGCTAAAATGATCCTTTCGCATAGTTATTGCGATTTGAATCCGGAATTTCTGTGGTAGTCTGAACAAAGTTGTTTTTTGCGTAAATGAACGTGCGACAATTTATGGAACGGTGGATACATGGCGAGATGTTTTTTTTCGTTGACAAGCCGAAACAACAACGCTAATTTAGCTACACATTGCAATGGCAGGTGCCTTTGTTGTGTGCGGGAATAATCCCGCGTCAGGGTAGAATTGCCCTGAGTATTATCCTAGAAAAGGAACTAACGATATGCCTACCCCTGTTAATCTTAGTTCGAGTATTCGGACCAACCTTCTCGCTCTCCAAAACACAAACTCCCTTTTTGACCGTACTTCGGAACGTCTTTCGACGGGCTTGAAGATCAACAGCGCGCTTGATGGCGCGAGCCCGTTCTTTGCGGCTCGTAACTTGAATAACCGTGCATCTGACTTCACCGGCCTGAAAGATGGCATCGGTCAAGCCATCCAGACGCTGAAAACGGCTGATAAAGGTCTTGAAGCCTTGACGGCTCTGGTCGAACAGGCAAAATCCCTGGCCGATCAGGCGAAAGAAGCTTCGAGTCAGGTTTCCGTGATTTCTGGTGCTGCTGAATCAGGCGTGACGGATGCGACGGGTGCAAGTACTCTTGCGATTGCCTTCTCGGGCAGCTTCACTGCCGGTACGTTTGAAGTCAAAGTCGGTGCTGGTGCTGTGGTGTCAATCTCTATTAGTGCGACCACCACGATTGATTCATTCATCTCCCTTATCGAAGCTGTCGATACGGGCCTGAATGTCACCTACAACACAACGACCAACAAGATCGAAGTTACCGCAACTGCGGGTGTGGCTGTTACAATTACGGATGGCACCGCTGCCAACTTAAGCGCCAATATTACTGGTGGTACATCTGGTACAGCAACGACCTTCGGTTCGTCTGGCTCGGGTTCAAGTGTTCCCTCGCTCGAAGCTGATTATGAAAAGGTTCTGGCTGAAATCAATCAGCTGGTTCTTGATACTTCGTATAAAGGTATCAACTTGCTGAACGGCAATAATCTTACCGTTAATGTCAATGAATCCAGTGCGACATTGACCATTACAGGTAAGTCTTTGAACGTGACAGGTCTTGGATTTACAGCGGCGACCGTTAACTTCTCGACGGCCGGTCAAATCGACTCCTCGATTGCCGAGGCGAAGACTGCGTTGACGAGCTTGCGAAATACGGCTTCAAGTTTCAGTACGGACTTGAGCCTGTTGCAGGCACGTGACAGCTTCACTACTGATTTGATCAACCAACTTGAATCGGGTGCTGGCCTTCTGGTCGATGCCAATCTGGAAAAAGAATCGGCAAACTTGCTGGCTCTGCAAACCAGACAGGCATTGGGTACGTCGGCCCTGTCATTCGCCTCTCAGGCGCAACAGAGTGTGTTGCAATTGTTCAGGTAAAATTTGCGACTTTAGGAAAGCGGGTGGAATTCGTTCCACCCGCTTTTTTTTTACTTTCGTTAACGGAATTGTCGTAACGTTCTAAAATGTCACTCAGGCTAAAACTCAAACCACACGAAAAAATCATTATCGGTAACACTGTTATCGAAAATGGGGCAAAAAGTGCGTCTTTTGTCGTGCATAACAAGACCATTATATTGCGGGAAAAAGATATCCTGACCGATGAAACCGCGGACAGCCCGGCAAAGCGTATTTATTTCATCGTGCAACTGATGTACATGTCGGGCAGCCTGGAAGACAGCAGGTCCCAGCATGCTGAATATTTTCGTCTGACCAAAGATTTCATGACCGCCTGTCCGACGGAAGAAGCTATCAATATGGTCTCAGACATTGGCGACAAGATTTTGGCCGATGATCTGTACGGTGCCTTGAAAACCTGCAGCAAATTGATTGAATATGAACATAAGGTGATGGGCGACCTGCTGCCTGGAGGAAAAGTATGAAAAATTCATCGTACGGGGCCTATCAGGCCGGGGTAAAACGGGCAGAAACGCCAAACGAAACCGATGCTGCCGTCCTTGAGAATGCCGCCCTTCTGCTTGATGATGCCAAAAAGCTCCCCGGAACGGAGGAGTTTTTCATGGCACTGAATTTTAATCAGCGGATCTGGACGGTTTTGCAGGCTTACGTAACCGATGGAAGCCCTTGGCCGGACCTGATCAATGCGAACTTGCTGAGCCTGAGTATTTTTATCGACAAGCAGACCTTTAAAGCGATGACCGATGGTGATCCGGAACACCTGGATGTCTTGATCAATATTAATCGGCAAATAGCCGCCGGTTTTCGGTCTGTTCCGCCCCCTGAAACGGTGACGAGCGAGTAGTTTTCTTTCTGTCGTGCAGGGCCTGTTGTGTGACGATGGAAAGAGAGGACGGGCGCTTTTTCAATTCCATTAATTGTCTAGCTGGTGGCCTTGGAAATCGAATGCAGACGACTTTTAATTTACAGAAATCTGGCGGAAACATTACTTTGTTATGAGGGGGGCTTATGCAACAGGATACCGATGAATTGGCGTTTCTCGAAGCAGGTGTTGCCGCTCACAATGCCGGTGATCTGGAGAAAGCGGAAGAATTTTACAGAAAAACCTTGGCCATAAATCCATTTAATCCAGATGGGCTCCATCTTCTCGGGTTTCTTGCCTATCAAGCCGGATATTCAGAACAAGCAATCTCCCTTATTGAAGATGCTATCCAGATTGATCCGACCAAGCCTTTGTTTTTCAACAATATTGCGAGTGTCTATAAATCCCTTGGTGACGAGGGAAAGATGATCAATGCCTACCGCCAGAGTATCCGTTTGAAGGGTAATGATCCTGATGTATTGAATGATTTCGGGAACCTTCTTTTTGAATCCGATCAGTTTAAGGCTGATGATAAGATTAAGAAGGAAGCGGAGAAGGTAATTCGAAAGGCGATCAAGCTAAACTCTGCCAACGCTAAATATCATAATAATCTTGGCAATGTTCTTCGCTATATGAACCCGCCTCGTCTTGTCGAAGCTAAAGAAAGCTTCCAGCGGGCGTTAAACCTCGATCCTGATCTCGCCGGTGCGATTACCAATCTTGGCCTGGTGGCCGAAAGTGAGGGCGAGTCAGTTCTTGCAGAGGAACTTTTTAAAAAAGCACTTGATGTGAATCCGGGCATTGCAGAAACGCATAACAATTATGCCCAGTTTCTGATGAAGAAAAAAAAGTATGCCGAGGCAATTCCCCACTTTGAAATCGCAGAACGGTTATCTCCACGGAATTACACCATTGGTCTAAACAAAGCTCAGTGTCTGATGGGGCTTTGCCGCGACGAAGAAGCGCTTGAAGCCCTTCATAAATTGATGGAAATCGACCAGAACCGGGTAGATGCCTTTCGAAATTTTGCCGTTTCGCTCCGCAAGTTATATCGACTGAACGAAGCACAAGATTTCGTTACTGAAGCCCTAAAGCATTTTCCAGGTGATATTCACTTAAGGCATCAGTCCGCCAGTATTCATGTCGCCGCTTTCGAAATGAAACAGGCCGAGAAGATTCTACTGGAGCTGATTGATGAATTAGGCGAAGCCCTGTTGGCAGTGGGCGGAGGTGGCGTGTATGCGACGTTGGGCGTCGTGTATCTTGAGATCGGTACTGTCGAACAAGTTATGGACATGTTTCATAAAGCAATGCATGTGCAGCCCGATGATATGACTGCGCGAAATAACTACGCTCTGGCATTGCTTGCTACTGGACAACTCGCCGAAGGCTGGAAGTATTATAAAACCCGCTGGCTGGCAGAGGACTTTACATCCCCCGTTCGACCGTTCCAAAAACCAGTGTGGGAAGGGCAGCCACTTGAGGGTAAAACCATTGCACTGTGGGGGGAGCAGGGCATGGGGGATGAACTTCGCTATGCCAGCTTGATCCCGGAGATGATGGATAAGAAGGCTAATATTGTCATCGAATGCGACCCGCGTCTGGTGGAACTCTATGAACGGTCATTTGAAGGCGCAAAAGTGTATGGCAGAAAAGGTGACTTGAGTGTCCCTTACGAGGATACTTGTGACTATCAAATTCCGATTATCGATTTAGCCGGTTTTTTTCGCCCAACACTGGAATCATTCCCGCCCCGTCCCAATCCTTATTTGAAACCCGATCCGGATAGAAAAGAATTCTGGCGGCAACGCCTGGCAGCCTTGGGCTCGCGCCCGAAAATAGGTGTCGTGTGGCGCAGTATGCTTATCGACGATTCACGTATGACCCATTACATGAAGATCGAACAACTTGAACCCATACTTACCATTCAGGGCGTCGATTTTATTAACCTGATGTACGCTGAATGTTCTGAAGAGCGGGCACTCGCCGCCGACCGTTTTGGCGCCAACATTCATACGTGGGATGATATCAATCTGAAGGATGATCAGGATGATCTGGCTGCTTTAATCGCCAATCTGGATCTAGTTGTCACTCCATGGACAGCGGTTTCTGCTTTGGCTGCGGCACTTGATGTTTCGGTAGATGTGTTCAGTACTGTGAAACGGTTTCCGGAACTCCTGGGTGATCCAAGCGCACCCGGCTGGGGCCCATCAATGACCTACTTCTTCAAAAAGCTCGACGAGGAGTGGGACCAGGTAGCGATTGATATCGCGGGCGATATCAAAAGCAGGTTTGGGCTGGGTTAATCACCAGCACGTACGACCGCCATCCATGGTGAGCACACTGCCTGTCATGTAAGATGAAGCATCCGATACCATGAACGCCACCGCCGCTTTATATTCGTCTTGGTCAGCCATGCGGCCCATCGGGATCAGATTGCTCAGGCGTTGTACGAAGGCTTCGTCCTGGTCTGTATAAACCCCGCCAGGAGCAATGGCGTTGGCGCGGACACCGCGGTCGGCCCAATAGGTGGCAAGATAGCGGGTTAACCCAATCAGGCCGGATTTGACCACCGAATAGGTCACAGGCTTGACCGGTTGCTTGTCCTCGGAAATGCCATCTTTGCGATACAGGCGCTGGTCCGGAGCGATTAATCCCAGATCGGATGCGACATTAAGGATCACACCCTGACCTGCATCGGCCATGTGTGCGCCAAAGACCTGTGCGCACAAGAACGCACCGCTTAAACCGACGGCGATATCCTGATTCCAGATCTCCAGTGGAAAATGTTCAAGCCGGGAAAAATTCTTATCGTTCCGGTTTTCCATTTTCGGGTTGTTCGCGGCATTGTTGATCAGGATGTGAATGCCGCCGAATTCCTCAACTATCCGGTTTCGTGAGGCCGTGAGTTGCTCTGGTGATGTTATGTCGACACCTAGGCCAAGAGCGGGGCCGCCGTAGGTTTCGCTCAGTTTGACAGCGCACCTGTCAGCATCGGCACCATCCAGGTCCAGCAAGACAGGGATACCCCCCATTTCAGCGATAGCCTCGCCATGTTTGACGCCTAGCAGGCCAGCGCCTCCGGTTATGACGGCGACTCGCCCCTTCAGATCAAAAGTGTTCTTGATTGATGTTCCTGTTTTCATCTTGTTTGCCCGCCATCAACCACCAACAGGCTACCGGTTATGAAGGCCGCTTTGTCGGATGATAGGAAAACAACCGCATCGGCAATTTCAAACGGATCGGCAAAACGCTGCAGCGGGACTTCGCTTTTCAGGTATTGAGCTACGCCCGACGGATCTTCCTTCTGTTTCCGGTCCCAGGTTCCACCAGGAAAAACCACATTTCCAGGGGCGACCGTATTGACCCGGATGCCATCGCCGCCAAGTTGTCGGGCAAGGTTTTTGGCCGCATGCTGTAAAGCTGCCTTGGCGGCACTATAAGGGATCGGTGCAGGGATCGCCTCACATCCGGCGATGGATGAAATAAAGGTAATGCTGGCATTGTTCTGTCGCCTGAGATGCGGCACCGCCGCCGATGCCAGCAGCATGCTGCCGGTCAGATTGGTGCTGATCATGCCCTGCCAGTCGGTTTGCAACAGGTCCCAACCCTGTTTGCCACTACCATTGCCGATGTTGGCAATCACGGTGTCTACGCCGCCAAAGGTTTGTTCGCCATGGGTCAGTGCGGCCGTGATCACATCAGGGTCTGTCATATCACCTGCATGGGCGGAAACCGAATCAGTACCATAGTCTTCCACGAGTCCGGTTCGGGCGGCATCAAGGGCAGCCAGGTCACGGCCAGTAAGAACAACACGGGCGCCTTCGGCCAGAAAGGATCGGGCGATGGCCAGGCCGATGCCGCGGCTGGAACCGGAAACGATGACCCTTTTGTTAGCGAGACCCAATTCCATCTTATTCGGACCAATACTTTTCGATAAAGGCACGGTTGCTTGCCGCCGTTTGTGCTTCGTCGCCGTGTTCGCCGCGTGCGGCCTGCAATATGAAATGCCGGTTAAATCCGGCATCACGGATCATTTTAAAACAGGTCGGAAAGTCAGCGTTACCTGTTCCAAGCGGAACCGTGCCGCCGCCCAGCACCCTGTCTTTCACATGAACGCTCCCCAAGTATGGGGCCAGTGCGTGCAATTCCACAACCGGATCGTACCCCAGAGAGGCGCTGTTTCCTATGTCGAAGTTAGCCCGAACGACGGGGCTATTGATGTCATCAAGTAGCCTGCGAAATAGTGCGGGTTCCAGATCGGTTTCCAGATGAAGCTCAACTCCGGCGCTCATCGCCGGGGATTTTAAATCAGCAAGAGCATCGAGCAATCCGTTTCGCTGCGCTTCTGTCTTCAAGGATGACGCGTCGACAAAGGGCAGGACGATATAGATGATCGAAAGTTTTTCGGCCTGAAGTATCAGCCATTTCAAATGATCGGTGATGTCCGGGCGAATATTCCCTTGCGTGTCTATCAGCACTTCTTCCATGTAGTAGTCGGCGCAAATTGATCGGACGCTGACCCCGGTTTCATTCATCACCGTCTTCATTTGCGCAAGTCCGGCTTCACTGCCAAGCGGATTGTCGGCTTCATGAGGGCGTTCATAAATCCACTCAATACAATCGATCCCTGCGGTCCGTGCGATGTGGAATTCAGCCTGCCAGTCGGTCGCAGGAAATGCCTGAAAGCGTCCTTCAAAGGGAGGCAACAACCGACCCTGCATGATGCCGATTTCAGTCATGTCTTTTCCTGGATTTCAACAAGTTCTAGATATGTGCCGTCGGGGTCACGACAAAACGCGACTTTGGCGCCGCCATCAGGCGATATCCTTGGGGCGGCATTAAATTTGTAACCGGCGGCGACGATGCGGTCGTAAAGGCGGTCCAGGTTCGTCACTGTCAGGGCGATGTGGGTCGGCCCAATGGCGTTCAGGGGTGTTGCTGGGGTGGCGGCAGGTGATCCAAAACACAGCAATTCCAACACGGCCGGGCCATTTTCTCCGGCAAGTTTCGCCGTTGCTACCCGGGCGTCGGTCATACCAAGCAGCCCATCGAGGAAGCTACCAGTTTCCATGGCTATCGGTGCATCCCGCAACCCGATCAGGTCGCGGTAAAAAGCAAGAGATACGTCCATGTCACTGACGACGATTCCCACATGGCGGATACTGGTCATGGGACCTGATCCGACAAGGCTTCGGCGATGGCTTGCTCCAAAACGTCCAGGCCTTCCATCAAGGCTTCTTCGGGGATGCTCAATGGCGGACCGATCTTGATGGATTCCCGTCCGGTGTGGACCAGTAACAGCCCTTTTTGGAGCGCACTTTCACATATTTTGCTGGCCAGTCCGCCACCGCCATCGGCACTGCGAGTGTCTTTGAAAATGAGTGCCGCCAGCATGCCTTTGCCCAAGATATGCGAAATGTAGTCCGGATAACGACGTTGCAGGTCGATCAATTTCTGGTGGAGCCGTTCGCCCATGCGTGCCGACTTTTCGACCAGTCCCATGTCCCCGATTGTTTGCAAGTTGGCAAGGCCCGCAGCACAGGAAAGGGGATTGGCGGAATGAGTGCTGCTCATGGAGCCCACGTCTGGCAAGTCCATGACATCGGCGCGCCCGAGTACTGCTGCCAATGGCAATGAGGAACTAATGCCCTTGCCGCAACAGATAAGATCGGGCCTGACATCGTAGTGCTGATAGGCGAACAGTTTTCCCGTGCGCCCGAAGCCGGACTGGATCTCGTCGAAGGTGACGAGGAAGTCATTTTGGCGGGCGAGATTTTCCCAGGCCTGGACATAGTCCTTGGGAAAGAAAGCCGCGGACCAACCAATGTAGGACTCAAAAATGATGCCGCCAATATCCGTCGCCGGGTCGACGCCGCGCGCGCGCAAGGCCTCTATGTCCCGTTCGAATCTGATGTCGCCGCTTTCGTTAACGGCGTTGCCATTTTCATCCCATGGGTAGGGGAATGGCAGATGATAGACATTGGGGTCTTCGAAACCGGCCCACGCCCTTTGAGTTTGCGTTCCGCTGATCTGTGCCGCACCCATGGTCCGGCCGTGAAAACTGCCGTCAAAGGCGATGACGCCAGGGCGCTTTTTATTGCGAGCAATGGCATACAACCGCATCAGCTTGACAGCCGTTTCAGTGGCCTCCGTTCCGGCGGAAACAAGATAGGCCTTTTCCAGCTCGTCGGGTGTTGACCGAATAAGTTCTTCAATGAATTGCGCTCGTATTTCAGAGGCATAGGTGTAGGTGTGCAAAAGATCTTTGTCGAGAATGCCTTTCAGGGCATCGACAATATGGGGGTTGGCGTGGCCGGCATTGGCAACAAAAATAGTCGAGGTGAAATCGATCCAGCAATTGCCCCATTTGTCGAATACCTGAAAATCTTTTGCCCGTTCCCAAACGATCGGCATTTGCCCGTGCATGGAGCGGGATTCATAACGATAGAGGGTTTCCAGAATAGGTAGGGATTCCGGTGCCGGGATCGCTGTGGTGATTTTTCGGAAAGCCGTTTCTATACGAGGCACGTCCACCGGGGTGCGGGAAAAATCGAATGCCGCCATTTAAGCCTCCATCACCTGGTTCAGGTGAATGACCAGCGGATGTGGATGACGCTCGATGGTGAATTCAAGGAATTCGAAATCCTGCAGTACGTCCAACTCGACAGCCGGGTCGGTGACAAATGGCATCACCTTCGGGCCATACATGGTCCCAGTTTCGATGATCGATGCCGTGCGCATCATTTCAATGTACCCGTTGGGGTGGTAGGCAGGCGGGAAGGTTTGCCGCGGAAGATTGTAATATTCCGGCCTGGGGTCGTCGGGGAAGAAACCATCCAGATATCCGTTCTCAATACGCATCATTTTCTGCGGTGGTTCGGCCAGTTCGTGGGCTGATCTCATGCCCGTGGCGTCAGTGTTGTCGCAAAACGCGTTGATCGCAGCATCGATAACGTTTGGCGTGCGCAAGGGGGTCGTCGGCAGTAGCAGGGTCAGGAATTCCGGTTGGGAACGTTCTTTCAAGGCCAGCGCCTCCAGGGTATGCGTGATGAAGTCGATGGCAGGAGATTGGTCCGTGGCGAATTCAAGGGGCCGCTGAAATGGAACTTCGGCACCATAGGCCAGGGCGATGTCGGTGATTTCTTGTGAATCCGTAGTCACGATTACCCTGTCAATGCCTGAACAGAGCCTGGCAGCGATGATCGAATAGGCGATGATGGGGTGCCCAAGTAAGGGGCGGATATTCTTCCCGGGAATGCCTTTTGACCCACCGCGGGCCGGAATCAGTGCGTAGTTTCCACTAGTCTGCATCACTCAATGACTCTGTTTCGGCTTGTGGGCGATAGCCAGCAGCATGACTTCATTTGAAAAGCGAATAAACTTGTTCATTTCTTCGGGCCAGGGGGCGTTGGTATGGGGCCTGAATGGTATGGGGAGCATTCGAAGAAATTGTGAGATGGGTTTTAATATTGGATAGCGCCAGACAACAGGCAATTGCAAAAAGTGCTGAACATCAACCATTTCAAAACCGGCGAGGGACATGGCGTCGTCCAGCGATATTGCCGTGAAAGGTGTGACATGGGTATGGTCGCAATAAAATGGACCCCAATATGTATGCCGCCAACTGGGGGTCATGACGATCGCGGTTCCGCCGGGGCGCAAGGCATCATAGGCTTTTTTCAAAAGAACGACCGGGGTTCTGGTGTGCTCGATGACGGACTTGCTGAAAACGATGTCGAAGCTTTCAGGGGGGAAGGGAAGGGGGTCCAGGTCCAGATTGGCAGTTAGCACCTGATGGTCAGGCGAAAAGCCCGGGGCACCGGGGGATATATCCGTTCCTGCGACCTTGTATCCCAGGTCAGAAAAAGCAGTCAAGTAATCCCCGCGCCCGCAACCGACATCCAGCAGCGATCCGTTCGGCGGCAAGAAGGAATCTGCCAGCCATTTTGCAAGCTGAGCCGGATAGGGACCTTGGGCAGCGCGCTCTTCGCTATAGGTCACGTTCAGATAGGCGGCGTCTTCCATGACAGAAGAAGGCTGTTCATTGTTACTGTCTTGATTCCAATCCCAGGTTTCTGAGTTGAAGGCCTTGTCGTCTATATAGACATGCGCCGTTGGCTTGCCCAAATACAGTTTGTGATAACAAACGCCCCAGGCCGCCATCTGGCCTTCGGTGACATCACGCCAGTCGATATCGGTGGTCGACCCTCTGGCGGTATACAGCAATATTGTATGACCAGCCTTGTGAAGGCGATTGACGTAGGCGATCCGGTCCGGGAAGGGTTGGGCATCTTCGTATGCTCCTTCCGTATTGGTGCACAGCGTCCCGTCGATATCAAAGCAATAGGTTTTCATGTCCGGTTCGCTCAAGAAATCTGTGTTACAGCCAATAACGGAGTTTGCCGGCGATTTCCTTTTCTTTGTCCGTAATTTGTTTCGTGCCATCGCCTAGAACGATAGGGATTTTGCGGATTTGGGAAACCATCAGTTCCAGTCCACTGCCTTCCAGCGAGGCAGCCTGGTCGGATCCGTACATTGAACGGTCGAGCGTGATGTGACGTTCGATGGCGGTGGCCCCAAGTGCTGCGGCAATAACTGAGGGCGATACGGATGGTTCATGGCCACTGTATCCGACGGGGCAGTTGTAGCGTTTGCGCAGGTCATGCATGCCAAGCAGATTAAGGCCGCTTTCCGGTGCCGGATATTCCGACACCGTATGCATCAAAGTGAATGGGCATTTGTGTTTTCTGAATATTTCAATGGCCCGGTCTGATTCTTCATAGGTGCACATGCCAAGGGAAATAAAAGTGTGTTTTCTTTCGGCAGCGACGGTTTCCAGCAGCTCCAGATGGACCGCCATGGCAGAAGCAATTTTGTTGTGCTTGCTGTTATATTGACTCAAAAATTCCTGGCTTGGAATATCCCAGGCGGACGCGAACCATTCAATTCCGACTTGTTTGCAATAGGCGTCAATTTCATCGTATTCGGCTTGGCCGAATTCAAGCCCTTCCTTTTGCTCTCGTTGCGTCGTTCCCCAAGGGCTTTCGCGGGGGGCTTCCAGCACATCGGGCGGATAGACGATGTCGATCGTTCGTTTCTGGAATTTCACTGCATCGCAGCCAGCATGTTTGGCTATATCGATCAGCTGCTTGGTGATTGTCATATCACCATTATGATTGATGCCAATTTCACCGATTATGTATACATGGCTTGGGATATCGCTGGCGCGAAGATGGGGGAAATCATTTGTCATTTGTCGTATTAACGCCCTTCGTTAAAACATCCGCGTCACGAAACAAGTCAATTCGCACCGTGCTTCACGGATTACTGTCGTTATGTACCGGGCCAGCTTAAAAACAGCGAACACGACATTATATCCCTTAGACGGGATTCAATTAACTTTTAGTGAAAGAAAAGTAGCGTCAATCGAATGGGCAAAAAGAGCTACGCTCCCTTTGCGGTGAAAGGAAAACCTTGCGTTCAGACGAGTCGTCTCGCTTCAAGCTTCAACGTTCACTACCCGCCCAGTTACCTGGGCATTGGTGTTCGTGCTTGATGCATCTGAAGGGGCGACAGTCGAAGCATCAGACGAGTTTACGGCTTTGCTGGCTTCTTGCTTTTTCTCATCAGCAACAGGCTCGGCAACCAACTCTCTGATTTCTCGGTTTTTATCCACAGCTACTCGCGCCAACAACGACGTTACGTTGACGAGACTACTTGGTGCATTTCCTTTTATGTCCATCATTCTGATGTACCAACATTTCTATTCTAAAAAAGCGCAATCTAAATCTACTTCACGGTGAATCTACCACGATTACAGAGACAAAGGCAACATTTTAATCGCAATTATCAAAAAAAGTTAAATCCTTCAGGATGTAGCGTGGTCAGGCGATCCTGATTCCATATGTTGTGCACGCATTATAGCCTTTGAAGGGAGGATTGAACAGGTGGCACAGGTCTTTAATTAGGTAAAAACCCATGGGGTGGAAGTCGATCATCTTGCATCGCCTCTGGAAAAGCGGTGGCCGATGTCAGTCCGCGGGATATATTGATGTTGATGTCGATTAGCGCATCCAGTTTGCTGGCATTGGGTGTCGTCAGCGCGCTGATTGTGCTGCGATCGATAAAAATGCTCAAATTCAACAAGTTCGACCGGATAGCGACGGGCACGCTGTAGCTGTCGTCTGCCAGGCTTGATTGAATGAATGTCCACATGCGTTGATTGTATTTTAATGCATCGGAGTACTCACGAAATGCTGTGATATCTTCCCGGGCAATTTTGAGCATGCTGATGGCCTGAGCGAAGGCCGCTTGTTCCATAAATCGAGGAGGCATCACAGAGTGCTGCGCGCGCTGATAGGCCTGGAGTGCTTTTTTGTATGTCATGGCGCTTTACTTCGGCGTTAAAATGCTGGTCAGCGCGGTGTCGCTTAGCAGTATGTTGATACCCGACAGGGTAAGGTCGTGGCGGGTCTGGGTTGCCAAAGACAAAGCAGATTCCGCATCCAGGTTGACGCCGGTCAGCTTAACCGAGCCTTCCTGCAGCAACGTGATAAGTGAATCCGTGTAGCCAAGGCGGGTATCAAATACAATATCATTGGCCGTGAAACTTGCTTTGGTCGCTTGCAGGGTCGTCAAGGCGGCATCAAGTTCGACAATGACCGCATCTATTCCCGCTTCGGTGGCAAAACTGTTGGCTGCGTTTACTTCGCTGATGCCAAGCCCATTCGCATCCGACGCTATACCTGAAATACTGATGGAAGAGGTTCCGCCTTCGCTGAAGGTCACTTTTAATGTGTCCGGATTATGCGAAATAAGATTGGTTCCGTGATACGTCGCCTCGCCGGCCAACGTATTGATTCTCTGGCGCAAGACGTCGTGTTGGCTTTCGGCTGTTTCAATCGCCGTTGCCGATGCGACCAGGCCGTTGGTCGATGTGGCAAGGCCCAGGTCCGTGGCCAGCGCATTCACGTTATTGCTGATCACAATGTCATTGCCGTCTGCGGCCGAGATGCTGAGCGCGTTGCCGTCAGAAACGGTCGCCGTTAATCCCGTTATGGCATCAATCTGGGCGGCCAGGGTTGTGAAGGTCTCGCTGGCATTATTGGTGATTGTCGTCGTCGTTCCGTTGTAGGTGATATCGAAGCTGTCATTGTCTGCGGCACCTGCAACAGTACCGGTGATGACGGCCGCAGCGCTGGACACAATGTCGCCGACAACGGTCGTCGAAACGGTTGCTGCCCGTGCCGTCAAGGCCTGTGTTTTCAGTTGATTAACGACATTGATGATAGAATTCAACGCACTGACGGTGCCGCCGGTAACGGTTGCTGCTTCGGTGATCTTTTCCTTGATGGCAAGCAATTGCGTGGCGCGATTGGAAAGGCCGCTGGCATCAAAGAATGCGGCAACCCCTTCAGTCGGGCTTAAAATGCGCCTTCCAGACTGGATGCGATCCGCAGAAACCTTCAGCGTCTTTTGCGCCTGCGCCAGGGCGAGTAGGGTTGTCTGGGTCGATGCGCGGAGAAATATTTCCGCCATGCGTCATCACTCCTGATCTGTGCTGCGTCGATCTATTTTCAATTGATTCAAGGGCATATAGCGTAAAGTTTACTGTTTGTTAACTATTTTGACAAGCCTCGACAATAATAACGTGCCGGTACGATGGGGGCTTGCATTGATCAAAAACCCTGTTACCCGGGATTGAAATATTGATATAGTCGCGTCCATGAATCGCAGTGAACGTCGCCGACTGGCCAAACAAAACAGCAAACTGAACAAGAAATCGGCGGTTGGAAGCGAGGCCCAACTTTCGGCTGAACTCATAACCCTGCTGGAACAAGCTATACAATGCCAGCAAAGCGGTCAGTTCGACGAGGCTGAATCCCTTTACAGACATGTCTTGCGCTATGATCCGGCCAATACCTTCGCCAACCATTTGTTGGGCGTTACCCTGCATCAAAAGGGTGATCCGCAGGCGGCCATCGAGCTTATCGGAAAGGCCCTTGCGCAAGACCCGAATAATCAGGGAATGCTAGCCAACCTGGGCAATGCGCAAATGGCAGCCGGGCGTATTTCCGAAGCCGAACAGACTTTGCTGCATTTGCTGGACTCCCACGAAAACCATGCGGGCGCCTTGGCCGGCCTGGGCAATATCTACCTTGGCAGTGGCCGGTATGAGTTGGCGGATCAAACCTACGCCAAGGCAATGGAAGCAAGTCCGGGTGATTTTGTGACGCTGGGTAACTGGGGCATCACTTTGCACTATCTGGAACGAATTGAAGAGGCGAAGGATTGCTACCGCCGGGCCCTGGTCCTAAAGCCAGAATATGTTGGAGTGCTGAAAAACCTGGCGAATGCGCTGATGAGCGAAGGCGCGTTGCAAGACGCCGCCGATATTTATGAACAGGCGATCACCCTGCAACCCGATGATTCAGGGCTTCGGATAAATCGAGCAATGATCCTGCCGGTCATTCCGTCTTCGGTCGAGGAAATAGACCAATGTCGTGCGACTTTGGTGGAAAACCTTGAAGCATTGATCGCCAGGGGTGGGAATTTACAGGAACCCGCAAGCCAGGCTGGCGTGACCGGCTTCTATCTGGCCTATCACGCCCGTAATGACGTTCCCGTCATGCGAAAAATTACCGAAATGTATGGTACGTTTTGTCCGCGTTTGACCTGGTCGGCCGACCCCCAGCCATCGACCGAGGGAAAATTACGCATCGGTTTCCTGTCACACCACTTCCATAATCACACCATCGGCAAATTGAACCGGGGATTTATCGAACATTTCGATCGCAGTCGCTTCGAGGTGGTGGTTATACGAACCGGCGCAACCACCGACACAGTGTCGGAAACCATCGAAACCGCGGCCGACCGAACCATCCATTTGCCAGAAAACCTGGACATGGCGCAGCGTATGGTCGCGGAAGAAAAACTGGACCTTCTGTTTTTCCCCGACACGGGTATGGATGCCTTTACCTATTATTTGGCCTATGCCCGCCTGGCACCGGTTCAAGCCACCAGTTGGGGGCATCCGGTGACGACGGGCATTGCCAACATGGATTATTTCATTTCATCCGGGGATCTGGAAACAGAAGAGGGGGATCAGCACTATACGGAAAAGCTGGTTCGTCTGAAAACGCCGCCGACCTATTATTACCGTCCGGAAAAACCGGAAAAGGTGCTCGGCAGGGCCGATTTCGGTTTGCCCGAAGACGCCAATTTGTATCTTTGCCCGCAAACCCTGTTCAAGTTCCATCCTGATTACGATGCCGTCTTGGGAGAAATCCTAAAAGCCGACCCAGAGGGCAGAATTGTTATTATTTGCGGGCGTTACGCCAACAAACAACGACTGCTGTGCGACCGTTTCACCAAGGCATTTCCCGATCAGTTTGACAGGCTTATCTTTGTTCCTCGCATGCCGCTGGATAAATTCCTGCAATTGATGCTCAACGCTGATGTGATGTTGGATCCGATGTTCTTTGGCGGAGGCAATACGTCGGCCGAAGCCATCGCCATGGGGATACCAATTGTTACGATCGCCGGTGATTACCTGCGCGACCGGGTAACATACGCCTATTACAAGGCCATGAATTTTGACGACCTGATTGCCCACGATGTGGAAGACTATGTCGATAAGGCTGTTCGTCTGGCGACAGACAAAGCCTGGCATGCCGAGATGATGGACAAATTGGACCGCTTGTCAGATACGATGTTTGAAAATATGAAAACCGTCCGGGAACTGGAGCAGTTCTTTGTCGCCGCCATCGAGGCCCGGCGAAATAATCTGCCCGCGATCAACTGGGCTCCTTGAAGGGAAAACACTATGGATAACGACATGTTCGAAAAGGGCCTTGCCAAACGCAAGGCCGTTTTGGGTGACGAATACGTGGAAAAGAACCTGGCCGCGGCGGATGATTTTACCCGACCCTTCCAGGAAGCCATGACCGCGTGGTGCTGGGGGTTTGGCTGGGGGGACGAAGTTATCGATCCCAAGACGCGCTCGATGATGAACCTGGCGATGATCGGCGCTCTTGGCAAAATGCATGAATGGGAAATTCATTGCCGCGGCGCAATCGACAATGGGGTCAGCCGTGACGAATTGCGCGCCATTGTTCACGTCATCGCAATTTATTGCGGGGTGCCGCAATCGCTGGAATGTTTCCGCGTTGCCAGAAAGGTGCTTGAAGAACGCGACATGATCTAGTTTCAATATTGCGCTTTGCCGTCGGGGGGCATAGCGTCGGTTCGATCCGCAGGGGGCGGTGGTTATTTAAGGGGGGATTGCAATGTTCGCAAAGCGTATGGATCGGCTGCGGCGTAGGCTTGGTGAAGCCGGTATTGACGTTGCTGTGATCACCGACGACGACAGTGTCTATTACTTCACAGGTTACTACGACTATCTGCATATGGAATTCGGCCGCCCGACGTTCCTGATTATCCCCGCCGATGGCAAAAGTGTGCTGGTTACTCCGGCCATGGAACTGGATATGGCACAAGCGGCGGCGACGGTCGATGCCATCGAAACCTGGAATGATGGCAAGGGGGATGAATGGCGCGAAGTGTTGCCAGAAGCCCTCAAGGGGGCGGGGCGTATCGGTATCGAACCGGACCTGATGCCGCCCGTCGTTCGCAATTACATTGACACCATCGTCGACGGTCAAAGGCTGTGCGATGTAATGCCGGTCATCGCCAAGATGCGCATGATCAAGTCTGAAGAGGAACTGAATCTGGCGCGTCATGCCGGTCAGGTTGGAATGGCGATGATGAATGCGGCCAGGGAAACCATTGGTGATGGCGTACACGAATACGAAGTGGCGCTGGCGACTTCGGTGGCGGGGACCAGAAAGGCAGCCCAATTACTGGATGCCCATTACGGCGATTCCCGAATGTCCCCCAACACGCATTTCCTGCAAATTATGGCTTCTGGGAAAAATACAACAATGCCCCATCACCGGGCGACGACACGGGTGATGCAACGGGGTGAACCGGTTTTCATGTGTTTTTGCGGGATGACCAATTTCCATCGCTTCAAGCTTGGGTTCGACCGTACCTTCTGGATCGGCGACGTCGGAAGCGAATTGGAAAGTGCTGTGTATCAGGTGGCCATTGACAGTCAGGCCGCAGCCCTTGCTGTCCTAAAACCGGGTGTTCTCGCCGAAGATGTCCACGCGGCCTATGCCGATGTCATTCAACAAGCGGGTTACGAATATCCTTTCCGATGTGGACGGGCGACCGGGTTCAGTTTCCTTGAAACGCCGCAACTGGTCTCTGGCGATAAAACGGTGCTGGAACCGGGCATGGTGTTCGCCGTTGATGGTTCTGTCAGCGTGGCAAAGACATTTCGTGCGCAGGTGGGCGACAGTTTCATCGTGACCGAAGACGGATACGAACAATTGACCTCGCATCCGAAGGCGCTCGAGGATGTTATCCTGTAACGATCGCTCCTAAACCTTAGTCCTATGCGGCCCATACCGGCATTTCGGTTGATTGTCGCTATGGGGTATCCATGGTTCGTTGTCGGCATCGAAACAAAACCGGCTGACATCATCATGGACTATCGTTTGCATTCTGATCCGGACCGATTGGCCGTTGAGCCACCGGTAAAAGAAACGCTGATCTGGGATTTGCCGCTCAGACTGTTCCATTGGTCCATGGTCTGTGTTGTCACGGTGGCGGCCCTTACGGGTTTTTTTGCACCGGTCGGCTGGCTTGATGTTCATACGGTCGCCGGTTACGCACTATCATCCCTTTTGGCCTTTCGGCTGGCTTGGGGGTTCTTCGGCGGTCATTTCAGTAAATTCAAGACATTTCCTTTGTCCCGTGACCGCGTGATCAAACATTTGGGGCAGATCATCGCCAGGAAGTCACCCGCTCACATCGGTCATAACCCGACCGGGGCGCTGATGATCGTTGTGTTGTTGCTTGGCCTGATTGCGGTGGTTCTCACCGGGTTGGTGACGCTTGGCGGGCAGGAAAAACTTGGGCCTCTGGCTTTCATTACATCATACAAAATCGGCCATTTCTCGAAGGAACTGCATGAAATGGCGGCCTTTGCTGTCGTCGGGGCCATCTTCATTCATTTGTTTGGCGTTTTTGTCGAAACCAGGGTGTTCAAGCATCGGGTTATTCAGGCCATGGTCACCGGGAAAAAGGTCACGGTTGGGAAATTTCTTATTCCAAAGCACCGAAACGGCGCACCACGCGGGGTGATTCTGTCCTTGTTGGTCCCGGCTGTGCTGATCGCTGGCGGCACGGTGTTGGCAAACAAAACCCCCGCTGGTTGGAAACTGCTCGAAATTCCTGCGGTTTATGCCAGCGAATGCGGTGATTGCCACAGTGCCTATCACCCCAGCCTTCGTAGTGCCGGGGCATGGCAGGCGGTGATGGCGGGCTTGCCGGATCATTTTGGCGAAGATGCCTCATTGGGACAAAAAACTGCGGGCCGCATCAGCGCGTTCCTGCAGGCCAATTCTGCCACGACATTCGATACCAAGGTCGCCCGGCGCGTGGGCCGCAACGATACGAAATCGCTACGCATGACGGACACGCCTTTTTGGAAGAAACGGCATGACGAAATAGACGATGCGGTATTTCGCATGCGGGGGGTCGGATCGAAAGTGAACTGCAATGCCTGTCACAAAGACGCCATGTCCGGCCGCTTTGGTGACGCCAATATTCATGTTCCAACAGGAGACAAATAATGAATTTATCCAAGGGTCTACTTGCCCGTTCCATGGTTGCCGTCGCCGTTGTCGCGTGTTTGGCAGTGCAATTTGTTCATCCGGCATCGGCCAATCAGCGCCAACAGATTATTGAAAAAATCACCAGCGAGGCTAAAACGCTGGATCAGAATTTTCCGGGGTTTTCGGCAGATCGAGGCAAAGCCTTGTTTTTGTCCAGACCTGCGACAGGAAAGCCTGACACGCCCTCTTGTACATCCTGCCACACAAGCAATCCGTCGAATGTTGGTGAAACCCGGGCCGGCAAGGAGATAGCACCCATGGCTTTGTCGAAAAGTCCCGAGCGCTATGGCGACCTAGAAAAAATCGAAAAGTGGTTTCGCCGAAATTGTAACAGCGTTCTGGGGCGGGCCTGCACGCCCGTTGAACAGGGCGACTTCCTGACTTTCATGTTTTCTCAATAATATTCAAAAAAGGAATAGAATCATGCTCAGAACTTCAAGGCTGATAATGGTCGCCGCCACCCTGATGGTGATGTTCGGAACGTCTGCAAAAGCCGACGAACGTTATAAACCTGTTTTGGATGAACGCGTTGTCGAGGAATGCGGCGTGTGCCATATGGCGTTCCAGCCCCAGATGCTGCCCAAAAAATCATGGCAAAAGATGATGGCGAATTTGGCGGATCATTTTGGCGAAGATGCGTCCCTTAACGCGAAGATAACGAATTCAATTGAAAAATATTACGTGAAAAACGCCGCAAATTCGGGCTGGCGGGGTGGCAAATTCATGCGCGGTCTGACCGACGAGTCGGCTCCTTTGCGAATCACCGAAACGCCGTACTGGATTCGGGAACATAACCATGAAGTACCGAAAAGTGCCTGGACCAATCCAAAAGTCAAAACCAAGGCAAATTGTGTGGCTTGCCATAGGGATGCCGGCAGGGGAAATTATGACGACGATTGAGGCCTTCTGATCCGCTTGTTGTTGAGGCCATGCACAGATACACTTCAGGCTTGATGACAATGCGGGATAGAAAACCAGATGAAAGTTAAAAAGGCGTTCGAGGTCCGGTCCCTCGTTATTTCCTTTGTTGTGATCGCGTTATGTCTCGTTTTCTTTGTTCTGGATGTTGCCGCCGATATTTTTTACGTCGATATCCCGGCCCTTTGGATCGATCACACTGTTGTAGAATTGATCACGACATTCACCCTGGCATTTGCCCTGCTTCTGATTGGTCGGCAGATCAAGCAATTGCTGGGGGAACACCGTGACGCGCAGGCCTTCGTCAAAGTTGCTTCCGGCGAATTGCTGGCGGTGATTTTTGCCAAATTTGATGATTGGAAATTAACAGCATCAGAACGCGACATCGCGTTGTTGTTGATCAAGGGGTTGTCGGTCCAGGAAATAGCGGACCTTCGCGATACCCGCCCTGGAACTGTGAAGAGTCAAGGCAGCGCGGTTTATCTGAAGGCCGGCGTTAAGGGGCGCAATGAACTCGTCGCCTATTTCGTCGAAGACCTGCTGGGCGGGGATAACCTGGTTCCCGAACAACCCGCAGGCTCCTGACCGACGGATAACGTCCAAACGTTAAGTTTTGTTTCAAAAGCGTCGTCGGGCGTCGTGTACCGGACTTGACCGCTGCGCGCCTGCAACGATAGTTTCCAACGAGGCTAAGCTGGTTGGCGGGGCCGGAAACAGGGGGCAAAAATGGTCGTCGTGCAATGACACGCTTTTCGGGATGGAACGTCCTTTGGAACGGTTTAACCGGCCAAAAAGGATGGGGCCGTCAATGGCGGGACCCCGAACCGAAGCCAGCCTATGACGTGATAATTGTCGGTGGCGGCCTGCATGGCCTGGCCACGGCTTATTATCTGGCCAAGAATCACGGTGTTAAAAATATTGCGGTGGTTGAAAAAGGCTGGTTGGGTGGCGGCAATGCCGGGCGCAATACGACCATCGTGCGGTCCAATTATTTCATGCCGGGCAACCGGGAATTTTACGAACATTCCCTGAAGTTGTGGGAAGAACTCAGCCACGATCTGAACTACAACGTGATGTTCAGCCAGCGCAGTCATGTGTCCTTGCTTCACAGTCCCGCCGCCGTTGACGCGGCGGCTCGCGCCTACAACACCATGGCATTGACCGGTACGGATGCGGAATTGTGGGGGCTGGATGAACTTAAACAAAATGTACCGCACCTGAACTATGGCCCCAATGTTCGCTTCCCGATCTATGGTGCCGCCGTGCAACAACGTGCAGGCACCGCCCGGCATGATGCCGTGGCCTGGGGCTTTGCGCGGGCTGCTGATCAGTTGGGCGTGGATATCCTGCAAAATTGCGAAGTTCTTGGCGTTACTCGCGAAGCTGGCCGGATCACCGGCCTGGATACATCGCGCGGGACCATCGCGGCGGGGAAAGTGGGCTTTGCGGTCGCCGGAAACACATCACGCCTGTGGTCCATGGCGGGGCTTGGGATGCTGCCTATTGAATCGCATAAGCTGCAGGCCTTTGTATCAGAACCGGTAAAGCCGCTACTTGACCAAGTCGTGGTCTTCGGCGTCGGCGGGGCACATTTTTATATTTCCCAGTCCGACAAGGGCGGCATGGTGTTTGGCGGTGATATCGACTGGTATAAATCCTATGCCCAGCGGGGGGCGCTGCCCATTGTCCAGGATGTGGCAGAATGCGCGACATCCATTCTGCCCTGTCTTGGCCGATTGCGCCTTCTCAGGCATTGGTCCGGGGTGATGGATATGTCCATGGATGGCTCGTTCTTTATATGTAAAACACCGCTCGATAATTTATACCTGAATGCCGGGTGGAACTATGGCGGGTTCAAGGCCTCGCCGGGGTCCGGCTGGTACTTCGCCGACCTGATCGCTAATGATCGTCCGCTAAAAGAAATCGCCAACCATGATTTGAAACGCTTTGAGCGCGGTATCAACATTGATGAACGTGGCGCAGGCCCTGACCCCAAGTTGCACGGATGAGGAACCTGTAAATGATCCGTATTCCCTGCCCGTTTTGTGGCGAACGTGACCACAGCGAATTCACCTATGGTGGCGACGGCACAATCACCTATCCGGCGCTGGATGCCCCGGCGGCAGATTGGTTGAATGCGGTGTTTCTGCGCGAAAACATCCGCGGCGTGCAAACTGAAAGCTGGCATCATGTGAATGGCTGCCGCATGTGGTTGCTGGTTGAACGCGACACGCTGACCCATGAAATCCATTCCGTACGGGGTGCCCATGGTGGTATGGCAAAAGTGCTGGAGGATGACACATGAGCGCCCGGCGTTTATCATCGGGGGGGCGCATAGACCGCACCAGATCCCTGCAATTCAATTGGGACGGCGGCAAGCTTGACGGGTTTCCAGGCGATACCCTGGCATCGGCATTGATGGCCAATGGCAAACACGTAATTGGTCGCAGTTTCAAGTATCATCGCCCGCGCGGCATTATGGCGGCGGGGGTCGAGGAATCCGGTGCCATCGTAACCATCGGTGAAGGGGCGCGCCGGGACCCCAATGTCAAGGCGAGCACCCAGGAACTATATGACGGCCTTTCGGCCTTTGGTCAGAATGCCTGGCCGAACGTACGGTTTGACCTGGGTGCCGTGACGGGCCTGTTCAGCCGGTTTTTCGCCGCCGGTTTTTATTACAAGACCTTCATGGGCGCGCCGATGTTCGAGTGGGGCAGCGGTACCGGGATGTGGATGCGTTACGAAAAATTGATCCGCCGCGCCGCCGGCATGGGGGTGGCATCGCGCGTTGCCGACCCGGACAATTACGAACACGCCAATACATTTTGTGATGTGCTGGTTGTCGGCTCCGGGCCTGCCGGGTTGTCGGCGGCTCTTGAAGCCGCAAATTCGGGGTTGGATGTGATCCTGGTGGAACAGGACTTTGAACTGGGCGGTGATTTGCTCAATCAGGGAACCGCCGAGGCAGAGCAAAAACGAACAGGCATGATCGCGTCGATCAATTCGGCGGGAGTGCGTGTGATGACCCGGACAACGGCCTTTGGCCTGTATGACCACGGGGTTGCCGGGTTACTGGAGCGGGTCACGGATCATCTGGCAAGCCCCGACCCGCACATGCCACGCCAACGGTTCTGGACCGTACGTACGAAACGCACAATTTTGGCAACCGGGGCGCTGGAACGGCATATGGCGTTTGGTAACAACGACCGTCCCGGCGTTATGACGGCGGCGGCGGCGGGAACATACCTTAACCGCTATGGCGTATTGCCCGGCGAAAAGATCATCGTCGCAACCAACAATGACTCCGGCTACGGTCCGGCCATTGATTTAGCGGCAGCCGGGGCGACGGTAAGTTTGCTGGATGCCCGACAGGTCCTGCCGGGCGACCTTGCAAAACGGGCGGGAGAGGCCGGTATCTCACTTCAGTCAGGAACCGCACCGCTGGACGCGCTGGGTGCTGGCGGTGTCAAGGGGCTGGTAACGGCCAGGCGCAATGGTGCCGCCTGGAAACAGGGTGGATCGGAATCGTGCGACCTTGTACTGGTTTCCGGTGGCTGGTCCCCGGTGGTCAATCTGCTGTCCCATAGCGGTATCAAGCCGGTCTGGAATGCAGATAACGCCTGCTTCGTTCCAGCACCCAATGACGGGTCGGTGCATATGGCCGGATCTGCCGCGGGCATCTGGGACACCGATACCTGCGAAATTTCGGGACTTGCTGCGGCGTCGGC
>Ga0316204_10004225_pt1 | contig 26368 bp, 25 predicted proteins | sample 6monrhotite_MG_2_FD_205661 | JGI IMG/M metagenome (GOLD analysis project Ga0316204, IMG submission 205661) | Microbial mat bacterial communities from mineral coupon in-situ incubated in ocean water Damariscotta River, Maine, United States -... | ecosystem: Environmental > Aquatic > Marine >...
CCGCGGCAAAGCTCGATTATTTCCCATTCCTCCGCCAGGACGTGGCGCGATTAACCCTTTCCTATCACTCCCTCGATCAAGAACCTCCCTATAAACCTCCCCAAATCTGAGTGCTTGCCTGGGGCGTATTAAGCCCCGCGTGATTTGTTGTACCAAATTTAAAGCAAGGACTCACTGATGAGAAGACGATTTTTCAAGCCGACAGCGGTGCTCGGCTGTATTTTGATATTGACCTTTAAAACCGTAAGTGCAGATGAGCAATCGTCGTTGACGACCACGGTTCGCGCTGTACTGGAGAATCACCCCAGTGTTTTGGCTGCGCGATCCGAACTGGACGTAACCCAGGCGCGTGAAAGCGCCGCCGACCGGCCGCTCTACAATCCAGAACTCGATGTTGAGTATGAAGACGCGGGCGATGTCACCACCAAAACGCTGGGATTCAGTCAATCCATCGACTGGGGTGACAAACGAGAAGGGCGCAAGCGGGTGGCGGCGCTTGAGCGCGAACGTGCGGTCGCCGAACTGGCGGGCATTCGCCAGGGACTGACCGCGGAACTGCTGGCTGCCCTGGCGGACTACCACACGGCGGCGGAGCTTGCGGGTCTGGCCGAGCAGCGCAGCAACCTGATGAAGCGCTTTTTGGAACTGACCCAGCAGCGGCGGCAGGCGGGTGATCTCGGTCAGGTCGCGCTGGATCTAGCTAGGCTGGCCTACACCGAAGCCAATCTGCAACGGGTTCGGGTCGTGGGTACTCAGGCGCAAGCGGAACAGGCGCTGCAGGCCATCGCCGATGAACCTCAAAGCGGTTGGCCGGTCTTGCCCGCGCTTCCTTCGTCATTGTCGCTTGATCCCGCAAATATCGACACGCTGCTCGAACAGTTGCCAGCGCTGCGTGCAGCCCGTGCCCAAATCACCCAGGCCCGTGCGGCGGTAGATCTGAGTCGCCGTGAGAGTAAGGCCGACCCGACCATCGGCCTGCGCGGTGGCCGCGAGGGGTCGGACAACCTGATCGGAGTGAGCCTCTCCATTCCGCTGTTTGTGCGCAATAACTTCAGCGCCGAGGTGGATGCCGCCAACGCCCAGGCGATCCAGCGTGAGCAGAGCGCCCATAACATCTATCGCACCAGCCGTGCCCGGTTGATCTCCACCGCCCAACGTTTCGAACTGGAGCGCCAAGCCTGGAGCGATTGGCTACAAACCGGGCAGACCAGTCTGGAGAGCCAGGTTCAGCTATTGGAACGCCTGTGGCGGGTGGGGGAACTCAGCACCACGGATTATCTGGTGCAAGTCAAACAGACCCTGGACACCCGTACCGCCGCCGTCGAACTGCACGGCAGTTTGTGGCAGGCCTGGTTTCAATGGCTCGCTGCCAGTGGCCAAACAGAATCCTGGCTGGGATTGAAAGGTTAACCCCTTGCCCAACGAAAATATTCACTATCACCCCGCTTGCTTATTGCGGACACAACAAGTTGGGGTTTCCAAAGGGGAGTGCCTCTCCCCTTTGGTCTTCATAGGAGAAAACGCATCATGAATAAATTATTAAACCGCTTCCTTATTCTCTGCTTGCTGGGCACGGCCCCGGTTTTTGCTGAAGAGGAGCATGAGGAAGAAGAGGGCGGCATTCCACCCATGAGTGTGGAGCAACGCCAGGAGATGGGCATTCTTACCCAGAAGGTGGGTACTCAGGTGTTGGCCGATGAGGTGGTCGTCCCCGGCGAGGTAACGGTCAACCGCTATCACAGCACAGAAGTGACGCCCCGTATCAGCGCCCAGATCACCCGGCGCCATGCCCGCATGGGGCAGCAGGTCAAACAAGGCCAAAAGCTGGTCACCCTCTCCAGTGTCGAGATGGCCGAGGCCCAGGGGCAGTTATTGATTGCCGACAAGGAGTGGCAAAGGGTGCAAAAGCTGGGACGCCAGGTCGTATCGGAAAAACGCTTTGTCGCCGCCCAGGTTGCGCATCAACAAGCCTATGCCAAGGTGCTTGCCTTTGGCATGACCGAAGCACAAGTCAAGGCGCTGTTGAAACAGGGGGATGTTGCCAGGGCCACAGGGGCGTTCGATCTGCTCAGCCCGCAAAAGGGCACGGTGCTTAGTGATGACTTTGTCCTCGGCCGTGTGGTCGAGCCGGGCGCGGTGCTGATGGAGATCAGTGACGAATCCCGCCTCTGGGTGGAGGCGCAACTGTCACCGGAGGTGGCGGCCGCTATCGAGGTCGGCACCCCCGTGCGTGTCAGCAGTGATGATCGCCAGTGGAGCGCTGGCAAGGTGGTGCAGCTCCACCGCCGCATGGATGAGACCACCCGCACCCTGGCGGTGCGCATCGAGCTGGATTCCAGCGACAGTGGCCTGCGTCCCGGCCAGTTCGTTAAGAGCGCGATTCAGATAGCTGCCGGTGAGCCGGTGATCGCCGTACCCAAGGAGGCGGTGCTGCTGCTTCAGGGCGATTACGTCGTGTTCAAACCAGAAGGCGAGGAAATTCATCCTGCAACCGTGGAGCGCGGTGTAACGCGGAGCAACTGGACCGAGATCAAGGCGGGCTTGGCGCAAGGTGATGAGATCGTCACCCAGGGCGCTTACGTGCTCAAGTCGATGTTGCTGAAATCGATGATCGGCGATGATGATTAAGGGGATACGCAAATGTTAAATAACCTAGTTGAAGCGTCTCTGCGCTATAAATTTCTGGTGATCGTCTCCTTCGCCGTGGTCGCTTTTCTTGGCTGGCGAGCGGTGATCACCGTGCCCATCGACGCCTTCCCCGATGTCACCCCGGTACAGGTCAACATCTACACTGAGGCCGCCGGTTTGGCGGCGGAAGATGTGGAAGAGCTGCTCACCTTTCCGGTGGAGTCGGGCATGGCCGGGCTGCCCGGTGTACAGGAGATCCGTTCAGTGAGCCTGTTCGGGCTCTCCTATGTTTCGGTCTATTTCTCCGATGACCTGGATATCTACTTCGCCCGGCGACTGGTGATGGAACGCCTGCAGGAGGTGGGCGACCGCCTCCCCGAAGGCTACGGCAAGCCGGAGATGGGGCCTAATACCTCGGGTCTAGGACAGGTCTTCTGGTACACCGTGGAGCGTGCAGACAAGGCATTGGAAGAAAATGTCAGCAATATGGATCTACGCAGCTTGCAGGATTGGCAGGTGCGCCTGATGCTGCGCACGGCGCCCGGCGTGGACGATGTCATGTCCTGGGGTGGCGAGGAGCGTCAGTTTCAGGTGGTGATTGATCCGCTGCGGTTGATTGAATACGACCTCAGCTTTCGCGATGTGATGGAGGTGATCGAGCGCAACAACGGCCAGGTGGGTGGACAGTACATCAACCAGGGCCAGGAGCAGTATCTGGTGCGTGGCCTGGGTCTGGTTGAGAACGAGACCGACATCGGCAACATCGTCGTCAAGGTCGAAGATGGCACCCCGGTTTATCTGCGTGACGTGGCCGATATTGCCCAGCAACCGGCGCTGCGTTTCGGCGCGGTGACCCGCGACGGTGAAGAGGTGGTGCTGGGCATGGCGCTGGCGCGTATCGGCGAGAACGCCAAAAACGTGGTGGATGCGGTGAAAGAGAAGTTCGCCACGGTGGAGTCCGCCTTGCCGGAAGGGGTGGCGTTGCGGCCCGTTTACGAGCGCACCGATCTGGTGGATAAAGCGGTCTACACCGCCGTCAAGGCCCTGGTCGAAGGCTCCATTCTGGTGGCTATTATCCTGTTTCTCTTTCTCGGTGAGATCCGCTCGGCCATTGTCGTCATTTCCGCATTGCCGCTGGCAATGCTGATCGCCTTCATCTTCATGGGCGAGGTGGGCTTGTCGGCCAACCTGATGTCGCTGGCAGGGCTGGCCATCGGTATCGGTATGATGATCGATGGGGCTATCGTCATGACCGAAAACGCCTTTCGCATCATGGCCGAATGGCGCGAAAAAGGGGAAAAGGTCAATCGCAGTGCGGCGGTATTGGTCGCCGCCAAAGAGGTGGCCAATCCCATTGCCTTCGCCATTCTTATTATTATCGTGGTGTTCCTGCCACTGTTCAGTCTCGAAGGGTTGGAGGGCAAGCTGTTCAAGCCCATGGCCTTCAATATCAGCTTCGCCATGGCCGGTTCGCTGCTGCTGACGCTGACCATTATCCCGGTGCTGGCGGCCTTGATCCTCAAACCAAAAGAGGAGCGCGATACGATGCTGGTGCGCTGGCTGAAACGGGCTTATTTGCCGACACTGGCGTGGTCACTGACGCATAAGCGTACGGTGATCGGCGGCGCGGTGGCGTTGTTAGTCGGCGCCCTGGCGCTGTTCCCGCTGCTGGGCAAGGAGTTTATGCCGCAGTTGCAGGAGGGCTCCATCATGTGGCGGGTGGTCTCCATACCGTCCACCTCGCTGGAGCAGTCGATAGAGATATCCAAGGATGTCTCGACGGTGCTGACCGCTTTTCCCGAAGTAAAAACCACCATCGCCATGATCGGCCGCGCCGAGAAAGGTGAGACCGCTGATGTGAACTATATGGAGATCTACACCGAACTCAATCCGCACGACGAGTGGCCCGATCCGAATCGGGAGATGCCTGATCTGGTGGATGAGATGCGCGAGGCACTGGAAGAGGCGGTGCCGACGGCGGTGATCAGCTTTACCCAGCCGATCCAGATGCGGGTGGAAGAGCTGATCTCCGGCGTGCGTGCGACCCTGGCGGCCAAGCTCTACGGCCAGGACTTGAAAGAGTTGGATCGCGTCAGCCAGCAGGTCAAAAACGCTATCAGCCAGGTGGAGGGTGTAGCCGATCTGTCGCTGGAGGCCAATTTGGGCAAACCGCAGATTCAGATTCGTGTTAACCGTGAGCAACTGGCCCGCTATGGCATGAACGCCGACGAGGTGTTGACCGTGGTGCGCACCGGTATCGGTAACGAGCCGGTCTCCACTCTCATTGATGGCGTCAAGCGTTTCGATATCACCGTGCGCCTGAACGATGCAGCCAAGCTGTCGGTGGATGCGATTCGCAACATTCCGCTGCGCAGCAGTGATGGTGCTATTGTGCCGCTGCACAAAGTGGCTGCTGTTTCGGTTAAGGAGGGTTACTCCTTCATCCGCCGCGAACAGCTGCAACGTTACGCCGTTATTCAGATGGATGTGCGTGGCCGTGATGTAGACAGTTTCGTCCAGGATGCGGAAGCCGCGATTGAGTCACAGGTCGATCTGCCACCGGGTTACTGGATCGAATGGGGCGGCGCGTTTGAGAATCAGCAGCGGGCGATGACGCGTCTGGCGGTCATCGTACCGCTGACGATATTCTTCATCTTCGTGTTGTTGTACACCGCCTTCAACTCAATCAAGTACGCGACGCTGATCATCGCCAATGTTCCTTTTGCCACCATCGGCGGCATCGTTGCGTTATTTATCAGCGGCCAGTATTTGTCAGTGCCGTCGGCTATCGGTTTTATCGCCGTGTTTGGCGTGGCCATGCTCAACGGCATCGTGCTGGTGAGTTTCATCAACGAGCTGCGGGAGAAGGGCAAATCCGTCAGCGATGCGGTGCGCCAAGGCGCGGAGATGCGTCTACGGCCGGTGATGATGACCGCCAGTGTAGCCATTCTCGGCCTGGTGCCCATGCTGCTCTCCAGTGGCGTCGGCTCTGAAACACAGCGGCCCCTCGCCGCCGTGGTGGTAGGCGGCCTGATCACTTCTACTCTGCTGACCCTGGTGCTGTTACCGGTGATCTATGAGTGGATGGAGACACGTAAACAGAAGTAGTTAAACGTGCTCCCTCAAGCAATGAGGGGGCACTGTTTCCCGACATTATCAGGAGAAAAATCATGAAAGAGATCAAAGCCTTTATCCATCGCAACCGCATTATCGATGTTGTGCACGCCCTCAAGGGTGCCGGTTTTGGCAACCTTTCCATCGTCGATGTAAAAGGTACACTCAAGGCATTGGATAATAAGGAGCAGGACTACTCCGTTGAACTGGGCACCGCGATTATTACCGAGATAAAATTGGAATTGGTATGCGACGAATCTCGAATAGATGAAGCAACCCAATTGATTCAGCAAAATGCCCGAACCGGGCAAGCCGATGCGGGGTGGATTTATGTCATTGATATTGGTCAAGCCATTCGGATTGAAGGAATGGCTGAGGATCAATCGGATGACAGGTAAGCAAGACCACGAAACAAGGAGAGAATTTTTGTAATGGTGTCGAGAAGCAAAGTCTGGACCTGGGGCATGATTAGTATCTGCCTCATCGTCGTCACCGGAGGCGGTGCATGGTGGTGGATAAACTCACAACCCGCGCCCATTCCCCAGCATCTCCAGGGCATGGGTGGTGATTTCACCCTGCAATCGGCAGACGGTCCGGTGGCGTTGCAGGGTTTTCGCGGCAAGGTGGTGTTAATTTACTTTGGTTATACTAACTGCCCGGATGCCTGCCCCATGACCTTGGCCAATTGGGCGCGCGCGTTTGAACAACTGACAGAAGAGGAGCGCTCAAGGGTTCAGGGCATGTTAGTCAGTGTAGATCCCGCAAGGGATACTCCGGAAACGCTCAAGGAATACACCGCCTATTTTCATCCCAATATTATCGGTGTTACCGGTAGTGAAGAGGAGCTAAGAAAAATCACTTGGCTCTTTCGCTCTGACTTTGTGATTGAAAAAGAAAATGATAACGAGCACTACAGCGTGGCGCATATGTCTTTTGTTTATGTCATCGACCCTAACGGCGAATTACGCGATCTGCTTGCGCATGAAAGTTTGCCAGAAGACATTGTGCAAAGCCTTCGAAATGTGCTGAGAGTGGCAGGATAAACCGTTATGATGGGCTATTGAATTCCGGGCTGGGAGAGGTGCTTTGAGTAGCGACAAAAGCGCTTAGGCTTGCATGTCTAATCCTTATAAAAAATATCGAAAAGCCAATTTATGAAACTAACTTATAGAATATCTAATTTCTTTTTCATTGTGCTCGCGGCAATAACCATTGCTGGTTGTGCTAGTCCTTCTTATGTAAAACATTATGACGACGGCGTTGTGTACGCCTCCCAAGGAGATCTTGAAATCGCCAAAAAGGAATTTAACAAATCACTGGAGATCTATCGATTTTTCGGCCCCTCGGTAAGAAGCAGTGAAATAATCGATAATATGGATAAAGGAATAATAGAAAAAGAAACAGCGACGCTATTTATTAAAGGAATCTCCTACGCGAATCAGAAGTTATACGATCAAGCAATAAGCGCTTACACACGAGTCATTGAAAAAGAACCAAGCTATGCTCGCGCCTTTGATTCACGCGGAAGCGCCTATTTTGAAACTGGAGAATATGAGCTGGCAATCAAAGATTTTAATACAGCCATCATCCTAAACCCACAATTTGTAGAAGCCTATGTAAATCGAGGGATTGCTTATGTAGGAAAAAGCCAATATGAATTGGCTATGCAAAATTATCAAAAAGCGATTGAAATTGATCCCAACTTTGATTTGGCCTATGTGAATTTTGGGTTACTCTACCAAGAGCAAAAACAGTATGAACAAGCAATTAACAATTACACGATAGCTTTGAATATAAACCCTAAGCATGCTGACGCTTACCATCATCGCGCTAACGCACAGCGCGACCTGGGTAGCTATGATTTAGCAATCGAAGACTACAATAAAGCGATTAAAATTAATCGTGACGCTGCTGTATATTACAGTAATCGAGGCTATGTTCACTTAGTAAATTTAGGACACCCGATCATGGGATGTCTTGATTTGCAAAAAGCCTGCAAACTTGGTGAGTGTGAAAACTATAATGCCGCAGTTCAAAATAATGATTGTTAATTTGAAATATCCAATCTAAGGAACATCTGAACAGGTCCAATCTCAGAGCGGAGATTGGACTTGTTCAGATGTTCCTTAATCAAAAAAATCGTTTATAAGCTTTTTCCCACTTTCTTTGATGCCTTCAATTTGACGTTGGCTCGGTAATACCTGTGTGACGCCATTCCCTATGCTATCAGCCAATAGTGTACTGTTTTGCGGGGCAGCCTTATTACGCGAGTTATCTTCAATATAATCTCCCATGGTAGTGGTCGAAGCGGAATTTTGATCGATCTGCTTGCCAACCTCTAAAAATGGTTGGTCTGCTTCATACATGATATTGAGAGCTTCCTCTCTGATATCTCCACTGGTTGGAAGTCCTGAGCGAGATGCTTTTTCATGAATAGAAGCGCTGTTATCTTGTGAAGTTTCTGTAATCTCGTTGGTACGGGAGTCTACTTCTTGTCTATTGCGTTGATCTGTCGATGTTACGCCGCTTGCTGTAGGTGCATTTTGCACACCGGCCAGTTGTAGGCCATGCGATTTGGCAAATTCAGCCGCTTCATTGCTGATTAACTGGGTGGCATTTGTATCCCCCAGGTTATGCGCTGCAAGCATGTCAGAGACATTATTTTCACCATGGCGTGAGCGCATGAAATCGAGTAGCGCACCACTGGTGTCAGCGGAGAAGGAGAAGCCTTCTTCGTTGACTCGACTCGCGGCCTCTTGCCATTGACGAGATTCTTGAAATGTCGCTTGTACGCGGTCTGCATGGCTGCTTTGTTCATTGATGGCACTATTAACACCTACAGCTCGGCTATCATTAGTTGCTTGGGCAACCTGCGTGGCGGCACTATTAACTGCGCTTTCCGCTTCTCGCCATTGTTCTGAGTAATTGTTGTCTTTAACAAACTGCACAGCATCTTTAAAGTCTTGGCTGATTTGGGCAGTACTTTTACCTTGTAACCCGAGATCAGCTTGAAGGCTGATAGGCGAAACTGCAGAGATCAGGTCTGGCTCTTTTGCAGTAAGTGAGGCCATACCTAATAAGGCAGCAGATTGGTTAGCGGTATAGCCACGGCTCTCTCCATATTGAGACTGTAGACGTTGTGCCTCTGAGAACTCTTTTTGTGCAGAAGCCATCTCATCCGAACGCCAAGTATGGTTGCTGGAAGTATTGCTACTCACTTGCGACATGAAGTTCTCCATACGCTGATTTGATGCCTGCACCATGCTGCCGAATTCAGTAAATTCGTTTCTGGTCGCTGCTACCATCTCAGCCGCTTGAACCTGGGTGCCTGACTTCATGGCACTGGTCATGGTGGTATTGGCTCCAAGCGAGTGCTTGAGTGGGTTTTCATAGTCACTGCCAGTCGCTGTGATGGTATGGCTAGTGCCTCGATGGTCAACCAGGTTTCCGGTACTGCCTGCATAGGTGGGTGCCATATCGGTGGCAAAGGCATTCTGGTTGTACATGCCCATATTCCCCATGTTGATATTGCCATGAGATACATCGGCGGCGGCACGTGAGCCAGCTTGTTGAGTGATGGAACCCAGCCCTGAGGCTAACATTGACATCGACATGCCCATCCCCGCATTGACGACACCCCAAGAGATTAAAGGGATCATCCACGCCATGTAGCTGGCAATGGCAGCGATATCGGCATTGACGGCTCCGAGTGCTGTCGTTGTCGCCAGGGTAAGTTCCTGTCCACCGGCCGGAAGTGTTGCGATAGCTTCCCCTGAATTAGCTGAATAGCTGGTCATCACAAGGTTGAGTAATGCATAAAGCGGTGCCCAGAGCTGTAACCAGAACAGCGATTTGAGGTAAAACATCAGCGACTTGCCTGCGGCGGGGGTAAACATCAGGATGAGAAAAAACGGGAACATGCCATAGATCAGCACTTCAAAGAGATTGCGGAGTAGGGGAAGTGTTTCCCCGGCCAACTCTCCTAGTACTGAGTATGAAGCGCTGCGTTGTGCTTGAGCCTGGGCAAGCGCCAGGTCTTGGGCTGCTGCACTGGCATCGGCACGAGCGGCAAAGCGTGTTAGAGAGCGTTTGACCGCATTGGCCATCATGTTTTGTCGGATAGAATCGGCGGCGGTAACGGTAATGTTACTCATATAGGCATAGGAGACAGGAAGTGCTGCCGCGAACTTTACATCGGCCAAAGGATCACCTGGAAACATGCGATTGCTATAGATAGCTTGGGCACGGGTAAGTTCGTTAGCCCAATCGTTATTGAGTAAAGCCGCACCTGCCGGACACGTTACAATGGCCTTCACATTACCTGCATTCAGATATTGAAATGATCGACCAGGGTTGGCGCTGGTTCGCAACATATTCCATAAATCTGTTGAATCAACAATATCTCCCCAGGTGTAAAACCCCGTCAGGATGTCATAGAAAACACATTGCTGCATAAACTCAGAGATATTCCCGGCGAGACGACTATCCGTAATTTCAAATTGAGAGGCAGCTCGCAACATGTTCGAGCCGAATAGAAGACCATTGGTTGAATAGTTCAAGTCGTTGGGTAAGGTGAAAACGGTTTCAAAAGCCCGCGTCATCCAATCACCCGTACTGCTCGCCATTGATGCGGTAAAGCCAAGGCCAATAGGGACATTCGCAACCACTCCACTGTTACTGGGATCAATACGGTCTGTGATGATGATGTTGACGCGGGGAAGGAACAGAATATAAAACACCAAAATAACGATTAGAAAGGGTTTTATACTCAATGGCTTTGCCATGAATAGCGCTTCAATAATCACCCAAATGACCGCGATAAGCGCAGTGATCTTTAGCAAGACTAAGAAGTTGTTGTCACCGAGTAGTGCAACCAACCCATTAAAGAGTTGCAGTAAGGTGGCACCGCCACCGTAGGTAAATATTTCCCAGGCACCCATACTACCTTACCTTGTTATCTTAGTGAGCTGGAATAGCGTAGGCTCTCTGCTAATGCAGGCGACATGGTGGCCACTAACATCCGTTCATAGAGCTGTGTTTCACGAATCAGGTCTACGTGCTGTGCGAGTTCCTTGAAATTGTCAGACTTCATTAACGCAACTTGTTGGCGGGCCTCCTGAATACCTTTCTTGTATTTTTTACCCTCGTCACTCTCTATGAAAGGCGTTCCCGATGTGGAATTAGTGACGGTATCGAGTAAGTTATTCATATAGCCATATAACAAGTCTTTTGCGACGATAATTGAATATTTTTTAGCTTGTGATGTGGCGACTGTGTTACTCATTGCCGAGGCAACATTCAGAATCTTATAAATTGGGATTTGGGTAGCACCGAGTAAACTGAGTTCTTCGTTTGATAAAGCGGTTCGAGTACGGATTTTTTGTGCAATGCCGTTCATGAGCGCACCAACCCGATTCTGCAATCCGTTATTGGCACCCAAATTAATTGTTTTGGTGACCAAGTTCGTGCAACTCATTTCGTCGCTATCATCACTACATCCTTGAATTTCAGCAGAAACACCGCCATCCAATAATGCGTTAAGTAATTCAGCACGTTTTGTGATTAAAATGGAAGGGAGCGCTATATATTCTGTGGTTGAGTCTTCATGGCTTAAATCTTTATTCAGGATGACGGTTCCAGAGAGGTTCATCATCATTTCCATGAGCCGTCTATCGTCGCGCAAGTATAGGTTTTTCCACATGACACGCCATGCGATGTTGCCGCGTGTGAAGGAATTATTGTTCAATGTTGAACTGGCTAACGTACTATTACGTTGCCCCCCGGCACCACAGGCTTGGCGGGCATCCTCCATTGAATCACCATTGCCATATCGTGTTAAGACACATTGGGAGTTTTCTTGGGCGTCAATGCCCATAAATCCGCCCACAAGGTCCGCTGCGGCCTCACAGGAATTGATATTCAGTTTGTTAATCATTTCCGCTTTTTCACGTACCCATTCCAATACGTTGGAGATTTGTGGCGAGATAACACGTAGGCCAAGCATAAATGCGTAGCTCGCCGCATTTTGACCAACGTTTCGCAAGGCGGAGACAAGTTGATCTGAATTGATATAGGAGAAGCCACCGCCATAGAGATCCACGCCTGAACAGCCTGCTCGATAACTGGGGGCTTGCATCGAGGCAAGTTGGTAATTGCGTGACGGTGCTCTGAGGGTCAAACCACCGCCAGTAAAATAACCGGCTGATTGACCTTCATAAATACCGGGTTGGGTGACGTTTGTGCCATAGCCCATGTCGGTAAAAAACTCATTCATATCACTGCCGACATCGGCATAAGCATTTTGCGCCAACATTATGAGTGAAAGCACAGCAGAGAGTGTAAAGTGCTTATTCATCATATTTCTCCTGCATTGGGTTTCATCAATGACATGATGCGTTCTTCCAGTTCCATCGGGCCTAACAGACCGAACGAAACGGCCTGAATGCCACGGGTACGGGGATCGACCAGGTAAACTGCGGGTACGGTTTTTACGCCCAATCGGATTGATGTACCGTTATCCCGACGCGGGTTAGAGAATCCGGGCGTTGTGCCGCCATCCATCGTAACCGCTGTTACATGAAAGCCATGGCGTTTGGCAAAGCTGGCTAGGATGGGGGAAAACTGTCGGCAGTAAGGGCAACTCTCTCTAAAGAAATAAAACAGGCCGTGTGTTTTGGCGAGCTGTTGCAATTTCACTTTTCGATTTTCATTCCGTTCATCGTAATAAGCATTGACTGCCTTCGGGCTAGTGGGTCTTACGAGTGTGTGATCTAACTCAGGCGTTGCCCAAACTACACGTTGCCATGTTTCCGAGAATGCTTGTGAACGATCCATGGCCTGCTTTTGCAAGTACATATACGCCATCACGTTCTGACGAGTAGGGTGCATGATCGCCTGGGCTTGCGCATTCTCTAGTACCTGTTGAAAGGCTTCTAACTCGGCTTTTGGGTTGTACGTAGGGATAACCGTTGGTGTAGGTTGAGGTGCTTGAGCCTCTTCTGTGATTGCTTCTTCTTCAGGTGGATCGATATACCAAAACCACCCTTCCGAGTGGCGTTGAAACCATTGGTTGTCCTCTGAGGCATCCCCCAGCATCGGTAATAGCAATAGGAAAGCCGTCAGTACGATCTTCATTGGTATGACTGGTCTATGTAGTTTTCGATGATGCCTTGTAGCGCTCCACCATCAGGGCTATCCGCATTACCTAACGCATCATCATAAAATTCAGAAAAATCGATCTGCGAAAAATCCAGCGCTTGAAGTTGATCGATGGTGATGCCAGCGCAGTTTGGGTCGTTGGCATCCCCCCAATTCATACCGAGTTGAACGCGCCCTTGCTCATGGACAATACGGGCAAGCTTTGATTTAAAACAGCAATGCGTTTCCTTACGACTGGTACAGCCAAGCAGTGTTCTGTTGGAGCAATAGCTGCCAATGTAGTGACACAACCCGCCTTGACGGGATAGTGCGAGTCGTTGTTCATTTGCCGAGCATTGATCCAAGCCTACATCTTGTCCCCAACCATCCGTCTTACAGCAATTGGAATAACCAAGTACTGCCTTACTGCAACGCAGGTCTTCACCCTTGAATATTTCGTTGGCGTCTATATCGAAGTCATCCCCGGCTTCATTGACGGCCCCGAGGATTGCCGCCGCTTGGCCTAAGTCTTCACTGGGTTCGTAACCAGTATCAAAACAGCCGCCATCCATGCATAGGGTTTGCCCTCCGCAATCCATAATATCGGTGGAAGTGCCGGGGGATATTTCACATTGATAGGTTTGTTCGTAGGACTCGCACAAGCCGTTGGCCATCATGCCGGTGCATTGAGAACCGATCTGAATACACCCTTGATCGCGCAGCTCCCCACAATAATCTTCTTCGGTGGTTGAGGATGCGGCACACTCATAGGTACTTTCGTATTTCCAGCAATCCCGGTAGACCTCAACATCGGAGATAACTCGCGTTTCGCCCGGTTCGGTACAAATACGGTTGGGTTGCACGCACAAGCCTTGGGCTAACTTGTCATTGAGACTGCCACAGGTTCTGTTCCAACGTTCTGACCACTGGCAATCACAATACTGCGTGGCGCGGAATTTCATCCAGCCCTCACCCCCACCAGCAACGATCACGCGCATATCAATGGTATTTTCACCCGTGCGTAGATAGGGCTTGATATCAATGTTGAGCGACTGATTCCAACTGGTGCTTAACTCGCAACCTCTGATGCCCGTCGCGCTATATTTAACGCGCTTAACGAAAAAATCGTTCCATAGTTCAACATTCACTACGTCTAGTCGGTCTCCCCCGTAGGGGCCAACGCGAACGATGGTGCCGTTGACTGTGATTTTGATCCAATCGTCAAAACCGGCACGGATAAGGGTGAACTCTGCAACCTTATTGATGTTTTCAATGTTAAAGGTTGTTCGACGGTCATAGATGGCACAATAGCCACCCCATATATTGTCTGAGATAGTACCCAGAGTGAGGATGGGATAGCTATAGTCCCAACGCATATCGCCCTGAACGGTGTGCAATTCGATACCACCCGCATCACATTCGACAGGCCGTACACAGGTCAGTTGTCGCGTTTCAGTGCAAGAATGGCGCTCAGTATCCCGCCACTCGGTACAGACCTCTTCATCGTATTCAGGTGGCGTGGTAATCGTTGACGCTTGGCAACCGGAATATTCCGCTTCGATGCTGCCGACAACGGAATCGGGATCATCTTGAATGGCGTTTGAGCGAGTGAGTAAAGGATCAGTATCCCGGTCAAACACAAACTGAGGTCGATGAACCGCAGCGCTTGACACAAACGCGCCACTGTCATTGTCATTGAGTTTGGTCCGAGCGTCATCCTCCATTGCCATCGGGTTGTTGCCGTATTGAGTTTCGGGAATATTGGTGCCTTGATAGCCCGGTACGGTATCGGTGTCTTGGTCGGTGGCTAACTTTTCGGCACTGTCTTGGTTTTCGTTGCCGTACTCTTTGCCTAGCGCCATAGCCTCCTGGATGCTCATGGGATCGGCACTCGCTATATATGGGCATAACACACAGGCAGTGACAAGACTAAGCAAGGTGAGAGGTATTGATAGTGTATTAAACGCCATTGCTACACCTCGCTAAACAAAACACATGCCGCTATCACAAAGCGATTTGAGGCTATCTACCGAGCCTTCACCAAAAGTGACGTTTGAAAGTGGCTGGCAACTGGAATGCAGCCATATATCCGGGTCATGAATTTGCAGGCGGCGTTCTAAATTGACGGCGGATAGAAAGTCGAGCGGTGCATGTTGTTTCAAGTCTTGCCATTCGGCATCACTACGATTCGGGCACATCCAACAAGACGAACGGGGAGGTGTGGGTAATCCCGCCGATTCCACCAACGCAATACAATCGCTACGGGATAGACGTAAGTTAATGAGCGGGTAACTGCCTTGCCACTTCCCCAGGGTGACTTTGACACGGCGTAACTCATCGGTGGAGAAGCCATACCATGTCGTAAACTTGGCTTTATCACCAAATTGTTTTCGGCAAAAACGTTTAACCACTTCACGTTTCCATTCGCCGGAACACCACCCTGGTAGCTTTCCTTTGCCGTTTAATGTCGTAAACGCAGGAATCAGTAAATGATCGTTACGATAGAGATCCACCTTGGCGTATCTACGTTTGTGAACGCGATGAATTTCAACGCCCACTTGCTCTAACAGTGGGCGTACATAGTGATCTAGGTAATACCAAGTGCTATGGGCTTCACGGCCTGTGTCAGCAATCACCGCAATATCGGGCTTGGGTAATTTCCCTTGTGCGATTAATACGGCAATAGCGGTGCTTTGCACGCCACCGCCCGATGACCAGATTTGTATGCGCTTCTCTTCAACCATCGTTACGCGCCTCCCTTCATACGGGCTAAAAGGGTTTTAGCGCTGTCTCTCATCGATTCAGGGGATTCACGCACCATGGTTTCAAGTACGTATTCAAGCGTGCTATCGCCAGAAAGACGGACATAATCACTGCTTGGGCAACCCTCGTTGTTACAACGCGCTGCCGGTTGACTGGTTAGGACAAAGCTGGGGACTTGGTTAATATCGAAACGCTGGAACAGGGTCGGGTCGATGGCAAAACCATTTTTGAAATGAGTATGGCCATTGGCATCGGCTTCCATCAATTCGGTGATCTTGTTCTTGGTCTTTGCCATGCTGTCATCAACGAGTCCGCGTAGAATCAGTGATCCATCAATACGTTCTACTTGCGTCAGCAAGCGCTTTAATGTGATGTCCGGCATCGAAAATGACACGAACACATAAAGCTGTGGGCCTTGCTTGTGATCCATCGGGTTGGCTAGGGTTTGCGCGTGCGCCTGTGCTTGGTTCATCAACTTTTGAACATCAGTACGGGCTTTTTTTAATTGCGCGTCGGTCAGTTGGGGAAATGTCGGAAGCGTCGGTGTGGGTACTTTCGTCGCGTCTAACATACGAGCCGTTTCCCGATTAATTTGATCCAGGAATTCAGGCATGGTGGATAAGGCGTCGGCCTCCTCAAATGTTTTTGAGGTCTGTGACTTCATCTCATCCATGGATTGTTGCGCGCGCTGCAACACGTGCGCGGTCTCCGATGCGGATAGCGCAGCGGGGATCATAACCAAAAAATACAACACGATAATTAGTTGGAACCGATACAACATACGCGCCGTCTCCAGATCATGTAGGCGTAATCTTCGCCTTGAATGGGAAATTCCTTGGCGGTATGCCAAGCGTTGGTGGTCATGCCGTAAGGGTGTGCTATGTAGGGGATGGGCACGGGTCGAAGAAGCTGGGTCTTGTACCAGCTCTTTTGCATGATAGGCGCAACATTGGGAACACACATCGCTGCGGGTGTGCTGACGTTCATGGTTAAAAAGGTACGATGCAATATGGCGTGCATCCTTTGCACGGCGACCGTTGTCGATGCCGCTGCTCCTTCATGGGGTTTCACCGTGCCAGTTAAAGGGTGTAATCCAACTTGACACCCCAGGCACCAAAACAGCGGGTCGAGGGGGGCAAAGAGTGATGCCGAAACACAGTCCGCAGCGCAGGCGGCTTGGGCAATGAGATTGTTGAAGAGTACGGCTTCAGAATTTAGAACGAATGACGCTTCATCGTTGTTCCACATGGGGTCGAATTCGGTCATGAACGCGACATCAAACTGTTCCCCTTGAACGCAATATTCGCTAACCATCATGTTGAACCAATACATCACGGGGTAGATAAACCAGTGAACGTTGTAAAATGAGATGGACTCACGTTTTTCGTGGGTGGTTCGATTACCGCCTTGACCAACAGCGGATACGTTGGCTGACCCCAGTGAGGTACCGCCTAGCATGGGAGAGCAGAATGGTTCACGCACGGCTTCTGCAATACGTGCGGGTTCCCAAAACGTGACACCGATGCCAATACGGTAGTAAGGCGGTATCGCTTTGGGGCAAACGCATATGGGGGTTGGATAACCATTGGAGGCCCCTGAATCGATTTGATCCAGTGTTGCTACTGGGGCTGGGCCGATGTAAATAGGGAAAACACATTTCCAACAAATATCCGTGATGGGATTAATAGACGGCATGGCGCCACAACCACTTCCCGCTTGCACGGGTGAGGTAACAAACAGCGTGATAACAAAGCAGAATGCGCTATAAAACCGGGAATGTGCCTTAACCATGGTCATCTCCCGGTACAATTTCATCGATGCGGAGTTTTTTACCTTCTTGGCGAATCAATGCAGGAAGGGTTTTAATGCCAAATTTCTCGACGTACTTACCGTATTGATCGAAGTAGAGTCGTGTTTGCCAAGCTTCAGAGAGTTCGAGCACCGCGCCTTGAGTGAGGATCGGGCGCACGTGGTAGGGATGGCGTTTGAGATAGGCGTGTGCCCACGCGGTTTGTTCAGGGTCATCCGCATTAAAGAACAACCATTGTTGACTCATCGCGGTGTAGTCCAGCGGATTGACGGTCGTACCCGCCGGCCACAACACATTGCCCTCGTGGTCAACAATGTCTTGCGAAAGCACAATGGTGGGATCGTAGTAATGAACGCGATGCACTTGTGTGCGAGGAAGAGCGATTCCCTTAGGCCGATTGGCATGGGCGATAAAACGCTCTTTCATTTGCGCTTCAACTTCGGCCATCTTACCGTTGGCTTCGGCCTGCTTAAGCTTGGCGTAAAAACCTTCCAACATATCCGGTTCGGCTATTTTGTAGGTTTGTCCTACCGAACCTAGATCGTAAACTTTGGCGTTTACACTGCTGGCAAGTACTAACAGAAAAGTGACTAATAAGAGACGCATTACCATATCCTCCTGGCAGTGCCGAGGATGTGTTCAGAGGTAACCCAGCCAATCTCCGCATAACGCGAGTCATAACTGTCTTTATGCGGGGTAAAGACAAAATAGTGCCCCGGTGGAATGGTGCCGGTTGGTCCTGGTGTGAGGGGGTAGCCGTTTCTGGTCTCTGTTTTCACTTTGACCATCGCAACACCATTCACATAGAACGTATTGTCGTGACGGGTAACCACATCGCCAGGGATACCGCCGATGATTTTGAGAAAAGGCGCACCATCGGGGTAATAAGGATTTCGAGGTACCTTAATCCCTGCAATTTGGTGACGCACCGGCATGGCGTGACGATCAATTTCATACACCCAGCCGGGTAGACTCTGGTCGATATTGGTGATGAACCAGGGGGATAACAATGACAGTATTAGCATGGTCACGGCTAATATGCTGCCAACTGCAATCAGGAGGTTGACTACCCACGTCTTGAGGAATTTAACGATTACCACGGAGACGCCTCCTAAGCTCATCGGTGACATCCGGCGCTCCGGTGACAACCGCAGGCTTCACAAGAATGATGAGATTCTGTTCTTTGGCTAGGCTGGCAATGGCCGTATCCAAGCGTTTGGCGTATTCCTGTCCACGTTGTTGAATTGCTTTGTCATCAAGCCCCGGTTCCAGGTTGCGTAGTTGTTCTGTGACTAGAGCGGTTGGATCAATGGTGGCAAACATGGGTTGGCTACTTGACCAACGTTCGGCCACTAGCGCCAGAGTTGCCCCGGTAAGGGCCGAAAGAATAATGGTTGAGACAAGTTGTAAATTCATCGTTTAACACCTGCTGCAAGTTCTTCAACGGCTTGCGCTAAGGTTGCCCCTTGCTCGACACGTTGTTGGATGAAATCAAACTCTGTGCCCTTGGTGGAGTAGAGTTTTTCGGTGAACGGATCAACGATCAAACGGCCAATTGCCATCCCATCCGGGCTGTAGGTGGCAACTTCGGAGTATTTTCCGTGGATGGTATGGATCGAACGAAGTAGTTTCATCTCGTCGGCTTCCATGGCGAAGCGACCAGAGGCTTGTAGCTGTTTTAGGCTCTCTTTCTTTTGCCGTAGCAGGAATACCCAATCAGAGTTTTCAAATGCGGCTTGTGCGGTGCCCGATTTGTAATAATCATTAACGCCTTGGGTGACGGTGAGAAAGGCACCTTCATATTTACGTGCGGTGCGATAACCTTCTTCGATAAAGGAACCGGCGTTCCCGTAGCCCATCAATTTCCAGGCTTCATCAATGACGCATAACTTACGTTGGGTACGCTCACCGAGATACATGTCTTCGGTGATTCGCGTGATCAATAAAAGCAGTACTAAGCTTTGCAAATCTGGCATGGCATCCAAATCTTTCAGCTCTAGTGCGACAAAGGGGTTATCGAGATCAAGGTTGTTTTCGCCTTCAAAAAACTTGGCGTAAACACCGTGTTTGGTATAGGGGAACAAACAGTCGGCCAAATCTGCTTTGCGGCCATCACCATCTTGTTTTAACGAATCAAATACGTCCGTGACCGTGGTCTGCTGTTTTTTTGCCGTCCAGACTTCCTTGAGTGCTTGCTCGATCCAGGACGATTCCATGACGCCCAACGGTGTATTGGGCGAAGCCATGTGTGCGACCAGTGCTTTGAGCATGGGTAGCTCGTCAGTGAAGTTTTCAACCCGTGTAAAAGGGTTGAGAACTACCTTGGAATCACGGCTGAAATTAATGTATAGACCACCTAGCAATTTGCTGATGTTCTTGTAGGATTCACCCCGGTCGATTGTCCATACGCGGCCTCCTGTTCCCAGGATGGACATGATGATCTCTTGAGTCAGAAATGACTTACCACTGCCTGATGCAGCGGCCATGGCCATGTTGTAGTTACCCTGTTTATTGTCCCAGGGGTCAACATGCATGATCTGACCACGACGACCTTGCAGCATGATCAACGGTGTGCCGGTGCCCCACCATTCAGCAGTGGCCGGTGCAAGGTTGGCGCATGACCATGTGAGGAATGTTCGCAGTCGAGAAAAGCCCTCCAGCTCTTTCACAAAAGCGGGGCCAGCCATCATGGGAAATGCCGACAGGAAGGCATGAACCGAGACAAACGAATCGCGGGTGATTGCCCAGCCCGCACTTTTATACAAGGCTTTGAGTTGGTGTTCGGCTTGACTGCCTTTGCCGTGGGGCGCGAACAGTACGATTTGAAATCCCCCGCGTACTAATGAGTGACCAGCTTGGATTTGGCTGGAAACAAAATCCCAGTCTTCTTTACGCTCTTTCCAAACAGGCACGAACTTACCCATTTGTGAGTCGGCCATCTGAGTGGCCCTGGCTGATTTATACTTGGCTTCACCCGCAGCGGACACTTGGTCGGGCACATGGACGTTGAACGTCATCATGAACGGGCAGGGAATACGCAATGTATTCGACATCAAGTCGCCAATCAGCTTGTCCATGCCCCAACCGGCCCACTGGGGTGGAAACTCCCGCACGGAATACATACGGGTATCTAGCAATGTCTCGCCGTTCTGAATGGATAGCCCTTCACGGCCCACAAGTGCGACGGTATCGCCATCCACGATCTGGTCACGTATCAGTTTGTCTTCTTGATAGCGTTGCGTATCGCGTTTAGCGGGACGAGGATTCAGTGCCGTATCCATGAAATTCACGAACGCCCCAGCATCCATGGGGCGTGAACTCAATCCCGCAGACCGCAAGGTTCCGGTAATGGATTCCCGTAGTTGTATCAACTGCTCGCTTTTGTCTGTTTCTGTGAGCGGTTGATTGACACTCAAGAAGATACGGAAGTCGCGCATGAGCATGGCTTGATCTGAGAACAGTGAGTCCCAGGTGCCGCCAAGCAAATAGTCCACACGTCGTCTAAGTGTGGCGCGGAAAATATTTTCATTACGGTGATGAGATCGGGTATGGTCAACTTCATCATTGGGAATATCATCCTCTTGACGAAGGTTGGCCCACCGCTTCATTAACGGCAAAATGTCAGGCGAGGCATAAAGTGTGTATTGCGCCGTACAACCGGAAGGCAATGCACTATAGATGCCTGATAAAACCCGTAGGGTCTCCTCATCCATGCCGACGGAAGGGGTTACTTCCAATATAAAGGATGTCGCATCTTCGTTGTAATAAAGCCCGGTATCTTCATCCCAGGATTCATAGGGAAAGAGCTGTGCCAAGCCATAACGTTGTAACAACGCATTCCACTCATCTTGTGTCGGTGGCAGTGCTTTGCGTGCTAAGGCATCACCGGGAGGTGACTCTTCAAAAAACGCCTTAAAGGGCTTGGTCAGTGCAGATAACACGATAACTACTCCACCACCCAACGCCCATTATCGAGCTTGAGATACAAATAGGTTTCATCGTGCAAGGTGCCGTCTTCATCGGGCCAACGGGCCACCCAAACACGCATGGTGCGTGGTGGAATCAAGATCGGTGCGCCTGGTGTGACCGTTACGACTTCCGGTGTGCTCTTTTTCACGGGGATAACGGCAGCATTATCGTCGGTCTTGGTGATAGTGGAGGGACGGCCAGCGAGTTTATGGAGATCGGATTTGGCGGACTGCTTTTTTGGTTTCTCTTCCTCCCGGTTATTGGGTGCGGAGCGCATCTTTAGTGTTCCGTCTTTCGCCATACGATGAACGTCTGAAAGCGGTTTACAACCGATGCCATCCGGCACACCACAGGCATATTTGGGACTGGCACAGCCGGATAGCAGTAGTGGTAAAGAAATGAGTGTTAGCGCAAATGACTTAAGCATAACGATACCTATGAACCTGATTGATTGAGCCAACGACGAAGTTGGTCTTTGTCCATAAAGCCGGGGCGTACCCGGCCATCAGGGGCGATTAAGGTAGGTGTGCCGTGGATCTCATGTTGACGGGCAAAGGCTTGTACTTGGGTGATCGCGGTATTGGCATTGTCTAAACACGATTGATCCGATGCTTCGGGCAAAGCGTCACCAGCCATTGCGGTATCAAGGGCCTTCAGTGGATTGCTTGAACAAAGAATGTTGATGGATTTTTTCTTAGACGTTGGGCTTAGTCCCTCAACGGGATAAAGGATCGCGTAGACCTCAATGTCTTCCAGCGTGTTGAGCTGCTTATGTAACTTATTGCACCAACCGCAGTCTGGATCAAAAAAAATGGCGAGTTTTTGAGGGCCTGTTCCACCGTACTTCACGGCGGTATCCATGGGTAAGCTGGCCCAATCAATGGTGCTGGTTGTTGCCTCTGCTTTACGTTCAGCGGTTAAATCTGTCGCCGTGTTCATGTCGTAGATACTGCCAACAACAAGATACTGGCCTGTAGGATCGGCATAGAGCACGTTCTTGCCTGCCACAATCTCGACCAATCCATCAATCGGTGATGCCTGGATCGATGAGATTTGGGTATTGGGCAAAGCTTTACGCACGGTCTCGTCAACCGCTTGCCTATCCAGGGTTTCGCTACTGGCTGCAATCGTGGAGGCTGAGAGGGTGAGCAATGCTAATGCAGTGGTTAATATCGGTTTCATAATGTGTGTTTCTCCTCAAGGTTTACGCCAAGCTCAACGCCTTCGGTCAACACGACTTCAACAATGCGCCCTGCGTCGATCTCGATAATGGGATAGGTTTCGTCAGCACGTTTCAGATACCAATCGCTGATCTTTTCCAAGGCGGTGCCAAAGCCTGAGGCGATACCGAATTCAAAAGTCTTGTTGGGATCGATAGTGGAAACTGCACCTGTGGGTGCCGTAGTGACGCTGCTGTAGGATTGTGAAATGGCTTGACCGATACCCCCAGCCGTACCCGCTAACAGCGCACGGGCAATCAAAGCCCCTTGTTTGGAAATCAAGTGGCCGCGCATTCCGTTTTTGCCATCTTCACCGGATACGAAACCTTTGATGGGGACATCCAGAATCTCGCCCCCTCTTAGGACACACGAGAGGCGTTCCAGGCGAAGGTAAGCGCGTTCATCGGAGATACGACCGAATCCCGCTGCGACAATACGGCACTCTTTGACACGGCTACGATAGCGATTGGGAAGCGAGGCGGTATCAAGCAGTTCCAATAATACTGGGTGGGGATTGGTATCTGCTCGACCACCCGTGGGTGCATCTAAGCCCGACAGCAATGCGGCGGTAGCAAATGCACCGGGAGGAATACAGTTGTTGATATGACAGCGTTGTTTTTTTTGCTTACCGTCTTTATCTTCACCTGCCACAGCATTGGATAGACTGACAGAGAGAATCGCAGGCGGTGTCGCGGCGTCTGCTGGACGTTGAAGCCCCAGGTTTCGTGCTGTATTACCGGCAGCATTGGAGAGTGCAGAGTCCATTACTTGGTCGGAGGTCTCTGGCCGAGGTTTGGGTGGCGGTGGTAGCGGTAAGGCTGGAAATGCCGTGGGGCTACTTTCCTGATTGCCACTTCGCATCGCAGATGTCGCGTTGTTACGGTTGCTACGCGCCTGATCTTGACGCAGAGTTGCGATATCCTGGCGTAGTCCTTCGATCTCTCGAATAAACTCGGTGTTGGATTGCTTCAACTGACTGATGTCTGCTTCACCACGGGAGATCCACACTTCGCGGGGATCGACTTGCTGACCCGGTAGACTGAAACTTTCGGTGACTTCCTCATCGCTTGAAACTTGATCGGATTGTGCCGCGATCTGGCGTTGAGGATCGCTCAGGTAAAGGCCAAGCATGATGCCGCCAAACACCAACACCGCGATGGCAGTTGTGACCAGCGTCTGTTTTTGACGGGCCTTGCCTGTATTGGCTATCGGTGGTGATGTGGGTTCGCTCATGGCTGCTTCTCCAATTTGCGAATCACAAACACTTCAGTGGACTCATGAGGTTTGAGTCGATGTTTGTCGATAGCCACCGCTGCGACAGGATGAGTGCCGGATAACGAACGAAACTCGCGTTCTTCCAGGCGCATGTTTTGGTCAGTGAGGTTAGTTAACCAATACACTTCACCCAGCAATGAATCGCCCTGGTAAGTCATTTCACGTTTGAAATGTACCTCCTTCCATAGAGGCACGATGGCTGATGATTTAATGGGTGTCATATCTTCGGGTAGAGCATGTTTACCCAGCGCCGTTGCCAATCGCTTGATACGTTTGATATACGGTAGCGCACGTTCGGCAGAACTTTTGTGGCTGCTACGGTAAGGCGGTTTAAGAAAGATGGTCTCGGCTGGTACGTCTTTGGGTGCGGCGAGTAAGGTATAGGTCTCGCCATTGTCGGCTTTGACAAACAGTGAAAAAGGTTTAGCGCCAATGGCACGAACGAAGAGCTGGCCACTATCGGTATCCGCTTCCAAGGTCATGCGGTTTTCCGGCCCCCAGATATGATCGATACGTGAGCCGTCCGCCATACTGATGCGATTGAGTTCCTTGAGGGACATCACGATAGGCACGGTATTACCGTCCACCACATCGATGATCTGTAGTGCAAAGGCACTACTGGGTAGCAGTAGTATCGCTAATAAATGGCTTTTCACGATTAACCTCTTTGAATTCGATAATGTGCAGGAAGCGGTCTTGCAGGCGGAAATGCATTCGATAGGCGATGCGCTTGTCAGCAACAATTTCTTTACCCACCCGCAAAACCTGTTGGCCGATGATGGCGACATAGTTGCCTCGGATTTTGGCGTCGGTCGGAAAAAACATGGCGGTCATTTCATTACGTTTAATCCGTTCCGCCTCTTCCTGAAGGTGTGTTTGCAAAACACTGAAACTTTCAGGAGCGGCGTAACGTAAAAAGACGTTGATGCGGTAGTCCACATTCTTGGGGGTGTAGGATAGTGCTAACGATGCAAACCATTCGCCTATCTGGGTTAGGTACTCAGGGCTGGCATCACTCCCCTGGATTGAAAACGGTTGTTCAATCTCAGGGGGAACGATGATGGTCTTCTCGCGGGTATCGTTGGTGACAATGTGAAATACCAAGAAGAGATTGGATACCACCATTGTGATAGCGATACCTGACCACAAACGATTGCCCCACTGGGCGGTCGAGAGATTGGAGCGGAAACGCTTAATCCGCATTTTCCATCTCCTTTCGTCGCGAGGCGGTTTGAGGGTTGCGGCATACCCGGCTTTCGTGACCGAGGACCGCGCAGGCATAGTTATCACTACGTTGAGCAGTCCGACCGAATGAAAGCCAGGTAGGGCGTGCCATCGGGCCGCCGCAGTAGAAAGGAGATGGAAAATGCGGATTCAACTTCATCCGGTAAACTCCCGAATGTAGCTAGGCGCACGACACTTGATCCAAAGATCAGAGCGTGTATACCAATACAGGAAACGTAGAATGAGACCCCTGCCACCGGCTTGCTTAATGCGAGCCAGGGCGCGGGACATGAAAATGCCTAACACAATCCCGGCGATAAACTGCTGAAACAACGCACCAAACAACATCAAAAAGATAAAGGTGCCTGCTTCATCCGCATCCCACATAAAGACCATAGGGGGATCATCCAGGTGGCGGGGAATCATGTAGCGTTCCATTTCCATCGTTCAATGCCGCCTTAGATGGTGGCCGAGCTGAATAGCGCGTTAACGATGGTGGGGCCAAGCATCCCGAAGATCGCCAAAATGATGCCGAGTACAGCGGGTAGCGCCGAGCCTTTACCAATGCCATAAGCCAGACCAAACACACCGCCGGTGATGGCTAATCCACGACCGAGATAGCCGGTGGCCGCATCGTAGATGAAGTCGTAGAAGGCTTGGAATTCACCCCCTGTTGTGGCTGCGAGTGCGATACCAGGCACTAACAACGTCAGACCAAAAAAATGAACGAGATTTCGCTTGGATAATTGCCCCTTCATCGCAAGATGAAGCCCGATCGCGGCCATCGTGACACCGTACATAAAGCCATAAATCGCACCTGTGCTATTCATCGATGACGCGGCGATGGCGATGCCGGGGAGCAGCACCATACCGATGGTCACGGCATTGTTAGAGGGGAGGGATAAGGGTTTTATATTCATAGTGATTTCCTACTGATTTATTGCACTGGGGGGTGAAAGAACTGGGGTGACGATGATTTCAGCGCGACGATTTAAGGCGCGACCTGCATCTGAGTCGTTCGGTGCGATGTAGCAACATAAAGGAGTGGCCCTGGTTGTCGCTGACTCGTTATTCATGCCAAGGGAAATCAAATAGTCGAGCACGACTTGGGCGCGGTGCTGGGCTAAGGCTTCGTTAGTAATGTATCCGCCAGAGCTTGTATCATCGGTATAGCCGGTAACGGTTAGCGTGTATTGATCAGGCAGTGAAGCATAGAAACGCTGAATAA
>Ga0316204_10004226_pt1 | contig 26349 bp, 25 predicted proteins | sample 6monrhotite_MG_2_FD_205661 | JGI IMG/M metagenome (GOLD analysis project Ga0316204, IMG submission 205661) | Microbial mat bacterial communities from mineral coupon in-situ incubated in ocean water Damariscotta River, Maine, United States -... | ecosystem: Environmental > Aquatic > Marine >...
GGGTTTTCCAAGCGATGGGCGATGACCGGCTGGCGCATTGGTTGGGTCATCGTACCGGAAGAGCTCATCGATGCCTGTCGACGTGTCATGCAGAACATCTTTATCTCAGCCCCGACACTCTCCCAATACGCAGCGATCGCAGCACTGAAAACTACTGGTGAGTGTGAATCCATGCGTCTGGCTTATGATGAAAGGCGACGCTATCTACTTGCTGAACTACCCAAACTCGGTTTTGATATCGCCGTTGAGCCGCAGGGTGCATTTTATATCTATGCCAATGTCGAACGCATCACCGATGATGCAAAGACTTTCTGCTGGAACATGCTTGAAAAGGCAGGTGTAGCGATCACACCGGGAGAAGATTTCGGGGCCTACAGGTCCGGTCAGCATGTACGTTTTTCCTATGCCACCAGTCTGGAAGACATACAGGAAGGCGTAAGCCGATTGAAAGATGCGCTTTCGTAAAAGTGCCTTGAACTACCTCTATCATACTGAAAACCGCGTATTCACAAGGAATCCTTCGTCTTTGCGGCCTACAGTGTTATTCTGCGCAACCTTTTAGTCATTATAAGCTTTTAGCAGTGTCAGGCATGGATGCCGACCAGCCAAAAGTTGAATGTTTAGCACAAAACCCAAGTGGAGCCACACCATCATGTTTAAAGTCCTCACCAAGCTGTTCGGTAGCCGTAATGATCGCCTTCTCAAAGAACTCTGGCCTGCCGCCAAGCAGATCAATGCACTTGAACCACAAATGCAGGAACTCTCCGATGAAGCTCTGGCAGGCAAGACCGATGAATTCCGCCAGCGTCTGAATGATGGCGCTACACTCGATGAACTACTTCCCGAAGCCTTTGCTGTTGTGCGTGAAGCATCGGTACGTGTCATGGGCATGCGTCATTTTGACGCGCAGCTTATCGGCGGCATTATCCTGCATCAGGGTAAAATTGCAGAGATGAAAACAGGTGAAGGTAAAACGCTGACTGCAACACTGGCTGTCTACCTTAATGCCATCTCCGGCAAAGGTGCGCATGTTGTGACCGTGAATGATTATCTGGCCTCACGTGATGCCGAGCAGATGGGCAAGCTCTACGGCTTTTTAGGCCTCTCCACTGGTGTTGTCGTACATGGCATCGACAACGATCAACGCCGTGCCGGTTATGCTGCTGATATTACTTACGGCACCAACAACGAATTCGGTTTCGATTATCTGCGCGATAATATGGCCTTCAGCTCTGAAGAGCTGGTACAGCGCGGCCACAACTTCTCTATCGTCGATGAAGTCGATTCCATCCTGATTGATGAGGCGCGTACGCCTCTGATCATCTCAGGCCCTGCCGAACAGGCTGGTGAGTTGTATGAGCAGGCCGACAAGCTGATCAAACAGCTCGACCCTGCAGATTACGAAAAAGATGAAAAAGACAAAGCTGTCTCCTATACCGAAATCGGTAATGACAGTGTTGAAAAACTGTTCCGTGAAGCTGGCCTGTTAACCAACGGCAGCCTCTACGATCCTGAAAATGTTAACCTGATGCATGCTGCAACACAGGCACTGCGTGCCAACACCCTCTTCACCCGCGAAGTGGATTATATCGTGCGCGATGATGAAGCGATCATCATTGATGAGTTTACCGGTCGTATGATGCCGGGCCGCCGTTATTCCGATGGTCTGCATCAGGCACTCGAAGCCAAGGAAGGGGTTACCATTCAACCGGAAAACCAGACTCTGGCCTCAATTACGTTCCAGAACTACTTCCGCATGTACGATAAACTGGCCGGTATGACCGGTACAGCCGATACAGAAGCCGAAGAGTTCCAGAAGATCTACAAGCTGGAAGTTGTTATTGTACCAACCAACAGGGATATGATCCGTAACGATGCACCCGATGTTATTTATCGCGATACAGAGGATAAATTTGAAGCCATCGTGGAAGATGTCATTCACGTGCATGAGCAGGGTGCGCCTCTACTGGTCGGAACAACATCAATTGAAAAATCTGAGCTGCTCTCCGAGCTACTAACCAAAAAAGGCATCAAGCATGAAGTACTTAACGCCAAACATCATGAACGTGAGGCGGAGATTGTTTCTCAGGCTGGTCGCAAGGCTGCGCTGACAATAGCTACCAATATGGCTGGTCGTGGTACGGATATCATGCTCGGTGGTAATCCGGACATGCTGATTGCGCAGCTACCCGCCAAACTTTCCGAAGCAGACAGGGAAGCAAAAGCTGAAGAGATTCGTGCAACCTGCCTTGCTGAACACCATGAAGTTGTAGCCCTCGGTGGTCTGCACATTCTCGGCACAGAGCGTCATGAATCACGCCGTATTGATAACCAGCTGCGTGGTCGTTCCGGTCGTCAGGGTGACCCGGGCACAACCCAGTTCTATCTCTCACTTGAAGATGACCTGATGCGCATATTCGGTGGTGAAAAGATGCAGTCCATGTTGACCAAGATGGGCTTCGACAAGGGTGAAGCCATCGTACATCCGTGGGTAACCAAGGCTATTGAGAACTCACAGAAGAAAGTGGAAGCGCGTAACTTCGATGTGCGTAAAAACCTGCTTGAGTATGATGATGTAATGAACCAGCAGCGTGATGTGATCTATTCACAGCGCCGTGATCTGCTCCAGTCTGATGATGTTCAGGATGTCATCCAGGATATGCAGGCTGATTATGCAGGGCATCTGGAAGATGAATTCCTCGACGGTCATGCTGAAGAGTGGCAGCTGGAAGAGCTTGGTGAGGCACTAAAAGAGCGCCTGACTGTTGAAGCTGATCCGAAAGCATGGTGGGACAGCCACGATGTGGAAACTGCAGGTGATATGACTGCAAAAATAGTGGAAACCATGCAGGCTCATATGGTCGCCAAGGAAGAAGCTACAGGCTCTGAACAGATGCGTGGCTTCGAGAAATATCTGGTACTACAGGTATTCGACCACCACTGGAAAGAGCATCTGCTGGCAATGGATCACCTGCGTCAGAGTGTTGGCCTGCGCGGTTATGCACAGAAACAGCCGATTCAGGAATACAAACGCGAATCGTTCGAGCTGTTTGAAACCATGCTCGATAAGGTGCGTTCAGAAACCATGCTTGCCCTGCACCGCGTACAGGTAGAGCAACAGGAACCTGTTGTTGAACGTCCTCCGGCACAGGAGCCTGCACAGGTCAGCTATAACCTTGGTGAAGAGGAAGAGGTGGAAGCACAGCACACCTATAAACGCGAAACTCCAAAGGTTGGCCGCAACGACCCTTGCCCTTGCGGTTCAGGCAAGAAATACAAGCAGTGTCACGGTAAACACAGCTGATCGATATAAACAGAAAGGAGATCAGGTTTTGCCGCCTTTTATCCTCTCCAAACCGGACAGACTTTGCCCGGCTTACTAAAACAGTCCCTACATGGACGAGGAATCTTCGCTTATGCCAGTAAATCAGCCTGAGCTTTCACCACCTCTTGCAGTCCCCGGCTTCAAGGTCGGCACAGCATCATGCGGCGTCAAATCCCCGGAGCTAAAAGGTAGCCGCCAGGATTTAACGCTTATTGTCTCTGATGTCCCCTGCCATGCGGCAGGTGTATTCACCACCAATCGCTTTCGTGCAGCCTGTGTGCGCCATGGCGAGGATACATTGGCCAGCCATGCCGAATCGGTTCGCGCCATTGTTGCCAATGCAGGCAATGCCAATGCAGGTCTTGGCGAAATGGAAACTGTCTGGGCACGTGAACTGATTGAATCCGGTGCTGCTGCTGCAGATGTATCAGCTGACGTCGTACTCTCCGCGTCTACCGGCGTAATCGGCACACCGTTTCCTATTGAACGCATTCAGGCAAGCATGCATGAAGCCTCCGACTCACTGAACGACAATAGCTGGGAAGCTGCAGCCAACGCCATTCGCACTACCGATACCTTTGCCAAATGGTCTTCTGCACAGGTCAATATTGATGGACAGAGCTATACCCTGACCGGCATCTCCAAAGGCAGTGGCATGATCCACCCCAATATGGCGACTATGCTGGCCTTTGTCGCCACCGATGCTCCGATTCCTTCTACTGAGCTACAAGCCATGCTCAAACGCGTTGCGAATCGCTCATTCAACTGCATCAGTGTCGATGGTGACACCTCAACCAATGACACCCTTTACCTGCTCTCCTCCGGTATCGGTCTCGGCCATACGCCACTATCCGATACCGCTCTGTTTGAACAGGCATTGACCGAACTCTGTATTGAACTTGCACAGCTGATCGTGCGCGATGGCGAAGGCGTTTCAAAATTCGTCACTATCGACGTTACCGGCGCAGCGAATGAGAACGATGCCCGCACAGTCGGCCGTGCGATTGCCGTCTCACCATTAGTGAAAACTGCCTTTGCAGGCTCTGATGCCAACTGGGGACGCATCCTCTCAGCGGTCGGCAATTCAGGCATTGCGATTGATACCAACAGCATCACGCTCTCGGCTGATGATGTTCTGATGTTTAAAAATGGTAATCTGGACTCACATTACAGTGACGAATTGGGCATGGCCGTGTTCAGCAACCCTGAATTCACCATCACACTGGATCTTGGTATGGGTGATTCATCGGCCACAGTCTGGACTGGTGATTTGACCTATGAGTATATCACCATCAATGCGGAGTATCGCACCTAGTTTGAAGCATCCGCAAAACAGGCCCTGCTTTTTGCCTGCCCTGCATGGCTGGATGCACTAATGCGCACACGTAACATTGCCCTGATTGCGCCCTTTGATGACAAGGGAAACATCCTGCTCCTAAAAAGGGATAGCAATCAGCATTGCGGTGCGCTGTGGTCATTTCCCGGCGGTAAAGTCGAAGCAGGGGAAACACCGAAAAAAGCAGCCATACGTGAACTTATGGAAGAAACAGGCCTGACTGGCTCGAACTGGAAGCTACTTGGCATGCACGATTTCGAATATCCTGACCGCAAACTAAACTTCCTTCTGTTCAGCTGCTTGTGCAAAGACACAAAAGGCCTGCTGTGCGAATCACCTCATGTTTGGGCCGATGTAATCAAATTGCACGAGTTTCCGATGCCTGAAGCCAATACAGAGCTACTCAACATGCTGAGTCATAAACTGACTGACCTCTGAACAGGCTATTGAGCCCTCCAGCTAGCATAAAGTCTCAAGTCTTCCAAAAATCAAACTACATCTGGCTCTTCCTGCATTATTAATGCTATAGTGGAATCTAACGGAATAAGCTTTTTGTCCTGCGTGATTCCAAAAGGTGATATGAATGCTCGATAAGTTCACATTACAACAGAAATCACTGGCTATCGTGATTCCAATTATCATCCTGTTATCAGCAGGTTACGGCATCCATCTGTATCAGCTGAAAAGTGAGCAGATAGATCAGGTGATTGAAGCATCCGAATCCCGTTTACACCAGCAATTCCACCACAACCTTTCCATGATGGTCGATCAGCGTTACGCGTTTGAAATTAAATCACTCCTGTTAATCCCAGGGGTCATGAAAGCTATCAATCATCAGGATCGCACAAGACTACTTGAACTAACGCAGCCATCATGGGAGCTGTTGCAACAAGAGAACCCGTATATTCAGCGCCTTCACTTTCATAATGCAGATGGCATCTCCCTGTTACGCCTTCACCTCCCAGAGGTATACGGAGATAATATAGGCGCCAAACGACCCGCCCTGCAAAAGGTTCTCACAACAAGACAGGAACAGCATATCCTGGAGATGGGGGTTCACGGCCTGTTCTACAGGATTATTGAACCGATTTTCGATGCTGAAACATATATCGGCAGCGTGGAACTGGGCTTCGCCCCCGACTATCTAATATCGTCCATGAAGAAATCAGGCCTTGATGGGTTACTCTTTATAGAAAAAGATGCTCTCAACATCTTAAAAGATAAAAACGGATTTCAACATACTCATGGCAACTTTGCGATCTGGTCTGACAAACATACGGAGTTTGATTGGCTGGAGAACCTGCCCCCCGACCACAGGGTTGGTGATCACCATTTGATACAGGGCAAGTCAGGAGCCAGCTATCTGCTGCATGATTTCGAACTACCTGTGCTGGAAGCCTCCCCAAGGGCCCTTATTTTTGTCGCAGAAGAGCTTACTTCTTTAATAGATGAACGGGATTCCTACCTAACCTCAACAATACTTGTCACATTAGCGATTATCATCATGATCGTATTAACGCTACATTTCACCCTGACCCCTATTCTACTTACCCTGCAAAAAGCCAATGAAGAACTGCACAGTACAGTCGAAAAGGTGACACAACTCTCTATTACAGACCCACTAACCGGCACCTATAATCGACAGAAGTTCAATGAAGCTCTAGCTACTGAAATTGGACGCGCAGTTCGCTACCAGCACCCTCTTGCTCTAGTCATGTTCGATATCGATCATTTCAAACAGGTCAATGATAAACACGGCCATCATGTTGGTGATTCTGTCTTACAAGAGTGCAGCAAAATGGTAAGCAACAGCATTCGTTCTCAGGATGTATTAGCCCGCTGGGGAGGGGAGGAGTTTATGGTTATTCTTCCTCATCAAGACCTTGAGTCAGCAGCAGCGATTGCAGAAAAGCTGCGTGCAAAAATTGAATTTCATGCCTTCCCCAATGTTGGAAGGGTCACAGTCAGCTTCGGCGTCACCACATTACAGGAAGATGATAACTTCGAAATATTCACTCAACGCGTTGATGAGCTGCTCTATCAAGCGAAAGCAGCGGGCAGGAATCGCATCATGGCCAGCTGATATCAGGCAGCCAGAGCTCAGCTGATTCTAACCTGCTAAAATGAAGAGTTCGGCCCCTCAAGAAAGACCAGTTCCTCAGGCGAAGATTTACGGCCAAGAACACTGTTGCGATGTGGGTAACGACCGAAACGGTCAATAATAGCCTTATGTCTGATCTCAAATTCCAGGTTGAACTCGGCTCCCGGCTGATCAAAGAGCCTTACTGCCTGCGTATGAATCGCCATCGACTCGCTATGCATATAGGGCATATAAAAGAAGGCCTTTTCAGGCGTTTCAAACTCCTGATCCGCACCGATACGCACAGCCTCCTGTGCCAGTACCAGTGCCATGCCATCCCAGGCAAACGCTTCAGCTCGATCTCTGTAGATATTACGGGAGAACTGATCGAGAATAATAATCTCTGCCAAACGTCCCATAGCAGTCTCTCGCCAGTCAAATAACTTTCCGGCAATAGCATACTGGTGCAGTGCGACAAAGCGCCCTTCTATCTCCCGGTCCACGCCCTCATCTTTGACCCACCATTGTCGCGGCTCAAGTTCAACAAACCAGAATTCAAGAACCTCCTGAACACTACTCATGCAAATTCAGGCAGGATATCCGCATCAAATACAGGCCCGTCAACACAGACACGGCGGTATTTTTCTTCACCATTTTCAACTGTTTTGACTACGCATCCAGCACAACCACCAAGCGCACACGCCATGTGCTCTTCAAGACTGAGGAACGTAGGCAGATCAAATTCACGCCCTACCCTCGCCACGGCATGTAGCATCGGGTGCGGACCACAGGAGAGCAGTACACAACGCTCACGCTCTTCTTTGCTCAGCGCAGCCAGGTAATCACGCGCCAGATTCGGAACATGCCCCTCATAACAACCGTAAAGGCCTGCATTGGATGCAAGACGAGAAGGAATGCCACGCTCTTCAAGCGAAGCAATGGATAAAATTGTATTACCAACCACACCGGGTAACAGTGTTGTTGATGGCTTCAGAGCAAAGGGAAACTCCACCTCAGAACCTGCAAAAACCACGCAATCTGCTTTTCCCTGCAGCGCATCTGCAGCAAAGATCATCGGTGGGATACCAACACCACCACCAATCAATAGATAACGCTTTGATTCATCGGACAGGTCGAAAGGCACACCGATCGGACCCAGCAGAGGAATCACATCACCGACCTTTCTTTCTGACAACAAACGGGTGCCTTCACCAATCGCCTTATAAAGCAGATCAATAGTGCCACGCTCTGGATCGGTAAGCATAATCGAGATCGGACGGCGTAGTGCGCGTTCATCCGATACGCGCATATGAACGAATTGCCCGGGCTTGGCTTTGGCTGCTGTCTTCGGAGCCTTAAGCCGCATCACAAACTGATCACCCGGATGGGTGACATGTGCCAATAGCTCGGCCTTTTCTTCAAACAGCGTATTATCGTGTTCGTTAGCCACGGACTTCCCCTTCTGCGAACACTATGCGTCCGGCTTTCACCGTATGCGTAACAAGACCGGTCATCTCTTTGCCATGCCATGGTGTATTTTTACCTTTTGAAACCAGTTTCTCACGATCCAGAATCCATCGGGCATCTGCATCGAAAACTGTAACATCGGCTTCTGCACCCACACTCAACGTACCTGCAGCCATATTCAGCAGACGAGCCGGATTACAGGTCATTTTCGCAATCAGATCAGAAAGCGTAAGCACTCCCCCGCGAACCAGATCAAGTGAGACAGGCAACATAGTTTCAAGACCGACAATACCGAAGGCAGCACAGGAGAGGCCACAGCGCTTATCATCTTCATGATGCGGGGCATGATCAGTAGCGATCACTTCAATCGTCCCATCTCTCAACCCTTCAATAACAGCCAGGCGATCTTCTTCAGTTCTCAGCGGAGGGCTCATCTTGGCATCAGAGTTATAACCCAGCACCTCTTCTTCAGTCAGTGCAAAATGGTGAGGAGCGGCTTCTGTAGTTACTTTCAGGCCTGCTGCACGCGCCTGACGCACCAGCTCAACACCACCTTTGGATGAGATATGGGCTACGTGATAACGGGCGTCCGCACGGCGGGTCAGCATGATGTCGCGGGCGATCATCGAATCCTCACCCTCAACAGGCATGCCGGTAACACCCAGCTGTGTCGAAATCCAACCCTCATTGACTGCACCACCGGCAGTCAGGGTCTTCTCTTCAGCATGCTGAATAACCAGATAACCGAAACTGGAACTATATTCGAGAGCCTTACGCATCACACCCGCATGCCAGATCGGCATACCATCATCAGAAAAAGCCACGCAACCGGCACGGGAAAGCTCGCGCATCTCAGTCAGCTCTTTTCCATCAAGGTTTTTTGTCACCGCACCTATCGGATGTACATTGCATAGTCCTACCTGACTGGCTCGTGCGACAATCTGTAGTGCGACACCAGCATGATCGATATGTGGACCTGTATTAGGCATACAGCACATTGATGTCACTCCACCAGCCACCGCAGCACGGGAACCGGATTCAATATCCTCTTTCCACTCCTGACCGGGCTCGCGCAGATGCACATGCATATCAATCAGGCCCGGACAAACCACTTTACCGGTCGCATCAATCGTTTCATCAGCTGCGCCATCATAAGCGCCGATAGCAGCAACTACCCCGTCCTTTACCCAGAGGTCAGCCTGTTTATCCACACCATTCGCAGGATCTACCAACTGTCCATTTTTAATCAGTAGCAGACTCATATTAACTCACCACGAAGGGCGCGAAGAACACGAAGTTTCATAATACCATCCTTTTGATCCCCTGCTTGAGAAGAGGTACATTAAAATTGATCAACAAGCCGGTTTTAACATTAGCAAGCTTCATATAGGTCAACAACTGGGCCTCATGGATCGGCAGTAACTGCTCTACCGACTTAAGCTCTACAACCAATGTCTCATCAATAAACAAGTCTATACGGTAAGCGCAGTCAATTGATGTTTGTTTATACCTTACAGAAAGCGGAAACTGCTGTTGAAATGAAATATTTTTCTCTGTCAGCTCATAAGCCAGGGTGCACTCATAAGCAGACTCAAGTAATCCCGGTCCAAGGTTACGATGCACTTCCAACGCACAACCAATAACCCTGTTTGAAAGTGCATCGAACTCTATCTTCGTGCCCTTCGTGCTCTCGGTAGTGAGCAAGTTCATTCCTCTCCTGTACCACCACAGAGGGCAGCTAGTACGGCCATGCGCACTGCCACACCGAGTTCAACCTGACTGAGAATATGACTGTGCACTGAATCGGCCACATCTGTGGAAATCTCCACTCCACGATTCATCGGGCCCGGATGCATCACAATACAATCGGAACCGGCTGACTTGAGTCGCTTCGCATTCAGGCCATAGGCCTCATTGTACTCGCGTACTGAGGGGAAGGCACAATTATCGGTCAAACGCTCGGTCTGCACACGCAGCATATAAACAGCATCGGAACCAGGAAGGGCCTCATCAAAATCGTGATAGACCTCGCAGCCATAACGCTCAACCTGATCAGGAAGCAGTGTTTTCGGTGCAACGATTCGCATCTGGTAGCCCATTTTCCTGGCTGCCAGCATATGAGAACGGGCAACACGTGAGTGGGCAATATCACCCACCATCGTGATCACCTTGCCTTCAGGGCTTCCCCAGGCCTGTTTCAAGGTCAAAAGATCAGTGAGGATCTGGGTCGGGTGTTCATGTGCGCCATCTCCGGCATTTACCAATGCTGTATTAGGCAGGTAATCGGCCAGAAATTCACAGGTTCCGGCTAGCGAATGACGGATCACCAACACATGCGGCTGCATGGCTGCCAGAGTTTGTCCTGTATCCAGCAGCGTTTCACCCTTTTTGGTTGCACTGGTGGAAGCTGAAATATTGATCACATCAGCCGACAAACGTTTGCCTGCAAGCTCAAAGCTGGTGCGTGTGCGTGTTGAATTTTCAAAGAAGAGATTAATCACCGTCTTGCCGCGCAGTGTTGGTGCTTTTTTCAGAGACCGGCGATTAATTTCGATGAACGAATGACCAAGATTGACCAGGTATTCAATCTGTTCCCGGTCGAGGTCGGCAATGCCGAATAGATGTTTCAAGGGCCGCATTATTTCACCTGCCTTTGTTCAATATTCCATGCCTCACCGGTAATCAGTTCAACCGTACAATCGGCTGCCGCAGCATGTGCAAACCCTGCAACATCAGCTGCAACCGGAATCTGGCGGCCACCGCGATCAACCAGTACAGCCAGTCGAATGGATGCAGGCCGACCGTAATCAAAAATCTCACCCATTGCCGCGCGAATGGTTCTACCTGTGTAAAGCACATCATCAACCAGCCAGATATCTTTGCCCGCCACATCAAACGGCAACTCACTGGGATGCACCAGTGGGTGTGGTGCAATCGTATCCAGATCATCACGGTAGAAACTGATATCGAGATTGCCGCGATGCACAACACTACCATCCTTCTCAAGGCGACTCTGAATCGCATCAGCAACATCAGCACCACCACTATGAATACCAACCAGGTAAACTTCCGGTGCGTTCATCGTATCAGCGATCTGATCGAGTGCGCCGTCAACAGCCTGATGGTCAAACAAAACCGTATGTGTCATGGCTTTAACTCCGGATATGCGGCAAGAAAATCTTCAAGAATCACCGCTGCAGCGGTCTGATCCAGCTTCTCTTTTACCTTTTTCTCATTCAGCCCTTGCCCGTACAGACGCTCTTTGGCCGTCCAGGTGGAAAGCCGCTCATCCTGAAACATTGTTGGTAAAGCACATACGGCACTCAATTCTTTCACTGCTGCACGGGCATCTTTCGCCTGTACCCCTTCCGTGCCATCCATATTAAAGGGAAGGCCTGCCACAAGACCTTTGGAGCCGTATTCACGAATCAGCTTGAGCAGCTGCTGGGGCCAGCCCTTATCCTTGCGATGCAGATAGGTCACACCGCGGCAGGAGAAGGCCATGCGGTCACATACGGCCACGCCGATACGCTTCATGCCGATATCCAGAGATATCAGTGGCAGTGCGAAATTTTCAGGTAAATCAGGAGAACGGGGACTGTCTTCTCGGGAATCGAGACTCACTGGATCAGTGGTTGAGCAGAATACGGGTGTCATCAAATCCGAGATCCTGCAAGGTTTCTGTACAAGCGTCCACCATAGCACTCATACCCGCCAGGCATGCGACTGCATTGGAGCTATCGGGTGCATCCGCTCTGATCGCATGTTGCACATAACCGATGGGACCGTCCCAGCTATCGTTACCAATCTCCAGAGTAATACAGACCTCGATATCATGCCTGGATAATTCATCCAGCTCATCGGTCAGCAGCTGATGCATGGCAGTCAGGAAACCCGCATAGATGGTGACTTTCCCATAATCCTCACGATGATGGATAATATCCTGCCAAACCGTACGCAGCGGTGCGATGCCGGTACCTACGCCCAGAAGATAAACATCCGCTCCCTTAAACGGCTTGAGATCAAAACCTTTACCAATCGGCCCCTCTACCTCTAATTCCGTACCCTCGCTGATATCACACAGGTAGGCAGACAGTGGGCCTGCATCCTTCACAAAGAATTCATAACAGTCCGGATGTTCAGGGCAGGAGGCGATAGCGAAATAACCGGGAGCAGGCTCATTGAGCTTGGGGATGCCGATACGCACGAATTGGCCGGGCATAAAGGGCTTCAGTGTTTCCCCGTAAACAGGTTCAAGTGCCAGCATAATGACCGTGTCTTCACAGTCAGGATCGGTCATACGTATATTTTCCTTTACCCGCATGCGATATGTCGAAGAGTGCTGCACTGAATTGAACCTCCGGAGAAGAGGGGGTATTGCACAGAAGGGGAGCCCAAGATGCAAGCATCAAAATGCCTGGAGTTAAAAGTTCCTGCCGATAACGTGGATAGTGAGGCCTTTGAATCCATGGCCGCATCCATCCATGCACTGGGAATTGCTGAAGAAACTGATATTGATACCGGGCTGACTGTACACATCGCATGGTTTGACTGCGGTGAAGATGAGCAGCTCACCCGTGAGAACATTCTGAAAAATGCCATGCAGGCAGGTGTCGAATCGGACCACATTAGTCTGAATACGCTGGAGCAGCAGGACTGGGAAACGGCATGGCAAAAAGATTGGCATGGTATGCCTATCGGTCAAAACCTGTGGGTTCGCCCTTCATTCTGTGACAAATCCACGGAAGGACGCACAGATATCGTACTAGATCCGGGCATGGCCTTTGGAACGGGCACCCATCCAACTACGCAACTCTGCCTGGAAGCTGTAGAGCGCATCTGTTTAGGCACGCCACCGGTCACCCTGCTCGATATGGGGGCTGGCTCCGGCCTTCTCGCCATTGCTGCCCTGAAACTGGGAGCAGGCTCCGCACTGGCTATCGATATGGAAGAGGAATCGGTGGAAGCGTGTGCTGCTAATGCAGCCATCAATGGCGTAAACATGGATGTCCTGCTTGATGATACGCCACCCAAACAGCAATTTGATCTGGTCGTTGCTAATATTCTTGCAGCACCACTTGTCTGGATGGCCAAAGAACTGGCCCCTTGCGTGAAAGACCGGCTGGTTCTCTCCGGCCTGCTGATCGAGCATGTGGATGATGTGGCTGCGGCCTATATTGCAGAAGGACTCCACGAAGTCCGCCGTGATACTCAGGGTGACTGGGCGTCGGTAGAACTCAAACGCTAGAAACCCGTTCGCTTTGTCCCCCGTTTGGGGGACAGACAGGCAGACAGAATTTCACTAAGCTATCCCTCAGCGAATGACTGCTTCCCACCCAAAGCGGGCAATAACGATGGAGAGCCATAAGTTCTTAATGAGGTATTAAATATTCTGATAAAGATTACTGCTAAACGATACTTTCAATTGTCTCTGTTGGTGCCATTTCTTGTACCAGTGTTACTTTATTTTCTTCCCACTACAGATTTTTCTATACTACTATTTCAAGGCATTATCTTTTTTGGGATACCATATTTTCTATTCATGGTCGTTATTCAGCTATGGAGCATAAACAAAAGTGCACAGCACTTAGAACGATTATCTTATTTCGCACCAATTGTTTTTGTTGTCCTCTTAGTAATAGCTGACTCATTACTTTCAGGTAAAACCTCGCCGGCTACCATTTGGGTTAGTATTAAATTTTTTGGTATATTGGGAATTGGTATTGGTTATTTATACGTTCTGACAGTAAACCTTGGCTACTACATCATTTACAAAAGAAAAAGTGAACCTGAAGCCTAATAACTTCCTATGCGCTAATGACCACTGTTGACCGAAGTAATTGTTCGTGAGCTTCTCGAAAAAAGTTATTCTTCGAATTTCAATTCTGGTACGAATTAATGGATTAAACCCCACAGAGAGAATTACCCTTCTGTGGGGTTTAATTATTAGGCTTTTAGTGCTGCCACGCCTGCTTTCAAGCGTTTGATCGTTTCGTCTTTACCCAGCAAGGCCAGAGTCACATCAATAGGTGGAGAGATCGGACCACCGGCAACCATGATACGGATAGGCTGAGCAAGTTTGCCCATGTTCACCTCTTGCGCATCGCAGATTTCACCGATCAGGGCATGAGCAACTTCACCTGAGAAATCATCCATCTCTTCTATCGCAGTGATGAAACTTTCAAGCAGAGGCCATGTGCCTTCCTTGATGTTCTTTTTCACTGCCTTTTCCTGATATTCAGTCGGTGCTTCATAAAAGAAACGTGCACCCTCTGCCAGATCAATAAGGTTTTTCGAGCGCTCCTGCAGTGATTCAATCGCCTGCTCAAGATCGGGGCCGCCAGACAGATCAATGCCAAGCAGACGAGTCACTTCACCCACCAGATCAGCCGGCTTTGATTCACGCAGCCAGTGACCATTAAGCCAGTCCAGTTTCTGCTGATCAAAACGCGCAGCACCTTTACCCACCTGAGCCAGATCAAACAGCTCAATCAACTGTGCTTCAGAGAACACCTCTTCATCACCATGTGACCAGCCAAGACGGGCCAGATAGTTATTCACCGCATGCGGCAGATAACCCAGCTCACGGTATTCGGTAATCGCCACGGAACCATGACGCTTGGACATCTTGGCACCATCAGGGCCGTGAATCAGCGGAATATGGGCAAATGCAGGCTGTGGCAGACCAAGCGCTTCATAAAGCTGAATCTGACGCGGTGTATTGTTCAGATGATCAGAACCACGTACAACATGGCTAATGCCCATATCTGCATCATCCACGACCACAGCCAGATTATAAGTAGGTGTACCATCGGTACGCAGCAGGATCAGATCATCGAGTTCTTTGTTAGGGAAGCTTACCGCCCCCAGCACCAGATCATTTACAATAGTTTCACCTTCATCAGGCGAGCGGAAACGCACCACATATGGGGCCCCTTCAGGATGTTCCGTGCGGTTACGACAACGACCATCATACATAGCTTTCTGACCTGCTTCACGCTGTGCTTCGCGCATGTCATCCAGTTCTTCTTTAGAGCAGTAACATTTGTACGCCTTACCTTCGGCAAGCAGCTTGTCTACCGCAGCAACGTGCTGAGCTTCGCGTGTACTCTGAAAAACAGGCTCACCATCCCAGTCCATTCCCAGCCATGAAAGGCCATCAAGAATCACCTTTGTTGCCTCATCAGTGGAGCGCTCACGGTCAGTATCTTCGATGCGCAAAACAAATTCACCGCCGAAGTGACGGGCATACAGCCAGGCAAACAGGGCAGTGCGGGCACCACCGATATGCAGCATGCCGGTTGGTGATGGGGCGAAACGGGTACGAACAGTCATTCAAATACTCCTAAAGCTTTTAAAAGGGATGCGCAGCCTAACCGCAAGACAGGACAGTGTTAACTCTTCTTGGCAATCAGATGCAGATAGCGGCCCATATGCAGATAAGGCTCCTGTCGCGCATATTTCATTTCAATGCGCACCACCTCTTCGACGGGACGTGATTCACGCATCTTTCGATCCATATAATCATAAACCACGCGAACACCGGCACGGCTGAGCACGCTATAGTCCCAAGCTTGTAACCAGCCCTGCACCTCTTCCAGTGTTAACGGGTGATACGGGGTCAAACCACCCTCTTCCCCCTGCAGATTGTCACTTTCAGCCTTGCGCCAGTTGCCGCGAATCAGGTTTCGGAAAACCAGAGCATCTTTATTATAAAACATCAGGGAGAGAGAGCCGCCCGGCCTGATCAGCTTGAGCAGATGCGACAGTGTCTCTTTCGGTGTAGCCAACCATTCAAGTACGGCATGAAAAAGTATCAGATCAAACTGGCCCAGATCATCGACATGCAGATCCTGCACTGCGGCATGCATCAGTTGCGGTTCGGCTTCAGGCAGTTGCTCTTTAAACAGGGCAGCTGTCTGTTCAACCATCGCAGCAGAGAGGTCAGAAAGTACAACCTCATGCCCCATCTCAGCCAGTTTCACCCCCATCTGCCCCAGACCACAGCCCGCATCAAGAATACGTAGCGGTTTACCCGCCGAAATCTGCGGCAGGGTTTGCAACAAATGCTCCCAGACAATGGCCAGTCGCACCTCGCCCTTGGCATTGCCATAGATATTGCGCGCAAAACGCTCGGTCAGATCATCAAAATTACGATCATACTGGATCATCAGACTCTAAACTCCCATTCCGCAATAGATCCTCATTATTTATCCAAGTGACTATTTAGCAATGAAAAATGATTGCATTGATAGATGTGTATGAACACTTAAGTCACCCAACACCCTTGGGGGCACAAAAGATATCGTTGCCATGGGTTCCCTGCAGGTTTAAAATATTATGGTTGAGCGCCTTGTTTTCAGCACAGGCAAGACACTGTGAATGAGTCGTCAGCTTCAGGAGGAGGCATGAGCATCAATGGACGAAGTCATACGATCATATTGGCAGCTTTCGCGGCTTTCTTTGTTGTCACCTTCGGGTTCGCAGAATTCATGCATGAAGCAGATTCAGATATCTCCCATCATGTGGACGAACGGTCAGACCAGCCATTCATTGATGAACCGATTCAACCCATGCCATTACCGGCACAGTTTAATGCGCAAAAAGTAGCTCTGGGCGATATGCTATTTCATGAACCACGCCTGTCCTTAGATGACAGCATTAGCTGTGCCCATTGCCATAATCTGTCAGTAAGTGGCATTGATAAGCTACCTCGCTCCATTGGAATCAATGGCAAAGAGGGGCTGGTTAACGCACCCACAGTATTTAACGCAGCCCTGCATATTGCCCAGTTCTGGGACGGCAAAGCCTCCACTCTGGAAAAGCAAATTGATAGCCCTATCCATAGCCCTACAGAGATGGATACGAACTGGCCTGACATTATGACTAAACTGGGTAAAGACCCCACCTATACTACTGCATTTTCAGAAGTTTATGAAAACGGCATCAATAGCGACAATATCAAAGATGCCATTGCCACCTTTGAGCGAACGCTCATCACTCTCAACGCACCATTTGACCGCTATCTCCGCGGCGAAACCAGTGCGATTACTGCCGAACAGGAACAGGGTTATCTGGTCTTCAAAGAGTATGGCTGCGCTTCATGTCATCAAGGTGCCAATGTCGGCGGCAACATGTTTCAACGTTTTGGCATCATGCGAGATTATTTTGCCGATCACCCCATCGAAAACGAGGCTGACTTTGGCCGCTTCAATGTGACCGGACTGGAGGAAGACAGGCATGTATTCCGTATTCCCAGCCTGCGACTGGTCACGCTTACTGCACCCTACTTTCACAATGGCAGTGCCGAGACGCTGGAAGAGGCGGTGCGCATCATGGCCAGATACCAGCTTGGCAGAGCAATACCTGAACATGATATACAATTGATCATCGGCTTTCTCGACACACTGGTTGGTGAATATAAAAGCAGCCCCTTACAGCCATGAGCATGCAAAGAGCCCTTCCTCTGCTCATTATATCCAGTGTTATTGTGGCCCTGGTTTTTCTGTCACAAAAAACACGTATTGCCGACCCCCACATATATAACCGCATCATCAGCGACATCCAGCAATTAATCCACCATGATGAACTACTCAATCAAACTGTACTTCAGGCAAGAAAAAACAGGTATTCCCATTATGACCAGCTGCTTTTGCAGGAGAAGGAAATTCTGGATTTACTGACCGACCTAAAACAGGGAGAAAGCGACCTGTATTATCAGAGCAACAACCTCTTATATGATCGCATTAATCAATTTGAAAAATTATTCACTAAAAAAGTCCAGCGTATCGAAGGCTTCAAATCTCACAACTCAATCCTAAGAAACTCACTCGCCTATTTTCCCAATGGGGTAAACCACTTCCCGGATCGGCTTGCATTAACCAAGACAACGTTAAACGCGTTATCGCATGATGCTCTGCAATACTGTATTCGTCCGAATAGTCATTTAATGGAGCGTATGAAGGCTACACTCCGCGATTTACGCAGTAGTAACCATGATCAGAGCGAGCAGCTCAATAGCCTGTTGCGTCATGCCGAACTTATCCTGCGACATCGCGACGACATAGAAAAGCAAATCAATGCATTGCTATCCATACCCACCACACAGGCGATCACAAAAATCTACAACGCTTATAGTCAGCAGCACGACCTGTTACTCAACAGTGCCAACCGTTACCGAATCATCCTCTATACCCTGACAGTGCTACTACTGTTTTATATCATATGGCTTGTTATCAGACTGCGTGATTCGGAGCTTGAGGCAAAACGTCTGTTGGCCGATGTTAACTTCCAACGTTTTGCTCTGGATCAGCACGCCATTGTGGTCATCACTGATACCTCGGGCATCATCACCTATGTAAATGATAAATTTTGTGCAAGCAGCCAGTACACGAGAAAAGAAGCGATTGGACACACCCATAGCATCCTCAATTCCGGTCATCATCCCGATACATTTTTCAAACATATGTGGGCTACAATCAGCCAGGGGAAAACATGGAGCGGAGAAATTAAAAACTGCAAAAAAGATGGCAGCCACTATTGGGTGGATCAAACCATCGTTCCTTTTCTGGATGAATCAGGACTTCCTGAACGGTACGTAGGCATTCGAACCGATATTACCGAGCGCAAGCAGGCAGAAGAACAAATCAGGCAAATGGCCTATCATGATCATCTTACCGGACTGCCCAACCGCGCGCTATTTTATGATCGACTCCAACAGGATCTGGCTCATGCACATCGCAATAAAAAACTGCTGGCCGTACTCATGCTGGATCTTGACCACTTCAAACCGATCAATGATGAACTGGGCCATGAGTGGGGAGACAAAGCGCTTATCGAGGTCAGCAAGCGACTGCTGCAATGCACCCGTGCAACCGATACTGCAGCTCGTCTTGGTGGTGATGAGTTCAGTATCATCCTTGTCGATGTGACCTCTGAAGGTTTTGCCTGCAAGGTTGCTGAAAAAGTGATTACAGCTATTAAAGACCCCTTACTATTGAAAGGCTCTCAGTACACCATGGGCGTAAGTATAGGTATCTGTCTGGCATCGGCAGCTGATCCGGACATGCAAAGCATTGTAAGCCGAGCCGATAGTGCCATGTATCAAGCCAAAGAGAGTGGCCGAAACTGCTACCGTATATCCGAGCAATAACTTCCAACGAAGCCCAGCACAGGATCACCTGCGTACGGGTCTTATACGAAAGAGCCCTTTGCTAATCAGACCAACTCAAGCTCTGGCTTTGAGCAGGCTCTCAATATGATCGATACGAATCGGTGCAGGCGGATGGGAATCGTTCCATGCGCTGTAGATCGGATCAGGCGTGAGAGTACTGGCATTATCCTCATACATTTTCACCAGCGCGTTGGCCAACGCTTCACCACTACTGTTATCCACCGCATAAGCATCAGCCTCAAACTCATTCTTGCGCGAGAAGTAGCTCATCAATGGAGCCATCGCAAAGGTAAACACAGGCATCACCAGCATAAACAGAATCAGTGCTGCGTGATTGGATGGATTCTCCACACCCAGGCCTGCATAAAACCATGTTTGCGAACTGAGCCAGCCAAGCAGGGCAAAGCCAATCAGCGATGTAAACACCATAATCACCAGTCGCTTTTTCACGTGACCATGATGAAAATGACCCAGTTCATGTGCCAGGACAGCTTCTGTTTCAATCGGCTCCATCTGCTTGATCAGGGTATCAAAGAAAACAATACGCTTAGCATTGCCCAGGCCTGTGAAATAGGCATTACCATGGCTTGAGCGCTTGGAGCCATCCATGACAAACAGGCCGTTGCTTTCAAAACCACAACGGTTAAGTAGTGCCTCAATCGTCGTTTTCATCTCACCTTCGGGTAGTGGCTCAAACTTATTAAACAATGGAGCAATAAATGTCGGAAAGGCCCAAATCATAAACAGCATAAATGCAGTCCAGAAAGCCCATGCATACAGCCACCACAACTCACCAGCACCTGCCATCAGGCTAAGGATCACCCAGATGATCGGCACACCGATCACAAACATCAGAGCCGTCTGCTTCACCAGATCACTGACAAACAGACCTGCGGTCATCTTGTTGAAGCCGAAACGTGCCTCTATAGCGAAGGTGCTGTAAATCTCCATCGGCAATTCCAATAGCTGGCCGATAAGCATAAACAGCATCAAAAAGGCCACGCCTGTCCATATTGCAGAGAGTCCGAAACTCTGCGAAACACCATCCAGCCATGCCAGACCACCACCTATCGTCCAGAACAGGAGCAGCAGCAGGCCAAAAATCTGACCGATACGGCCCAGACTCAATTTGCTAACGGTATAATCGGCAGCTTTCTGATGTGCAGCCAGCGATACCTTTTCAGCAAAACGGGCAGGCACAGCACTTCTGTAACGCAGTACAGATGCTTTCTGGCGCAGCGAAAGATACAGGCCTGTTAATGTCGCAATCACAGCAAAGCTGAGTACGATCAATGTCCATGCAGTCATGATAATACCATCCTGAATTAGTTAATGGGGCGTATAAGTGGTGGCGTAAAACAGGACCACCAAAAAAGCGCTTTACTCCGGTTATGAGCAGATAGTGAGCTGGTAGTGGAAACTACTCTTCAAGCAGGGCAAGCCCACTCTGCAATGTCAGTGCCGACTGTAATACAGGCAACAGCAAGGTTGCCACTTTGGCCTCACCGATGCTCTCGTTCAACTCCATCAGAGGCTCCAGACCAAGATCTTCCAGTGCCTGCCTGTGGCCAGCATCATCAGAAACATGACTGGCCAGCATCCAACCGGCAATACGCACATCCCAGGCCGTGGCTGCAAGAGCCGCAGCAGTAGAGGCCAGACCATCCAGCAATACAGGCACAGCTTTATGTGCAGCTGCACGATAGAAGCCAGCCATAGCGGCCAGTTCAAGCCCACCGAGTTCACGCAGGATATCATGTGACGAGGTACCCTGTGTACGCGCCAGTGCAGCTTCGAGAGCAACCAGCTCCTGCGTATAAATCTCATGGCTACCGTTGGAACTGGAGCGTAGAGCATCTTCCGGAGAAAGCCCTGCCAGATCGGAAATCACGGCGGCAACCGAGACTTCATCACGGGCTGAGATAGAGCCTGAAATCAATAGATTGGCACCCTCGGCAATCATGCGATTGGCCAACTCTTCACCAATGCCCACACTTTCCCAGTAATCACTCTGCTGCATAGCAGATTCGTGAGCTATGTTGGCCGTACCTGCACGCACTCTGGCATCTTCAACACCGTCGATACCACTCAAATCGCCAGCAACGCCGACATCAACAATGTACAATGAGGCATTCGCGCGGGCACAAAGTTTACGAATAGGAGAATCATCTCTGGTTGCGGCACTCAATAGTTCGGACGTAGTAACGGCATCGGGATAATCAACTTCTGTGCTGATGCCATGATCGGAGGCAAACAACACAACCGCAGGTTTGATCACATCGGGTATCTTCTTACCCTGTCGTGTCGAAAACCAGGCGGCCACACTCTCCAGGCTACTGATACAACCACTCGATTTAATCAAGCTGCTATGATATTTCTTATCCGGGTGGATTGAAGGAATTTCCATATCTGTTACTCCCCCTTTCCGATCACACGATTCAACGTTTCTGATGACAGTATATCGGTCATTATAGCCTCTTTTTTACGATACGCGAACGCCACGGCTTTAATTCTCACGACTCTGCAGAGCCGTATGAAGCAATCAGGCGGCGAATCGCATCGGGTGACACATCCTCGGCCAGAAATGCATCACCGATATCCCTGAGCAGTATATATCGAATGCGGCTGCCAATATTCTTTTTATCGTGCCCCATAATATCCAACCAGCTTTCTGCATCAAACGACGGTACATCCACTGGCAGACCAGCAGCCTGAAAACATGCTTTGATCTTTTCTTCGCAGCCTTCCGGCGCATAACACAACTGCTCCGACAGACGGGCGGCCATCAGTGTACCTATAGCTACAGCTTCACCATGCAGATAGGTTTTGTAGTGGGTCATCGATTCAATCGCGTGGCCGAAGGTGTGGCCAAGGTTCAATAGCGCACGTACCCCCTGCTCGGTTTCATCCGCCATTACCACTTCCGCCTTATGGCGACAGGAGCTATGAATCATCTCACTTAACACATCAGCATCAAGGCCAATAGCTGCATCCATATTGGCATTCATCCAGTCAAAAAATGAGGTATCGCGAATCAGACCGTATTTGACCGCTTCAGCAATGCCGGCTTTCACTTCGCGTGGCTCCAGCGTGTTCAGTACCAATGGGTCCACCCACACCAGCTTCGGCTGATAAAAGGCACCTATCATATTCTTGCCATGCGGATGATTAATTGCGGTTTTGCCACCCACACTCGAATCCACCTGGGAGAGTACTGTGGTTGGAACCTGAATAAACGGAATGCCCCGACGATAACAGGAGGCTGCAAAACCGGTCATATCACCAACAACGCCACCACCGAGTGCGATCACAGGCTCATTGCGTGAAAGCTTGGACTGCATCAGTGCATCCATGATAGATGCAAAACTTTCCATGTTTTTGTAAGACTCGCCATCGGGCAGGATACATTCGGAAACCTGCCATCCGGCATGCTCAAGTGATGTCCGAACCCGCTCCAGATACAAAGGGGCAATGGTGACATTGCTGATCACCATGCATCGGCTAGGCGCATCAAACAGTTCATCCATCGCCTGACCCAGTCCATCCAGGCAACCCGATTCAATATGGATATCGTAAGAGCGCGGGCCAAGATCTACCCGGTACACCTGCGCTTTGGCTAATAAATCACTCATCGCCCGATGATGACATTTTCTCATCATTCAGAGAAGCCGGAAAAAACCTGTTTTTATTCATCACGAAGGGCACAGAGGGAATGCAATGAGGAGAACGCCAAAACGACAGGCACGATAGTCTGTATGCGCAGAATTGCATAAACGTTTATCTCTTCGTGAACTCTGTGCCCTCTGTGGTAAATACAATCAGGCCGGAATAAATTTCAGTGCCACACCATTATTACACCAGCGCTGGCCGGTTGGATCCGGCCCGTCGTTAAACACGTGACCCTGATGGCCTCCGCAACGGGCACAGTGGTACTCCCTACGCGGCAGAATCATCTTAAAATCACGTTTGGTTTCGATATGCCCTTCAATCGGAGCAAAAAAGCTCGGCCAGCCGGTGCCACTGTCGAATTTGGCATTTGAATCAAACAGGGGGAACGCACAGCCAGCACAGGCATACGTCCCTTTGCGATACTCTTTATTCAGAACAGAGCTGAACGGTGGCTCCGTTCCATCTTTTCGCAGTACTTCAAACTGCTCAGGCGTCAGCAGTTCACGCCACTGGCTTTCCGATTTATCAATTTTTGCAATCATAATATTCTTCCCTTCAGCCTCAGCCTCAGCCTCAGCCAGAGCCTGGCGTGGCAATACCAATAGAGCAGTGCCAGCTGCCAGCGTAGTAAGAAATAGACGTCTATTCATCTTTTGTACCCCATAGCTGTTCAAGGCGTTGATCACGACCACAGTTGTAACGGTAATATTTATAGCGAATCGGATTCTTCAGGTAATAGTCCTGATGATACTCTTCTGCTGGCCAGAAGGTGGTCGCCGCGGTAATCTCAGTCACGACATCTTCAGCAAAAGACTTGTTTTTCTGCAAAGCCCGCTTCGAAGCCTCAGCCATCTGCCGCTGCTCTTCGCCAGTATAGAAGATACCCGGCCTGTATTGGGAACCCACATCGCAAAACTGTCGATTGGCTGTTGTCGGATCAGAATTGCGCCAATACACATCCAGTAACTGTTCATAACTGATCAGTGCAGGATTAAAAACAACCTGTATCGCTTCAGTATGGCCTGTCGAGCCTGCGGAGACCTCTTGATAGGTGGGATGATCGTTAGCCCCACCAATATAACCGGAGGTCGTAGAAATCACGCCGGGAAGTTCATCAAACGGGTGCTCCATACACCAGAAACAACCACCTGCAAAAATTGCGTTTTCCGTTTTCTCTGCTGCTGTTACCGTACCTGTAGTCATTACTGCCACCATCATCCACAACCAGAATATTCGCTTCATTTGACCTCCTGAGTTTCCCCTTAGACGTCATCATCCAACAATTCTTACAGAGGAATCCTGAATCACAGATGAAAGCTTATACGAAACACGGCACAATCCGACCCCATGAGAGATATTGATATCATTGTAATTGGCGCAGGAGCCGCAGGACTGATGTGTGCAGGCACAGCTGCCGGATTCGGTAAATCGGTACTGCTGCTCGATCATGCCGAAAAAGCCGGTAAAAAGATTCTCATCTCAGGAGGCGGGCGCTGTAACTTTACCAACCGTTTTACTGGCCCCGGTAATTTTATCTCCAGCAACCCCCATTTTTGCAAGTCAGCCCTTGCCCGTTTTTCTGCCGATGATTTCATCGCATGGGTCAACCAGACGGGCATCAGCTACCACGAACGTGATCACGGACAACTCTTCTGTGATGAGTCAGCCCGAGATATTCTCGATATGCTGCTCACCCCCTGCCATGATTTTGACGTGGAGATTTCACTACAGACTGAAATCCTTTCGATAACAAAGGACGAGTTGTTCCGGATCAAAACAAACAAAGGGGACTTTTCCGCTCCTTCACTGGTGATTGCTACAGGCGGCCTCTCTATTCCAAAAATGGGTGCCACAGCCTTCGGCCTGAAAATCGCAGAATCCTTCGGTCTTAAGCTAATCGACTCTGCACCCGGTCTCGTCCCTTTCACCTTTACCGGCAAAGAAAAAGAAGCGTTAAAAAGCCTTGCCGGAATCTCACTGGATGTAACTGCCTCCAGTCGTGGCAAAAGCTTCACCGAAGCGATGCTGTTCACCCATCGCGGTCTTTCAGGCCCTGCCATGCTGCAGATTTCATCCTACTGGAGTCCAGGAGAAATCATCTCCATCAACCTGCTTCCCGGATGCGATATATCCGAAGTGATTGCAGAAAAAAGACATACCCACCCCAATGCTCAACTGGCTACAGCTTTATCTGAACTACTGCCAAAACGACTGGTGCAACTGCTGTTTGAAACTGATTTAAGAGAGCAGAGATTGAATCAGCTCTCTGATGCCACAATCCGGGGCATTATCGATCTGTTGCAAAACTGGCAACTCAAACCCAATGGCAGCGAAGGCTATCGCACTGCCGAGGTAACCATTGGCGGTGTCGATACCGATGAACTCTCTTCCAAAACTATGGAAAGTAAAAAAGTGCCCGGTCTCTACTTCATCGGTGAGGTTGTTGATGTCACCGGCCACCTCGGCGGATTCAATTTCCAGTGGGCCTGGTCATCCGGCAATGCGGCAGGCCTTGCTCTCGCAGATATGCTCTAAAAGTACGGGCCTCCTGACTACTGGAAGGTAAATACCGTCACGACCTAAAACTACAAACTAAAGGCCTGACCCCGTTACTTCTATTCACCCATCGCGGCCTTTCAGGCCCTGCGATGCTGCAAATCTCATCCTACTGGAGTCCGGGAGAGAGCATCGCCATCAACCTGCTTCCCGGCTCCGATATTTCTGAAATGATTGCAGAAAAGAGACAGGCCAACCCCAATGCTCAACTGGGTACAGCTTTATCAGAACTACTACCCAAACGACTGGTTCAACTGCTGTTTCACTCTGAAATGCGAGAACATCGCCTGAATCAGCTCTCTGATGGCACAATCCGGACGATTATCGACAAACTGCAAAACTGGCAACTCAAACCCAATGGCAGCGAAGGCTATCGCACTGCCGAGGTAACCATTGGCGGTGTCGATACCGATGAGCTCTCTTCCAAAACCATGGAAAGTAAAAAAGTGCCCGGCCTCTACTTCATCGGAGAGGTTGTTGATGTCACAGGCCACTTGGGCGGCTTTAACTTCCAATGGGCATGGTCATCCGGCAATGCAGCAGGTCTTGCTCTCGCAAATATGCTCTGAAAGTACGGGCCTTCTGACTACTGGAAGGTAAATACCGTCACGACCTAAAACTACAAACTAAAGGCCTTGTATCTTTGACCAAGTTGGTTTTTAGTACAGAAATCAACATAGGCAGGGTGATGCTGCTATAAGGCCTTAGGCCTCGAACCTGTGGGTCAGATTAGTGCCCCTGTC
>Ga0316204_10004227_pt1 | contig 26347 bp, 25 predicted proteins | sample 6monrhotite_MG_2_FD_205661 | JGI IMG/M metagenome (GOLD analysis project Ga0316204, IMG submission 205661) | Microbial mat bacterial communities from mineral coupon in-situ incubated in ocean water Damariscotta River, Maine, United States -... | ecosystem: Environmental > Aquatic > Marine >...
TATTGACTTCGCTATTGTCTGGGATCATCCACCAGGGGCGTTATCGAATTATCCCAACCTAAAGATCGTGGCTTCTTACGGCGCGGGGGTGGACCATATTTTCAAAGACCCTGCTCTGCCGCCGCAAATCACCATAACCCGGCTCGTTGATGATGCCTTAACCCGGCAGATGTCCGAATATATTGCCGGGGTTATTTTAAACCATCGGCTTCGATTAACCGAATATCGTGAATATCAGGCCGCAGGCATCTGGTCGCCAAAACACGTGCGGTCCGGGAATAATGTCTGCCTGCTGGGACTGGGCAACATCGGACAGGCCGCGGCGGCCTTTCTGACCAAATTGGGTTTCACGGTTAGCGGCTGGAGCCAAAGCCCGAAAAATATTGCCAATGTGACAAGCTTCCACGGCGCGGAAGGCCTGGATGCCGCCATTGGCGAGGCCGATTATATTGTCTGCCTGTTGCCCCTGACCCCGCAAACAGAGCATATTCTGGATGCGTCATTGTTCAGTAAAGTCAAAAAAGAGGCCTATTTGATCAACGCCGGGCGGGGCGGACATCTCAATGAAAATGACCTGCTGGAGGCCCTGTATCAGCAGCAGCTTAGCGGCGCCTGCCTCGATGTATTTTCAACAGAACCCCTGCCGGACGATCATGTTTTCTGGCGTCATCCGAAAATTTCCCTTACCCCTCATATTGCCAGCCTGACTAATATTGACCTGGCCGCAGAACAATTCCTGGAGAACTACCGGAATATGCAAAATAACCGCCCGCTGATCAATCAAGTGGATATGCAAAAAGGCTATTAATCATAAAAGCCCTCCCTTACGGATAGCCCCTTATGAATAAGCATTGCATAGATTACGCCAAACTGTTAGCTTCCGCGCGAAACAGATCGTTCTTTTAAAAGGTTTAAAAATGAAAATTGATGGTAACAATATTCGCCCCGGTAATGTCATTGAACATCAAGGCAGTCTTTGGGTCGCCGTCAAGACCCAACATACACAGCCGGGCAAAGGCGGGGCTTATCTGCAAGTTGAACTGAAAAACCTTCGCGATGGCCGCAAACTGAATGAACGTTTTCGTTCTTCTGAAAAGGTTGAACAGGTGCGCCTGGAGCAAAGAAATCACACCTATCTATTTGAAAATGCTGATATATATACCTTCATGGATATTGAGTCATATGATCAGGTTGAGCTGACAGCAGAGTTGATCGGTGACAAGACCGCTTTCCTGCAGGATGGCATGGAGGTCGTGATCGAATCCCACGATGACATTCCACTGGGTGTCAGCCTGCCGCAAAACACCATTCTTGAAGTTGTTGAAACGGAACCGGTCGTCAAGGGACAGACGGCGGCCTCGTCCAACAAGCCCGCCATATTGGATAATGGCAGCCGGGTTATGGTGCCGCCGTTTGTTGGCATTGGCGATAAAATCGTCGTCAACATCGAAGAATGCACCTATGTTGAACGGGCCAAATAACCTATTAAATGTCGCGCGCGATTTTATTTTTTGAAGGATCTTTTTCATGGCTTTGAAATCAGCCGTAATTAACGTAATGGAGATGGCCGCCCAGAAAGCTGGCCGCAAGCTTAACCGCGATTTTGGTGAGGTAGAACATCTTCAGGTGTCCCGAAAGGGGCCGGCAGATTTTGTATCCTCCGCCGGTCTGAAAGCGGAAAAAGTCATCAAGGAAGAATTATTCAAAGCCCGGCCCAATATCGCCTTTCTGCTCGAAGAAGAAGGTGAAATAGATTTGGGAGATGGCAGTGGCCGCTGGATTGTTGATCCTTTGGACGGAACCACTAATTTTCTCCATGCTATTCCCCATTTTTGCATTTCCATTGCCCTTGAGCAAAATGGTGAAATTACCGCTGGCCTGATTTACAATCCGATCACAGATGAGACATATTGGGCGGAAAAGGGCCGCGGGGCCTATCTGGGTGATATGAAAATAAGGGTATCCGCACGGCGCGACATGAAATATAGCATCCTTGCCACGGGTATTCCTTATCATGGCTCGCCGGATCATCAGTCTTTTCTGCATAATATGGCGGCCATCATGGGGGAAGTCTCCGGCATTCGCCGCTTTGGCTCCCCGGCCCTTGACCTTGCCTATGTCGCCGCCGGAAAATTCGAAGGCTTCTGGGAAACCGGCCTCAAAAAATGGGATATGGCGGCCGGGATACTGATGGTGCGTGAAGCCGGCGGCAGTGTCAGCACCTTGGATGGCAAGAATAAAGCCTATGAGACCGGTGAAATTCTGGCAACCAATAGCGTGCTTCACGGCCCCTTAACCCGCCTCCTGGCCCAGGGACGTAAAGCGGCCAAGAAAGCTGAAGCGCAGAATTAATTTTTAAAAGGTATCTTGTGACTTTATTCTCTTTGTCTTCTGCATTTGTATTTACTTTTCTGGGATTTTCTATGCTGGCCTCTGCGGCACCAGCGGCCAGCCCAATGCCCGACAAGGCGAAAACTTTTCTTCAGGCGCGGCAGTTGACCGAAATAGGATCCCTGGAATTGGTTTTTATTAAAGGTCAGCTGCATTTCAACGATAATAATCGAAAAATGATTAGTCAATGGGCCGAAAAAATCGTCAAATATAATATTCCTGTCTATATCCATAGCTCTGCCTCGCCCCCTAGCGGCATACGGAATATGTCCGAAGATATCGCGCGCCATGAAGCGATTCGGCTGGCATTTAACAGAGCATTGATTGCAAAAACCCTTTTGGAGAGCAATGGAATTTCAGAAAATCGCCTTATGGTAAATATTCGTGACCCTGCCCCTGAAAAAAGAAAAAATCAATTCCCGGATATCCTCATCATAACACACCACCAAACCCAGTAATTGCCTTGGGTTAACTTATATATTGTATGACAATAGGTGAATTATTGTCCTAAAATAGGGCGATGTTAATGCGTTATTAGTACTCTTAAGATAAATTCAGATATTAAATATTTTTAACTAAATAATTATCAAAATTTATATTGAGTATAGCAGATGAAAATGAATGTAATGAGCTTTCTGGATGATTTGAAAATTTCTATCAAATTGCCGGTTTTTATACTGATCTTCCTTATGATAGCCTGTGTTGCCGTGGGAACCGCAGCATATATAGATGCAAAAAAAACGGTAGCTATGGAGGTCGACAATACGCTGAGCGCCGTTCTAGCCTCCCGCAAATCCGAGTTGCAGAATTATTTATCCTCCATCGAGGAAGATTTATTAATCACAGCACAAAATCAGGCGGCTATTTCAGCGGTCAAATCCTTCAGCAGCGGCTGGGATACGATTGGGGACAACCCAGAATCCACCCTGCGGCGACTTTACATTACAGATAATCCGGAAAGCGATGGCGAGAAGGATAAATATTACGATGCCGGTGATGGATCAGACTATTCCCGAACCCATGCAAGATACCACGACTGGCTTCATCTCTTACAAATAAAACGCGGCTATTATGATGTGTTTCTTTTTAATACCAAGGGCGACCTGCTTTATTCCGTATTTAAAGAAAATGACTATGCCACCAACATGAACACGGGGCAGTGGCGCGATACGGATCTTGCCCGGGCCTATAACGACGCCATCGATGCGGGCGCAAGCGGAGAGGTCTTCTTTTATGATTTTGAATCCTACGCCGCCAATAATGGGGCAGCAGCCAGCTTTATGTCAACGGTTGTTGCCGATAATGATGGCGCAATAATTGGCGTTCTGGCATTTCAAATGCCCGCCGGAAAAATTAATGGCATCATGAATAAATTCCAGGGCCTCGGCCATACCGGCGAAACATTCATTGTTGGTGAAGACCTTCTGATGCGATCAAATTCCCGCTTTGACAAGGAATCCTCCATCCTGAAAACCAAGGTCACGCCTGAGGCCGTAGAGGCGGCCTTCAAAGGCAAAACCGGGATGCATACTATTGTGGATCACAGGGGTATTTCTGTGGTCTCAGCCTATACTGACATGGATTTTCATGGTAAAAAATGGGCCATTTTAGCAGAGATAGACGAAAAAGAAGTCAATGAACCTATTGTTAAAATGCGTAACGATATGACCATAGTTGGTTTCATTATTTTATCGCTCCTGTCGGCCATTGCTTTTATATTCACCAAAACGTTGGTCAAGCCAATTGGCCAGATGGTCAAGGCCATGAATAAACTGGCAGACGGCGATAGCTCGGTTGATATTCCGGGCATAGAGCGCGGCGATGAAATTGGTAAAATGGCGCAGTCTGTTAATGTCTTTAAACTCAATGCCATTGAACGGCTCCGTCTTGAGCAAGAATCCGAAGACAACAGAATAGCGCAGGAAAAGGCTGAAACCCTGCGCGCCGATGAAAAGAAAGCCGAAGAAGAGCAACGCATAAAAGAAAAACTTAAGCGTGAAAATGACGCCAGAGAGCGACGATTGGCTGACCGTATTGAAATGGCGGATAATTTTGAGGCAAGCATAAGCAGTGTTCTCCAAACCGTTGCCAGTGCCGCAACAGAACTGAATGCCACCTCGGAATCCATGAATGTTTCTGCAAATAATATGAAAGAAGAATCCCTTTCTGCGGCGACAGCCACGTCCCAGGCCGGTGAGAATGTTCAGCTTGTGGCCAGCGCATCCGAAGAAATGACCGCATCCGTTCAAGAGATTTCAGGTCAAATCACCACGGCTTCCGCCGCGTCTAAAAAATCATTGGACTCTGTCGATAATGCGTCAAAACGGGTCAATGACATGGCAAAAAGTTCCGATAAAATCAGTGAGATCATTTCATTAATCAATGATATTGCGGAACAGACCAATCTGCTGGCCCTTAACGCCACAATTGAAGCCGCCCGCGCCGGGGAAGCTGGAAAAGGCTTTGCCGTTGTCGCGTCCGAGGTGAAAAATCTGGCCAGCCAGACTGCAACAGCCACAGAAGAGATCAGAACGCAGATCAACGAGATGCAGACGACCACCAATGACACGGTTTCTGCTGTTCAGGATATCTCCGTTACGATCAAGGAACTGGATGAAATATCTGCCTCCATTGCCGCCGCCGTTGAACAGCAGGCCGGTGCCATGCTGGAGATCAGCCGCAATTCACTGCAGGCCGCAGCAGGAACGGAAACCGCAGGTGAAAACGCCAAGAATGTCAGCCATATGGCCGAGGAGACTGGTGATGCGGCTTCTGATGTGCTCACCGCTGCCAATGAATTATCTGGGCAGGCCTCTACCCTTCAAGTGGCCGTTAGTGATTTCCTGACCGAAGTTCGTAACCCATAAAATGATCCTGGAAATAATTCTGGAAATAATTTTGGGCCGCAAGTTAACAAATCTGACTTGCGGCCTTTTAGGGGGTCAGGCCCACCAGCCTTAACATTGCCCAATCCAGCCTTAATATTGCCTAACTAAGTCTTAGACTCTTGACGGATGCCCTGATATTATCCCATGATATTATTATCATCGTACAATAGGGAAGAAAAATAAAAGGATCTGTTCCGCATGACCCGACCTCAGAAATATCTGACAAGAATTACACTTTTCCTCATACCGGTCTTGATATTGTGTATTTTCCTCTATCCACAATTGGAAGTCGCCTTTACCACAAATCCCGGATTGAACGGCCTGATTGCCGCCGTACTTTTTATTGGGATCATTTTCTCAACGCGGCAGGTCACCATGCTCAACCCTGCGGTAAAATGGATTGAAACTTTCCGTAAAAGCGGTTCATCAGAAATTCCGGGCGATGCGCCAAAACTGATTGCCCCAATGGCCGTGATGATGGGGGAGAATGACCGCAGACTATCCTTATCCGCCCTGTCGATGCGCACTATATTGGACGGCATCGCCGCCCGCATGGATGAAGGCCGGGAAATCACCCGTTACTTCATCGGACTTTTGATCTTTCTGGGCCTACTGGGTACCTTCTGGGGCCTGCTGGGCACCATTGGGTCGATCAAGGATACCATCAACAACCTGACCGTCGGATCGAACGATATTGGCATCCTGTTTGATGATTTAAAGGAAGGCCTTGCCGCCCCCCTTGGCGGCATGGGAACAGCCTTCAGCTCTTCACTCTTTGGTCTTGCCGGCTCTGTTGTACTTGGCTTCATTGACCTTCAGGCAGGCCAAGCTCAGTCGCGCTTTTTTAATGACCTTGAAGACTGGCTGTCTAGCGTCACCAAATTATCCCGGGGCAGCAGCATAGATATTGACTCCGGTGATGCCAGCGTTCCTGCGTATGTCAGCGCCCTGCTGGAGCAATCTGCCGATAGTCTGGAAAACCTCCATAACGTCATCTCCCGCAGCGAAGAAAAACGTAACGAGGTCAATACAGCCATGTTGAGCCTGTCACAACAGCTGGCCACCCTGTCTGACAGCCAGATAGAAATGCGCTCTGTCCTGAAACAAATGCTCGAGCTATTCTCAAACCAGATTTCCGGTGATGAAGATAAAATTCAGATCAAGCATATGCGCAATATTGACGTGCAGATGAAATATCTGACAGAAGAGACCGTCAAAGGCCATAATCAGTTCAACGACACCCTGAAATCCGAATTTAAACTTTTGGCCCGAACCCTGGGCGGTATGGTCGACAGAGGTCCCGCCGGGGCGGCAACATCGCCGCCGGAAGAAGAAGCACAGGCCAGCCAGACGACAGATCAGACAATGCCGGATGAGGCTCCTGCCCCGCAAAAGAATATGCCTGCCGATGACAGCATGGATTATGAGATGCCAACCCCAAAGCCTAAGGGAGATAAAAAACCCCTTATCACAACGGGGAAGAAACTGACGGCCAGAAAGGATGACTGATGCCCCTTTTGCGTACTGGCAGGCGGCCCGGAACTGGGGCGGATAATACTTGGCCCGGATTTGTCGATGCCTTAAGCACGATGCTGCTGGTGATTATCTTTTTATTATCTATTTTTATGCTGGCACAATTTTTCCTGGGACAGGCCCTGTCCAGCAAGGAAGATATATTGGACAAGCTGCGGGCCGAAATTTTTGATCTGCAGGACAGCCTGTCGATTCAGGAACAAATCAACAATGACCTGAACACCGAATTTAACCGCATTTCATCCAATCTTCAGGAAGCCAATATTTCCAAAGAGGATTTACTGGCCCGTATTCTGGAGCTGGAATCGGACTTGGCCGATGCGGAAGGCCGGGGCGCGCAGGTCAAAAGAAGCAGCAACGAGCAAACGCAAATCATTCGGGATTTGGAAAAAAGATACCGCGAGTCAACCGCGACCCTAGCCCGTGAGAAAGAATTAACCCAAGCGACAAATCGTAAAGTTGATTTGTTAAATCACCAGCTAACCACGTTGCGCAAACAGCTTTCTGTGCTTAATGCGGCATTGGAGGCCTCTGAAGCGCGGGACAAGGAACAGCGCGCCTCGATCGAAAATTTAAGCCAACGGTTAAATTCTGCCCTCGCTTCCAAAGTTCAGGAACTCAGCCAGTTTCGATCTGAATTCTTTGGCCGCTTGAAGAAAATACTCGGCAATCGAACCGATATTCGGATTCATGGCGACCGTTTTGTCTTCCAGTCGGAAGTTCTTTTTTCATCCGGTTCCGCCGTTCTTGGACCCGCGGGACAGGGTGAAATGAAAAAGCTCGCCAGTGCATTAAAAGAAATTTCTGCCAATATCCCCAGCGGCGTAGACTGGGTCTTACGTGTTGACGGCCATACGGATATCCTGCCGATCCGAACCCAGCAATTCCCCTCCAATTGGGATCTGTCAACAGCCCGCGCCTTGTCAGTGGTTAAATTTCTGATCTCCGAAGGCATTGCTCCCGAAAGACTGGCGGCAACCGGTTTTGGACAATTTCACCCTCTGGACAGATCAAACGCCCCTGATGCCCTCAAACGCAACCGGCGCATTGAAATGCGGCTCACACAAAGATAATGATTTTCACCAAACTGAAGTTTGACTTCTTTTAATCTTCACCAAACTGAAGTTTGGCTTCTTTTAATCTTCACCAAACTGAAGTTTGGCTTCTTTTAATCTTCACCAAACTGAAGTTTGGCTTCTTTTAATCTTCACCAAACTGAAGTTTGGCAAGGCGAGCATAAAGCCCCCCCTGCTCCAATAGTTCATCATGGGTGCCAATATTGACAATATGGCCATTGTCCATCACCACAATCCTGTCAGCTTTCTGGACAGTGGCCAGCCGATGGGCAACAACAAGGGTGGTTCTGTCTTGCATGAGTTTCTCCAATGCCGCCTGAATCTTCTTCTCGCTTTCCGCATCCAGTGAGGAGGTCGCCTCATCAAGCAGCAGAATCGGCGCATCCCTTAACACGGCACGGGCAATGGCAATTCTCTGACGCTGACCACCGGAAAGCCGGGTGCCTCTTTCGCCGAGATAAGTTTGCATGCCGTCAGGCAATTTTACGATAAATTCATCGGCCCGGGCCGCGACTGCGGCCCCATGAACCATCTCATCACTGGCGTTCGGATTGCCGTAGCGGATATTCTCTTCGACGCTGGTGGCAAAGATAATGCTTTCCTGCGGCACAATGGCCAGCCGTTGGCGCACCTCTTCTGGATCGGCTTGCCTAATATTCACGCCATCGATCAGAATTTCGCCTATTGCCGGATCATAAAACCGCTGTATCAATTGAAATACCGTGGATTTACCGGCGCCAGACGGGCCGACGATCGCCAGTTTTTCGCCTTTGGCCACCGACAGATTAAACTGGTTTAATATCTTGTCATTGGGCCGGGACGGATAGGTGAACGTCACGTCACGGAATTCTATCCTGCCCTCTTGGCTCGCGGGCAACGGAAGCGGGTTTTCCGGTGCCTTGATATCTGCCTCGGTCGATATAATTTCAACGCAACGGCTGATCGCACCTGCGGCCCGTTGCAATTCGCCGTAAACGTCGCTTAACGCGCCGACCGCTCCGGCCACCAAAGCCGCATACATGACAAAGGAGGCCAGCTCCCCGCCGGTCATACTGCCGGAAATCACATCAGAAGCGCCAATCCATAACACAAGATCCATCGCCCCGAAAATCATCAGGATCACGATCGCCGTCAGCCAGGATCTAATTTTTATCCGCAAAATTGATACGTCAAAGGCCCGCTCGACAACCTGCGCAAATTTGTCCGTCTCGCGGCTTTCCTGCGTGAAAGCCTGAATGATTTGCACCGCACCGATATCCTCATTTGCCTTTGCACTGGCATCTGCTGTTCTGTCCTGCGCCCGGCCAGACAATATGCGGACTTTTCGGCCCAGAAAGATAATCGGGATAACCACAAGCGGCACCACCAGCAAAACCAGCCCCAACATCTTGGCACTGGTCACAGCCATAAAAATCAAGCCGCCAATCAATGTCAGAATATTACGCAAGGCAATCGATACGGTGGAGCCAACCACGGACTGAATAACGGTGGTATCCGTCGTCAGCCGGGATATAATATCGCCGGAAAGATTTTTTTCAAAGAATGTCGGACTGAGCTTAATGACATTGCTAAATACCGCATTTCTGATATCGGCAACGACTCGCTCCCCAAGCCACGAGACATAATAATGCCGAGCGAAGGTCGCGACCGCGAGGACAAAAGCAACCACCAAAAGAAAGATAAAATATACATTAATCACATCGGCATTCTCACTTGAAAACCCGGCATCAATCATATTTCGAAACGCCAGCGGGATCAGCAGCGTCGCCCCTGACGCAATCACCAATGCCACTAAAGCAGAGATAATTTTTGCTTTATATTGAGACAGAAAATGCCATAACAGTCTGATTTCAGTTATTTTTTTCTTGGACGGCAAATCCTCCTGGAAATCTGAGGCATGAGAATGATCTGAATTTTGCATGTATACTTTGAACCTTTACGCATGATTTAGTTCAAGCCTATAGCAGGCATCCCGATATTGAACAACGCTGATTATAAAAAATGTTCAATATTACGGCAAACTTCCCTTGCTTTCATAAATGGGGTTAGGTATATAGGCCCATAAATTTTCGCGGAGAAGAATAGCGATGAAACAGGATATTCACCCTGACTACCATGAAATTACCGTGGTTATGACGGACGGCAGCAGTTACAAAACCTTTTCTACCTGGGGTAAAGAAGGTGATGTTATGACATTGGAAGTTGATCCAAAATCCCATCCCGCCTGGACGGGCGGAACCAAGCAGCTTGCCGATAAAGGACGTGTTGCCAAATTCAACAAACGCTTTGGAAATTTCAAGCTTTCTAAATAATTCTGGCTAAATAATTTTGGCTAAAATATCTTGGTCGAATTATCTGCAAAGAATGCGGATCATTTATGCTATTCTTTGCTCTTGATTCGGCCAAATAAATCATGAACCGGGTTTGCAGCATCGCTATTACCGTAGTACATTTGTTCCATACGGACGACCTGCCGGTATAGATTTTGTGCCTTATTCATGAAGATGACAAATTCCTCAGGCAACATTTCCCCCTTAGTATTTATCTTGGCCAGACATACATCATAGGCCCCCAAACGAAATTTTGACGCCCTGGCCTGTTTTTTGGTAATTTCTCCTGAAATAACCGCTTTTTGCACCAGAAACCAGGACATCACCTGCATCAGACATGTGGATACCCGCATGGTTTCACTGGCATAACAGACTTCAGAATTTTCTGTCAGGTCCCGCAGGTTTTTACTTTCCGATTCAAGGTAATTTGCCACATCCTGTGTCAGGGCCATGGCTTCCTGATATGATTTTTCCAGAAAACGCGGATCAAGCGTGTCATTTTCCGGCATATTTTCTTGCGTCATAATGTCGCTCTCAGATTTAGACTCAAAAACTGTTATAACACAACCATAGAACCGTTTTCTTAAAAGGCCGTTACTTTTACCCCACAGCATCTTGAAATTCGAAATTATGCAATTATTTATAGCCTATATACGGTGCCATAAATGGGCCGGATATATAACTGAAATGTTCCAGCCATTTGGTGGAACCCTACGAAATATCGCTACAGAGAAGGATATATTATGCGTACTATGGATTTAACCCCCCTGCTTCGGTCATCTATCGGATTTGACCATATCAATCGTCTGCTCGACACATCATTGGGCAGTAATGAGGCGTCTTACCCGCCTTATAACATCGAAAAAATCAGTGAAGACAACTACCGGATTACCGTTGCCCTTGCTGGTTTCTCGCAAGAGGAACTTGATGTTTCTATTAATGAAGGCGTGCTGATTGTTGCCGCAAAAAACAACCCGGAAAAAGAAGAGGTTGATGACAACCGCTTCCTGCACCGTGGTATAGCCAATCGCGCTTTTGAACGGCGTTTCCGTTTGGCGGAAAGCATCCGCGTCATTGATGCTGAACTGGAAAATGGTTTGCTGACCATTGACCTTCAGAGGGAAATACCTGAACATCTGAAGCCGCGCAAGATTAATATCAGCGGCGGTAAGAAAAACATCAGGACCATAAAAGACAAAACAGCCGCCTGACCCGCTTTTTTTCGCCGTACAATGAACCCTGCCTGTTCCGATTATTCAGGCGGGGTTTATTATTTGAAAAAATTTTCTGCCGAATCTTTCGCTTTTCCCTTACTGGCAATCGCCTGATCCGTGCGCATGATTTCAGCTCTTAACGCTTTAAGCCGCAGCGTCAACACTTCGACAGAATGCGCCGCCAGATCCTCCTTGACCATCAATATCATCGGCGACTGCTTACCTAATCCCACTGCATCATCCTCTTCAGAAAATGTCATTTTATTCACTTCACCTTTTATTATTTCAAAAAATTCTCTATAGCATAACAAACATTATCATCACAAAAAAGGATTCCCCATGCCATCCCAGATAGCCAAAATCATGACAGCGATAGAAATTTCCGAATCTGGCGGGCCGGATGTGCTGAAACCAGTGCAAATCCCGTTGCCCGAAATCAAAGAAGGCGAACTGCTGATCAAGGTGGCCGCCGCCGGTGTTAACCGTCCAGATATTATGCAACGGCGCGGCCTCTATCCGGCGCCAAAAGATGCCTCGACAATACCGGGCCTGGAAGTCTGCGGCGAAATTATTGACATAGCGCCTGACGTTTCCGGCTGGACGATCGGCGATCAAGTAACGGCGTTGGTGGCCGGCGGCGGTTATGCTGAATATTGTGCGGCTCCTGCCCCGCAATGCTTGCCTGTACCGAAAAGCCTTACGATGATTGAAGCGTCAGCCCTGCCCGAGACTTTCTTTACGGTATGGTCCAATGTCTTTGACCGAGGGGCCTTGAAAGAAGGCGAAACATTCATGGTTCATGGCGGCACGTCCGGCATCGGCACAACAGCGATCCAATTGGCCAAGGCCTTTGGTGCAACCGTCATCACCACATCCGGCAGCGACAGAAAGGCGGCCTTCTGCGCGGCCCTGGGCGCGGATCTGTCGATCAACTATAAAACCCAGGATTTCGCCGAAGAGGTAAAGTCTTTCACCGATGGCCGAGGAGTGGATGTTCTACTGGATATGGTGTCCGGCGATTATATGAAACGCAATTTTATGGTTATGGCCCTGGAAGGGCGCATCGTCATGATCGCCGCCCTGCGCGGCCCTAAGGTCAAGGCCAATATGTTGCCTATCATGTTAAAACGCCTGACCTTTACCGGCTCCACACTGCGCGCGCGGGAGCTGGCTTTCAAAGCGGATATTGCACAGAAATTACAATCACATGTCTGGCCGCTGATTGAACAGGGAAAAATTAAACCGGTCATCAGTAAAAGCTACCCTCTGGCTCAGGCGGCTGAAGCGCACCGCTATCTGGAAAGCGGCGAGAATATAGGCAAGATAATACTCACGACATAAAAAAAGGCTGCATATTCCAGCAGCCTTTTTATAGTTTAAATTTCTTTGGTTAATTTTCGCCGGTAAATTTCCTTTGGTTAATTTTTCTGGCCTTATGCCGCGCGAATTTTCTCCAAAAACTTTTCAAGCTGACGACGAAGTTCCGCCGATTGTTCCGACATATTCTGGGCTGACTCCAATACTTCCGTCGCGGCCAAACCGGTTGATTTCGCCCCATCATTCATCACATGAATATTGCCGGTCACTTCCTGGGTTCCGGCGGAAACCTCCGACACGTTGCGGGCGATTTCATGGGTGGAGGCATCCTGCTCTTCCATGGCCGATGAAATCGACAAGGACGTATCATCAATCTTCTTGATCACATTCTGGATGCCATCAATGGCCGCAACCGCTTTCTGGGTGGCATCGCGCATACTGCCCACCTGGGTCGTTATTTCATCGGTCGCCGTGGCGGTCTGGCTGGCCAGATTTTTTACCTCGGACGCGACAACGGCAAAGCCCTTACCGGCTTCCCCGGCGCGGGCGGCCTCAATTGTCGCATTAAGGGCCAGCAAATTCGTCTGTTCGGCTATGTCATTAATCAGATTGATCACATCTCCAATTTTCTGAGCGGCCGCTACAAGACCCTGAATTTCTTCGGTGGCCTTTTTAGTCTCATCAACTGCATTAGAAGAGAATTTATTGGATTGAGATACCTGTTCGCTGATTTCCTTGACAGAAGCTGACAATTCCTCTGCAGCGCTGGCCACAGTTTGGATGTTGGAGCTGGCCTGCTCGGAAGCTGCGGTCACGGAAGTCGCCTGCTGGGTTGCCTGCTCGGCGACATTAGACATATCCCGGGCTCTTGTCTCCACGTCACTGGAGCCGTTGGCAACAGATGCGACAATAGCCATCACAGAAGATTCGAAGTTATCGGCAAGAGCCAACATTTCCGACTGACGCTCCTCACGTGCCGTTTGCGCCCGTTGTTCCTCGCGAAGACGGTCTTGTTCTTCTGATTCGCGCATGGCTTCGGCTTCGGCTTCTTTCTGGCGGCGGCGCTCTTCTGCTGCCTCTTGTTGTTCACCGTCGGCGTGAATTTTTTCTATGGCAGCTTCTTTAAAAATCTGCAATGACCGGGCCATGGAGCCAATTTCATCCCGGCGTTTTGTACCCTTGATTTCAGAATCCAGATTATTATGGGCAATCTCATACATCGATTCACCAAGGCGGCCCAAGGGACGGGCAATGCGCATGGCCACAAGCCAAAAGGCACCAGACCCGATACATAAGGCGGTGATCAAGACCACAATACCTGTAATCAATCGACCATTCGCGTCTGAAGCACTCTCATTGGCAGCATTACGCGCGGCAACCCCAACGGCCTTATTCAAGTCCTGAATGGTTTTGGTGGCCTTTGTTGCCCGTTCAATCCATTCGGTTGCATTGACCGGGTAATCTGCTTCTACAGCTTCTTCGCCCTCATCCTGGGATGCTGCCGCATCATAGGAGGCATCATAGACTTCATCTTTTAAATCTCGGAAATTTTCAAAATATTCCGTATTGACATTACTGGCATAGCTTTTGAGTTTTGGGTCAATGAGACTGCTTTGCAAAAGAGAATTAGCCATGCTCCAGGTCGATTCAACCCGCCCGACGTAAGACGACATGGTGGTCACCATATTACCCGATATTGGCCGGTGTGATGAAATAGCCGCGCCAATTCCTGTCCATTCACGGTCAGAATATTCGATCATTTCTGCTATAGCATTTTTCAACTGTTGATAAAGGATTATCTGGGAATTGGAAACATTGGCTTCAAATTCCGCGGCAAGGCGAATCTCGTGAAGACTGCCGTCCATCGCATCAATGGCCCGGCGGAATTTACCGGCACTTTTTATTTTCTGATCACTTTTTTCTTCCCTGATTTCCCAATCCTGTTCATTTGCGAAGGATATCCGGCTAGCACGATCCACATTTTCCTGCAAATTTACATAAGCATTGAATCTACTCTCTACTTCCTCAATAAGGGCTTTCTTACGGGGAAAGTCATCCATGGCCACAAAAGACGACATGGCTTTTTTATATGCCGCAATACCCTCAGCACGATTTTCGCTGACCATGGTTTTAAAAGCTGATGACATGGATTTTTCTGACCCCAGGCCGATAACCATTACCGCTCTTTCATGGGAAAAATGATTAGTGGCTTGTATCAGATCATCGGATAATTGATTTATCAGAACCGCATTTTCCAACTCTGCCTTATAATTGGCGGCGTCGATAGACGAACTGACCCTGAAAGACACAACAATCAGCACCAAAATACTGACTATGCCAAATAAAGAATTTTTAATCGTAAATATTCCCCGGAAATTTTCTGCCGTAGTTTTACTCTCGTTGTTCGACTGCCTCATACTATCCACCATTTTAGATAAATTTAATAATTACAAAAAAAATTACTTGTTTTAATTTCTACTTGCTAAAGAAGTAGCCCAGATTGTTGAATATATTGTTAATGCTTTATATAAAAAGGATTTTTATTACTATCTAATTGAAAACAATAATTTAATTTAATTATTATTCAATTTTTATATATGGATAAAATATATATAATTAAGCATATATCACAGAGACTCTTACCTCCCCTGATTGCGCCAGTTTTCGATAGTCTCCAGAATGAAGCTTTCATCAACGATTTCTTTTTGCCAGTCTTCTGAATATGTGGGATTGCCGCCGGCAGGCCTTTTATGCTCATCCAGTTTATCCAGCAGAACACGTACGGGCGCCCGTACGCCCTCGCCCACCACAAGAGCCTCACGGTTTTGCAGGGAAGACAAAGCTGCCAGGGTTCCCTTGCTACCCTCGGGCATCACATGTTCAACAAAACACTGATCCCGTTCATTGTTCATCCGCATGGCAAAGATCGTCCCACACTGGGACAGTGCAGATTCTGAGACATCCGCAGGCCTTTGCGAGACAAGCCCCAAAGATACGCCGTATTTCCGACCCTCTTTGGCTATACGTTCAATCGATTTACGGGCAGAAACAAAAACGGTATTTTCTGAGGTGGGCACATATCTATGGGCCTCTTCACAAACCAGCAGGATCGGACGCGAATCCTCTCCCTTGCTCCAAACTGCAAAATCAAATACCAATCGGCTGATCATGGAAACCACCACATTAACAATTTCTGATGGTACGCCGGACAGATCAATGGTTGAGACCGGTTTATTATCGACCGGAAACCGCAGCAGATTTTTAATAACATCTTTCAAATTATCATGCGCCAACAGGCCGGAAAACATAAAAGCAAACCGCACATCGCGCCGTAATTCTTCAACTTTTGCCTTAAGCCTTAAAAAAGGCGTCAAATTTTCCGGGTTATCAAGCTTTCCCATACTTTTTTCAAGATAGTCGACCAGAAAGGAAAGTTTATAAGGAATTGGCGAATTTACAGTGACTTTTTCCGATTGTAATGTCGTCGCCGCATCGATCCGTGCCGCATAAATTGCGCGCCGCAGAATATCAATTTCGACTTCCCGATCCAAAGATCGCCGCCGGCCGATGAACATTTCCACATGCTCTTCAAAATTCATCATCCAATAAGGCAGACGAAGGTTGCTGATGTCAAAATGCTCGCCATTTTCTTTAAAGGCCGCCGCATATTCATTATGAGGGTCCAAAATAATAATATGGCCTTTTGGCATTCTTTCAACAATACGGTGAATCAAAAGCGCCACGGTACAGGATTTACCCGTTCCCGTGCTGCCTAAAACCGCGAAATGCTTGCCCAGCATATTGTCGGTCTTGATACTGGCCGGCGTCACATGTTGGGGAAATACAGTCCCGATATGAAAGTGATTGGTATCATTAACGCCAAAAATTGATTCAAGATCATCATAAGAAACCTTGTAGACCTGATGCCCAGGCACCGGAAAATCGGTTATCCCCCGGTCAAAACTGACCCCGGTTGGGGAATAGGGCGCACGTACCCCCTGCCCCAGATAATCTAGATACATCAATATATGTTGTACCGGTCCTGTGCTTTCCTCTTGACGGGCCATTTCCCGAACCGTGGCATAAACAAACCCCTTGCTCACTTTAATCTTTACAATGGCGCCAATTTGACCCGCAGGCAATAAGGACGAATCATCCAAATTACGCGATTTATTCAATTCTTCTATTTCGCATAAAACCACCGTATCATGACCATTCACAAGGGTCACAAAACCTATTTCTTTTGATATTTCAATATCTAACGGTATTTTTTTCTCAGGTATTTTTTTCTTTAACATCGTCTTTTTTTCAACATTGTCTTTATAGGCAAAATGCGTTACACTATGCCTATTGTAGAGGGGCCTCCTTTAAGGAGTGTTAAAGAATAGTAATAATTTTCAGTGCCGTATTTTAAGTTATTGGGTGGGACAGTGGTTTTCTGTATTTATACTTTCTTTATTATTGACATTGAACGCAATCACCTATAATTTCCGCCCAAACTTTGTAAATAGTTTTATTTTATAGCTTTATTTTAATTAGGCAGGGAATGTCATGAAGGTTGTTAATTCTTTAAAATCATTAAAAAATCGTCATCGCGATTGCCGGGTAATTCGTCGTCGTGGACGCACCTATGTGATTAATAAAACAAACCGCCGCTTTAAAGCGCGACAAGGTTAAGGCTATATTTAAGGCCAATGTTAAGTAAGATTAATTAAGTTCAAATTTCAGGAAATTTTCTGCTGGGCCTTGCGCCCGCAGTTAATAGGAGACCGTGCCTCCCCCCCAAGGGCACGGTCTTCTTCATTATAGGCTTACATCTATTCTTTATGATAGCTTTGAATACGGGCAATCCTCAGCACATTTGTTTTGCCGGGCGAGCCAAATGGCATGCCCGCCGTAATCACAATTCTGTCATTTTGCCGGGCAAAATTATATTTAAAACAAATTTGGCACGCCTTATCAATCATATCCTGGAAATTAACCGCATCCTTCGTATGAACACAATTCAAGCCCCAGACAAGGGTCAGCCTGCGGGCTGTGGTCTGATTGGGTGTCAAAACCAACAAGGATGTCTTTGGCCTCTCCCGCGCGGCCCTGATCGCTGTTGAGCCGGACGTGGTATAGGTCACAATAACGGCGGCTTCCAATGTGGTCGCCACCTGTTTCGCCGCCGCACTCAAGGCATCGGCGGAGGTCGGCTCCAGCCGGGTCTCCCTGCGATCCTGAGCTTTCCGGTAGCTGGGCTCCTGTTCCACTTTTCGGGCGATGCGGTCCATATAGCTGACGGCCTCAACCGGATATTCACCGGCAGCGGATTCTGCCGACAGCATAATCGCATCCGTACCATCAAAAACCGCATTTGCCACGTCGGAAACTTCAGCCCGGGTCGGCACCGGGCTGCTGATCATACTTTCCAGCATTTGTGTCGCGACCACCACCGGTTTTCCGGCCCGGCGTGCATGGCGGATGATTTTTTTCTGTTTTGCCGGCACTTCCTCCATCGGCATTTCAACACCCATGTCACCACGCGCGACCATAACCGCATCGGAAAGCGCAATAATTTCATCCAGCGCATATAAAGCGGCCGGTTTCTCAAGTTTGGCCAGAACCGAAGCGTTATCGCCAATAATATCTCTGGCCTCCTGTACATCTTCCGGCCGCTGGACAAAGGACAGGGCAATCCAATCAACCCCAAGGTTTAAAACAAAAGCCAAATCCTTTTTATCTTTTTTTGTCAGGGCAGATAACGGCAGAATAGCACTTGGTACATTCACCCCTTTACGATTGGAAATTATGCCGCCTACAGTCACTTCCGTCGTGATACGTCCGTCCTCTACCTTGTTGATTTTCAATCTGATCTTACCGTCATCCAGCAACAGGTCCGTCCCCTTCTCCACCACTTGATAAATTTCAGGATGAGGCAGACAAACCCGATTTTGATTGCCCGGCTTATCCTCCATATCAAGGATGAATGTCTCACCATGGACAAGCTCTGCCGAATCCCCGTCAAATACGCCAACCCGCAGTTTCGGCCCCTGAAGATCCGCCAGAATACCGATGGCCCGGCCCGTTGAATTTTCCACCTCGCGGATGGCCAAATGCATTTGGCTGATCGTGCTATGGTCGCCGTGGCTCATGTTAAGCCGGAAGACATCCGCGCCCGCATCTGATAATTTTTTAATGGTTTTGACGTCCGAACTTGACGGCCCTAAAGTGGCGATTATTCTGGTGCAACGTTGGCGATGCATAATATTTTCCAATGCTGTAAGTTATTGTGAATTTTATATTTATAGCGGCAATATATCGCAAATTATATGTTTTTCGGGTCAATTCTCAAAAAAGGCCTGAGAGGCTAAATATAGATGATACAGATCAATTTTTGAGCTGATCGATAACGGGCATGAAGAGATAAAACCGGATAATATTGTTTTTATCTGTAAGGCATTAAATATATTTGGCATTATCATGTCATAGCGATAACATTTTTTACAAGGTAAACTACATAATATATGCTTGAAAATCCAGCGATAACAACACACAACGGCCCGAATGATGCCTATGAAGTGCTTAATGAGGGCGGTACCGCCAATATTATTTTAATTTGCGAACATGCCAGCAACCATATCCCGCCGGAATATAATAATCTGGGGCTGGATGAAAGCTTTTTGCATGAGCATATTGCCTGGGACATTGGTATGGAACAGCTGACCCGCCAATTGTCAGATCGCCTGAATGCCCCGGCCATTATCGCCGCCTTCTCCCGCCTGCTGATCGACCCCAACCGGGAAGCCGATCATGCGACGCTTATCCCGCCAACCAGTGATAATATTACCATTCCCGGAAATCAAATGCTGTCCCCGCAAGAGATCACCCGGCGCCGGGATAAATTTTATCATGCCTTCCACGACAGGACAGATCATCTGGTGAAACGCAGAATCAAGGCCGGTTCCGTGCCGCTGATTTGCGGCATGCACAGCTTTACCCCGCATATGAATGGTCAAACCCGCCCATGGCAGGCAGGGATGCTGTGGAACAAAGACCCGCGTCTGGCAAAAGCCTTAATCCATAGCCTGAAGGCACGGGGCTATACGGTCGGCGATAATCAGCCTTATTCCGGCCGAGAGCTTTTTTACACCATGAATCGTCACGGCGCGTATCATGGCACACCCCATGTCACCATTGAAATCCGCCAGGATGAAGTCAACAGCCCGGACGGCATTAATCTATGGACGGATATATTGGCCGAAGACCTGCTGAAAATCAATCAGAGCAACCAGATGAGAAGCCTCAAAAAATTTTAACCGCCCAAAATAATATAAAGGAACTAAAAATGAATGATCAAAATCGTATCGAAATTGAAGCTGCAGCCTTCCGGCGGCTGCTGGCCCATCTATCAAAACGTCATGATGCCCAGAATATAGACCTGATGGGACTGTCCGGATTTTGCCGTAATTGCCTGGCCAACTGGTACCAAGAGGCCGCAAAAGAACAAAACATCACCCTTGATAAATCCCAGGCCAGAGAAATTATTTACGGCATGCCTTACGCCGACTGGGTTAAGGAATATCAAACTGAGGCCACCGAAGAACAGGTCAAATTGATGGCCGAAAGCCTGAAAAAGAATATCTGAGACTTTATCTGATAATTACTGATTGCCAAGCCCGCATCGCCCGGATATTGTGCAGCCAAATCAGAATCAGGAGAGAATATTGATGGCCGATGTAAACGGTATAGCGCAGGATGTATTACGGTCTTTTGTCGAGCGTATTGAAAGACTGGAAGAAGAAAAGAAAAACCTCGCCGATGACATCAAAGATGTCTATTCAGAAGCGAAATCATCCGGTTTTGACGTGAAAATTCTACGGCAAATCGTCAGAATGCGTAAAATGGAAGATCACGAAAGACAGGAACGCGAAGCCCTGATCGACCTCTATGCCCACGCGCTGGGTATGCTGCGCGGCTAATTTCTATTCTTCTTTATTGGAATTTATCGCATCGACAATTTTCTGGGTTTGGGCCTCAGACCGCGCGCCATTGACGACGATGATGGCGTGAACGACAGTTATGGCCCAAAGAATCCAACCGCCAATGATGACAAAAACGATACCAAGAATCCAAAATACAGCATTAATAATCGCCTGAAAAATCTTTCCCTGAATAAGCAGGGCCAAGGGGGGAATGAGTATGGCCAAAATATATATCATCGTAATGTCGCTCCATTTTTTATGTCTGGGGGCATTGTGGCAAATCTTAGGGAAAAATTAAAGGGCTTTTACCATCAAAATGAATAATTGCTTTTTTTAAGCCGACCATTTCGTCCATGATGGATCACATAAGACGCATGGAATGCGGCGCAGAACCATAAAATTATCCCCAACATACCGGGGGTAATAATCGCAAATGTCCATAAGAGCGCATTCAACGCCGCATAGACTATCTTGCCATACAATAATATGCCAATAGGGGGGATAATAACCCCAAGTAAATATAAAATCATTTTTATGGCCCTTCCAGACCATATTACGCCTGTTTTCTTCAGACTTGGTAAAGGACGATGAAAAATTTATCTAAAGTTTTTCCTCATCAAGACCAAATTCGGCCACCTTACGGTAGAGCGTGGAACGGCCAACGCCCAAACGCCGGGCCACATCTGACATACGCCCGTTATATTTTTTCATGGAAAAACTGATCATATCCTTTTCCACTTCTTGAAAGCTCCGAATGTCTCCATGGCTATCAAGCGCAGAGACATTCTCATCTGCTTCAAAAATATTTCCTTCATCATATTCCGCTTCGCATTCACCCGCGCGCGCCGCGCCCTCTGATGCCTTATTCAGAACCGCCTGCCGATTAACATTGGACAGAATTTGTGGGAAATCAACGCTTGAAATGACATCACCTTCAGATAATATCACGGCTCGGAACAAAGCATTTTCCAGCTGCCGGACATTTCCCGGCCAATTATAAGATGTCAGTAAATCCATAGCTTCGGCTGAAGTCTCTTTATTGGGGCAGCCCTCGGAAATACATATATTTTCTACAAAATGTGCCACCAGACGCTCAATATCACCCTTGCGATCCCGCAGCGGCGGTAATTGAATCGGGAAAATATTGAGCCGATAGAATAAATCTTCCCTAAATTCACCGGCTTCCACCATGTCCTTAAGCCGTCGATTGGTTGCGGAAATTACTCTGACATCGACCTTAACCATTTCACGGCTGCCTACCGGATCCACTTGACCCTCCTGAAGTACCCGCAGCAATTTAACTTGCATTTCCAAAGGCAATTCGCCAATTTCATCCAGAAAAATTGTCCCGCCATCAGCTTCCTGAAATTTCCCCATATGTTTTTCCATCGCCCCGGTGAAGGCCCCTTTTTCATGGCCAAACAGGATGGATTCAACAAGATTTCGCGGGATCGCCCCGCAATTGACCACGATAAAAGCCTTGCCGCTTCGATCGCTCTCGCCCTGTATCGCTCTGGCAAAAACTTCCTTGCCGACACCGCTTTCCCCTTCCAACAAGATCGGAATATGTGAATCCGCTCCCTTTTTAGCCAGATTAACCGCCTTATTCATGGCTTCACTCGCGCCGATCAAATCTGCAAAACCCAATTGGCCGGACCATTTCCGGCTGAGCCGCGAGACTTCACCGGAAAGCCTGTTCATCCGGAAGGCATTATCAATAGATACCTTCAGGCGTTCCACCTCTACTGGCTTGGAAATAAAATCAATCGCCCCTCCGCGCATGGCCTCCACAGCATTATCAACGCTGCTATGACCAGTGAGGACAATAACCGGCATGTTGGGCAGCGTTTCCTTAACATGGTTTAAGACATCCCTGCCGCTGATTTCCCCAATCACCATATCCAGCAATATAAGGTCAAAGCGCGTGGCTCCCTCGCCAGATAAAATTGCAATGGCTTCTTGGCCGTTCGACGCTTCTTCCACGTCAAACCCTACCTTATTCAAGGCGAATTTAAGCATCTTCCTTTGATTAAGCTCATCTTCTACAATCAGGATCAATTTTGTCATTGCACTTCATCACTTTATTCATGATACTTGCCCTGCATAAAATATTCTTTCATGCAGATTTGTTTATGTCCTATTTTGACAAAAAAAGATAAAAATTTCCCTAATATTGTTTCATTTTGACACAATAGTTTATGATAAGGCCACGATGACCCTTCACACCCCTCTCGATACCCGGCACTTGCCCCATTGGGATCTGTCCGATCTCTACCCGGCCATGGATTGCCCGGAACTGAAGAAAGATATAACGAAACTGACAAAGCTTGCCGATCAATTTGCCGCAAGTTACCAGGGGAAATTAACCGAACTTGGCGCAGAAGAAATTCTGAATAGCGTTATACAATATGAGGTCATAGAAGAGATCATCGGACGCATCATGAGTTATGCTGGCCTGCTTCATGCCGGTGATCTCATGGATGTTGCTATCACCAAATTTTATCAATCCTGCCATGAAGAAATGACCAAAGTCAGTGCCAAAACACTCTTCTATACGCTGGAATTAAACCGGGTGAGCCAAACACAAATTGATCAATGGTTGCAAGATTCGCCGGAATTGGCCCGCTACCGCCCGTGGTTTGACAGCGTTCGGCTATATGGCCCGCACCAGTTGGATGACAAGCTGGAAGAACTTCTGCTCGAAAAATCTGTCTCGGGACGGGCCGCCTGGATACGCCTGTTTGATGAAACCATGGCCAGCCTGACATTCGATTATCTTGACCCCTATAACAATGAGGTAAATCAGATCGGCGCGGAACAGGCGCTCGATTACCTGTCGGACACAGATGCAAAAAAAAGGCAAGCCGGAGCCGACGGTCTGTCGGCCACCTTCAAGAGTAATATTCGCCTGTTCAGTCACATCACCAACAGTCTGGCCAAGGATAAGGAAATCGAAGACCGCTGGCGGCATTTTAAAGACCCCGCTGCATCCCGGCATTTGTCAAACCAGCTAGAAAAATCCGTGGTTGATGCCTTGGTCACAGCCGTCAAGAAAGCCTACCCGCGCCTGTCGCATCGCTATTACCGCATGAAAGCCCAATGGTTTGGCAAGGAGAAGCTGGACTGGTGGGACCGCAATGCGCCCCTGCCCGATAATGACAACAAAATTCACCAGTGGGCCGATGCCCAAAAAATCATTCTGGCGGCCTACGAAAAATTTTCCCCTGAAATAGCCGAAATCGGGCGGAAATTTTTTGATAATGACTGGATAGATGCTCAAATTCGGGACGGCAAATCCCCGGGGGCTTTTTCTCATCCGACGGTACCAACGGCCCATCCTTATCTTTTGCTGAATTACTTGGGCAAAGGCCGTGATGTGATGACCCTCGCCCATGAACTGGGCCATGGTATTCACCAGGTTCTGGCAGCGCCGCAAGGACAATTACTGTCGGACACCCCGTTAACGCTCGCCGAAACCGCCAGCGTTTTTGGCGAAATGCTCACCTTCCAGTCCCTCTTGTCCGAAGAACGCGACAAGGATAAAAGAAAAATCATGATGGCCGCCAAAGTGGAAGACATGCTCAATACAGTGGTGCGTCAGGTGGCCTTTTATGATTTTGAAGAAAAAGTCCATGCTGCCCGCAAAAATGGTGAACTTTCCGCCGATGATCTGGGCGACATCTGGATGGCCGTACAAAAAGAAAGTCTGGGGGATGCAATAATTTTTAATGATGATTACCGCACATTCTGGTGTTATATTCCCCATTTCATTCATTCGCCATTTTACGTTTATGCCTATGCTTTTGGTGATTGTCTGGTAAACTCACTTTATGCAAACTACCTGAACGAGCCGGAAGGATTTCAGGAAAAATACATTCAAATGTTGAGCGCGGGCGGCAGTCTGCGGCATAAGGAACTCTTGCTGCCATTTGGCTTAGATGCCAGCAATCCTGACTTTTGGCATACGGGCTTAGATATGATCAGTGATTTAATTGATGAAATAGAAAAACTATCCATAGAGTAATCATGCAGGGAGGACACGCCATGAAACTTGCCATACCCAAAGAACGCCGCGCCCATGAAAGGCGCGTTGCGGCAACGCCGGATACGGTCAAAAAACTTATCGCCCTTGGATTTGAGGTGGTGGTTGAAAAGGATGCGGGCCTAATGAGCAGTATTCCCGACAGTGAATATATGGCCGCAGGAGCAAAAATAGCGACAGACGCCGCCGAGGCCTACAATGGTGCCGACATAATTTTCAAAGTCCAGCGCCCACTTCATGCTGCGGAAGGCGATGTTGATGAAATGGCCCTTATTAAACCGGGAACCATATTGATTGCAATCTTGTCACCTCTATCTGACGGCGCGACGGTTGATGCCTATGCCAAGGGAAATATAACATCCTTTGCCATGGAATTCATGCCGCGCATCACCCGGGCTCAGAGTATGGATGTTCTATCATCTCAGTCCAATCTGGCGGGCTATCGGGCGGTTATTGATGCGGCTTATGAATTCTCCCGGGCCTATCCCATGATGATGACGGCGGCCGGTACCGTGGCCCCAGCCAAGATATTGGTCATGGGCACCGGCGTTGCCGGACTTCAGGCGATCGCAACCGCCAAGCGCATGGGCGCCGTTGTCTCGGCAACGGACGTACGGGCGGCAGCAAAAGAACAGGTCGAAAGCCTTGGCGGCAAATTTGTCATGGTCGACAGCAGTGAGACCGGTGAAGCAGAAGGTGGTTACGCCAAGGAAATGAGCGACGATTATAAGGCAAAGCAAGCCGCCCTCATCGCCGCCACACTCGCCAAACAGGATGTTGCCATAACCACGGCCCTGATCCCGGGCCGGCCGGCACCGATCCTGATCACCAAGGAAATGGTCCACAGTATGAAGCCGGGATCAGTGATCATTGATCTCGCCGTGGAAAGCGGCGGCAACTGTGAATTATCTCAGGTCGGAAAAATTGTGCTGGAAAATGGCGTTAAAATTATTGGTCATCATAATGTAGCCAGCCGCCTCGCAACCGATGCCAGTGCCCTTTATGCCAAGAATCTGCTCAATTTCATCACGCCGCTGATGGATAGTGAAAATAAAACCCTCAACATTGACTGGGAAGATGAAATTATTGTCGGAACACTACTGACCCGAGATGGCACGATCGTCCATGAACGTTTACAACAAGGAGGAAATTAAGATGGATTTGACCCAACAGGTAGCTGACACCGCTCTGCAAGCGGCCGCCGTCAGCCCGTTTCTGTCCCAGTTATCGCTATTCGTCTTGGCAATTTTTGTCGGATATTATGTGGTTTGGAGCGTGACCCCTGCCCTGCATACACCCTTAATGGCCGTCACCAATGCCATATCATCAGTGATTATTGTCGGTGCGCTGATCGCGGCGGGGCCGGCGGATATGACAATCGCCAAGATACTCGGCATTATTGCCATTGGCCTAGCCGCCGTGAATATTTTCGGCGGTTTTTCCGTTACCCAGCGTATGCTGGCCATGTATAAGAAAAAGAAATAGGGAGGCGATCGAATGTCATTACAAAATATTACTGATTTAACGGCGCTGGCTTATCTGATCTCCGGCGTGCTATTCATCATGGCCCTGCGCGGCCTTTCGTCACC
>Ga0316204_10004228_pt1 | contig 26347 bp, 18 predicted proteins | sample 6monrhotite_MG_2_FD_205661 | JGI IMG/M metagenome (GOLD analysis project Ga0316204, IMG submission 205661) | Microbial mat bacterial communities from mineral coupon in-situ incubated in ocean water Damariscotta River, Maine, United States -... | ecosystem: Environmental > Aquatic > Marine >...
ATTTCAATCAATTCGCTGGTGATCGCCGCCTGACGGGTACGGTTATAAGTCAGCGTCAGGCCGTCGAGCATATCGCCCGCGTTACGGGTCGCATTGTCCATGGCGGTCATACGAGCGCCGTGTTCGGATGCGTTGCTTTCCAGCAGGGCACGGAAAATCTGTACCGACAAATTGCGCGGCAACAGATCGTCAAGAATTTCTTCTTCCGAAGGCTCCATCAAGTACATTGCCTTCAGGCCGGTTTCGGTATCGCTTTCGTCGGCATTCTTTTCAGGGACCGGGAAAGGAATAATCTGGCTGCTTGTCACTTCCTGCGTCATCGCCGAAACAAACTTGTTGTAGATGATCGTGCAGACATCAAATTCGCCTGCGTTAAAGCGTTCAACGATGCTGCTAGAAATGTCTTTAGCCGTCGCAAATTCGACACCCGACTTCACCAGACCCTCTCTGGAATCGATCACATCGGCCGAGTATTCCCGGTTCAGGCCATCGCGCCCCTTGCGACCCAGGAATATCAGCTTGACCTTCTTTCCCTGGCCTTTCAGGTCATTTACCTGACGGCGGGCCCGACGGATGATCGAGCCGTTGAAGCCACCGCACAATCCACGGTCGGCGGTAATGGCCACAACCAGGTGAGTTTCTTCACTACCGGTTCCCGCCAGCAACTTGGGCGCGCCATCCATGGTCGACAGGCTCGACGTTACTTCGCTGAGCATGCGTTCCATCCGTTCGGCGTAAGGGCGCCCGTCTTCGGCGGCGGCTTGCGCACGGCGCAATTTAGACGCCGCCACCATTTTCATGGCCGACGTGATCTTCTGCGTCGACTTAACGCTGGTGATCCGGATACGTAGGTCCTTGAGGTTTGCCATCGGTTGCTACGACGTCCCTTAAGCAAAAGCTTTTGTGAAATTCTCGACAAAAGCCCTCAACTTGGTTTCGGTATCTTTGGAAATATCCTTTTCCTCGCGGATGGCGGTCAGGATATCGATGCCATTGGCACGAATATCATCCATCAGCGATGCTTCGTATCGAGTAACCTGATTAACGTCCACATTATCCAGGTAACCATTGACGCCGGCAAAAATGGCGACAACCTGTTCTTCAACCGGATAAGGCTTGAATTGCCCCTGTTTGAGAATCTCGGTCAAACGGGCACCACGGGCCAGCAGACGTTGGGTCGAGGCATCAAGGTCCGACGCAAACTGGGCGAAAGCGGCCATTTCACGGTATTGGGCCAGTTCCAGCTTGATCGAGCCCGAAACCTTCTTCATAGCCTTGATCTGGGCCGCGGAACCAACACGTGACACTGAAATACCAACGTTCACCGCCGGACGAATGCCCTGATAGAATAGTTCCGTTTCCAGGAAGATCTGACCATCGGTGATGGAAATCACGTTGGTCGGGATATAGGCCGAGACGTCCGATGCCTGGGTTTCAATAACCGGCAATGCCGTCAATGAACCGGAACCGTGTTCTTCGTTCATTTTAGCAGCGCGTTCAAGAAGACGCGAATGCAGATAGAAAACGTCACCGGGATAAGCTTCACGTCCTGGCGGACGACGCAACAACAAGGACATCTGACGATAGGCAACGGCCTGCTTGGACAAGTCATCGTAGAAGATGACTGCATGCATACCGTTATCACGGAAGAATTCACCCATGGTGCAACCGGTGTACGGAGCCAGGAACTGCAGCGGCGCAGGTTCAGACGCCGTCGAAGCGACGACGACGGAATAATCCATGGCGCCATATTCTTCGAGCGTCTTGACGATCTGGGCAACAGTTGAACGCTTTTGGCCAACGGCAACATAAATGCAGAAGAGCTTTTCGGATTCTTCCTTGGCTGCATCGTTGATCGTTTTCTGGTTCAAGATCGTATCGACGATAATCGCCGTTTTACCGGTTTGACGGTCACCAATGATCAATTCGCGCTGGCCACGACCAACCGGGATCAAGCTGTCAATGGCCTTAAGCCCGGTCTGCATGGGTTCATGCACAGACTTACGCGGGATAATGCCCGGCGCCTTGACTTCCACCCGGGTCCGCGTGACATCTTCAAGCGGTCCCTTGCCATCAATCGGATTACCAAGACCATCAACGACGCGGCCCAACAGGCCCTTGCCGACGGGAACGTCGACGATATCGCCGGTCCGCTTGACAGTGTCGCCTTCCTTGATGGTACGGTCGTTACCAAAAATAACGATACCGACGTTATCGGTTTCAAGGTTCAGCGCCATGCCTTTGATGCCGCCGGGGAATTCGACCATCTCGCCGGCCTGGACATTGTCCAATCCATAGACACGGGCGATACCGTCGCCAACCGAAAGCACCTGGCCAACTTCGGCTACTTCAGCCTCGGTCCCAAAGCCGGTGATTTGTTCTTTGAGTATTGCGGTGATTTCCGCAGCCCGGATTTCCATTATCCAATCCCTATCATGGCTAGCCGCAACTGCTGCAGCTTTGTTCGAAGAGAACTATCGACCATACGCGAACCAATTTTGACGACAAGGCCGCCAAGCAGTTCCGGGTCGACGACCGTTTCAACGGCGACAGTACTGCCAACCGCATTCTTTAATGACTCTGAAAGAGCCTGCACCTGAATTTCAGAAAGTTCAGCAGCCGATGTCACCTGGGCGCTGATTTCGCCGCGATGAAAGGCCAGCAACTCGCGAAACACCGAAATCATATCGGGCAACACAAACAACCGGCGATTGGCGGCAACGACACCAATAAAACGACTCGTCAGTTCATTGAAACCGGCTTTTTCCGACAATGCCACCATGGCCTTTTTCTGATCATCGCCGGAAATAACCGGCGAACGCAAAAGGCGCAGAAGATCTGCACTGTCGGCAATCATGCCGGCAAGAACGTCAAGATCATCGACGATGATATCAAGCTTACTTTCGGCTTCAGCCAGATCATAGAGGGCGGTGGCATAACGCCCCGCCAGTCCACTGGCACCTGAATTACTGGACGACAATCGGGAAGCTCCCAAAACAGTGCGGATTGTGATTGATCGCGATCATTTGGCGATTGCATTCAATCATGGAAATCCGCCTGACATCAACAACATAGCGACAAAAAAACAAGGTCAGCCAAGTCCGTCCCAAGGGCAAGACCATGGCTGGCCAAAAATTCGACTGTTATCTAACATACTCATTCAGGCCTTGCAAGACGCCATATTGCACATGCACAACTACAAAAAACGGTAGTTTTCCGTGCGATAGGGCTCGAAACTATATTAGCATTAATTGGAATAAGACGAGAAAAATTAGCATAATGCCCATTCCCGGACTGGGTTGGGCCTCTCACCACACCTTTCTGAGCGTCTGGGCGAGCAGTAACTGCCCCCCGGCGACACCCAAGATCAGCCCCCAGCCCTGCGCTCCAGGATCTGTCAGGCCAAGCACATGGGATAGACCAGGCAAATAGATCGCCCCGACCATCAGCCCACTGCAAAGCGCCACCGCGGCCCAGACATAGGGGTTCCGGGTGACGTCATTGAAAAAGGGAGACGATCCCCGGACCCGCATATTGAAAACGTGAAAAACTTCGGACAGCGCCTGGGTCGTGAATGACACCGTCACCGCAGTTTTGGCATCCATGCCAAGCCAGAATTGTGCCAGGGCGAACGAAATCAACGTCGCCACCGACATCAGCGAGCCATAGGCGATCATGCTTTTCCAATGTCGAGCGGCCAGTATCGGTTCATCTGCCGGGCGGGGTGGTTTTTTCATTTCGCTCGGATCACCCTCGCAAAAACCCAGCGCCAGTGCCGGAAATACGTCGGTGACCAGGTTCAGGAACAGAATCTGCAACGGCAACAAGGGCAGCGGCGCCCCGGCAAGTGACGCGATGAAGATCACCATCACCTCCGACATGTTGGTGGCCAACAGGTACATTACGAAACGACGGATGTTGTTAAAAATGATCCGGCCCTGACGCACCGCCAAGGCGATGGTATTGAACGAATCGTCCTTTAGCACCATGTCGGCGGCCTCCCGCGCCACATCAGTCCCGCGCAGGCCCATGGCGATGCCGATGTCGGCTTGTCTCAGGGCCGGTGCATCGTTCACGCCATCGCCAGTCATTGCGACAATGGCATCCCGCCGCTGATGCAGGGTAACCAGGTCCAGCTTTTGGCCCGGCGTCATGCGGGCGAATATATTTGCCTCGGCGATTCGCGCTTGATCAGCCGCACCCAAATCCCCGATGACGCCCAAATCGCTGCCATGCACGACCTCGGCCGTTAGATCCGCCACGACACCTGCCTGGCAAGCGATGCTGCGCGCCGTTTCGGGTTGGTCACCGGTGACCATGATCACCCGGATCCCCGCCTCGTGGCAGTTGCGCACGGCATCGTTCACACCGTCACGCAACGGATCACTATAAGTGACCAGCGCAAGCAAGATCAGGTCATCGAACACACCCTCAAGGCTTTCATGGTCTTGCTTCATGGCCAGGGCCAGCATACGCCCCCCGGCGGCAGCACGTTCGGTGTTCGCTTGCAGCCACCGGTCGCGCTCGACAGCATCAAGTTTGATAATCCCTTTATCGGTCAAGACCCTGGATGCTCGTTCGATGATCGCTTCGGGCGCGCCTTTGACCGCAACAAAAACGCCATCAGCGTCCCTATGAACGGTGGCCATCATCTTGACGGCGGAATCAAAAGGTGCCCGCGTGATTTCTGGCTTTTGGGCCAGCCGTGAACCGCGTTCCACCCCGGCTTTTTCAGCCGCGCTCAGCAGGGCTATTTCAAGGGGATCGCCCAGGTGTTCCGGCGCATCTCCTGCAGCGAGTTCAGCCGTATTGCACAGCACCGCAACGTCCAGGGACCGCGCAAGGGGAGCGCTTTGCGACGCCTCGCCCAAATCCGCCGCCGCGACTTCGCCGCCGTGAAGGAATAGCGCCGTCACGGTCAGGCGGTTTTCTGTCAATGTCCCGGTTTTATCGGCGCAGATAATACTGGTGCCGCCCAAGGTCGCTACCGATGTCAGCCGGTTAATCAGGGCGTTCCGTTCGGCCATGCGCCAAACGCCGCGAGACAACGCCAGCGTAGCGACAACGGGCAACCCTTCGGGAATGGCGGCGACGGCAAGGGCGATGCCGGTATAAACCGTCAGGAACAGTGGCTTGCCGCCCATCACCCCCAGGACGACGACGATGATGGCAATGGCCAGGGTCAGCCAAACCAGCCAGTAACCTAACTTGTCCAGGCGCTCCTGCAGGGGGGTATCGGTTTCCGGGGCGGCTTCGATCATCGCCGATATTTGGCCTAGTTCGGTTTGCATGCCGGTATCGGTAACGATACCCAGTCCGTCGCCGAGGGTCACCGAGGTCCCCCGGTGCAGCATATTGCTGCGCTCAGCGAGAACCGTTTGCCCGCCAAGAGGCTCTGTCTGTTTTGCCACCGGCAAGGATTCACCGGTCAGCAGGGATTCGTCGCATTCCATGTTGACCGCATCGATCAGCCGGATTTCTGCCGCGACGAGATCGCCCGCACTGATGATAACAATGTCGCCGGGCACCAGGCCATCCGCATCAAGGCGCAATTGGCGACCCTCGCGCCGCACAGTCACCCGGGCGACACCCAAACGCCTGAGAGCCGCCATGGATTTCCGGGCCCGGAATTCGGTCAGAAACCCGATCAGGGTATTGAGCACGATGACGATGACGATGGCGAAACCTTCGGTCCATTCACCGAAGGCAAACGACAACAGCGCGGCCACAACAAGCAAACCGACAATCAGGCTTTTGACCTGATCGAACAAAATCGCCCAGACGCTCTTGCTTTTACTTTGACGCAGTTCATTGGGGCCATATTGAAGCAGGCGTTTTTCGGCCTGATCGGGACTCAATCCCAGGTCTGGTTCAACCCCCAGCGCCGCAGTGACACCGGGCCAGGATTGCCGATAGGCCGGTTCAGGTGAGGCTGTCTGATCAATCATGGTTCGCCTACATAAAGCTATAAGGGTCGATATCTGCCTTGACGCGCACCTTGCGGGAAACCTCGACGCTGGCGAGCCAGTCCGCGATCAGGCGCTGCATATTGACCGACTTGTCGGCCCGGATCAAAAACCGCCTTCGGTGTTGGCCCCGAACCATGGCCAGCGGCGCCGGTGCAGGTCCCAGAATGAGCACACTTTTATAGTCTGGCGCGGCGCGGCCGATTGCTGCGGCGGCGGCATCAACTTCGCGGGCATCGCCCCCCGATATGATCAACGCGCCCAGTCGACCGAACGGCGGCATTCCGGCTTCTTTCCGGGCCTTGCTTTCCGCCGCGATGAAACGGTCCCGTTCACCTGATTTCAGGGCCTGCATGACCATGTGGTCCGGCATATAGGTTTGCAACAATACCCGCCCCGGGCGTTGCGCCCGGCCAGCCCGGCCCGCCACCTGATAGAGCAATTGGAACGTTCGTTCGGCTGCGCGCAAATCACCGCCGGTCAGCCCCAGATCGGCATCGACCACGCCGACCAGGGTCAACATGGGGAAATGATACCCCTTGGCGACGATCTGGGTGCCGACGACCAGGTCAATCTCGTGGTTTTCGATGCGCGCCACCAGGGCGGCGGCGGCGGCGGGGCCACAAACGGTGTCACTGGCGGCAATTTCCATCCTGATCTCGGGGAAGGCCAGGGCGACTTCTTCGGCCAGGCGTTGAACCCCGGGGCCACAAGCTGCAAACGTACCTTCTTTGTCGCACGACGGGCACTGTTTTGGCGTCGGCGCGCCATATCCACAATGATGGCACTGCAAACGATTTCCCTGCGCACGCCTGTGTTCGACCAGCCATGCGGTACAGTTGGGGCACTGAAACCGGTGGCCACACGTCCGGCACAAGGTCAGCGGCGCATAGCCGCGCCGGTTGAGGAACAACATCGCCTGCTCACCGGCGGCAAATGTTTCCGTCAGGGCCTCTTTTAGAACCGGCGACAACCACTGCCCGCCGGGTGGCGCATCGGCACGCATATCGATCAGGGAAATTTCGGGCAGTTCGGCATCGGCATGACGGTCCGGCAAATGCTGAAACTGGTAGCGCCCGGCTTCCATATTAACGACGGTTTCAAGTGATGGCGTCGCCGATGCCAGGACCGCCGGTATGTTGCTTAATCGGGCCCGCACAATGGCCATGTCACGGGCATTGTAAATGACACCTTCTTCCTGCTTGAAAGCGCTTTCGTGCTCTTCATCAACGACGATCAGGCCCAGATCGGGAAATGGCAGTAAAAGTGCAGAACGGGCGCCAACCACGACCTTGGCCCGACCGGTGGCGACATCGCGCCAGGTATCGCGCCTGAGCGCCGGGCTCAGGTCTGAATGCCAAACGGCGGGTTCGGCACCAAAACGGTCCACAAAGCGGGCCATCCATTGCGCGCTAAGGGCAATTTCAGGCAACAGCACCAGGGATTGACGGTCCCGTTTAAGGGCTTCGGCGACGGCCTGGAAATAAACTTCGGTTTTGCCCGACCCGGGCACACCATCAAGCAAGGTCACCGAAAATCCACCCGCCGCCGCTTTCGCCGCCAAATCGTCGCCCGCCCGGGTTTGCTGCTCCGACAACACCGGCCCCTGGGCTGCCCAGTCGGGTTGCCTTCGCACCGGTTGAAGTGACGGCATCTGGACTGCCAGCAGCGCGCCTGCCTTCGCCAACCCACGGATCACCGAAGGGCCGACCGCCGCCTGATGAGCCAGATCCGTCGGCGTCAACGGTGGAACACCCCCTTTTAGAAGGTCGAAAACGCGAGCACGCGCACTGGTTATCTTTATGTCCGGCGGCGATGGATTGAGGGCATAGCCCAGCACGGACTTGGGTGGGACCAATGCATCGGGGACGCTGATGACCATTTTGAGAACAGCGCCCGGCGGTGACAGCGTGTAAGCCGCGACCCAGTCGACAAACTGCCGCGACACCAAGGGCAACGACGGTGTCAGCAGTCTTTCATCAATGCTTTTCAGCTTTGACGAAGCAACCCCCTGTTCATCCCCGCCCCCCCAGACAACCCCCGCTACACTGCGGCGGCCCAAAGACACGCGAACGACATCGCCATCACGAAGCGTCATATCATTGGCGACCAGATAATCATACGGACCCGGCAGCGGTAACGGCAGCAACACGGCGATTCGCGCGCCGGGACCATAGACGGCGACGTCCAACGGAGCGCACTTTGAAAATTTGGCAGGGGACTCGTCCATAGGGTACACTTTAGCGAATCTGTTGTCTCAGGCGTATGTGGATAATACCAAGGAAACCAAAAAAAATGAGCGGACTCGAAGATAATGCCCTGCCCGCCGGCCTGAATGCCGAACAAGTCGGTGATTTTTTGACCAAAAACCCGGACTTTCTTGCCCGCAACCCAGACGTTCTTAAATCCATGATCGCCCCGTCGCGCTGGAACGGCGAGAACAACGGCGAGGGCATCGCCGACATGCAGCAATTCATGCTGGAGCAATTGCGCGGCGAGATCGACAATTTACGCGAATGTGCCCAGGACGTGATCGAAACAAGTCGCACCAATATGTCGATCCAGATGCGCACCCACACAGCCGTTCTCGCCCTATTGTCGGCGACCAGTTTTGAGCAGATGCTGCGGGTGATCGACGACGATTTTTCGCTTTTGCTGGATATCGATGTCGCGGTAATCGGTTTTGAACCCCCGCGTGACCCGGTCAATCCGTTCGCCACACACATAACGGCCCCCTCGGTGCGGCGTTTTGCCAAGGGGGATGCCGATCTTTTCATTGGCACCGAACAGGACGTTGTATTGGTCCGGGATATGGATGATGACGGTGCCCTGTTTGGCGAAGCGGCTGGCCTGGCGCAATCAGCGGCTATTGCCAGAATCCGGCCCGGTCGCCACTCGCCCATGGGTTTGTTGGCGCTCGGCTCAAGGGGCAGCGTGTTCTATCCCGGGCAGGGAACGGAAATGATCGGTTTCCTGGCCCGGGTGCTTGAACGCTGTATCGACAGATGGCACTTGAGCGAGAACTAGGTTTTTCAATCGAGGCCGATGCCGAACCCGCCCTTGCCAACTGGCTGGACTGGCTAGCCCACGAGCGACGCTGTTCGCCCCACACCATTGATGCCTACAGCCGCGATCTGCGCCGCTTTCTTGATTTTCTGGTCGATCATCTGGGCTATGTTCCGGGCTTGAAAGACCTGGGAAACCTGCGAACCGCCGATTTTCGAAGCTACCTTGCTTTTCGCGTTAACGAAGGCCTGTCGCGCACATCAACGGCGCGCGCCTTGTCGACCATAAGGAACCTGTTTCGATTTCTTGAACGGCGCGGGCTTGTTCACAACGCAGCCATCGGCGGCATCCGCACCCCTAAAATTCCACGTTCCGTACCCCGCGCCCTTGACGAGGTCGATGCACTGGAAGTGGTCGCCTCGGCCGGTGATCTGGCCTTGGCGCCGTGGATTGGCAAACGGGATATCGCCATCATGACCCTGCTGTACGGCTGCGGCCTGCGAATCGGCGAGGCCCTGGGCTTGAATCGAGGGCACGCCACCGATATGGGCACAAGCGGGGTGTTACGCATCGCCGGTAAAGGCGGTAAAGAACGCCTGGCCCCGGTTCTGAACGTGGTTGGGGAAGCCATCAACGACTACCTTGCCGCCTGTCCTTATGGGCAGGATGCCAATGATCCGTTGTTCGTTGGGCTTCGCGGCAAACGGTTAAACCCCGGCATCGTGCAAAAAAACATGCGCCAGCTTCGCATTCTTTTGGGATTACCCGATACGGCGACACCGCATGCCCTGCGCCACAGCTTTGCCACCCACTTGCTGAGCGGCGGTGGCGACCTTCGTACCATCCAGGAATTGCTGGGGCATGCCTCGTTATCAACAACGCAACGTTATACCGATGTGGATGCCGGACGCCTGAACGCCGTCTATCGTGACGCCCACCCCCGCGCCCGTCTGAAACGCGGGCAGGTCAAGTAGTCATATTGTACTACAGTCTGCCCTGGCCCCTTCGCTATACTGCGGCAACAGAAACATTCAAGTGGGGGGATTCCAATGAAAAAAATTCTGCTATCCGTTCTTGTCGCCGTTATCGCCATTGTATCGAACGGCGCTTTTGCTGCGAGCAAACACAAGCCCTTTATCCTGGCGTCCAAGCAAGCGGGGGCCCTGTCCACCGTCACAGCCCAGGTCAGCGCCAAGCTAACAGGTGCCGGATTTGAAATTGTTGGCACCTACAGCCCTTATGCGACGACGAATCTCATCATCGTCACGAATGACGCCTTGAAACAAATCGCCGCGAAGTCGGAAAAAGGCGGTTTTGGTGCCGCCCAGCGGGTTTCCATCACCAACCATAACAATGAAATCCAGGTTGCCTATACCAACGCGCGTTACATGGCCGGGGTTTACCGCATGGAAGGCGACCTTGGCGGAATTGCCGATTTGCTGGAAAATGCACTGGGTAAAGTTCAGGAATACGGCATGGATGATGCCATGGACGACGATGACCTGCGCGACTACCACTATATGATCGGCATGGAATATTTCGACGATCTGCACCAGTTATCCCGCCACAAGAGCTACGGCGACGCCACTGCAGCGGTCGAAAAAGCACTCGCCGCCGGAACGATGGGCATCACCAAGGTCTATCGCATTGATTTACCGGGCAAGGACGAGACCGTGTTCGGTGTCGCCATGGACGGGACCAAGGGCGCAGGCGACATGCAGGATGATGCCTATCTGATGAGCGAAATTGATTTCAAGGATGTGCGTTCTTCAGCACATCTACCGTATGAATTGCTGGTCAGCGATCACCGGGTTCAGGCCCTGTCGGCCCGCTTCCGTATCGCCATCAACTTTCCCGACCTGTCCATGATGGGGGCCAACAGTTTCATGAACATCATGGAAAGCCCCGACGCCATCAAGGCCGCTTTGATACAGGCCGCCGGAGATCACTGGGAGAAAATCCAATGAACGATACCCCGAACCAGTTCTGGAACCAGCGCTTTAGCAATGCTGGCGACGATTACCTGTTCGGCAAGGAACCCAATGGGTTTCTGGTCTCGCAAAAAAACTTGCTGAAACCCGGCATGCAGGCCCTGGCCGTCGCCGACGGCGAGGGTCGCAATGGTGTTTTCATAGCATCGTGCGGGGTTGATGTTTTATCGATCGACTTTTCACCTGTGGCGCAAGAAAAGGCGCAAAAGCTTGCCCACAGCCAGGGGCAGAATATAAAAACCCAAGAAGTTGACCTGCACGCCTGGGACTGGCCGGAAGCCGCATTCGACATGGTCGCCGCGATCTTCATCCAGTTTTCTTCTGCCGCCGACCGGCCCGGCGTGTTCGCCGGTATCCAGCGCGCCCTGAAACCCGGCGGCCTGCTGTTGTTGCAGGGCTACCGACCGGAACAGTTGACGTACGGCACCGGCGGGCCGCCGGTGGCCGAAAACATGTACACCGAAGACATCCTTCGTGACGCGTTTGGCGACATGGACGTCACCCACTTGCGAAGCCACGACGACGAGGTCGATGAAGGCCCCGGCCACAGCGGCATGTCGGCCCTGATCGATATGGTCGCCTGGAAGCGCTGAAGGGCGTTAAACCTGCTCGCCGTGAATCCAGGCCCAGGCCTGGGCCCGTTGACTAAGGTCGAAGTAACGCACCTCGCCCCCCATCAACACGTTGGAAATGCTCGCAGCCATTTCTTCCCAGCCCGTGTCGCCGACCAGGGCTATTTTTTCAAAATGGTGCCAATGGGTCATGCCGAAGGTAAAATCATCCCACGCGGCATGAAGGTCCCAGCCTTCAAATCCTTCCAAATCAACCAACAGGTTGATGTGGCGATAAACGGTAATTCGTTTTTCAAGTTCGGGAAGAAACGCCTTGTAATCTGCGTCTGACAGCTTGCCGATGGCATGCACGCCAACGGTCTTTCCTTCGCTTTCGGGTAACATTTGAAACATGGGTCAGGCTCCTTGTATTGCCTTTCCCCCCGTATGTTTTTCTCAAAAGAGGCTTGTTGCCGCGCCCGCCCGGCTCGACATCGCCCTCCTATTACATATGGATAGCCCGACCGCCCACTGCAAGGGCTGCTTCCTTAACGGCTTCACTTAATGACGGATGGGCGTGGCAGGTGCGCGCGATATCTTCGGCTGATCCGCCAAATTCCATGACGGTGACCGCTTCGGCGATCAAATCACCTGCTGCTGGCCCGATGATGTGAACGCCCAATACCCGGTCGGTCGTGGCATCGGCCAGGATTTTAACAAAACCTTCCGAATCGGCATTGGCACGGGCGCGGGAGTTGGCGGAAAACGGAAATTTGCCAGCAGTGTAAGCGACACCTTCTTCTTTAAGCTGTTCTTCCGTCTTGCCCAGGGTCGCCACTTCGGGCCACGTATAGACGACACCCGGGATGGTGCCGTAATCCACATGCCCCGCCTGACCCGCGATCAGTTCGGCAAGGGCAACGCCTTCTTCTTCGGCCTTGTGGGCCAGCATGGCACCGCCGATGACATCACCAATGGCAAAAATGCCAGGAACATTGGTCTGGAAATCGGGGCCGACCTTGATAAAGCCGCGTGCATCGGTTTCGACACCCGCTTTTTCAAGACCCAGGCCTTCGCTATAAGGCCTGCGGCCAATAGCAACCAGAACCACATCGGCCTTGATTTTTTCGGCCTTGCCGCCGTCACGCGGTTCAACATCCAGCGTGACGTTGCTTTTGCCCGCTTTGGCCGCCGTGACCTTTGACTTGAGCATGAATTTAACGCCCTGTTTTTTCAGGGTCCGGGTCATCTGCTTGACGATCTCGCCATCCATGCCGGGCAGGATACTGTCAAGAAATTCAACCACAGTGACCTCGGCGCCCAAACGACGCCAGACCGACCCCAATTCCAGCCCGATGACACCGCCGCCAACAACGACCAGACTTTTGGGAACACTGCCAAGGGCCAGTGCGCCGGTGGAGCTGACAATCCGTTTTTCATCGATCGTGACGCCCGCCAAAGGTGCGACATCGGAACCGGTCGCAATAATGATATTTTCGGTTTTCAATACCTGCTTTTTACCCTTTGCCGGGCTTACTTCGACGGTTTCGGCAGATGTAATGACGCCGGTGCCGATGATGTAATCGACCTTGTTTTTCTTGAGCAGAAATTCGATGCCCTTGGTCAGGTCACCCACCACCTTGTCCTTGCGCCCCATCATGGTTTTCAGGTCAAGCCCGACCTTGCCGGTCTTGATGCCATGATCGGCGAATTCATGAACCGCCTGTTCGAAATGATGGGAAGATTGCAACAACGCCTTGGAAGGAATGCAGCCGACATTGAGGCACGTGCCGCCAAGGGCCCCGCGCTTTTCGACGCAGGCGACTTTCATGCCCAGTTGGGCAGCCCTGATCGCCGCAACATAGCCGCCGGGGCCGCCGCCGATGATGATGACGTCATAGGGGTCGCTCATGATTGTTTCCTTTTTTGTATCTTAGGTGTCCAGCATGATCCGTTGCGGGTCTTCGATGCATTCCTTGACGCGCACCAGGAACGACACCGCCTCGCGGCCATCAACGATGCGGTGATCATAGCTGAGCGCCAGGTACATCATTGGTCGTGCCGCAATGGAACCATCGGGCATAACCATGGGACGCTGCTGAATCTTGTGCATGCCCAAAATGCCCGACTGCGGCGGATTCAAGATCGGTGTTGACTGCAACGAGCCGAAAATACCGCCATTGGTGACGGTAAAGGTCCCACCCTGCATTTCATCCATGGTCAGCTTGCCGTCCCTGGCCCGACGACCGTAATCGGCGATGGTGCCTTCGATGGCGGCGAAGCTTAAAGAATCGCTGTCGCGAATCACCGGAACCACAAGGCCACTGGGAGAGCCGACGGCGACGCCAATGTCGTAGTAATTTTTGTAAATGATATCTTCGCCACTGATTTCGGCATTGATCGCCGGGAATTCCCGCAAGCCCACGACGCAGGCTTTCACAAACAGCGACATAAAGCCGACTTTAACGCCGTGCTTCTTCTCGAAGATATCCTTGTACTTGGCCCTGAGCGCCATGACTTCGGTCATGTCGACCTCGTTGAAGGTGGTCAGCATGGCGGCGTTGTTCTGGGCTTCTTTCAGGCGCGAAGCGACCATTTTGCGCAGACGGGTCATCTTGACCCGTTCTTCCCGTGGGCCGATGGGCCGGGTCGGGTATTGATCGCCCGAAGGTGCCGCTGTCGCAGCCGGGGTGGGAGCAGCAGCAGGGGCAGGCGCGGCAGCAGCCGGGGCCGATGCACCGCTTGCAATAAAGGCCAGGACATCGCCCTTGACCAAACGACCGTCTTTGCCGCTGGCGGGAATGGCGGCGGCGTTCAAATTATTTTCTTCGACCAGTTTGCGTACCGCCGGTGACAGGGCAAGTGCAGCCGCTGGCGCAAGGGCCGCGACGGGTACTGGTGCTGGTGCGGCAACCGGAGCCGCGACCGGTGTCGGGGCTGGCGCAGGCGCTGCGGCAGGGGCCGGTTCGGGCGCAACTGCTGCCGCGGGCTTGGCCTTGACGGTACCGGAACCTGCTTCGATCATGCACAACAACGCGCCAACTTCGACTTCGCTGCCTTCGGGGGCCGAAATGGCACCCACGACACCCGCGACCGGCGCGTTAACTTCCAGGGTCACCTTGTCGGTTTCAAGCTCGACAATCGGCTCATCCGCGGCCACCGCTTCTCCGGTTTCTTTCATCCATTTAGAAACCGTCGCCTCGGTTACGGATTCTCCCAGTGTCGGCACCTTTAGTTCCGTCGCCATATCGTCCTCATTCTTTAATCATTGGTTTGCGAAAATCGCTTGTTCAACAAATTCTATTTCCAGGCATAGGGTTGTGGAATGTCCTTGAGCGGCGTCTTCAAGGCCCGTTCAAGCAAAAGCTGCTGTTCTTGAACATGAACCTTGGCAAACCCGGTCGCCGGTGACGCCGCCGCACTGCGGGCGACCACCACGGGCCGGGAATTCTTGCCATCAATTACATCGAACATCGCCTGAAGACGGGGATAAAGGAACGTCCAGGCCCCCATGTTCGAGGGTTCTTCCTGGCACCATATCACTTCGGCGTTGGGGTAGCGGTTTAGCTGCTGGAACACCGATTTACGCGGCCAGGGGTACAATTGTTCGACCCGAATAATTGCGACATCGTCAATGCCCGCGTCACGGCGGCTTTGCAACAGGTCGTAATAAATTTTGCCCGTACACAGGACAACCCGGCGAACATCCTTGTCCAGAACCAGTTTGTCGGTTTCAGGCAGGACCCGTCGGAAACTCGTTTCGGGTCCCATCTCGCCAAGTTCGGACACCACCATTTTGTGACGCAACAAGGATTTCGGCGACATCACGATCAGCGGCTTGCGGAAGTTGCGGCGCATTTGCCGCCTGAGGACGTGGAAGTAGTTGGCCGGCGTAGTAATATTGACAATTTGCATGTTGTCTTCGGCGCACAGCTGCAAGAAACGTTCCGGACGGGCCGAAGAATGTTCCGGCCCCTGGCCTTCAAAACCGTGCGGCAGCAACATGCAGACACCTGACATCCTGAGCCATTTGGTTTCGCCCGACGCAATGAATTGATCGATGATAACCTGGGCACCGTTTGCGAAATCACCAAACTGGGCTTCCCACAGTACCAGGGTGTGCGGATCGGCAAGGGAATATCCATATTCAAATCCCAGCACACCAGCTTCCGAAAGCGGGCTGTCCATAACTTCGAAATCGGCTTGTCCGTCGCGGATGCAACTAAGCGGAAAATAACGTTCCTCGTTGGTTTGATCCACCAACACGCAATGCCGGTGGGAGAACGTTCCGCGCCCGGAATCTTGCCCTGACAACCTGACACCCGTACCTTCAACCAGCAATGTGCCAAAGGCCAGCGCTTCGGCCATGGCCCAATCAATACTGGAACCGGTCTGGATCATTTCGCGTTTGGCATCCAGCTGACGCCGGATTTTCTTGTTAAGATCAAAGTTTTCGGGTGGCCGGGAAACCGCCATGCCAACTTCATGCAAAAGATGCATGGGCACGGAGGTATCTTCGTCGTGAAGTTCTTCTTCATCCGAAAGCTGGTTCAGTCCGCTCCACTGGCCTTCAAGCCAGTCAGCCTTGTTGGGTTTGTATGAACTGGCGGCGACGAAATCTTTTTCCAGCTTGTCATCAAATTCATCGACGATCTGCTTGGCTTCTTCCTCGCTCAAGACATTTTCTGCAACCAGCTGAGCGGCATAAATGTCCATGGTCGTCGGATGTTTTTTGATCGCCTTGTACATGATCGGCTGGGTAAACATGGGTTCATCACCCTCGTTATGACCATGCCGGCGATAGCAGAACATATCGATAACGACATCACGGCAAAATTCCTGACGGAATTCAGCAGCAATGCGCGCCACGTGGACGACGGCTTCAGGGTCATCCCCGTTAACGTGGAAGATCGGCGCCTGAATCCCCTTGGCGACATCTGACGGATAGGGGGAAGAGCGCGACTTGGTTGGCGCCGTGGTAAAGCCGATTTGATTATTAACAATAAAGTGGATGGTGCCACCGGTGCGATAGCCACGAAGTTGCGACAGATCCAATGTTTCGGGCACCAGTCCCTGACCGGCAAACGCCGCATCGCCATGCATCAAAAGCCCCATCACCGATTTTCGGGCCTCGTCTCGAACCAGGTGTTGTTTGGCACGGACCTTACCAAGCACAACGGTGTTCACCGCTTCTAAATGGGACGGGTTGGCGGTCAGCGACAAATGCACGCGACTGCCATCGAACACCCGGTCAGACGACGTACCCAGATGGTATTTAACATCACCCGATCCCATGATGTCATCGGGCCGGGACGATACGCCCTGGAATTCCGAGAACATAGCGACGTAGGGCTTGTCCATAATACTGGCAAGAACATTCAGGCGGCCCCGGTGGGGCATGCCGATAACCACTTCATTGACACCCAATTGGCCGCCGCGCTTGATGATCTGTTCTAGGGCCGCGATCAGGCTTTCGCCGCCGTCGAGACCAAACCGCTTGGTACCGGTGTATTTTTTATCGAGAAATTTCTCGAACCCTTCGGCTTCGACCAGGCGCTGGTATATGAACCGTTTGCCCTTGAACGTGAACTGCGTCTGGTTACGAATGCTTTCAATGCGGCGTTGGATCCAGGCCCGTTCTTCGGTGTCCTGCATATGCATAAATTCGACGCCGATGGAGCCACAATAGGTTTCCGTGAGCACCGTCAGGATTTCGCGCAGGGTTGCCGTTTCCATGCCAAGGACATTGTTGATAAAGATCGGGCGATCCATATCGGCTTCGCTGAAACCATAGGTCTTGGGGTCAAGTTCCGGATGGTGCGCGTTGCCTTCCAGCCCCAGTGGATCGAATTTGGCGATCAGGTGACCGCGTACCCGGTAGACCCGGATCATCATCAGGGCACCGATTGAATCTTTGGTTGCCTGCCTGATTTGCTCGGCCTGGGCCTGGCCTTGCAGCCCGTGGGCCATGGTCGGCAGACCGGCGCTCATCATCTGGACCGGCGAAGACGCGCCGTGATACTGGTCTCGATTGCCTTCGGTGCAATCTTCGGCAACCCGGCAATCACTACCGCCATTTGTGCCGACAACGGCAGATGTCGATGTCGACCAGCTGGCGCCGTTCAGGTCGCCCAGAATATCGAGCGCTTCATCGTCCAGATCACCGAAAAAACCGGCCCAGCTGGCATCAACCGAATTAGGGTTGTCGCGAAAACGTGCAAACATTTCGGCGACATATGTCGCATTGGTTCCCGAAAGAAAAGTATCGGATGACGAGGCCATTTTTCCGTCTGTTCCTATGCCCTGGTTTAACCGCTAAAGACGCTTAGCATGGTGCTGCCGATAGCAGCGGGAGAATCTGCCACATGAATTCCGGCACTTTTCAATGCCTCTACCTTGTCGCCAGCGCCGCCTTTGCCGCCCGAAATGATGGCGCCCGCATGACCCATGCGACGCCCCGGTGGCGCTGTCATACCGGCGATAAAGCTGACCACCGGTTTCGTGGTTTTGGATTGCTTGATAAAGTCGGCAGCTTCTTCTTCGGCGGAACCACCGATTTCACCGATCATCACGATGGCTTCGGTTTCCGAATCGCCCAGGAACATTTCCAGGCAATCGACAAAGTTGGTGCCATTGACCGGGTCGCCACCAATGCCGATGCATGTGGTCTGGCCCAATCCTGCCGCAGTTGTTTGAGCGACGGCTTCATAAGTCAATGTGCCCGACCGCGATACGATACCGACCTTGCCACGGGTATGAATATGACCTGGCATGATGCCGATTTTGCATTCGCCCGGTGTTATGACGCCCGGGCAGTTTGGCCCAACCAAACGGGTCGACGTGCCTTCGAGCGCACGCTTGACGCGCACCATGTCGAGCACGGGAATGCCTTCGGTGATACAAACCACAAGCGGCAATTCAGCATCAATGGCTTCAAGAATTGCGTCAGCGGCAAATGGCGGCGGCACGTAAATAACGGTCGCATTGGCGCCGGTAATTTGCACGGCATCGGCAACGGTATCAAACACCGGCAAATCAAGGTGGGTAGACCCGCCTTTGCCCGGCGTCACACCGCCGACCATATCGGTGCCATAGGCAATTGCCTGTTCAGAATGAAAAGTGCCCTGGGCTCCGGTAAAACCCTGGCAGATGACTTTTGTGTGGGATCCGACGAGAACGGCCATAATATTTATCAAGCCTCCTTTACGGCTTTGACGATCTTTTCGGCGGCATCCGCCAGATCATCTGCCGATACGATAGCCAAACCTGATTCGGCCAAAATTTTCTTGCCCAATTCGACATTGGTGCCTTCCAGGCGCACCACCAGGGGCACGTTAAGGCTGACTTCCTTTGCCGCCGCGACGACGCCTTCGGCGATGACATCGCAACGCATGATGCCACCAAAGATATTGACTAGAATGCCTTCTACATTGGAATCAGACAGGATCAACTTAAAGGCGGTCGTCACACGTTCCTTGGTGGCTCCGCCCCCAACATCCAGGAAGTTGGCAGGGGCGCCGCCATAAAGCTTGATAATGTCCATGGTCGACATGGCCAAACCGGCACCGTTGACCATGCAGCCGATGTTGCCGTCCAGCTTGATGTAATTCAGCTCGTGGCGGGCGGCTTCCAGTTCGGCCGGGTCTTCTTCATCTTCATCGCGCAGTTCTTCAATATCCTTGTGACGGAACAGCGCGTTGTCATCGAAATTCATTTTCGCATCCAGGGCGATGATCCGGTCGTCACCGGTTACCACCAGCGGATTGACTTCCATCATAGACGCATCCAGGTCCACAAACGCCTTGTACAGCGCCAGCAGGAATTTGACCGCCGCACCGACTTGCTTTCCTTCAAGTCCCAAACCGAAAGCCAGCTTGCGGGCATGGAACGGCAACATACCCGTGACCGGGTCGATAACGACTTTAAGGATTTTTTCCGGCGTCGCTTCGGCGACTTCTTCAATTTCCATGCCGCCTTCGGTGGACGCCATAAGGATGATCCGCGACGAACCGCGATCGACCAGCAAACTTAAGTACAACTCGCGGGCAATATCACAGCCTTCTTCGATATAAAGGCGCTTGACCTCTTTACCCTTCTCGCCGGTCTGCTTGGTGACCAGAATATGGCCCAACATTTCGTTGACGCTGTCCTTGACCTCATCGATGGATTTGACAACGCGAACACCGCCCTTGCCGTCTGGATTGTCGGCAAAGCGCCCGGCACCGCGGCCACCGGCATGAATTTGCGACTTGACGACCCAGACGGGGCCGCCAAGGTCTTTGGCGACGGCCTCTGCTTCGGGCCGGGTATAAGCGACACCACCACGCGGTACGGCAACACCGTATCTGGCCAGGAGTTGCTTTGCCTGATATTCATGAATGTTCATATGTTCAACCTATACCTCTTTTTCCAAAACCGGAGTGATGGCTATTTTTTTGCCGACGGAGCCTTAACCGCTTTGGTGGCAGCCTTTTTTGCGGCAGGAGCCTTTTTAGCAGCGGTTTTCTTAGCCGGAGCTTTCTTGACCGGAGCTTTTACAACAGCTGTTTTCTTAACCGCCGCTTTTTTTACGGGTTTCTTTTTTGCCACAGCCTTCTTCACGACAGCCTTTTTTGCAGGAGCCTTCTTTGCCGTCGCTTTTTTAGCAGGTGCTTTTTTCGCAGTCGCGGCCTTGGCGGATTTCTTTTTAGCGGGTTTCTTCTTGGTCGGTGCTGCCGCCTTGGCAGGTGCCGCGGCTTTTTTCTTCAGGCCCATGATGGTTTTGATCAAGCCTTGAACGGCCCTGACTGATTTCTTGAAGCCAGCCTTTTCGGTGGCGTCCAGTTTGATTTCAATGATCCGTTCGACACCCTTGGCGCCGATCACAACGGGAACACCGACATACATGCCTTTAACCCCGTACTGCCCTTTAAGATAGGCAGCACACGGCAGCACGCGTTTTTTGTCCTTCAAGTAGGATTCAGCCATCATGATGGCTGAACTGGCCGGGGCGTAAAAAGCCGATCCGGTTTTCAGCAGGCCGACAATTTCAGCACCGCCATCGCGGGTTCGCTGAACAATTTCCTCGATCCGCTTTTCCGTCGTCCATTTCATTTTCACCAAGTCAGGCAGCGGAATACCGCCGACGGTGGAATAACGCGCAAGCGGCACCATGGTATCGCCATGCCCACCCAATACAAAAGCCGAAACGTCTTCGACCGAAACCTTGAATTCTTCGGCCAGGAAATAACGGAAGCGCGCCGAATCCAGCACCCCGGCCATCCCCACGACCATATTATGAGGCAAGCCCGAAGCTTCGCGCAGCACCCAGACCATGGCGTCCAGCGGGTTGGTGACGCAAATGACAAAAGCGTTCGGGCAATTGGCCTTGATGCCCTGTCCTACGGATTCCATAACCGACGTATTGATGCCAAGCAGGTCATCGCGGCTCATGCCGGGCTTGCGTGCCACACCGGCGGTGACGATGACCACATCGGCACCCTTGATCGCGCTGTAGGAAGATGCCCCCGTAAGCTTGGCGTTAAAGCCTTCGACCGGCGATGATTCAGCCAGGTCCAGCGCCTTACCCTCTGGAATACCCTTGACGACATCGAACATCACGATATCACCAAGCTCTTTTAATCCCGCCAGATGGGCAAGAGTGCCGCCGATATTTCCGGCGCCGATAAGTGCTATTTTACTGCGTGCCATTGTCACGTCCCCTTAGCTTCAATTTCCTGTTGAAAATATTTACGCCACCAAACGATGAATAGTCTGAAATTCTTTATTCTATATTGTATGAATCTAGTAACGCCATTTGCCATCAAGGGCAAGCCCTACCCACCTGAAAGTGTTGTTTAACTTAAGGATTCAAAACGCTTTTGCCGCTAAAGCAGATGGCCATGCAAGGCCATGAATTCAAGTCTGCTGGTCAAGACCGATGTCGACCGCCGGGGCTGATTGGGTGATGCGGCCGACGGAAATGAAATCAACACCGGTTTTTGCAATGGCCCGAATGGTCTGCAAGTCAACGCCTCCGGAGGCCTCTAGCGTCGCCTTTCCCGCTGCCATTTCAACCGCCTTGCGCAAATGTTCGTTGGTCATATTGTCAAGCAACAGGCGCCCAATACCGGCGCCAAGCGCTTCTTCAACCTGATCCAGAGTGTCGCATTCAACCTCGATACTTTCAAGACCAGCGGCTTGGGCACGCCTGACCGCTTCGCCCACCGAACCGGCTACGGCGATATGGTTGTCCTTGATCAAAACGCCGTCATCAAGCCGCATACGATGATTTGTCGCGCCGCCAACGACAGTGGCGTATTTTGAAAGCGCCCTTAAGCCCGGCACGGTCTTGCGGGTATCAAGCAGCACCGCCCCTGTGCCGGTGATTTCATCCACATAGGCCCGCGTTGTCGTCGCAATGCCAGAAAGAAATTGCAGCAGATTCAAGGCGCTGCGTTCGGCGGTCAGCAATCCACGCGCCGGACCGTCCAGCAACATCAACACCGTCCCCGCCACCACCGGGGTGCCGTCAGTGACAAGAATATCAACGCTGGCTTGGGGGGCCAGGCGCTTGAAGATCTGCGCCGCGACGTCCATGCCGGCGGGCACAATATCCTGCCGTGTGGTCAGGGCGAATTTAAGCCTGGCGTCGGCGGGAAGCACGGCCTGAGATGTCAGGTCGCCCCGCCCGACATCTTCTGTAAGGGCTGCATCAATCAGTGTTGCGACACTATCCGGGTCGGGGATTGGCACGGTGCCCGTCACGCTATTCGGCGGCCTGGCTGGCGGGTTTGGCCGGAGGTGACATGTCGAGCATGCGCTCGATGGGCTTTAACGCCTTAAGACGCAGGTCTTCGCGCATTTCAACCCTGGGCGCTTCGTTGACCAACGCCAGATACAGCTTTTCCATGGTGTTCATGGCCATGTATGGGCAATGGGTACACGGGCAGGCCCCAACATCACGCGCCTCGCTTACTCCCGGCGCGGCAATGAAGGTTTTATCCGGATGGGATGCTTCCATCTGGTGGATGATGTGTGGTTCGGTTGCGATGATGAAGGTTTTGGCTTCGTCTTCGGCAATGAAGTTCAAGATGCCCCTGGTCGAGCCGATAAAGTCAGCCAGATCGAGGATGGTGTCCGGGCATTCCGGGTGGGCGACAACCCTGGCATCGGGGCGTTCGGCCTTCATTTGCAGCAGGCGATCTTCGGAAAATTCTTCGTGAACGATACAGGCCCCCGGCCACAGCACCATGTCGCGCCCGGTTTTTTTGTTCAAAAACGCCCCAAGGTGGCGATCCGGCGCGAACAAAATCGGCTGGTCTTTGGGCAATTGATCGATAATCGCCTCGGCATTGGATGAGGTCACGATGATGTCAGACAGCGCCTTCACATCGGCGGAACAGTTGATGTAGGTCAGCGAGACGTGATCAGGGTGGGCGTCGCGCCAGCGTTTGAAGTCATCCGGCTGGCAAGATTCTTCCAGCGAACATCCGGCATCGGCATCGGGCAACAACACCATGCGCGACGGATTGACGATTTTGGCGACTTCCGACATGAAGCGCACACCGCAAAAAACAATGATATCGGCATCGACAGCGGCGGCGCGGCGCGACAGATCAAGGGAATCGCCCACAAAGTCGGCAATATCCTGAATTTCATAGTCCTGATAATAATGCGCCAGGATCACGGCATTCTTTTCCCGCCGTAATCGATTGATTTCGGCCTTCAGGTCAAGAGCCGGATCTATTGCTCTTTTGGCGCCAGCGGCGGGCAGGATAATGGTATCGGTCACGCGGGTCTCCATCTTGGTCGTCTATGACACCCCTGATGTAGTAAACTATACCCCCCTTCTGCAAGGGAAAATGCCAATTCACGGCACTGAATCGGCACTTTTGTGCGGCTTGGCAAGATAGCTTTCGGTTTGCATTTCGATCAATCGCGATGCCGTACGTTCAAATTCAAAGGCCCCGTCACCCGCCGGGTAAAGATCCTGTGCCGGGGCGTCCGCCGAACAGATCAAATTAACGTGATGTTCGTAGAGCGCATCAATCAGGGTAACGAACCGTTTTGCTTCGTTGCGGTTGTCGGGGCTCAATTTCGGAATCCCGCGCAGGATCACGGTATGAAACCGTCCCGCCACGGCGAGAAAATCCGCCGGTCCCAAGGCGCGCGCACACAAATCATCGAAGGACACCATAACCACTCCGTCGGCGGCCATGGGGAGATCCAGTTGTCTTGCGCCCACAATCAGCGGCGCTTCCAGTTCCTGGGCTTCGTGGGTCAGGCGTTCAAACAACGATACCAGCGTGCGTTCGGCCTCCTTGTCGGCGGGGCTTAGATAGATCCCCGACTGGCGGACGTTCTGTAGCCGGTAATCCGTGGCACCGTCGAGCATCAGGATATCAAGCTTGCTTTGAATCAGCCCGATGAACGGCAGGAACATCTGGCGCTGCAAACCGTCCTTGTAAAGGTCGCCCGGTGGTCGGTTCGATGTCGCCACAACGACGACACCGCATTCAAACAGGGTTTCGAAAAAACGGCCGATGATCATGGCATCGGCAATATCCAGAATCTGGAATTCATCGAAACACAACAGGGACGCGTCTTTAGCAAAATGTCGGGCGATGGGCGGGATCGGGTCGTCCGCACGGCCCTTCTGTCTACGGTATTCATTCAAGCGGGCGTGGACCTGCTGCATAAAAGCATGAAAGTGAACCCGGCGTTTACGCGCAACCGGGGCGGTGCGAAAGAAAAGATCCATCAGCATGGATTTACCGCGCCCGACACCGCCCACCAGGTACAACCCTTGCGGCGGATCTTCCCGGCGCCGGGCCAGGCCAAACCGCGCCTTCCAACCAATGTTGCCTTTGGCAGGTTCGTAGGCGGCAAGCGCGTGATGCAGGCTTTGCAGTTTTTCCACGGCCAACGCCTGCACGGGGTCAGGCGTCAGTTCACCGGCGCTTATTTTGGCGCGGTAGTCGGCGAGGGGGCCCTCGACCATGTCAGGTGGTCCATTTCTTGATCATGGACAAAATCTAGGGTCAGGAGCCAGCGAAGTCAAAGCCTGTAAATGTCTGCAAGCCCTTGCGGATAAACCGCAAATGGGTGATTCTGCACCAATCGAATATAAAGGAGTGCCGCGTTATGTGTGGCCTGGCGGGGCTGTTTCTGCCCAACGATACCCCGATAGTTGAACCCGCCATGGATGCCATGCTGGCGGTCATGGCCCATCGCGGCCCCGATGGCGAAGGCCTGTGGCAAAGCGACGACCGGCGCTATATGACCGGTTTTCGCAGGCTGGCCATCATCGACCTGGAAACCGGTGACCAGCCGTTGGTCGACCAGAAAACAGGGCGGGTGCTGACCGGCAACGGCGAAATCTACAACGACCTTGAGCTTCGTAAAAAATATGCTGCCTATCCTTACGCGACGGGCAGCGATATGGAATCCGTGCTCGCCGCCCATCAGGCCCAGGGCGATGATTTTGTACGCGACCTGAATGGCATGTACGGGTTGGCCCTGTATGAACAAGGCGACCATCGCCTGACCCTGGTGCGCGACCGGCTTGGCATCAAGCCGCTGTATTGGTGCGAACTGGCGGGCGGTGGAATTATATTTGCATCGGAAATAAAACCGCTGTTCGCATCCGGCCTGATTAAGGCGGAAATCGATGAAAGTGTTCTGGGCAGTTACCTCGCCCACGGCTACGTCCCTGCCCCGGCGACGCTATACAAAGGCATCAAACAACTGCCACCCGGCCACACCCTGCGTGTGGAACGAACCGGCACCATACGTATTGAACGCTATTGGCGAGCCGAACCAGCCAAGGACCTGCCGACGCACAAAGAAGACATCATCGATCACTTAAGGGATTTGCTGAGCGACAGCATCGCCCTGCAACTTCGAAGTGACGTACCTTTGGGCGTCCTGCTGTCAGGCGGCATCGATTCAGGATTGATGGTGGCGTTGGCGGCTGAACATTCATCCCGCCCGCTGAATACCTTCACCGTGCGCTTCGAGGGCGCCGCGGTCGATGAAAGCCCGTTGGCAGCCATGGTCGCCGAACGCTATGCCACCAATCACACGGTGCTCGACCTGCCCGCAACGTCCGTGGGCGATCAATTGCCGTTGCTTGCCTGGCACGCCGATGAACCACTGGCGGATCCTGCCTTGTTACCCAACTTCCTGATCGAACAGGCCTTGGGGAAAGATTTGCGAGTGGCCCTGAACGGCACCGGCGGTGATGAACTGTTTGCCGGTTACGGGCGCTATTTCCAGCGTCCCGTGGAACGCCGGTATCTCACCCTGCCGGGATGGGTGCGCCGTGGCGTGGTTGAACCCGCAATCAACATTGTTTCACCGATGACCGCCTGGCGGCTGGGCCGCGCCGAAAAATTCCACAGCGATCCCGGCGGTTACCTGCATGACCATACGACCCTGCTGCCGCCGCCCATTCTGAAACTTCTGGAATGCCAATTACCCATCGCACAACCCGAACAGGCGCACTTCGCAAATGAATATTCAGGGCCGGGTCAATCGGCCATGCTGTATGGCGATTTGAACACCTATTTGCCGTTCGACCTGCTTAACCTTCTTGATCGCACGTCCATGGCGGCCAGCGTCGAAGGGCGGGTACCGTTCTTGGATCACCGACTGGTCGAAGCGGCGCTGGCCGTGCCGCCCCACATTCGCACACCGGGCGGGCGGGCCAAGGCACTGGAACGTGAGATCGCGGCACCCTACCTGCCCGACCAATTGCTCAATGCACCCAAACAGGGGTTCGCCTCGCCGGTGCCAAGCTGGATGACACAAGGCCTGGCGACCCAGGCCCGGCACTTGCTGACCCGCCCCG
>Ga0316204_10004229_pt1 | contig 26338 bp, 12 predicted proteins | sample 6monrhotite_MG_2_FD_205661 | JGI IMG/M metagenome (GOLD analysis project Ga0316204, IMG submission 205661) | Microbial mat bacterial communities from mineral coupon in-situ incubated in ocean water Damariscotta River, Maine, United States -... | ecosystem: Environmental > Aquatic > Marine >...
AAAAACATTTGTTGGCGTTACACCTGTAGACGCTACCGCTATGCCTGGGCTAGAGCCCGCATTACTAACAGGCGTTACTTCAAACTGTATCAACTCACCCACATCTTCAAGCGCCACTGTATAATTTGTTGTGGTCTCACCTGAAATAGCCACACCATTTCTTAGCCATCGGAATGTTGATAAACCCTGCGTATCTTCCGTATCACTAAATGCATAACTACCTGACAGCATCTGACTTACCGTCGCCGTACCTGATATTGCAACGCTATTCGCTAAAGGCAATTCATTAACAGAAACACCGGATGAGACAACCGCAGCACCTGGCGATAAACCTGACAAAGCAACAGGCGTTACTTCAAAGGTTATGGATGCACCTGAATCAGCTTCAACCAGAGTGTAGGTACTTGCGGTTGCACCGGCTATCTGAGTTCCGTCACGCAACCATCGAAAAGCCGACAGCCCTTGAGCGTCACCATCAAAATCACTGTAGCTGTAATTACCGGTAAGCTCTTCCCCAACATTCGTCACCCCGGTAATCGTAGGCGGACTGGCAACGGGCACCACATTAACTATATTTACATCCGCTGATACTGCCACCAGGCCTGGTGATGTCCCTACCGCCGCCTTTGGTAGCACCTCAAATCTAATCACTGCACCTGAATCAGCGGTGGTAACTGTATAGGGAGAATTCGTTGTACTACTATTAATTATCGTAACAACACCTCCTTCGTCACGCAGCCAGCTATAAATCGATTGACCTTGCGTATCGCCTTCAGCGTCCGTGTAACCATCACTTCCTGTAAGCACACTACCCACTACCGCATTACCAACTGGCGACACCGAAATTGTAGGGCTCGCCACCGGTATAGCATTTAGGCTAATCCCTGCCGACACAACAGGTAGACCAGGGGTACTCCCTATCGAGCTACTTGGTGTAACTTCAAGACGAATAATCTCACCCAGCTCAGCAGCCTGCACTGTGTAATCTTTAGAGGTTTGACCTGCAATCGCACTATCATCCGCACGTAACCAGCGAAATGTCGATGTATCAGGATTACTTTCAAGATCGGAAAAATCATAGCTTCCTGTGAGCACATAACCATCACCTGCATAACTTGTTGCTGTCGCACCCGATATAGCCACATTACTAACTACCGGCGCCTCATTAACGACTGTAACGAACGTGGTCGATACCGAGGGAAGCCCCTCAATCGTTCCAGAACGAGCAATTGGTGTAACCTCAAGTGTCAGCAAAGAATCTTTAAGGTCACTGTCACCGAGCGTATACGTTTTCTCAGTTGCGCCATTGATGGCAATGCCCCCGCGATACCACTGATAAATACTGCCAGAGACTCTTTCAAGATCGCCTTCCAGGTCTGCAAAGGCATAATCTCCGGTTAACACATCACCATGCGATGCAAGGAGTGTTGGATTAGATAGACTGTTTAAAAAACGAATAGTACCTGCAGCGACCGTAGGTGCTTCATTTAATATTAATAGCCCGGCGGATGTCACTGCTACACCAGGGCTCGTCCCGGTTAAGCTCTTTGGAATCACTTCAAACTTGATTGTTTTGCCCACATCAACCAACTGTAGTGTGTAGGTAGATGAAATTTCACCAAAAATCTCTACATCATCGCGCAACCAACGAAATGTTGATGCGCCTGCATCTGCATCACCCTCAACGTCGGTATAGGTATAACTACCAGAAAGAATCTGACCAGTATATGGATTCCCGGTCAAAGTAACGGGTGAGGCGACCGGTGCATTATTAGGCACCGATACTGCAGCAGAAAGCACAACAGCCCCTGGGCTCGTGCCACTATTACTAAATGGCGTCACCTCAAAACGAATCACGTGCCCCACATCTGCAGCAACCAGCGTATAACTAGGTACCGTAACACCTAGAATAGCACTGCCATCGCGCAGCCAACGAAAGGCCGTTGGCCCTTCAATATCATTCTCAAAATCGGTGTAGACATAAGTACCTGTTAAGGTATCACCCAGTTTAGCAACACCATTAGAGTCGCCGGTAATAACAACCGAACTTGCCACCGGCGCATTATTTGTCGTGGTAATTGTTGGTGAAACAACAGGTGTACCAGAAGCGCCATTGGTACTAATAGGCGTTATCTCGAAACTAACTGGCTCACCCACATCAGCGGCGGTAACTACATAGGTTACCGCTGTCTCGCCGCTTATTTCCACGCCATTACGTAACCAACGACGCAGAGTTGCACCCTCGGCATCACCATCTGCATCACTGTAAAAATAATTAGATACCAGCGTGTCACCTTCAACCAGCGCACCCGCATTATTATCAAAAACGATTAAGTCGCTCGCAACCGGAGGGTTATCATCTGCATTGGTCACCGAGACAAGAATATTTTGCTCAACGACTGATAAGTCGTCATCTGCAGTAATAATTAACACATAACTATTGCCGCCTCCTGCAGCACCCGGTGTTTCATAGTCCGGCGCCAAAAGAAACGCCAGCTCTCCTGTCGAAGAATCAATAGTAAATGCAGACTGATCATTACCGCCTGATATTTCATAAACAATATCGTCACCATCAGCGTCTGAAACCTGAACAGTCACAACTGCAGTGGTATTTTCCACAACGGATACAACCGATGCACTGGTAAAAACTGGCAAATTATTATCTGGAATAATCGCATTGCCGCCAGGCGCAGAACCATCACACGATAAAAGAATCGAGGGAATCAAAATAAGCAGATATATTTTATTGCGGAAAAGCTGGATCACTTAGCTCTCCAACACAACTGTTTAATAGCGACTAAAAAAACCAATTCACTGCCCTTCACTATTGGATGAATTAACGGCAGTCCCTGGCATAGAAATAATAGCTGTACCCGTTGAGTCAACACTTACACCATCCAAAGACTTGTTAGAGGCAGTCGGCGCCTCCCCAATGGTGAGCGGCATAATGATATTTCGTACCTGACTCTTTGCCGAATTAATCACCGTTGCAGTGATATAAATTCGATAGCGAGCAGCACTGTTCGCTGCTACATCAAAACTTATGACAGATAATTGTTTCTTTGGCATAACACCGAAATTGTATTGCGTCTGTAACGTAGACGATTGCAATCCCGAACCTAAACGCACATTTAATTGCAAGTCATCAACATCAACTGTATTACTCAAGCTAATTTCTACCATCAATGGCTCGCTGGTGAATCCGCTAGCAGATGGATTGACCACTCGATACTGAATTTCCACCGGAGCATGAGGCTTGCCATAGACAATATCTACGCCAGACTTACTCGCATGAACTGGGCGAACAATATCGTAGCCACCTAGTACCACCAGTGAGAGCACAATAAATACGCCTAACATTTGATTTATCGACATAAGATCTCATTCATTTGTTAACAGTAGCCCTTACTTAATCAATACCAAGGTCGAACTACAGATTACATGTTCCCTTATACTATCGGCCAAGCCAGTACAATCTATAGTCATTTTTGATAACCCGCCGCGATAACACGACAAACGCCTAATCACTTGATATACAATACTTAAGCACCGCTACAAGGCCTTAAAAGATGCCTTATTATTCAAAACGAAGACGATTTTTCTAACTTTTCAGCTCAACCTGCCGTTATCTTGTATATGCCTATAAATATGAAAACCTTACTTAAGCTACTTATCCCACTGTGCTTTGCTTCCCCATTGCATGCAGGGTACTTTCAGGACAATTATATTTTTGGCGCCAGCTATATACACCAGTTTGCTGATCTAAGAGCGGAACGAGGCAGCGCATCAGAAACAGGTAATGGATTTGGTATATATCTAGACACATATGTAAAGCACCAGTATCGAATCAATAGCACTCTGGGATACATTCACTACGATACCTTTGATGTGACGGAACTGGTTTTTTCTGCTGATTATTTAATCCCGGTAAAAGACAACTTCAGTGCATTTGTGGGAGTCGCCCTTGGCGTTGCTAGCCAAAAATATCAAGACACATCAATAGGCAATGCTGCCAGTGACTCAATTTATGGCACACAGGTCGGCGTCATTAAGTACATAGATAATTCTCACTTACTCGAGCTGGGGTTTCGGCAACGCAATACCGGCATACGGACGGTTGTGGACAGCATCCCTGTAAGCCAGATTACAGTTAAGAGCCTGAATGAACTGTATCTCAGTGTGCTCTTTATGTTTTAGATACCTAAATCAGACACTGAATATTTTAGAGAAAACGATGAAAACACACCACACAATAAGCTTACCCATACTTGGTATTATCCTATGCTATCTACCACTGAGCCTCTGCGCCGCCAGTTCAACACATATACCAGAAGACAAGCCAGCTCCAGCCGTTCACAAAGATCAACGCATTCCCTGGATAAAACCTGTAGTCCCCCTTATCTCTACATTGAGATCTAACAGATCAGTAACACCCCCAAAGCCACAACCATCACCCATAGAAATAGAAGAACAAATTTATAAACAGGCCTTCGTGACGCTTAAAAATGCTCAATACAATCGCGCAATCACACTTTATCAATCTTTTATAGAAACCTATCCAGATAGCAAATACATAGCTGGTAGTCACTTTTGGATGGGGGAAGCCTGTTTTTTATCTGAGGACTACGAGGGTGCGCTGGAAAAATATGCACACGTGATGATTTATTTCCCAAAGAGTCTGGAAGCCGAACAGGCAACGTTCAAATCTGCACTCACTTTTTATGAAATGGGCAACTGGACAAGAGCACAGAAGGCCTTTAAGCACGTTGTTACAAGCTATCCAAGCACCATCACGGCACAAAAAGCACAAAGTCATTTGAAATTAATGAAAAAGAGAGGTCTGTTAGCGCAAAATTAGTGCCCTATAACGTCAGTCGGTGATGATTACATTTGGTCAGAAGCCAACTGAAACCGCCTAAAACCCCACTTATACTGTATATTTCCAAGCTGTATATTACCTATTCCTTATCTTTTTTTTAGGCAGACTTTCCTGTAAAATACCCGACCCCTTGTCCGTCGCCCAGACGTTTATGGGCCAATTTCCGGAAAGATAATTTTTCAAGCGCTCGACTATTTTCAATGAAACCGAGTGTTAAGAGGCAGGTATGAGCGAAAACAACAACATCTTCAATCAGTACACAAGACCTAATAAGCATGGCTTATATGACCCTGCCAATGAAACGGAAAACTGTGGTGTAGGCTTTGTTGCTCATATCAAAGGCAAACCGAGCCATCAAATCGTAGAAGATGCGGATCATATTCTACGTCGCATGGTGCATCGTGGCGCTTGCGGCTGTGAAGCCAATACCGGCGATGGCGCAGGTATTATGACGAGTCTACCTTACGAATTTTTAACGCGCGTCGCTAAAGAAGACCTCGGTGCAGATTTACCTGCAATTGGCAGCTATGCAGCGGGCAATGTATTTTTGCCTGTTAACGAAACAGAACGTGCAAACTGCAAAAAACTGGTTAATGAATTAATTGAGAAATCTGGCCAGAAATTAATCGGTTGGCGTGAACTGCCTGTTGATCCAATTAAAGCCGACATCGGCCCAACTGCTCGTGCTGCAATGCCTCATATGGAGCAACTGTTTGTTGCTGCCGCTGATGGTATTTCTACTGATGATTTCGAGCGTGCCCTTTATATCTTCCGTAAAGATGCCGGCCACACTATCCGTGCTGATGAAAGTATTAAGCAACGCGAAATGTTTTATTTCTGCTCATTGTCTACAAAAGTAATTGTATACAAGGGCATGTTAAACCCTGACCAGATGATGCCTTTCTACAGCGACTTAAACGCTAAAGATTTCACTGCTCACCTGGCGATGGTTCACTCTCGCTTCTCAACGAACACTTTCCCATCATGGGACCGTGCGCAGCCAAAACGCTTTATGAGTCACAACGGTGAAATCAATACACGTTTAGGTAATGCCAACTGGATGAGCGCACGTGAGGGCACGGCAGAAAGCAAACTATTTGGCGACGATATCAAACGCATACTACCTGTTATTGAACCAGATGTTTCTGACTCTGGCAGCTTCGATAACGTTTTAGAATTTTTATTAATGGGCGGCCGTAGCTTACAGGAAGCGGTCATGATGATGGTGCCTGAGGCGTGGCAAAACGACAGCAGCATGTCGGAAGAAAAGCGCGCTTTCTACGAATACCAGTCTGCACTAATGGAACCATGGGATGGCCCAGCGTCTATCGTATTTACCGATGGCAGTTACATTGGCGCCACATTAGACAGAAATGGTTTACGCCCAAGTCGCTACTACTTAACACACGATGATCGTGTTGTTATGGCATCTGAAGTAGGTGTGCTTCCCATCGATGCGGACAACGTAAAACTAAAAGGTCGTTTACAGCCAGGCAAAATGTTCCTTATCGATTTTGATAAAGGCCGCATGATTCCTGATGAAGAATTAAAGCACGAGTTTGCTGCGAAGCAACCATACCATCAGTGGCTATCAAATCAGCGCATTGCATTATCTCAATTAGAGCCAGCTAAAGAATCACACGGTTTTGACCCAGACACATTATTAGCTCGTATGCGTGCATTTGGTTACACCTCTGAAACCATGCAGTTCATGTTATTACCATTAGTTAAAGAAGGTCGTGATCCGGTTGGCTCTATGGGTAACGATGCAGCCCTTGCCTGTATGTCTGACAAATCTCGTATGATTTATGACTACTTCAAACAATTGTTTGCGCAAGTTACCAATCCTGCTATCGATTCAATTCGTGAAGAAGTAGTTATGTCTTTACAGTGCTACATCGGCCCTGAAAAGAATTTATTAGAATCAGGCGAAGAGCACGCACACCGTTTATTAATGCCACACCCCATTATTACTAACGAAGAACTTGCTGCACTTAAGCACATAAACTTCCGCAGCTGGACGGCAAAAACTATTGATATTACCTATGACAAATCTGAAGGTGATGCCGGCCTGGCAAACGCATTAGATCGCATTTGTAATGAAGCAACGCAAGCTATCAATGATGGTCACAGTCTGGTTATTTTATCTGATCGCAACATCAGTGCAGACCGCGTTCCGGTTAGTGCATTATTAGCAACCGGCTCTGTACATCAGCATTTAGTTAAAGCTCATATCCGCACACGTATTGGTCTGGTTTTGGAATCGGGTGAAGCACGTGAAGTGCACCATCACTGTTTATTAACCGGCTACGGTATTGACGCAATTAATCCATACCTTGCCTTTGAAGCTTTGTGGGATGCACAGCGTAAAGGTCTGCTTGATCAAGATATTTACGATAGTGACGAAAAAATTGTTGAAGGCTATCGTAAATCAGTTGGCAAAGGTATGTTCAAAGTATTTGCAAAAATGGGTATTTCTACTTTGCAATCATACAAGGGCGGACAAATTTTCGAGGCCGTTGGTTTAGCAGAAGATGTTATTGCACGTTGTTTTGAAGGCACTGCAAGTCGTATACAGGGTGTTAGCTTAAACGTATTGGCAGAAGAAGGAATTCGCCGCCATGCATTAGGATACTCGGCAAAGGAATCTAAAGTAACCGTACTGCCTAATCAGGGCGATATGCACTGGCGCTCAAACGGTGACAAACACATGTGGAACCCGCTAAGCATCTCCAGCCTGCAGCAAGCTGCACGCACTGGAAACCAAAGTGCTTACGACAATTTTTCTAAGCTGGCCAACGAAGATACAAAAAAATGTACGCTGCGTGGCATGCTGAATTTCAAAAAAGGCATTAACCCTTCAATTGATATCAGCGAAGTTGAATCAGCCAAAGACATTGTTAAACGTTTCGCAACCGGTGCAATGAGCTTCGGTTCTATTTCTCCTGAGTCACACGAGTCATTAGCCATTGCAATGAATCGCATGGGCGGCAAGTCAAACACTGGCGAAGGCGGAGAAGATTCTGCGCGCTGGACACCAGAAGCAAACGGTGACTCACGTCGCTCTGCTATTAAGCAGATTGCATCGGGCCGTTTCGGCGTAACAATCAATTACCTAACCAATGCTGACGAATTACAAATTAAAGTATCACAGGGTGCGAAGCCCGGTGAAGGTGGCGAGCTACCAGGCACTAAAGTTGATGACCTGATTGCACGCTTACGTCACTCAACACCAGGCGTTGGTTTAATTAGTCCACCACCACATCACGATATTTATTCGATCGAAGATTTAGCCCAGCTAATTCATGATTTAAAAAATGCGAACCGCGCGGCACGTATCTCAGTTAAATTAGTTGCCGAAAATGGTGTTGGAACAATCGCATCTGGCGTAACTAAAGCACATGCTGATCACATTGTAATTGCAGGACATGATGGCGGCACCGGCGCATCACCAATTACCTCAATCAAGCATGCAGGTTTACCCTGGGAACTAGGTGTTGCTGAAACACACCAGACCTTAGTAATGAACGATTTACGTTCACGTGTTGTTATACAAACGGATGGCCAAATGAAAACGGGCCGTGACGTTGCCATCGCTGCGCTATTAGGTGCGGAAGAATATGGCTTTGCAACTGCACCACTGATTACTTTAGGTTGTGTGATGATGCGTAAGTGTCATTTAAATACTTGCCCAGTAGGTATCGCAACACAAGACAAGGAATTACGTAAGAAGTTTAAAGGCAAGCCTGAGCATATTGTGAACTACCTGTTTATGGTAGCTGAAGACATGCGTCAAATTATGGCTGAATTAGGCTTCCGTACAATTAATGAAATGATTGGTCGTGTTGATTGCCTGGAAGCAGCAACAGATTCAGAGCACTGGAAACAAAGTGGTATTGACTTGAGCATGCTGTTAACGCCCGCTGAAAAGCCACATGAAAACGTAGAAGTTCATCAGACAATTAAACAGGATCATGGTTTAGATGAAGCTCTGGATAATCAGTTAATTGAGCTATCTAAAGATGCACTAGAAAATGGCAGCAAAGTTAATATCGATTTACCGGTTATTAATATAAACCGAGTAGTTGGTACTATGCTGTCAAATGAAGTGGCTAAAAAATACGGCGAAGAAATGCTACCTGATGGAACGATTAATATTAAGTTAACCGGATCCGCAGGTCAGTCATTAGGCGCCTTTCTGGCTAAAGGCATCACCATCGAAGTTGAAGGCGATGCCAACGATTACGTAGGCAAAGGTTTAAGTGGCGGCCGCGTGATTGTCGTTCCACCAAAGAGTAGTACTTTCATAGCCGAAGAAAACATTATTGCCGGCAACGTTTGTTTATACGGTGCGACCTCGGGTGAAGCATACTTCCGTGGTATTGCAGCTGAGCGTTTCTGTGTACGTAACTCTGGTGCGACAGCAGTTGTTGAAGGTATTGGCGATCACGGTTGTGAGTACATGACGGGAGGACGCATTGCTGTCCTTGGCTCAATTGGCCGTAACTTTGCTGCTGGTATGAGTGGTGGTGTTGCCTACATCTGGAATCATGCTGGCGATCTGGCAACCAAGTGCAATATGGGCATGGTTGAGTTAGAAACAATGTCAGCTGCTGAAGATATTACTGAACTTAAAACAATGATTGAAAACCATCTTAAGTACACAGGTTCTGCTGTTGCAGAACGTATGCTAAATGACTGGGATGGTACCTTAAGTCAGTTTGTAAAAGTAATGCCTACAGATTACAAACGCGTACTTGAAGAGCAAAAGAAAAAAGCCAACGCGGCTTAAGTCTTAAATTAAGGTCATTTAAAAATATTTATTTGAAACATCATATAAAAACTATGTGATGTTTTTAAAAAAGGTTAGTTGAATACCATGGGTAAAGTTACAGGTTTTAAAGAGTTTACACGCGAGACCGCTCCTTATCGTGATGCGGGTGAGCGCCTGAAAGACTTCAAAGAAATTTATACCGAACACAATGATGAACACTTGATCACTCAAGGTGCTCGCTGCATGGACTGCGGTATTCCTTTCTGTCAATCCGAAACTGGTTGTCCCGTTGACAATCTGATTCCTGAATGGAATGACCTGGTTTATAACGGCCGCTGGAAAGATGCTAACGACCGCTTACACCACACCAATAATTTCCCTGAATTTACGGGACGTGTCTGCCCTGCTCCTTGTGAAGGCGCATGTGTACTTGGTGTAATTGAACCTGCTGTAACCATTAAAAACATTGAATGTTCTATTGTTGATCGTGCGTTTTCTGAAGGCTGGATAAAAGCTGAAGCACCAGACACACGCACTGGTAAAAAAGTTGCGGTTATTGGTTCCGGACCTGCAGGTTTAGCTGCAGCGCAAGAATTAAATAAGTCGGGTCATTCGGTTACCGTTTACGAACGTGCGGACCGTATTGGTGGATTGTTAATGTATGGCATTCCAAATATGAAACTTGAAAAAACATTAATTGATCGTCGCGTTGATTTAATGCGTGAAGAAGGCATTGAGTTCGTTACCAATGCGAACGTTGGCGATAATATTGATGTTAAAGAATTGGTAAGCAATAACGACGCGATGTTATTGGCTACAGGCGCTACCACACCACGCGACCTGCCTGTTGAAGGTCGTGATTTAGAGGGCGTTCACTTTGCAATGGATTTCCTAACAGCTAATACGAAAAGCTTACTGGATTCTAAATTAGAAGATGGCAATTACATTTCAGCAAAAGACAAACACGTCGTTGTTATTGGCGGCGGCGATACTGGCACTGACTGTATTGGCACTTCATTACGCCATGGCTGCAAATCAGTTGTAAACTTTGAGTTGATGCCTACGCCTCCTGAAGCTCGTGCTGAAAATAATCCATGGCCAGCATGGCCACACATTTATCGTGTGGACTATGGGCATGAAGAAGCCGCAAAAGTTCAAGGCGAAGACCCTCGTGTATACTGCGTGTTAAGCAAAGGATTCACTGGTGCCGATGGTAAAGTTACTAGCGTTACGACCATTGAAGTTAAGTGGGAAAGCGACGAAGAAACCGGTCAGTGGAAAATGCAAGAAGTCGCTGGTTCTGAAAAGCAATGGGATGCAGATTTAGTATTATTGGCCATGGGTTTCTTAGGGCCAGAACACTATGTGAGCGATGCCCTCAATATAGATTATGACTCTCGCTCAAACTATCAGGCGGATTACGGCAAATATGCAACAAGTATTAAAGGCATTTATGCTGCCGGTGATTGCCGTCGCGGACAGTCTTTAGTTGTTTGGGGCATTAATGAAGGCCGACAAGCCGCAGAAGAAATTGATTGTTTCTTGATGGACAGTTAAATGATTTGTCGTCAGGACATTAAATAATCAATTCATAAAGCCGGTTTTAGTTTTATACTGAACCGGCTTTATTTTTTACACAATAAAACCATAGAGAAACCTACAAACTTATATAATGGCCGGCCGAATTCCTCAGCAGTTTATAGATGATCTAGTCAACAGGGCAGACATTGTTGATGTAGTCGATTCTCGTGTCGCTTTAAAAAAACGCGGCAAAGAATATATTGCCTGCTGCCCTTTTCATAGTGAAAAGTCACCCTCTTTTACGGTAAGTCAAAACAAACAGTTTTATCACTGCTTTGGTTGCGGTGCGCATGGCACTGCATTAAGTTTTGTTATGGAATATGAACGCCTTGATTTTGTTGATGCTATAGAAGCACTGGCCGCCGAATACCATATGGAAGTGCCACGTGAACAAGGTAGTTTTGAGAGCAAGCAAGAAGATAAAAAACCAATCTATGATGTTCTCGAGAAAGCAGCGACTAGCTATGCCAACGAATTAAAAACATCACAACGTGCTATCGATTATTTAAAGCAACGTGGACTTAGCGGCGAAGTGGCTAAGACATTCCAATTGGGTTACGTACCAGATAGTTGGGATTTTATTCTATCTCAGCATGGCACAGATGACGAAACCAAAGCGGCCTGTTTAAAAGCGGGCCTCAGTATTGAAAAAAACCCGCAAAAGCATTACGACCGCTTTCGTGATCGTATTATGTTTCCAATTCGTGATCGTCGTGGCCGTGTTATTGGGTTTGGTGGACGCATATTAGACAAGGGTGAACCAAAATATTTAAACTCACCTGAAACACCGGTTTTCCATAAAGGAGAGGAACTTTATGGCTTATATGAAGCCCGCCAGTCTGTTAAAGATTTGCAACGTATTATTATTGTTGAAGGCTATATGGATGTGGTTGCTCTGGCACAGCACGGTATCCCCTACGCAGTAGCCACTCTGGGCACAGCCACTTCACGCGAACAAATATCAAAATTATTTCGTATTGTTCCGGAGTTAATCTTTTGCTATGACGGAGATGCCGCTGGTAAAAAAGCCGCATGGCGTGCACTGGAAAATTCTCTAGGCGTTTTACGTGATGGCGTACAAGCGCGGTTTCTATTTTTACCCGATGGAGAAGACCCTGACACACTAGTAAGACAGGAAGGTCAACAGGCATTTGAACAACGCCTGGATCATGCAACGCCTCTATCTGACTTTTTGTTGAATCACTTAGCCGAACCACTCGATCTAACATCACCAGATGGTAAGGCGCGCTTATCAGAACTGGCCAAACCCCTGATAAGCAAAATTGCTGACGGCGTTTTCAAAGACTTATTATTAGGCCAACTGTCAGACATGATTGGTTTATCCAGTGCGGCGCTTCAGCAACACATGCCACAAGCACAGCAACAGGAAGCACACACCTACACCAGACAGGCAACACAACCTTATATAACGCCCAAGCATAAAATCAAAACGCCGCCTATTCGTCTGGCGATTGCCCTGTTACTGCAATTTCCAGATATTGCAAAGCATTGTGAGATCCCGGAACCACTACACACATCGCAAATGCCCGGTGTGCCCTTATTACTGCAGGTATACAACACCATACTGCAAACAAACGCTGGTTCCACGTCCGTACTACTGGAGCGCTGGCGAGACACAGCAGATGAAGGCATTCTGAATAAGCTAGTTCAACTGGAGATTCCCGAATCAAACGAGGCCACTAGACTGGCTGGATTTAATGACTCATTGAGCAATTTACTAAAGAAGCACCGAGACTCGCGCTTACAGGAGCTATTAGATAAAAGCGTAACAGCACCATTAAATGATGATGAGAAAGCTGAAATGAGCAAACTCTACCAATCTTAAGCAATCTTGGTACCCCGGCGTCATATTGGCCATTTCCTATATTTTGTTCTATAATTCACAACGCACTGAGGGGCGCTGCAGCAGATCTATTCTGTCAGGCTCGGTGTATCAATTGTTCAACCGCGCTCATTAATTAGTATGTATTCAAGCTAAACGATGAGCACAGGTCAAAAATAAAAATTCGGTACCCACACCGAAGTTCGATCTCCCTCCAAATAGCTTCTCGAGTACTACAAGTATTAGTCAGTCATTTTGATTATTTCTATGACTGCCTTGAGGAACAGTATTATGTCGAAGAGTCATTTATTTACATCTGAATCTGTATCAGAAGGGCATCCTGATAAAGTTGCAGATCAGATTTCAGATGCCATTTTAGACGGTATATTTGAGCAAGACCCCAAAGCGCGTGTTGCTTGCGAAACACTAATTAATACAGGTATGGTTGTTTTATCAGGCGAAATTACAACGTCAGCCTGGGTAGATATGCAGGAAATCGTACGTAACACCGTACGTAATATTGGCTATACCAGCTCTGAAATGGGTTTTGACGCTGATTCATGTGCCGTTATTACGTCTATCGACAAACAGTCTCCAGATATTGCAATGGGTGTTGATGAAGATGATAGTCACGAACAAGGCGCTGGTGACCAGGGTTTAATGTTTGGTTACGCCTGTAACGAGACAGACGTATTAATGCCTGCTCCCATCACATATGCTCACCAACTAGTAAAGCGTCAGGCTGAAGTGCGTAAAAATGGCACACTAAGCTGGTTACGCCCAGATGCAAAGAGTCAGGTTACATTCCGTTATGAAGACGGCAAGCCAACCGCTATTGATGCCGTGGTTTTATCAACACAGCACTCTCCAGACATTAGCCTAAGTGCTTTACGTGAAGCGGTTATGGACGAAGTAATTAAACCTGTATTACCCAGTGATTTAATCAGCAAAGACACAAAGTTCTTCATCAACCCAACGGGTAACTTTGTTATTGGCGGTCCAGTTGGTGACTGTGGTTTAACTGGTCGTAAAATTATCGTTGATACTTATGGCGGCATGGCTCGACATGGCGGCGGTGCATTCTCTGGTAAAGACCCCTCAAAGGTTGACCGTTCTGCTGCATATGCAGGTCGCTATGTAGCAAAAAATATTGTTGCAGCTGGCCTTGCGGATAAATGTGAAATACAGGTTTCATATGCGATTGGCGTTGCAGAACCAACATCTATCTCTATTGAAACATTTGGTACAGGCAAAATCGATGATAGCCGCATTGAAGAATTGGTTCGTGAACATTTTGATCTTAAGCCTAAAGGCTTAATTCAAATGTTAGATCTATTACGACCTATTTATGGAAATACTGCAGCCTATGGTCACTTTGGTCGCACTGAAGACAACTTCACATGGGAACGTACAGACAAAGCCGATGCACTAAAAGATGCAGCTGGTATTTAAACAAAATTTAATAAGTGTGTTTTTTTATCGCATTAATAAAGAATTATATTAGGAATCAAAACAATGTCAGAATTTACAGATTATAAAGTAGCCGATATGTCATTGGCCGAATGGGGCCGTAAAGAAATCTCTATTGCCGAAATTGAAATGCCTGGCCTTATGGCTTTGCGTGAAGAGTATGCGGGTAAGAAACCATTAGATGGTTGCCGTATTATGGGTAGTATTCATATGACTATCCAGACAGCCGTGTTAATCGAAACACTGGTTGATCTTGGCGCAAGTGTGCGCTGGGTATCATGTAATATTTTCTCTACACAAGACCATGCAGCTGCAGCTATTGCCGCTCAAAATATTCCGGTGTTCGCATGGAAAGGCGAAACAATTGAAGAATACTGGTGGTGTACTGAGCAAGCACTAATGTGGCCAAATGGCGAACTACCAAACATGATTCTTGATGATGGTGGTGATGCAACATTGTTAGTACACAAGGGTGTTGAGTTTGAAAAAGCTGGCGCGATTCCAGCCACTAAGGACGATGACAACGAAGAGTACAAAGCTATCCTTGATGTTCTACGTCGCACTATCAAACCAGGCGAAAACGTTTGGGGTGAAATTGCTGACAGCGTGAAAGGTGTAACAGAAGAAACTACCACAGGTGTTCATCGCCTTTATGAAATGCAGGAAAAAGGTGAATTATTATTCCCTGCAATGAATGTAAATGATTCTGCAACAAAATCTAAGTTCGATAACTTATACGGTTGCCGCGAATCTTTAATCGACAGTATCAAACGTGCAACTGACGTAATGATTGCGGGTAAAATCTGCGTTGTTTTAGGTTATGGCGACGTAGGCAAGGGCTGTGCACAAGCATACAAAGGTATGGGCGCAACTGTTTGGGTAACGGAAATCGACCCTATCTGTGCACTACAGGCAGCAATGGAAGGTTACCGTGTTGTCGACATGAATGAAGTTGCTAGTATGGGTGATATATTTGTTACTACGACTGGAAATGTAAATGTAATTAACCATGACCATATGCAAGCAATGAAAAATGAAGCTATCGTTTGTAACATCGGTCACTTCGATTCTGAAATTGATATTGCCTCACTTGAAAATTACGAATGGGATGAAATCAAGCCACAGGTTGATCATGTAACTTTCCCTGATGGTAAGAAGATTATCATTCTGGCAAAAGGTCGCCTGGTTAATCTAGGTTGCGCAACGGGTCACCCTAGCTTTGTAATGTCAGCCTCATTTACTAATCAGGTAATGGCGCAAATCGAGTTTTTCACTAATGCGGATGCGTATGAAAACAAGGTTTACATTCTACCTAAGCAGTTAGATGAAAAGGTAGCGCGTTTACACCTTAAGAAAATTGGTGTTCACTTGACTGAATTATCTAAGCAACAAGCAGACTATATTAATGTTTCTGTAGACGGCCCATACAAGCCTGATCACTATCGTTACTAGTCTTTATTGCTCTACAGAAATTGCTGTTTCTTTATACTGAAACAGCAATTTCTATTATGATTTTAATATCTATTACTAAATTTAGAAGCGTCGCATGAAAACACAACAGAAACTCGAGAAAAACTTTAGCTGTGAATTCTTTCCTCCAAAAACAGAAAAAGGCATGGAAAATCTTTTTTCTGCGGCTGAAATTTTAACAAAAGAATTAAACCCCAAGTTTTTCTCAGTAACCTTTGGTGCAGGCGGTTCAACCAGAGAAACAACATTTAATGCTGTAACTCAAATACAAAAACACACTGGCTGCGAAGTAGCACCTCACTTATCCTGTATTGGCTCGAGTCGAGAACAACTAAAAGAGATTTTAGATGAATATAAGGAACAAGGTATTAAGCGCATCGTCACCTTACGCGGCGACATGCCATCTGGCACGGTTTCTCACGGTGATTTTAATCATGCAAATGAGCTTGTGTCTTTCATACGTGAGAACTATAACGAGCACTTTGATATTGAGGTTGCCGCATATCCTGAGACACACCCTCAAGCAGCATCCGCAACAAAAGATTTACAGCACTTTGTAACCAAGGTTAATGCCGGAGCCAACTCAGCTATTACACAATATTTTTACAATGTGGACAGTTACTATTATTTTATTGATGATTGCGAAAGAATGGGACTAGATATTCCTATTGTCCCAGGCATTATGCCAATCACTAACTTTAGCAATCTTTCACGCTTCTCAGAAATGTGTGGCGCAGACATACCGCAATGGTTACGACGTAAACTAGAATCATATGCCGATGATACTGATTCCATAAAAGACTTTGGGGCTGACTTTGTTTCTGAAATGAGTCAAAAATTATTGGATATTGGCGCACCTGGCTTACATTTTTATTCTATGAATCAATCAGAAGCTACTTTACGCATCTGGAATAACATTAAGAAATAAATGTCAGTTAGATGAAGAACATTCGCATTTATCAAGAAGGAGCACTTACTGAAGGAGACTCAGTTACACTTGATAAAGCCGCCAGCAATCATCTGATTCGTGTATTACGCTTAAAAAACAACCAGATTTTTACCCTGTTTAACGGCGATGGCGGTGAATTTTCCTGCCGCCTGGAAATATCAGGTAAAACGGCAATTACTCATATTGACTCTTTTATTGAAACACATAATGAGTCACCGCTTAGCATTCATCTTTTTCAAGGCATATCTAAGGGTGAGCGCATGGACTTTGCCATCCAGAAATCGGTTGAACTTGGCGTCCATAACATAACGCCTGTTTTTTGTGAACGCACTGTAGTGAACTTAAAAGCTGATCGCCTTGAGAAAAAAATTCAACATTGGCAGTCCATTGCTATCAGCGCCTGCGAACAATCTGGGCGTAATATTGTCCCTAAAATCAACGAACCTTGTTCACTAAAAAATGCACTGCAATTAAATTCTGATAATTTAAAACTAATGCTAGAACCATCATCAAACACTAGTTTAAATACACTAACTCCAAATAATAATTTATTTAGTTTATATATTGGCCCTGAAGGAGGTTTTTCTGATAATGAAATTGCTTTAGCCAAACAGAATAGCTTACTTGGAGTTACATTAGGGCCGAGAATATTAAGAACTGAAACAGCTGCCCTGTCGGCAATTACTGCCATACAATTATTATGGGGTGATTTATGTTGATGAATTTATAAAGTCAGTATTTAATCACTAGTACGTCATTACATTTTTAACAATAGCTTCTAAATTTTCCATATTCATTACACTATATGTTTCTTCCGCAATCATTACTTTGTCTTCTACTGCCGGATGAGTAATCCCTTCCTTATTTGAAAGCATTTCTTCTTCCTTCACATTAAGAATACTCGGCGAGCCCTGAACAAGAATAGATATAAAAGGTAAAGATTTGTCTTCGCCAACTGTAAATAGAATCGCAGCTTTGATAGTTCCACTAGCCAAACTTGGCATCCTGATTCCACCCATCGCTTCAAATGAAACCAATGGCACAGAATTACCTCGCCAATCCAGATAGCCCAACATCCAGGCAGGCTTATTAGCTACGTTAATGATATTTTTAATCGGGACAATTTCCGCCACTGCTGCATTTGGCAGTAATAGTTTATCTTCATTAACATTCAAAGCTATGCACTTGACTTGATTATCTGACATTATCCTATCAACTCATGAATATTTTTTATCAAATCATCTTCCTGATATGGCTTGCCTAAGTACTTATCTACGCCTATAGCCATAGCCTTGTCCTTATGCTTCGCTCCACTACGTGATGTAATCATAATTATTGGTAAATCTTTCAATCGTTCATCATTACGTATATGTGTAGCCACTTCATAACCATCCATTCTCGGCATTTCAATATCTAGCAACATAACATCAGGTTTTATTTCCTGTAACTGAGCGACAGCATCTATACCATCTTTGGCAGTCACAACTTTCATATTATGACGTGACAACATACGTTCTGTAACTTTACGTATGGTAATTGAGTCATCAACCACCATAACTATTTTCTCTCTTTCTTCTTCTACATTAGCAGCAAGCTGATCACCTTCATGTTCTTGCTCACTTTCTGAGATATGGAAGACTGCATCACCTAATACCAGAGAGTTCATTTCAAGTATCAGCACTACTCGACCATCGCCAAGAATTGTAGCTCCTGAAATACCGCGAACTGTACTTAGTTGCGCACCTACTGGCTTAACTACTATTTCACGTCTGCCAATTAGCTCATCAACATGCAAGGCGACACTTTGATCGCCCGCTCTTGCTAGCAGCACAGGGAATAACTGACCCGATCGAGAGTAATCGCCTTGCTGGCCATGAAGCAAATAACCTAAATGTTTCAAGTTATATTCACTTCCAGCAAACCCATACGTGCTCTCACCACTATCATAAAACTGCTGTAGTTCAGGACCAGAAATACGTACAACACCTTCAATACTATTGAGCGGTACAGCATAGATTTCTTCGCCTACATTAACCAACAAGGCATGATTGATAGCTAATGTTAATGGCAAACGAATGGTAAAAGTCGTACCCATTCCTTTAACTGTATCAATTTCCAATACACCGCCCAGTAACTTTATCTCACTATCTACAACATCCATGCCTACACCACGGCCAGATATTTGCGTTACTTTTTCTGCGGTACTAAAACCTGGTTGCATAATGTACTGCAGTACATCACGATCGCTCAGTTTACTATCTTCATCCAGCAAGTTCTTTTCAATGGCTTTTGCGCGAATGGCTTTAGCATCTATACCTCTGCCATCATCTTTAACAATGATAACTACTTCGCCACCTTCACGATCAACTGTAATATTGACGTGCCCAATTTCTTGTTTACCTGCTGCAACCCTGTCTTCAGGTTTTTCTATTCCATGAGAAACAGCGTTACGTAACATATGCTCTAATGGAGAAACAATTCTATCCAGAACAGTTCTATCGACTTCAGATGTTTCACCAATTATATCTAACTCGACTTCTTTACCTAATTCACGACCTGTCTGTCTAACTATTCTGCGTAATCGTGAAGCAAGGCCACCAAAATGAACCATTCGCGTGCGCATCAGACCTTCTTGTAATTCTGTACTTACTCGCGACTCTTGCAATAAAAGAGTTTCAGAATCTCGAACATCGTCAGAGAGAAGGTCTTTAATACTTTGAATATCACCAACGGTTTCTTGCAAACTTCGTGATATTTGCTGCATAGTTGAAAATCGATCCATTTCTAATGGATCAAAATCAGCATCATACTGGTCTGTTTCTTTTTCGTAACGGGATAATATCTGTGCTTCAGTTTCTATTGAAAGTTGTCGTAATTGCTCTCTTAAACGATCAACCGTCTGATTCATTTCAGATAAGTTAAATGAAAAGTTAGTTACCTGCTGCCCCATTCGTGCATGATAAACACTGACTTCACTTGCATGATTTACCAATTCATTTAATAAATCTGAACGAACACGAACCTGCTCATTCGCCATCGCATCTTTTGGTTGCGCGGGAGCAGCTTCATCTTTGTCTATTATTTTTTCCAGCACTAAACGAGAATGCGCATTATCAGACTCGACCACTGATTCTTTTAGTACATCAGTGACATCCTCATTCAGTGCTGATGTTTCTGGCTCATCATCAATACTTATTTCTAAAACATCTTCTTCAGTATCGACAATATCCAATGAACTTTCTGATTCATCAGTATCTTCTGGAATCTCAAACCCGAAATCATCTGATAATACAGCTTCATCGACAAGCCCTAATTCAAGAGTATCTTCAGCTGAATCAAACTCATCTAAGAGTTCTTCATTATCTAATTCTAGTGCAGGTTCATGGGCAGGCTCGGGGTCATCATCTTCATCACTTGACGATGCTGGTGCCTTCAATGCTGATTCTTTACCCTCACGCAAAGCATCTATATGTGATATCAAAGATGCTGCTGACGTCATTGGTTCTCGTACTTTCACCTTCGACAACATATCGGAAAGCAAGTCTAATGAATCATGTAAAACGTTTGACATATCTTTTGTAAATGAAACGCGACCATCATTTACAGCTACTACTAATGATTCTAATGCATGAGTTAAGTCACCAACCGGACCGAGGTCCGCCATACGAGCGCCACCTTTTAAGGTATGCAAATGTCGCTGTAAATCCTGTACGCTTTCTTCATCCTGATTATTCGCATTCCAACGCTGCAAACTATTTTCACAATTATCCAGAAGCTCTTCTGCTTCTTCCAGGAAAATCTCAACTAACTCGTCATCGATCTCAAAGTCATTAGCAATTGACTCAACTTCTTCAACTGAAGGCTCAGTGACTGATTCTGCTGCCTGCTGCTCTGCTTCTAGAGCTTGACTCAAGCTACTGATACGTTCCAATAAATTACTGTCAGAATCTAACTGTTGATTACTATTTGTGAGAGCTTCGAGCATTTCTGAGACTTTGCTACTAACAGCATCGACCAACTCGACTCCAGAATCCAAAATATCCAGACTATCTCTATTAAGATAAAGGCGTACATATTTTTCTAGCCCGCCGCAAAGCTCAGCAATTTCATTGACCTCAGCTGTACGTGCGCTTCCATATAACGTATGTAATGCCCTCAGCAAATCAGCATTAGCTGTCAGCATCACATCACCTGAACGATGCTGCTCAAGCAGTTCTCTAACTTTTTGTAGGTGACTATTTGATTCATTTTTAAAGATATCGAATAAAACAGGATCGATATAAGTCTGTGGCTCATCATCTTCACCACTTTCAGCATCGACACTTAGCTCTTCTGCATCTAATACCTCATCAACTTCTAACTCTATATATTCATCCGTTTCATTACTTACTGGCGCAGCAGAATCATCTTCCTGCGACTCTTCTTCTGGAGTCAGCGCAACTTGCAATGCCTCTAACTCATCAGTTAGATCGATATCAAAGCCACTACTTATAGCCTCATCCAGTTCCTCAATATCTAATACATTTGAGTCATCCGGCTCATCAGAAGTAGCAACCTCTTCAATCTCCAGAATTAATTCATCATCTGAAAGATCCGCCATCACTTCATCTTCTGAAATCTCAATTGAGTCTTCCATATCAATTTCTAGAGATTCAGTTAGATCATCAGCATTTATTGAAGACGGCGCATCGATATCAACTATTACATCTTCTTCAGCGGCAAAATCCGTATCTAAACCAATTTCTTCCCCTGAAATTTCTAAAATATCATCATCAAAATCTGTTTCTATTTCTACTTCTGTTTCAGGCTCTACTTCTAGCTCCAGTTCTGGCTCAGCTTCAACATCTAGCTCTAATTCCGGCTCTGCCTCAACCTCTAACTCTACTTCCAGTTCTTCTAATGCAGGCTCTTCAACTTTAATCGCCTGACTAGCTACTGCAGCTTTAGCCTTTTCATTCACTGGAGCCTTTTTAGGCTTTCCCATTGCATCTGCTTCATCCATCAACTGATAAATATTAGCAATAGGCTCTTTGTTTCCTTTCAGCTGCTCAATTAATTGCGGCAGAACTGCTAAAGCCTCATCCAGACTATTGAAAACCTCTTGCGTAAGTGGACATGTCTTTTCGATCACGCGATTAAGCATGCTTTCAAAAGCCCATGCAAACTCACCAATTAACTGGGCACCAATTAAACGGCCACTGCCCTTTAGGGTATGAAATGAACGACGAATAGTAGCTAATGCTTCATCATTACCATGATCCTTCGACCAGATAGGCAACTGCTCACTTAGTGAGGCAAGTACTTCCATTGCCTCTTCAATAAAGATCTCCAGGATCTCTTCATCCGCATCATCACTCAAAATAATATAGCGTTCTTCTTCAACTACATTATCTACTTGTTCTTCTACGTCATTATCTGCCTCTGAACTGGAAGACTCTAATTCTTCGAGTGTGTCGCCATCACTAGTTATTTCATCGCTAACAACTTCTACAGACTCAACAGCTTCAGCTTCGTCATCTTTTGAACTATCGTCGACACCCTGGCTATCAGTTAATGCATTTAAGCGATCTGCCGCTTCGTTACCCGAGTTCATCGACAGCTCAATATCAGGACGCCCTTCAAGTAAAGACTCTAAGTAATACTCCACACTTGTAACAACATCAGCTAAATCATTCTGCGCAGATGGTTCAGGTATAACTCCTGCGTTTAACATAACCTTCGCAACATAATTACGAACGCCATCAATTTGATGCTTTAGTTTTTGAACAGGCAACATAAACATTGCGCCATTCACTTCATCCAGTTTGCTGATAACAAGTTCCAATGAACTCTTATCTTCAGGTGCGTCGAAGTAATTTAATATCGCCTGACGGGCATCATTAAAGTCTTGCAACCCTTCCCGTATAACTGCAGATAATACTTCTTGATATTCAGACTCAGGCATTTCACTAAAGCCATCAAGTCGTCTATCTTTTGCATCCTCTTCACCGGCAACGGATCGATTTGCAATAAAACTATTTAATTGCGACTCAACAGACAGCAATACGCCAGCCATATTCATAATCACTTCATCTGATGATTCGTGATCACCTGACAAAATCTTATTAACAACTGCCTGCTGTTCCATTACCTGCTCGCGAGGCATACCCAAACCTAACATAGACAGGGTATCTGCAATTTTTGCCAACAAATCTGGAAGATACTTTAATCGAGTCACATCTTGTACATCACTATGTACAAAAATTTCTAATGCATCTTTAACTTCTAATAAATCTTCACGAATACCTGATGACACCGAAGATAGAAGTTCAGAATTCAAACCACCCATGCCAGAACGTGCTTCTTCCAGATCTGAATCTGCAGGCAATAATTCTTTAAGACGATATGTTTCTTGAATATTTTTTACACGTGGTGTCTCAGCTTTAACACGAGCGACATAATATAAAAGATTTTTTAACAGCTCTGCTGGGATATTTTCTGAAAACTTATCCTCACCAACATCAATCAGCTGTTTAATATTTCTATCAACCTGCCCAAGTAGCATTTTGATGCTAACATTTGCATCAATACCATTGGCCACCAGGCCTTCAACTAAAGCCGAACTAATTGACCATATGCGTCGAGTCGCAGCCGCGGGTGATTTCTTCTCCAGTTCACCCAGTACTGCAAGTATTCGTTTTAGACTAGCTGATATTTTTTCGCCTTTAAACCAGCCAACTAAGCCAATTTGAAAATGTGGGCGAAGTTTTTTCGCTGCTGTAGACAATTCACCAGCATTAACGACAATGTCTGAACTTTCATCTTCAGGTTCAACATCGGGGAAAAATAAAACATTTTCGGAGAGTAAACTTGCATTGCGTGAAGCACGTAAGTCATTTAATAATGGCAGCAATACCATTGGCACATCTTTACTGCCTGACTGTAAACTTTCCAGATAATCTGGAAGCTGTAGCATTGAACGCATCAGCACATCATATGCATCGTCAAGCTTTTCTATTTTGCCATTCAATAAAGCTTCAGAAACTTTTTCCATTTCTTCGGCTAATTGCGCAGCGCCATACAGCTCAACCATCTGCAAAGTGCCTTGCACCATATGCAAGTGCTCAACCGATTCTCTTAATCGAGAAAGGTCTTCTGTATCCTCAATATACGCTGACAATGAAGCCTGAGCTTCTTGTAAAATCAGATCAAGCTCTTTTTTAACCCAACGCAAGGAGTTATATTCAACAGTATCCTCTGTTTTCATATGTTCTGCCAAATATCCGCTTTAACCATTCAAAATAACAGTTTCAACCTGCTCGTCGCTGTCTGGCAGCTTAAAGCCGGCTACTGATTTACGTAGCTCATTTGCAAGATCACTCAAGTTACCGATAGACGCTGACGTCTCTTCAGTACCTTCAGATGTTTGCAAAGTAATTTCCTGGATTACGTTCATGGTGTTAGAAACATCCATCGCAACCGAGGCCTGTTTGTTTGCTGAATTAGAAATTCCACGAATCAATTCTGCAAGTTCGTCCGAAACGTTCTCGATTTCGATCAAAGCGCCACCCGCATCTTCGGCCATCTTCGCACCGCTTACCACGTTGGTTGTAGATGCCTCCATTGAACTAACCGCTTCATTTGTATCAGACTGGATTGTTTTAACCAGTGCTTCAATTTGTTTCGTTGCATTACCAGCTCGTTCAGCCAGTCGTTGTACCTCATCCGCAACCACCGCGAAACCACGACCTGCCTCGCCCGCTGTCGATGCCTGAATTGCAGCATTCAAAGCAAGGATATTTGTTTGGTCGGCGATTTCTGTAATAAGCCCAACGATGTCGCCGATTTCCTGAGACGATTCGCCCAGTCGTTTAATTCGTTTTGATGTTTCCTGAATTTGCTCACGGATCGTGTCCATGCCAGAAATACTTCGACGTACGATACCCGCACCTTTCTGTGCAATTTCCAACGACTTGTGCGCAACATCCACGGAGTCTTCAGCATCTTTCGATACACCCTTCATCGAATCTGCCATATCAGTAATCGCTGCTGATGCTGATGCAATCTCTCGTGCCTGATGAGCAGATGAATCGGTTAAGCGTGTTGCAATAGCCTGTGTCTTTTCTGCCGAAGAAGAAACCTCTACCGCAGTGGTATTAATTGTCGCTACCAGTGAGCGAAGTGCGTCGATTGCATAGTTGACCGAGTCTGCTATCGCACCTGTAATTTCTTCTGTTACCGTAGCGTGTACAGTTAAATCACCTTCCGCCAGGTTGGCCATTTCATCCAGTAGTCTCAAGATAGCTCGTTGGTTTCTACGGTTTTGTTCAAGTGCTGCATCCTCACGCTCACCGGAGTCACGAATTAATAACACACCCGCGATGATAATAACGATTACGGCTAGACCACCGGCACCAATACCAACCCAACGTACAACATCAAGAAACTCACCGTGCTTACCAATTTGTTTCTCAAGCGCTTCTGTTTCCTGTAATAACTGTGCACCAGATGTTTCTACCTCACCCGCCGCATTTTTTACGTCAAACAAGTCTGGTGATAATTCCAAAATTGCTTCAACGTGATCTGAAACTGAGCTAAACAGCATCGCTACTTCACGTAGTTTTATACGAACAACTTCATCATCGATCTGTTTAATTCGTAGTGCTTTCGACCCTTTCAACATACCTTCAAGTACAGAACCAAATCGTGAAGCATCACGGCCAAATCGATCAGCCGCAGCAGCGGCACCTTCACCACCGGACAAAACACGGTTCATGTTATTTTCAATACGCTGAGTCAGCATTAATTGGCGTGATGCCATAAAGATTTGATGGGGTGGCGCATTACGCTCAACCAGTAGATCAACAACTTCTTCAGAGAATGACAATAACTGAGGTATAAATTCCTGTATAACCAGTACGAACTCACCTACTTCTGAAATAGCCTGCTTACCACCTATTATATTTTCAATACTACCGCGATAGCTATTAGCACCGCCGCTACCATCTTCGCCCAGCCAAACTGCTTTTACAGCCTCAAATTGCTGTTGAGTCGAATCTGGTAATTCAGGCAACCCAGTAACTGGGTTTCCACTGGTAAATATATTTAAGGTTTCATCATAACGGTCTCGGAATTGCTGCAATTGAGCAAAAGCTGTTTCTCTACCTGTTGCAGACTCCAATGAAAGAGTAGCCAGACGCTGCGATAAAAGTTTTTGTTCAGATACAATATTTAAATATTGCTGTTGGTGATTTTGCTGAGTTGCCGCATAGAATAAACTACCTAACATCGCTGCAATTGACAGGAATAACACAAAACCCAATATCAATATGGGCTTACTAATTACTCCAATAGCAAACGGGTTTCGTTTTGCTGCGCTCATCTTATTATTAT
>Ga0316204_10004230_pt1 | contig 26338 bp, 26 predicted proteins | sample 6monrhotite_MG_2_FD_205661 | JGI IMG/M metagenome (GOLD analysis project Ga0316204, IMG submission 205661) | Microbial mat bacterial communities from mineral coupon in-situ incubated in ocean water Damariscotta River, Maine, United States -... | ecosystem: Environmental > Aquatic > Marine >...
GGTATCGATCAAATTGACATGACATGGCATGGCAGATCGGCGTTAAGCGTTGTTATGGCCGCCAAGGGCTACCCGGGCAGCTATCAGAAAAACACCGAAATTGGCAACCTGGATCAAGCGGGAGCGGGCGAGGATATCTATATTTTCCACGCCGGAACCAAAAGCGAAGCGGGCAAAATTCTGGCTGTCGGCGGCCGTGTACTCAGCGTCACAGCGATGGCAGATACGGTTGGGCAGGCCCAGGCCCGGGCCTATACCGCCCTTGACCAGATCGACTGGGATGAGGGCTTCTGCCGCCGCGATATCGGCTGGCGTGCCATCACCAGAGAAGACCAATGAATCTTTAAAGAAAATGATAGTTTTATTGCATTCTCAGGACAATAATGAAATTATGCGAACAGATTTAGCAATCGATTCGGAATGGACTTAATATGACCGACATAACGACTTCTGGCCCTGACACGGCCGGAGCCAATGGTTTAATTATACGTATTTTCCAGTGGTTATTTGTCTTTTTCCTGATTTATCTGTTGATTACCGCCGTTGGCATGATTGGCAGTGGATTCAAGGGGGCGACCAAGGGGCAGGCAATGGAACTTTTTGCCTTTGCCACCAATCCTTTCATCGGTCTGGTCGTCGGCGTGATTGCCACCGCGATGATTCAATCCTCCTCGACCGTGACCTCGATCATTGTCGGGCTGGTCGCAGGCGGCCTGCCGGTTGAAATGGCCGTGCCGATGATTATGGGGGCCAACATCGGTACCACCATCACCAATACCATTGTCAGTCTTGGTCATGTACGCCGCAAAAAGGAATTCCGCCGCGCCTTTGCCGCCGCAACTGTCCATGACTTTTTTAATCTTATGGCTGTGGCAATATTTTTGCCAATTGAGATTTTTTTCCATCCGTTGCAAAAAATCGCAGCTTATTTTGCCGAACATCTTGTCGGCGGCGAGAATTTGAGCGTCAAGGGATTAAATTTCATCAAGCCGATCACCAAGCCGGTCATTGGCGAATTTAAGAATTTTGCCGAAATAATTTCCATGCCAGCGGCTAATGTCCTGCTGATTTTCTTCGGGATTTCAATCATATTCCTATCGATTATTTTCATTGGCAAGCTGTTGAAGCAACTGATGGTGGGCCGGGCGAAAAGAATCATGCATGCCTCCATCGGGCGCGGGCCGGTGGCCGGAATTACATCCGGGGCCATTGTAACCATATTGGTGCAATCCTCTTCGACCACCACCAGCCTTATGGTACCCTTGGCCGGAACGGGTGTCTTTAAACTGAAACAAATTTACCCCTTCACACTAGGGGCTAATATCGGCACAACCATCACAGCCTTGCTCGCAGCAACAGCCATTTCCGGCCCAACGGCCATTTTGGCACTGCAAATTGCCATCGTGCATCTGATTTATAATACATCGGCTGTGGCGTTTATTTATGGTATTAAGAACCTGCGGAAAATCCCCATTCGCGGGGCCATGTGGCTGGCCCGTGTCGCCGCTGACAAGAAAATATATGCCCTGCTCTATCTGTTCGGTATTTTCTTTATTATTCCCGGCCTCTTGGTCTTTTTACACGAATTTTTTGCTTAAAGGAAATCATGATGGAACCCGAAGATTTTTCGTCCCTGTCTGGAAAAAAACTGAAACGACTGATCAAGGAAACCCAAGAAATCCTGGATCAGCTTAAACAGGAACTGAAGGCCCGCAAACAAGATAAGCAACATAAAGAAATTGATCATATGGAAGAACATTTTGAGGATGCGGCCCACAATCTAAGCAATCTGAAAAAATTCATCCAGACGGTCTTTTCAGAAATCAGACCCCATAAAAAATAGCCCCGGTCCAATGGGCCTGATAATGCCCTAGAATGTTTCTATTTTTTTATTTGAAACGATATGGATGTCCCGCTGGGGATAAGGGAACTCAACAGCATTTTCGTTGAATTTCTGCCATATTAGATAATAAACTTCGCTGGCCACGTTAGAGACACCATTCTTTGCATCCCGTATCCAAACGCGCAATTCAAGATCAATAGCGCTGTCGCCGAACCCCTTGATCAAGACGCGCGGCGCCGGGTCATCCAGAACCCTCGGGATTTCATCGGCGGCCTCAGTCATCAATTTTACGGCCATATCCACATCGCTTTTATAGGAAATACCCACAGGTAAATGACGCCGAACCATGCGATTGGAAAAAGTCCAGTTGATCACTGTTTGGGTCACCATATCCTCATTAGGAATCAGATGTTCGCGCCCATCACGGGATATGACCGAGGTATAACGCCCGGCCAGCTTATTGATCCGACCATACGTGCCGGAAATTTCAACCACATCGCCCGGCTTGATTGATCGATCCATCAGCAGAATAACCCCGCTGACAAAATTTGACACGACCTTTTGCAGACCAAAACCAAGCCCGACACCAATGGCGCCGCCAAAAACCGCAAAGACCGTCAGGTCGATACCGACGCTGGACACCGCAAAAAGAAACGCCGCCGCAACCAGCATAATGCGGGCGACTTTGGCCAGCAACACCCGGGCCGAGGGATTGACCGCCGGAATTTTACGCAGCCAGCCTTCGAGAAAATTTGTCACCACCAGCGCCAGCCAAACCAGCAATAACAGGGTCAATATGCCGGTCAGTATTCCCAATATGCTGACATGCCCCTGACCCAGAGAAAAAGTCATCTTGTCCAGAATATCAATCAGCGGCACGAGCCAGCCAACAATGTTCAGCGCGGCCAAAGTCCAGGCAAAAGACCGAACCAGCCGGGCAATTTCCCGGCTTTGAATCATATCTGTCACCAGCCTGATGGCAATCCAGGCCAGAATCAGACTGATCGCGATATTTAGCGCGTAGGTCGCCACCTGCTGCTGATCCGCCACCGTCTTGGCGATCAAAAGCAAGACCACCCAAATGGTCAGGTCATACAGCGGGGTGAGCTGTGGTTTTATCCGCTGATAAAATTCAAATCGGTCCAAACCGTGGGGGAATAAAAAACTGACCAGACGCGTCAGGCCCAGACTGAATATCCACAACAGAAGGATCGCCCCAAGCTGCGCCAAAGTCTGATAGGACAACAGTCTCTCATCCAGCCAGATAAGCAGCGCCGCAAGCCATTCCTGCCCTTGTGTCATAATTTCTGTCATGAAATGACACTAGCAAAAAATCCGCCCGCCGCAAACTTATATCTCTCACCTTCTGGCTTGAAAGAAATCTTTTAACATCTTTGAGGCGGCCTGCTCGCCAATGCCGCCATATATATCCGGCCTGTGGTGGCAGCTTTCGGCATGGAACAGCCGAGGGCCATTTTCCACCGCGCCGCCTTTTTCATCATAGGCGGCAAAATAAAGCCGCCGGATTCGAGCAAAGGAAATCAATTGGGCGCACATCGGGCAAGGCTCCAGCGTAACATAAAGGTCACAGTCGTTCAGCCGTTCACTGCCCAATGCGCGGCAAGCCGCCCGGATCACCAGAAGTTCCGCATGCGCCGATGGATCACGGCCCGCGATCACCCGATTTGAGTCCTGGGCAAGAATTTTACCCGTGGGGCCATGAATAATGACGGCCCCGACCGGCACCTCCCCCCGCACAGCAGCATCAGCGGCTTCTTCCAGAGCGCGGACCATATATTTGTTGGAAAATGTCATAAATTCTTGTATTGCATCATATCAATTCCTTTACAATCAGAATTATACAAATGACCAATGATATAGACAAGCCGTCTGATAAGGCCGCAGAGCAGACAGATCCCCCCGCCCGAGGCGAGCGCATCGCCAAGATGCTGGCCCGCGCCGGAGTTGGCTCGCGCCGTGCCATAGAACGCATGATCGAAGCGGGCATGGTCAAACAGGGGGATAGACTCATCACCACGCCCGCGACCCTGATTTCTTCTGTCGATGGCATCACTGTGGATGGCATGATCGTCAAGCCGCCGGAGCCCACCAAATTATGGCACTATCATAAGCCTGCCGGGCGGATGACCACCTATTACGATCCTGAAGGACGGCCAACGATATTTCAGGCCCTGCCCAGCAATATGCCGCGCGTGCTGTCGGTCGGGCGGCTTGACCTGAATACGGAAGGCTTGCTGCTGCTGACCAATGACGGGGAATTGGCCCGCTGGCTGGAACTGCCCTCTACCGGATGGCTGCGAACTTATAAAGTGCGCTGTCATGGTTATTTCGACCGGGAGAAACTAGCCGAAATCCGCCGGGGCGTGACCATTGAGGGTGTCACATACCGGGGGGTGAAAATCAACATCAATGAAAATCGGGAAAAATCCAATATCTGGCTGACCATTGGCCTGACGGAAGGCAAAAACCGGGAAGTACGGAAACTTCTGGATTATATCGGCCTGCAGGTGACGCGACTGATTCGCCTGTCCTACGGCCCCTTTGAACTGGGCGAAATGAAACGGGGCGATGTTCAGGAAGTGACCACAAAGGACATGGTCCTGCATTGCGCCGATTTTTTCAAGGACAAGGATGTTACGGAAATCGCCCCCTTGGCGGACAAGATAAAAACCCGGACAAAAGGCAAAGTGAAATCCGGCTGGGCAAAGGCCAAACCCAAAGCCAATGCGCGCCGGATCAATAAAAAAAAACGTGACCTGAAACGCCAACAGGCCAGCAAGCCCTCTGGTCAGAAATGAGAATAATTGGCGGTGCCCATCGGGGGCGAAAATTACTCTCTCCCGCCGATCACAACATCCGGCCCACCAGTGACCGGATGCGGGAGAGTATTTTTAACATCCTAAGCCATACGCCGCGAGGGCTCGAAGGAGCCAATATACTTGATGTTTTCGCCGGCACCGGGGCCATGGGTCTCGAAGCCCTGTCGCGCGGAGCTGCTCATAGCACCTTCTTTGATAAAAGCCGAAAATCCTTGCAGCTTGTTCAAAAAAATATTTCTTTACTTGAATTAGAAGAAAAAGCAACTATAAGGTGTATTTCCGCGCCAGATTTTCCGCCTTCAAAAACGCCCTATGATGTTATATTTTTGGACCCACCTTACAGGCTTTCCGTGATCAATGACGTTTTTTCGGCATTGAAAAATATGGGTTATCTTGCCGATCATTGCCGGATAGTTTTCGAATATTCATCTTCTAATACATTGATATTGCCTGATTATTTAGAAATCATAAAAAATAAAACTTACGGAAATTCTCATTTTACGATCTTGAAAAAAATCTGATCATTGAATTAAAGGAATGTTTAAACAAATATTAACCATATTAGATAATTATGACAAATACGTCAAATGGGGTATGTCATATTTTCTGTGTTGCGTTTTCATCACCATACAAAAAATATCATCTAATATGGAAGAATGATTATGAACATGATGAAACAAAACGACTTTCAAGAGCAGGAAAGCACCGAAGAAGACACCTCTTTCAACATGATCAACGATCTGAGCCACCTCTGTGATCTAGCGGAAGCCGCCAAACTTGAACTTGTCAGTCTTCACCTGAATATTGCCCTTGAAGAATTAAAAAATCATCTCATGATACATTCCATCCATGAGTCTGACCGCATAAACTAGGCCATAAGGCCATAGCCAAGAGCGTAAGAAAAATCTTTCTTGCATGAGGGACGGGCTTTATCCTCACAGATAAAATTTTTATGAGAATATTAATTTATTAATCCCTTTTTAGTTGTAATTACCTTCGTCAATGTTATATATACTTTAAATGGTGTTCATGGCATAAAGGTAAACTTATGGGTTTAAAAAATACGGACTTCATCCAACGAAAATATGTTGCGGATATTGAGTATGAATATGCAGGTATGATCAATGCCCTCAATTGTATCTGTCAGGAGGCGGAGAATGCCAAACTGGAATTTGTCTGCCTTCATCTGAATATTGCCATAGCAGAATTAAAGGAATATCAGCCGCCAAAGGCAAAAACCGGATAATGCCGCAGCAAGGGCCATTTTAACGGCGGCCAAATAATTTTTCTATATCCGATAATTTCAATTCCACATAAGTGGGCCGCCCGTGATTACATTGGCCGGAATGGGGCGTTTGTTCCATTTCGCGCAGCAAAGCATTCATCTCCGTCACGCCAAGTCGGCGGCCCGCCCGGACACTGCCGTGACAGGCCATGGTTGAACAGACCTCCTCCAGACGTTCTTTCAGGGACAAGGCCTGATCCAATTCTGCCAATTCATCAGCCATATCCCGGATCAGCCCCTTGATATCCGCATCGCCGAGCAAGGCTGGCATCTCGCGCACGACCACCGCTCCTGCGCCAAACCCCTCAAGATACAGGCCCATATCCTTTAATTCATCAGTCCGTGCCAATAGTCGATCTGCGGCATCCTGTTCCAATTCAACCACCTCCGGGATCAGTAAAGCCTGCCGGGGGACCCGATCATCCGTCAGATGCTTCTTCATACGTTCATAGACAATACGCTCATGGGCCGCATGTTGATCGACGATAATGATGCCGTCTGCGGTCTGCGCCATGATATAGGTTTCATGCAGCTGCCCGCGCGCGGCGCCCAGAGGGAAATTCCCTATATCCTCATCGGGAAGAGCCGCCCGATCCTGTCCATCCACCCGGCTTTCCGGCGGCGTAAAAGCCTCGCCTAGCGGCATTTGAGCTTCTATGGCCTTGTCCGCAAGGCCTCGCCCATAGGCCGTCTGCGGCGTTGGAAATGCGGCTCTCGCCCCGGGGAATTGTCCAAAATGCTGCGGCAAGGATGCCGCCTGAAAAGACCCTAAGGCCGCCCCCGCCACCGTGGTGGCTGCCCGATGCCCGGCTTCTGTCAAGGCCCGCTTCAGGGAACCAACGATCAAGCCCCGCACGAGACCGCTATCCTGGAAACGTACCTCAGCCTTGGCCGGATGGACATTAACATCCACCATATGACTTGGCACCTCCAGAAACAAAGCCAGAACCGGATGTCTGCCCCGGGCCAGAAAATCCATATAGGCCCCGCGCACCGCGCCGCCCAGTAATTTATCCTTCACAGGCCGGCCATTGACAAATAAAAACTGATGCTGGGCATTGCCCCGGTTATAGGTCGGCAGGCCCGCATAACCGCTAAGCCTGATATATTCGCCATCATTTTCTGAGGGCGCATCAATCGCCCGGGTCACATCAATAGTAAGAACGTTATCGCCAAAATCACTACCCAATATGGCTGTCAAACGACCCAGCCTGGCGTCCAGCAGCTCGCCTTGAGCCGCCGATACACGAAAAGCCCGTCGCGTGCCATCCATCAGAGAAAAACTGATCGCCGGATGGGCCATAGCAAGGCGTTTTATCACGTCCAGCGCATAATTAAACTCCGTCCGTTCCGCTTTTAAAAACTTCAATCGGGCAGGCGTGGCATAGAATAAATCCCTGACCTCTACCTTGGTGCCCTGATTTAAACCGGTGGGCATCAGACCAGTTTTTTTCCCGCCATCAATGCCGATCTGCCATCCCTCATCGCTTCCCTTGGCACGGCTTGACATCGAAAAACGACTGACAGAAGCAATGGACGGCAGTGCTTCGCCCCGAAAACCCATGGTTTTTATATCCGTCAGGTCATCTTCGCGTAATTTAGAGGTGGCGTGACGTTCCACAGCCAGTTCCAGTTCCTGAGCGGACATGCCGCTGCCGTCATCACTGACCGAGATAAGTTGCCGGCCACCGCCATTCATGATCACATTGATCGTCAGGGCCCCCGCATCAATGGCATTTTCCACAAGCTCCTTCACCGCGCTTGCGGGCCGTTCAATAACCTCACCGGCGGCAATCTGATTGATAGTAGTTTCCGACAGCAGACGGATTTTCAAGGGGCAGCTCCTCAGTTGTCACAATATTATCTTATTTCTCTCATATTGTGAACATATTCCCCATCAATAATGGCAAATAACCAAAGAAAAAATCACATCAATAGAGATATGAGGACAGGTCATGAGACTATTAAACGGGATGATTTTTGGCGCAGGATTGGGATTGGTTACCGTCGGGTTCGGCGCGGTTTCTGGTGACTATAACATTGCCCTTTACGCCCTTGGCACCATGCTGGCCTCTGGCAGCGCAGCGCTGTCATTATACTGGGCATATACTGGTCAAAGAACCTAGCCTGATGCACAAAATCAGGGGTATAAAATCGGCCCATTGTCCATCATAATAACGGCCTGATACCAAAATAAATCAGGAATATAGTTTAATTTTCCCCATCGCCAAACAGGGCTTTTTTAGCAATTTCCTGCGGCGTATAAGCACCCTTCACCGCGCTTTCATCCCCGGGCGGACGAAGATGATAATCCGGCGGCACGATTAATGGCGGATTCTTCAGAACCGCAAATTCATCCGGCCCGTCAAGTCCAGAGCAGGCTGGCAAAATTCCGGTAACAGCCACGATAATCCCGGTTAATAACAATTTATTACGCACGCATTCTTCCTTTTTTAAGATCACCCAACATGGTTTAACCCTTGTCAGATGATTGTCTGTCGGCCAAGTCTTTTTTTGAACTTGGCCCAAAAAAACTATCCCATATTAACAAGGTCGCACCGATGGAAATACAGCTATCGGCCAGATTAAAAATCGCAAAAGACCAGTCCCCGACATAAAATTGCAGGAAATCGGCCACATAGCCAAAAACCGCCCGATCATATATATTGCCAATCGCCCCGCCAATCACCAAACCAATGGCAATGGCAAGCACCCTAGTTTGCACAGTTCTGAGCCAAAAGCCAAGCCCAATTACAATCAATGTGGTTAGAGCGACCAAAGCCCATCTGCCCAAATCACTATCCGCCGTTAATAGGCTAAAACTAACGCCGCGATTCTCCGCCCATTGTAGGTTAAATATGGGCAAAATTTGGACCATCTGTATTTTTGGCAATTCCAGCACATCCATGATCCACCATTTGCTGATCCGATCCAAAATCAGAACGCAAGATGCCATAATAAGACCCAAACGAAACATGCTCTATCCTCCCGGAATTTCGGCCTCGACCACAGCATCAACGCAGCGCGGGCAAATATCTTCATGACCCGGGATACTGCCCACCGCCTGTAGTATCTGCCAACAACGCCCGCATTTATCGCCCTCTGCCAGACTGCTGACCACAGCAACGCCTGCCACATCCTCGTGGGTGAAGGCATCGTCCGGAGCCGCGCCCACAACAAGATCGGCCCGCGATGTGATCGATAATTCCGCCAAATCAATCTGCGCCGCTGCATCCCTGTAAGCGGGGTCCGTGACATAAATTTTCACTTGTCCCTGCAGGGATGATCCAATGCGTTTTTCGCGCCGCTCGACTTCCAAGGCCCCGGTGACCACCTTGCGCAGATTTTTGATTTTTTCCCATTTCGCCGCCAAGGCCTCGTCACGCCATTGGCCGGGTATCGGGTGAAACGTCTGCAAATGGATACTGTCCTGCTCATCGGGGAATCTTAATTGCCAGATTTCCTCGGCCGTGAAGACCAGAATTGGGGCCATCATTTTGGTCAGCACATGAAAAATATGATCCAGCACCGTGCGGGTGGCCCGCCGGCGGATGCTGGAGCCACCATCACAATAGAGGCAGTCTTTACGAATATCGAAATAAAAGGCACTTAAATCCACTGTGAAAAAATTATATAATGCCGTATAAATGCGGCTATAGTTATAATCTGCGATCGATTGGACGTTGATATCATTCAGTTCAGACAAACGATGCAGGATCAACCGATCAAGCTCGGGCATCTCGGATAGAGGTAACTTTTCTTCTGCATCAAAATCATTCAGGTTACCCAGAATAAAGCGCATCGTATTACGGATCTTTCGGTAGGCCTCTACCTGACCCTGAATGATATTATTGCCGATCCGGTGGTCATTCATATAATCGGTTGACGTCACCCACAGACGCAGGATATCCGCCCCGAATTGCTCAATAATTTTTTGCGGGGCCACCGAATTTGTCCCGGATTTGGACATTTTTTTACCCTTATCATCAAGGGTGAAACCATGGGTCAATACATTCTTATATGGTGCATGACCACGCGTGCCGCAAGATTCCAGCAAAGAGGATTGGAACCAGCCCCGATGCTGGTCGGTGCCTTCGACATATAAATCCGCCGGACTACGTAATTCTTCGCGTGGCTCCAGAACAAAAGCATGGGTCGACCCGCTGTCGAACCAGACATCCAGAATATCTTCGACTTTTTCATAATCATCGGCAGGATATGCCGCGCCAAGGAATATTTCGGCCGGGGTTGTATACCAGGCATCCGCGCCGCCAGCTTCCACGGCCTGGGCAATACGGTCATTGACCGCATCGTCCTTGAGCAAATCACCGGTTTCCTTATGGACAAACACCGTGATTGGCACGCCCCAAGCCCGTTGACGCGACAGCAGCCAGTCAGGCCGCCCCGACACCATAGCCATCATGCGGTTTTTGGCATTTTCCGGCACCCAGCGCACGGCATCAATCTGCGCCACAGCCGTATCCCGCAGGCCATTTTCTTCCATCGAGATGAACCACTGAGGCGTATTGCGGAAGATCAACGGGGCTTTCGAACGCCAGCTATGGGGATAACTATGAACAAGAGTGTCACGGGCCAGAAGCGCACCAACATCGGCCAGGGCATCGCAAACATGGTCGTGAACTTTATACACATGCTCGCCAGCGAACATCGGCACACTGTCATAATACAGCCCGCTATCATCCACGGTGAACGGCACGGGAAGTCCAACAGCCTTGCCCACCTCAAAGTCTTCCTGACCATGACTTGGCGCAATATGCACATAACCGGTACCGGCCTCTGTCGTGACATGGAAACCTTCGATCACCGGTACATCAAAGTCATACCCCGTATCATGCCACGGGTGATGACAGATGGTGCCGTAGAGGTCGGCCCCCTTGAAACGGGTAATTTCTTTTATTTCGGTGATGCCGGCGCGTGTCAAAAATGCGTCTTTCAAAGCATCACAGGTTGAAATCTTGCTGCCCACGACCGCGCGGCTGCCCTCTGCGGTCGCCTGAACCTCAAACAACAGATAATCGATATCCGTGCCGTAAGCGATCCCCCGGTTGCCCGGTATGGTCCAAGGGGTCGTTGTCCAGATGACGATTTTCGCGCCAACCAAATCGGCTATGGCGGATTTGACAACATCAAAACCCACATCAATCATATGGGAAGTATGATCCTGATATTCGATTTCAGCTTCGGCCAAGGCGGTTTTTTCAATCACCGACCACATGATCGGTTTTGAACCGCGATAGAGAGCGCCGTTCATAAGAAATTTCTGTAATTCCCGGACGATCTGGGCCTCACTGTCAAAATTCATCGTCAGATAAGGCTTGTCCCAATCACCAAAAATACCCAGTCTCTTGAATTCTTCCCGCTGAACGTCAACCCATTTGGCGGCAAAATTACGGCATTCTGTCCGAAATTCTATCGGGTCGACATCGTCCTTTTTGATCTTTTTTTTCTGATATTGTTTTTCGATCATCCATTCAATGGGCAGGCCATGACAATCCCAACCGGGCACATAGGGCGCATCCTTGCCGGACATCTGCTGTGACCGGACGATAATATCTTTCAGGGTTTTATTCATGGCATGGCCAATATGGATATTACCATTGGCATAGGGCGGCCCATCATGAAGGATGAATTGATCCGGATTGTCCTGCCCTTTGGCGCGGAGCTTGCCGTAAATATCCATTTTCTCCCATTTCAGGAGCCATTTCGGCTCTTGGCTCGGCAGGCTGCCCTTCATGGGGAAATCCGTCTTGGGCAGAAATAATGTGGATTTATAATCTATGGTCATATTAAATCTTATAAATTAAGGTAAAAAAAATTGCTACTTTGTAGCAACTACCCGCCAGCATTGTCGAGCCTTTTGTTATTTTTAAACCTAAAGATAGTCCTGTCCGCGTGGAATGGGGATGACCTTTTGCTGATTTTGTGGGTCAGCCAGTATTTCTTTGGCCCGCAGACAATCTTTTGCAATCTGTTGTTTCAGGCTATCCAGCCCATCAAATTTCTGCTCTGGGCGGATAAAGTCAACAAACTCCACTTTAATGGGCAAACCGTAAATATCATGCTCAAAGTCAAAAATATGCGCTTCCAACATCAGCTCATTCTTGTTAAACGTCGGTCTGTTGCCCAGATTGGCCGCCCCATGCCACAGGCCCTTGGCTGGCCCAACGGCAATGATCACCCGCACCGCATAAACCCCAAGCTTTGGTTTAATATATCCCGCCATCGACAGGTTCGCTGTTGGAAAATCAAGGCTGCGCCCCCGCTGATCTCCGTGCAGAACATGACCTTCCACATGCCACCAGTGACCAAGCTGATCTGCGCTGCGCCGCACATCGCCCTTTTTAAGAAAATCCCGAATATTGGTGGAGGAATAAATTTGATCGCCCGCCATGACTTTTTCAACGATGGTCACGCCAAAACCCTTGGCCTTGCCCATCTGTTGCAGCAGAGAGGCCGTACCGCTCCGGCCCACGCCAAAACGATAATCATAACCAACAAAAATATGCCGCGCACCAAGATTTTTTATCAGAATATCTGTGACAAAATCCTGCGCGGCCAATTGAGCGATCTTTTTATCAAAAGACAGGACAAACAGATTATCCACCCCGAAATTTTCAAGCAAATGTGCCTTGGTCCGAAAAGAAGTCAGACAGAATTCATCCTGATCCGGATTAAAATATCTTCGGGGATGTGGATCAAACACCACAACGGAAAGGGGAAAATTCATCTCGCGGGCCAGCTTATAGGCCTGCCCCATGACCATTTGGTGTCCTTTATGATAGCCGTCAAAATTTCCAAGCACGATGACGCCAGCCTTGGCCTCATCTGGAATATCTTCATGATGCCTGAATATTTTCATATTATGCAATTTCGTTCTTTTCGACGGCCTTAATCCTCACGGCGCGGCACCATAAGCTGGGCCTCGCCGGTGAGGACAATTATATCGCCAACCCGGCATTGACAAGAGAGGGTAACACGTTTTCTTTTCTCATTCAGGTCGGTAATGGTCACCGTCGTTTCAACGCTGTCGCCAATTTTCACCGGTGCCTTGAATGCCAAACTTTGCGATAAATAAATACAGCCCGCCCCGGGAAATTTCGTCCCGAATATGGCAGAAATATATCCAGCTGAGAGCATCCCATGCGCGATACGTTCGCCAAAAATAGTTGTTTTGGCATACGTCTCATCAAGATGCAAAGGATTGATATCACCGGTCAGCTCGGCAAATTTTATAACGTCCGCCTCACTGACACGATTGATCGTACGATAAGATTGATCCTTTTCAAGGTCTTGCAAACAGGCCATATTCACGTCTGACATCTATCACCTTTTTTCCATCACAAACAGTCCTCATCCTGTGCCTAATGCCACTGAAGTAATAAAGCAAATAAAAAAATCATATTGATCACATCACATTAACCTTTTTTTTAAAGGATTGGGCTATTTTGAATTAATCGCCCGCAAGGAAGTCCCTAAGACCACCTTGTCTATTAGTATAACGTAATAAATATGTGAACGAGAAAATTATGGCCGTAGATAAAGCAATGCCTGTCCTTATCGTGGATGATTATAAAACAATGTTGCGAATTATTCGTAATCTTTTGAAACAATTGGGCTTTAACAATGTTGATGAAGCCAGCGATGGCTCAGAAGCGCTCAATAAAATGCGCGCCAAGAGTTATGGCATTATCATTTCTGACTGGAATATGGAACCGATGACAGGATACGAGCTTCTCAAGGAAGTTCGCTCTGATGAAATTCTCAAGAAGACGCCTTTTATCATGGTAACCGCCGAATCCAAAACCGATAATGTGATTGCCGCGAAAAAAGCCGGCGTTAATAACTATATCGTCAAACCCTTCAATGCTGCAACGCTTAAACAAAAACTGTCCGCTGTACTCGGAGAATTCTAATGGCCCCAGGTCTTTTGCCAGAACATATTGGGCCCTTGGTGGACAGATTGCGCGCCGGTGACCATCAGTCCGTCTCTCTGCCTGATGTGGCGGCACTTACCGAAGTATTGATGCGGTCGCTCGAAAGCTATTTCAAGTCCATTGACCTGACCCTATATGAAGAATGCCAGTCATTGGCGGACTATATTGATGATGCCCGGCATGAGATTTCTTCACTATCGCCTGATAATAGTGACACGGTGGGTATTCCCCGCGCTGAACTGGAATTGGAAGCGATCGTGCAACAAACCGAAAGCGCGACCAACACCATCATGGAATCCGCCGAGCGGATTATGGAGGCCGACCCGGGCGATACCGAGGGCTATACCACCGTTGTTAACGATGCCGTCATGCAAATCTTTGAGGCCTGTTCCTTTCAGGATATTACCGGACAGAGAATTAGCAAAGTGGTCAGCACATTACAGCATGTGGAAGAGCGCGTTGCCAAGCTGGTTAACATCCTCGGCGTGATGGATAAAAGCAACGAGACAGAAAGTCCCGCCAGAGAGGAGGTTGATGAGGATAAGGCCCTGCTCAATGGTCCGGCATTAGAAGGCGAAGGCATTGACCAGTCTGAAATTGACTCGCTGCTGAATGGTAAAGTCGATCATGCGCCAGCTATTGAAATAGAAAGCCCTGAAATAGAAAGCCCTGAAATAGAAAGCACTGGCGACGGTGACAGTGACATCCCTCAGGAAGTCTCAAAATCGGAAAGCGCACCAAAACCAGAACCAGAGGTTGTATCAGAACCATCACCGGCTACCGCCGAAACCGCCAGTGCAGAAGATATTGATTTTATCTTTGACGGGCCAGCAGATGCGGATGCGGCAGATGAGGCTGCTGAAACCATAGAAGAAGCTGCCGCAACCAAAAGCGTTCCAGAAGCGGAAATGACACCCGCGCCAAAAAACGACGTTGAAATTATCGCAGAAGCCGAGCCCGAGCCCGTACCTGCACCAGAACCCGAACCCGAACCAAATCTTATTGAACAAGCCAAAATGCAAAAAGCCAAGGCACAGGCCGAGAAGAAACAAAACGCGGCGGCGCCGAAACCGGTGACTTATGAAGAAGATTCAACAGCCGGACTGAACCCAAAATCATCTGAGAATACCTCGCAATCGGATATTGACGCGTTGTTTTCCTGAATGATACCAATGGTTTGGTAGATTTAACTATAAATCCAACCGGGTATCGCTGCTCAGGCGCGGCGCGCCAAACAGGTAACCCTGGCCATAATCCATACCATAATCAAGAATATCAATGATGGTCTGATCATTTTCAATCTTCTCGACGATCATATCAAGATCATAGCGGCTGAAGGCTTCCTTCAAATCGTCTGGATGAATATCGGCCTCCTGATCGAGAATCATTTCTGCCCCTATCTTGACATAGCGGAAATAGCGCGATGAAAGATCGGCCAGGTCCATATTAAGGTCAATGATGTGATCAATGGAAAAACGAAAACCACGCCGGCCCAAGGTAGCCAGACTGCGGCCAACGGACGGCGGTTGCCGCATAACATCCTTCTGAGAAAACTCAAAAACCAGCCGGTCTGACAATTCATGATTCTCCATCATAAAATCAATGAACTGGGGGAAAAATTCCTTGTCATTCAACGACACCGACGAGATATTACAGAAGAAACGCAAATCGGGACGGCGGGGGCCCAATCTGCGAATGACCTGAATACAACGGAAAAGAAGCAGATTGTCCAATGTCCCGACCAAGCCACTATCCTCGGCCAATTTCAAATATTGCGAGGGAAAAATAACATTATCTTCATTATCCCGAACACGGCTATAGGATTCATAATGAATGATCCGCCGGGATGGCAGAGCCACAATGGGCTGAAGGTAAAGATCAACCCTATTGCCTTCCAAGGCATGATGCATAATATTAAGCACTTCGCCATCACTGCGGTCTATCTTCTTCAGGTCATTTTTGATGATCTCATTGCCAAAGGTAGGTTCTTTCTTCCCACTTCCCTCATCGTCATGGCTTTTTTCCAATGACTTTCCGGATTTTTCTATGACCTGATTAAGCAAGGTCTGCAGGATGTGCATTTCTGAAATTATTTCTGTATTCTGCCGATTATCGACCGTATAGATCTTTTCCCGAAGAGCCGTCAGCTCCGCCTGATTTTCCTCCAGCTTATCAAGATTAACCTGATAATCCTGATGCAGGGCCAGCAAGCGATTGGTCGTATCCTCCTTGCCAAATTTCCAGATATACATCGCATGAAATTGTGCGCAAATAAGAAAAATCACCGCGCCAAATATCAATGCTGATATTGCATTGAGACTTTCAAATAGGCCAGGAACAACAAAACCCACGAAAAACGCAATGACAGCATAGGTCGCAGCAATTAATATATGTGCAAGTAACGTCATAAACTACCCCGCGTTTTCTAACTGTAGGTCCATCGCAAATTTAAACCACCAACGCCTATCAGGCAATGGAATGTCACCTTTCTCTTACAAAGATCGCCTACGATAGTGTAGTATAAAAAAACACACAAGCCCTCTGGGTAAATATCCCAATAAAAAAACAGGGCGATACGGTTATCGCCCTGTTTTTATATCTCTTTTAATCGCCGCATCATCCGATAAAAGACTATTGCCGCCCGATTTCTAGCTGAGAAATTCCTTGATTTGTTTTAAGCGTTCCTTTTCCTTTGATAGATGAGAAATCCACTTCCGTGCCTGCTTACGACTTCTTTTATCTTTGGCCGCCTGTTCAAAAGATTTTTTGGCTTTATCCAGTTCCCCCAAATTAAAATGGCTCATGCCTTTATAGAAGGCAACGGAATCAGATCGCTTTAAGCCACCCTTTTTCAGGGCTAGCCCCAAAAATTTTGCCGCATTCTTAAAGTCATCAAGCTGCATATAGACCTGCCCAAGCTTCTGATAAAGCTGGCCATCATCGGACATCTCTGCGGCAATCCGCAAAGGGTTTAATGATTGCCTCATATCCTGAGCATTAATCCTAGCCTGAGCAAGGCTTTCATAGGTTTTCTCAGTCTTTTCAATACTGCCGTCTTTTAGGCCTTTGTCAATGACAACTGAAGCCCAATAGGGGGCCTCATGATACATATAAAGCTGTGACATATTGACAAGTTCGCTGCTTTTCGCAAGATAACCCTGCCGATAGGCCGTCTCATATGTGGCCAGCTGCTTTTTCTCGAAAGCTTTTCTGGCCTTTTCCGTTTTGGCATCGGAACTCATTTCGCCATACATACCCGCGAGCTGCAACCAATAATCCTTCTTTGGCCATGTATTGACCAACAGTTCCAGAATATCGACAACCTTCTGATTTTCCTTCATCTCGAAATACATGACCCGAAGCAGAAGATACCAATTTTCCTTTGGCTGCTTTTCCGCCACCTTATACAGATCAATGGCCTGCAGGATATAGGGGATCGCCTTATTAAAATTCTTCCTGGCTTCTGATTGAGAAGTACCCTCTATGATGCCAAGTGAGTAATAGGCCTGCGCCAGAAGTACCAAGGGTTGCGCTGTTGGCGCCGGTTGATATTCCAGCCAGCGCAACATCATCTTGATAGAATTATTATAATCCTCTTTGATGAAATAGAGCTGAGCCATGGTATAAACGGTGGTATCTTCCATAGCCGCTGGCAGATTTTCCTGCCGCAGAACATTTTGATAGGCCCTTAACGCCTGTTCATATTGTTCCTGACTGTAATATAAAAAGCCCTTGAAATTATAATATTGAGCGCGTTCATAGCTGTTCAATTTCTCAAGTTTGGAACCAAGGCCGTCTTCCAAAGCTTCCATGGCACAAGGATAATCATTGGCATCCGCGCATTCCTGTGCCTTGCCAAGGACTTTATAAATTTTTTCACTTAAGGCAGGAGTCCTACGGGTTTTACGGTCTTCATATTTCCGATTTTCCTTATCGGTCGACGCCGCATATGCCTGGCCCGACGTGCCCATCATAGCCGGTAAAGCAGGGGGCAGCACCATAACTCCGCACAAGGTTGCCCCGGAAATGAGAAGTCTGGTAATTCTGGTAAATTTAATCATACACTGGCTCCTCTATTTATCCGCCATCTCAAAGGTGATTTTATGTAATACGCCCGCCACATCAATCGGCTCGCCATCAACCACCTTCGGTTTATATTTAAATTTCAATGCCGCCTTGACCGCCGCCCTGTTAAATACAGAATTGGTACTTTCAATAACGACAGCATCAATCACAGTACCCAGCTTTGTCACCGTGAATTCCACAATCACATAACCGGAAAGCCCCCGTTCCTGCGCACGCCGCGGATAGACTGGCGCCACTTTTACGATGGGCAGATAATCCCCGTCGCTGGCGGCAAAACCACCTGTGCCGCCCACGCTGACAACAGCTGCTACGGGAGCCATACCAATTTCAACGCCGGTATTGACGTTATCAACGTTGGTATCCATGTCTATGTCTGGCGTGTCCGGCGGCGCATCAGTGTCATCGGGCTTATCGGGTTTACGGATTTTCTGCTCAAGGTCCTGAGCTTGCCGTACTTCACCAATCTCTACCTTATATCCATCAACTTTCTTATCTCTATTCTTGTCACCGGTCGCAATAAGCGCCTGCATGCCCCAGAATAAAGTAAAAGTAATCAGAATGGCAAATGTGGTTGCTATTGTATAACGTGCAATCATTTTTCTGTCGTCGCCACTACATAGTCATTAACCCCGGCCTTTCGAACCGCATCAATGACTTCCATTACAATACCGGATTTGGATTCCTCATCGGCCTGAATAACGACAGAACCTTCGGGATTTTCAGCCCGCAGACGTTCCACGTTAGCCCGCACAGCGCGCACATCAACCCGACGTTTTTCCATCCAGACTTCGTTTTTATCGCTTACCGCGATCATAATATTTGCCTTGTCCGCTTTCACCGCAGTGGAAGCATCAGGGCGATTAACTTCAATACCGGCTTCTTTAAGGAAGGAAGCCGTAACGATGAAGAAGATCAGCATGATGAACACGATGTCTAGCATCGGCGTCATATCAATTTCTGCATCCCCATCACTGGTTTTTGAGGCGTGTTTACGCATATCTATTCTCTCAATGGTCTTTGGTTAAATGGTCTTCGAGCAATTCGGCTTCCTTATTCATCCGGCCTTCAAGGTAGGAAGAGGCGAACACACCGGAAAGTGCGCCAACCATTCCGGCCATCGTCGGAATTGTGGCTTTGGAAACGCCGGCCGCCATGGCCTTTACGTTACTGCTGCCAAGGATTGCCATTACATCAAAAACCTCAATCATACCCCATACGGTTCCAAGAAGCCCCATCAGAGGGGCAATCGCCACCAACGTCTTAATCAGCGGCATATTGCTTCTCAGATCCATGGTCACCTGACTGATCATGGCTTTGCGAATATGGTGGGCGTACCAGGAGGTGCGCTCACTGCGCGCCTCCCAGGTTGCCATAACCTCATTCACCTGTTTACGGTGTCCCGTCCTGAAATACATCATCCGTTCGAACACCAAAGCCCAGAGCAGAAAGATAATGATAAAGATCGCGTTCAGGACAGGCCCCCCCTTCTCCATGAAATCACGAACTGTTTCAAATAAATCTATCAGCTCATACATGATCAGGCTCCTTTTTGACCCTGTTCTGCATGGACAGCGATAATCCCGGCACTCTGCTCCTCAAGAGTATGAACGATGTTCTTACTCCATCCGGCAACAATTGAATGCAGGAACAATGTCGGCAAGGCGACAACAATACCCAGAACCGTCGTGACAAGGGCTTGTGAAATACCGCCCGCCATCAGCTTCGGATCACCAGTACCAAATAACGTCATGGACTGGAAGGTGTTGATCATCCCGGTAACGGTACCCAATAGTCCCATCAACGGTGAAATCGCCGCAATCACTTTAATCATGGTCAGGAAGCGTTCAAGCGCCGGAATTTCTTTCAGAATTGCTTCATCAAGTTTCAATTCCAGCGTTTCAACATCAACGGTCTTGTTGCTGTCATAGACGCTCAAGACACGGCCCAATGGATTATTGTCATTGACCACATCGCTGCGGATCTGGGCTTTAACCTTACCGCGCGTCATCAACAGTTTCAGACCGGAAATAATGATCAGCAGCAAGCTGAGAGGTCCCAGACCATAGATGATGATATAGCCGATGATACCGCCCTGATCGATACGCTCAACAATACTTGGATCCTGTATCAGCAGCCCCAAGATAGCACCGCGCGAAACATCAAGCGCAAATGGTGTTACACCGTCCATGGCATCCTGAATGGCCTGCGCCGTATCAAGGAAGCGCGGCTTGGGCTGACGCGGCAGTTCAGAAACTTTCTGATATTTAGAGCGCCATTCCAGATATTTACCGTCAGAAACCAGGTTGAATGTACCAACACGAACGATTTCCTTATTGACAATTTCACCACTTGGGAACTGAACATCGCTGACGAATTTGACAATTTTGCCGGATTCGGTCATTTCCCGCTGCACTTCATACCAAAGCTGCCTGATTTCATCAATCGTGGGCAATTCAGAACTTGATGCCTTGGCAATCAATTCATTCAGATAAACCTCCCGCCCCGGGAACTGGGAAGAGATAATGGAAGCATTGAACACGGCCTTGGCATCGCCGGACACCTGCTGAAGAACACCGAAGAGTTCCTTCAACGCCCCCAGTTCATGGGAAAGCTCTTCTTCCAACTTGGCAATTCTGCCTTCATTGACTTTAAATTCCGCCTCCAGACGATCAGAGCGGCGCTCTTCTTGCCTTTGTGTCTCTCTGCCTTTGGCCAGTAAAGACTGCTGCTTGGCTTTCTGTTGAACAAATTCCCTTTCACGGCGCTTGTTCTCCTGATTTTCCTTATAAGCCCCCTGCCTTACCAATTCCAGTAGCTCGTCAAGGTTTTTAGCTTTTGACTCAGTTTGCGCATAGGCCGAAGACATAAAACTTGCCCCGAAACCCATCATAGCAACAGCAATAATAATATTAATTAATTTTCTCATTGTGCTGCCCCCATTTTACCCGCAATCGGTGCGGTGAACGGCAGCCTCAGGAGCGTATCAGCAGCAGCCTGTTTGTTTGCCACGGCCAATGCCTGTTTAATCGGCTTGCGGTAAGATTCATCAAGCGGGGCCCATTGACCGGTTTCCTTGTCCCACATACCCGATTCTTTACCATCCCGGGTTTGATATACCAGCGCGATACGGCCAATATGAAGCATGTCAACCTCCAGCTCATTACCGCCAACATTAACTTTGTCGGTATAGGCCTGAACGGCGCGACCATATTCACTTTCAATCTGGTAAAGCTCAAATACGCTGCGGAATTTTTCGGACGCATCAATATTCGGATCGTCCATCAATTCTCTAAGCCGTTCAATACCGGCAAGACGCTCTTCGCGTTTGATTGGCAGGTCATGTTCAATGAATTCCCCCAATGCTGACACCATTTCCATCATCAATGGGGTTATCTGACGCTTGATTTCTGTCACACCCTTAATGGATTTGCTCAATTTTCCCATTTCAACCACTTGAAGATCGATCTGACGTTGAAGCTGTGCATTATAGATACGCAAACCTTCAATGGTTCTCAGAACCGACTTATATTTACCAATAATACTATCGGTTTGATCAACAGTCTTGTTGATTTTTTCTTGTGATTGTTGTGCCATCTGATTTGCTTTTGTTCCAACTTCCAGAACTTGATTCAAATCAGTTGCACCCGCACTGGCCGCACCCCACATGAGGGATGTAGCAGCAACAGCGGAAAGAACCACGGTTCTAACTCTATGCTTGATCATTCTTCTTCCTACAGCTTTATTTGAGTTGTTAAAGTTTTTGCTATTTGATTTGCCATTTGACAAAGCCGATAATACACAAAGGGAGGTTCTTGAGAATTTACGATACAGACAGACGACATATATAAAGAAAAGACCCTTTATATTAAGACTGCCTGCCACCATCAAATCACTCCCCTTGAGTAAGTAACCACTTTAAGTTTATCGAAAGCTAAATGCGCTCCTTGCTTATCCAAGGATTATATTTAAAACATTTATGCGTCCGAATTCCCTATCTGTCCCAATCTTATATATCCGAAAATTGAATTATTACATCAGAACTATTGCCACACTATCCTAATTGTTGGGTGCATTACAAGGCCTCCTTAAGGCCAAACTAAAAAAAACTTTTCTGCGGCTATATTTTTAGCCTATCATAAGTTATGAAATAACATTTCATTTTAAAAATAATATAATTATTGCAGTTAATTATAATATATATGTTACTGATAAGTCACCAAAAAACAAGATTTTCGCATCATATTTTTTTTCTGCAGGTTTCTTAAAACTCAACAGAATTCAGAAGATTTTCAATATCTTTTTCATGAAAACTTGAGTCGGGCGCACCCGCCAAGACACTATCGTGCAGAATAAATATTCTCCATTAAAGATAAGTTCCTGATTAAAAATAACGCGCCTATAATAAACAATTCACACACCGTTATTTCCGCCGAACAGCTTTAGTGGCTTTCCTTTCTTATTTGAGCCATTTGACCAGGATGATTTTGAACTATGTCTATAGGGGGTTTCGCAAAGCGGCGCACGCACATTGAGCTCACATTTAATAAGGATAGCTGTTATGGCGGCGGCCTATGATGTCGGCGATGTCGGACATGATGTCAGTCATCTGGTAATCTTTTGGTGTGTAGATCCGCGTGATCCCCATATCCAGTAAAGTCTGTGCGTCTTCTTTAGGGATAATGCCGCCGACCACCACGGGGACAGACCCAAGGCCCGCTTTATCCATCAGGCTCATGATCTCCCGCACCAGCGGGATATGAGAGCCAGACAGGATCGACAGGCCAACGCCATGGACTTTATGTTCAAGTGCGGACGAGACAATCTCATCCGGGGTCAGGCGAATACCGTCATAAAAAACCGCCATGCCCGACTGGGCGGCCCTAAGCGCAATTTGTTCCGCGCCGTTGGAATGACCATCAAGGCCCGGCTTACCGACCAGAAAACGTAATTCTGTCCCGATCTTGCCCGATATGTCTTTGACCTTTTGCCGGATTTCGGCAAATTTTTGATCCTGCTCTGTCACATCACCAACACCGGTTGGCGCGCGATATTCACCGAAAATATCCCGCAAGGCCTGACCCCATTCGCCGGTCGTAACCCCGGCCTTGGCGGCGGCGATGCTGGGTTCCATGATATTCTGGCCGGATAGGGCGGCCTCTTTCAACTCGTCGATCGCCTGACATACGGCGGCATCATCGCGCTGGTCGCGCCAGGCTTTCAGCCGCGCGATCTGCTGCGCCTCGGCCTCTGGATCCACGGTCATGATACCGCCATCACCGTCAGACAGGAGCGGGGACGGGGCCGTTTCGGTAAATTTATTAACGCCGACCACGATCTGCTCCCCACTTTCGATAGCTTGAAGTCGCTGACTATTGGACTTTACCAGCAGATTTTTCATATAGGCCGTTTCCACCGCCGCAATCGCCCCGCCCATCTTTTCGATACGGGCAAGTTCCGAACGGGTGTCAGCTTTCAAGGCCTCCACCTTCTCATCCATCACGATCGAGCCATCAAAAAGATCGCCATATTCCAGCAAATCAGTTTCCATGGCCATGATCTGCTGCAGACGCAGAGACCATTGCTGATCCCACGGACGCGGCAGGCCAAGGGCTTCATTCCAGGCCGGTAATTGAACAGCGCGGGCGCGGGCTTTTTTACTGAGCACCACCGCCAGCATCTCAATCATAATGCGGTAAACGTTATTTTCCGGTTGCTGTTCCGTCAGCCCCAATGAATTTACCTGCACGCCATAACGAAACCTTCGGTATTTCGGGTCCGTCACGCCATATCGCTCCCGCGTGATCTCATCCCACAGATCAACAAAGGCGCGCATCTTGGCAATTTCCGTGACAAAGCGCATTCCCGCATTAACAAAAAAACTGATCCGCCCCACAACTTCCGGAAAATCTTCCTCGGCCACCTGCCTGCCCGCCTTGACCGCATCCAGCACTGCCATCGCCGTGGCCAGGGCAAAGGCCAGTTCCTGCACCGGAGTCGCGCCCGCTTCCTGCAGGTGGTAACTACAGACATTGGTCGGATTCCAACGGGGAATTTCCTTATACGTGAAACTGATCACATCGGTAATCAGCCGCATACTGGGCGCGGGCGGGAAGATATAGGTCCCCCGGCTGAGATATTCCTTGATAATGTCATTCTGCACGGTGCCGGAAAGTTTTGAACGGGCCACCCCCTGTGTCTCTGCCGCCGCCACATAAAGAGCCAACAGCCACGGCGCCGGCGCATTGATGGTCATGGAGGTATTCATCTGTTCCAACGGAATATCTTTAAATAACGTCTGCATGTCGCCCAGATGGCTGATCGGCACGCCAACCTTGCCCACCTCGCCCCGTGCCAGAATATGATCGCTGTCATAACCTGTCTGGGTCGGCAGATCAAAAGCAACAGAAAGCCCGGTTTGGCCTTTTTTAAGATTAGTGCGGTAAAGTTCATTTGATGCCGCCGCCGAGGAATGACCGGAGTAGGTACGGAAAAGCCAAGATCTGTCTTTTTGGGGTCTGTCCTTTTGAGACTGGCCGGTTAACGGTGGTTCTTGTGACATGACATGCGCTTTCATACTATATGACATTGGACGATAATTATCTGGAACCTATAATTGTCCGATCATCACATATAAGTTAAATATTAGCCAAAAAATAAAATATAATTACACTATAGACCTTTTCTTAGAAATAATGTAATTAATATTGCAATGCAACATAAATTAACCTAGCTTTAGAGATAATATATTAATCATAGACTTCAGGGCAATTGATGATACCGCTTTAATCATGATATGTTGCATAATGATAACTTAACCATATTTTTCAGATAATCCGAGGTAAAAATGACAGAATCAGTGGAAAATAAACAGCCAGAACTGACATCGCTGGAAGGGAAATTCGACATCAAAGACCTCTATGATATTGGTGAAATTCCCCCCGTTGGTCATGTGCCTAAAAAAATGCATGCCTGGGCCATCCGCCGGGATCGCCAGGGGCCGCCTGAACAATCCATGTTAGAAGAAATTGTTGATGTGCCGGAAATAGAATCAGATGAAGTGTTAATTCTGGTGATGGCCGCCGGCGTGAATTATAACGGCATATGGGCCGGCCTTGGCATTCCCATCTCCATGTTTGACGTTCACGGGGCGGATTACCATATTGCCGGTTCCGACGCCTCGGGCATTGTCTATAAAGTGGGTCGGCGAGTAAAACGCTTTAAAGTGGGGGATGAGGTTATTGTCCATTGCAATCAGGATGACGGCGATGATGAGGAATGTAACGGCGGTGATCCCATGAACAGCCCGTCCCAGAAAATATGGGGCTATGAGACACCGGACGGCTCATTCGCCCAATTCACCCGCGTGCAGGCCCGCCAGCTCATGCATCGTCCCCGGCATCTGACATGGGAAGAAAGCGCCTGTTATACCCTGACGCTGGCCACCGCCTACCGTATGTTATTCGGCCATCGTCCGCATATCCTGCGGCCCGGACATAATGTGCTGGTTTGGGGCGCATCGGGCGGACTTGGTTCCATGGCCGTACAATTGATCGCGGCGGCAGGTGCCCATGCCATTGGCGTCATATCCGATGAAAGCAAGCGGGAATTTGTCATGTCGCTCGGTGCCAAAGGGGTTATCAACCGCAATGATTTTGACTGCTGGGGTCAATTACCGCCAGTTAATGATACAAAAGTATATGCGGCCTATAATAAAAAAGCCCGCGAATTTGGCAAAGCCATCTGGAATATTACCGGCAAGGGCAATGATGTGGATTTTGTCTTCGAACATCCCGGTGAAGCCACCTTCCCGGTATCCTGTTTTGTGGTCAAGCGCGGCGGCATGGTGGTCTTTTGCGCCGGCACCACCGGCTTTAACCTGACCTTTGATGCCCGCTTTGTCTGGATGCGCCAGAAACGGATTCAGGGCAGCCATTTTGCCAATCTGAAACAAGCCTCCCAGGCCAACGATCTAGTGATTGAACGGCGTATTGACCCTTGTATGTCGGAAGTTTTCTCGTGGGATGACATCCCGCGCGCCCATACCAAGATGTGGAAAAACAAGCATAAGCCGGGCAATATGGCGGTGCTGGTCAGTGCCAAACTACCCGGTCTGCGCACCTTTGAAGATTGTGTCGAAGCAGGCAATAACGGATGAGTACCGCCCTGTTCCAAAATTGCACCGCCGCTGTGGAAGCGGCGGGAATTTATGCCGATGCCGCGCGGGACAGCCTTAAAGAACATCTGATGAAAGATGGCAAACTTGACCGCCGGCTCATGGAAAAGCATCAATATGCCTGCCATGGTTTTTCCTGGCTCTCCACCTATGTCG
>Ga0316204_10004231_pt1 | contig 26337 bp, 29 predicted proteins | sample 6monrhotite_MG_2_FD_205661 | JGI IMG/M metagenome (GOLD analysis project Ga0316204, IMG submission 205661) | Microbial mat bacterial communities from mineral coupon in-situ incubated in ocean water Damariscotta River, Maine, United States -... | ecosystem: Environmental > Aquatic > Marine >...
GCATCAACCTGATCGGATCGTTCCAATGTGCCTCCGAGGCGGCAGCGGGCATGGTCGGGGCCGAACCGATGGCCCCTGACGGCCAGCGCGGCGTGATCATCAACACGGCCTCCGTTGCGGCCTATGAAGGGCAGGTGGGGCAGGTGGCCTATGCCGCCTCCAAGGGCGGTATTGTGGGTATGACCCTGCCAATGGCGCGTGATCTGGCGGACAAGGGCGTGCGGGTTTGCACCATTGCACCGGGCCTGTTCCTGACGCCGCTTCTGGAAGGGTTGCCGCAAGATGTGCAGGATTCGCTGGGCGCACAGGTGCCGTTCCCGTCCCGCCTTGGCCAGCCTGCGGAATACGCCAAACTGGTTTGTCACATTCTGGACAACCCGATGCTGAACGGTGAAGTGATCCGCCTTGATGGCGCGATCCGCATGGCACCCCGGTAAACAGCAGGCAAAGGGTGGGCCGGGCTGCTGCCGGGCCTACCGATCAGTCTGCCTTGGCGATCTCGCGGTCGGCCTCTGGCACGTTGAGCGTGGACCATGTGTCGTCTTGCGGCGGTGCGGGGGGCGTGTCGCAAGTACGTTTGTGGATGTTCACCTTGGCGATGAAGTTGGCCGAGATTGGCGCAGTCACAAACAGAAACGCCATGATCAGCAATTCATGCAGTGACCCTTCGGCAAAGACATAGCTGTGGATCATTGAGGCCAACAGCAATGCGCCAATGCCGATGGTTCCAACCTTGGTCGGCGCATGCAGGCGGGTCATGGAATCGTTGAACTTGAGCAGGCCAATGGTCCCGATCAGGGCAAAGGCCGCGCCGATCAACAGGCAAATGCCAACGGCGTATATTCCGATCACTTCAAGTGTCATTCGATGATATCCCCCCGCAGGACGAACCGCGCATAAGCAACGGTTGAGACAAAGCCGAGCATGGCGATGATCAAGGCCACCTCAAAGTAGATCCGGCTGCCTTGGGAAATACCCAGCAGGATGATCAAGCCGATGGCATTCACCACCATCGTATCCAACGCCAGTATGCGGTCGCCCGTGCTGGGTCCAATCACAAGGCGCACCATCGACAAGACCTGCGACAAGGCCACCAGCACAAAGGCGATGACCAATGCGGCATCCATGAATTGCATCGCGGTTTCCATCAGAAAATCTCCTTCAGGCGGCGCTCATAGCGGTCTTTGATCTCGTCCCGGACACTGTCAGGATCGTCGGTGTGCAGCACATGGACCAGCAGGCTGTGTCCTTCGTCGGACAAATCAGCGGAGACGGTGCCAGGGGTCAGGGTGATCGTGCCGGCCAGAACCGAGATCGCCTCGGGCTGGCGCAGCTCAAGCGGGATAATGATCCAGGCAGGCCGCAGTTTTGAGTTGGGTTTCGTCAGGACGATCCATGCCACCTGCACATTGGCCACCAGAATGTCCCACAGAACAATGATCAGGTAGGTCGCCATATTGCCAAGGTGAAACCGTACCGGACGGTCCGGCCACCACACAGCAGTCAGACGCGGGATCAGAACACCAAGGATCAGGCCAAAGACGGCCATACCGGCAGAAAACTCGTTTTGCAGCAGGATCCAGATCAACGCCAGAAGCAGCGTCAACAACGGATGTGGAAACAGCCAGCGATAGGCGCGCATCAGCATGTTAATGGCCCTCCTTCGGTGTGCTCAACTTGCCCGGTGTGCCCAATACCTTGCTGATGTAGGGCGCTGGATCAAACAGCTGTTTGGCGGTGGCATCGGCATAGCGATAGGCCGGTCCGGCAAAAACCGTGTGCAAGATTAGTAGCGACAGCAGCCCGCCCACTGCGGCATAGGACAGCACGCTTGGGCGCGGGCTGGGCAGTTGGCCTTCGTGCTCGGGCAGGGTTTCGGCACTGGCTTTCCAGAACAGGACGCTGCCCGCGCGGGCAAAGCCGACCACGCTGATCAGGCTCGCGGACAGGATGATCGCCCAGGTCCAGACCGCCAATGGCGTGTCAAAGGCCGCATCAAGGATCATCAGCTTGCCGACAAAACCTGACAGAGGCGGCAGGCCCGTCATCGCGATGGCCGCGACAAAAAACAGTGCAGCGGTCAACGCGGCACCCGAGACAGGCGGCGCTGCTGTGAGGTTCAGATGGGCGCGGCCCGCGCGCACCAGATCGCAGATCAGGAACAACGCCGCTGCCGCCAATGTCGAATGCACGATGTAATACAGCGCTGCGGCAATGCCCGCCTGACTGAACAACGAGATGGAGATCATCACCATCCCCATCGACCCGATCACCGCAAAGGCCACCAACCGGTCCAGCTTGCGGGCCGCCAGCACGCCGATCATCCCCAGCGCCAGCGAGACCAGCGCAGCGGGCAAAAGCCACAGCCCATGCAGGCCCGCCGTGACATCCAGATCGGGGGTAAAGATCATGGTATAGACCCGGATAATCGCATAGGCGCCAACCTTGGTCATGATCGCAAACAGGGCGGCAACGGGGGCGGGCGCCTCGGCATAGCTTGAAGGGAGCCAGAAGTGCAGCGGCACGACCGCCGCCTTGATCGCAAACACCAGCAGCAGCATGACGGATGCAATACGGATACCAACGGATTCGGCAGGATCAATCAGCGCCACACGCTGGGCCAGATCGGCCATGTTCAACGTGCCGGTTTCGGCGTAGATCGCGCCAAGGGCAAAGAGGAACAGGGTCGAGCCAAGCAGGTTGAACAGCACATATTGCACCCCAGCCCGCAGGCGCAGGTTGCCGCCCCCATGGATCATCAGCCCGTAGGAAGCGATCAGCAACACTTCGAAAAACACAAACAGGTTAAAGACGTCGCCGGTCAGAAAGGCACCCATGATCCCCATCAGCTGAAACTGGAAGAGCGCGTGAAAATGCCACCCGCGTTTGTCCCAGCCTGATCCGATGGCATAGAGGATCACAAACAGTGCCAGTACTGCCGTGAGCAAGATCATCAGTGTCGAAAGCCGGTCGCCGACCAGCACAATGCCAAAGGGCGCGGCCCAATCGCTGAGCTGATAGAGGATGATCGTGCCGTCCGAGGCCTGCCATGCCAACCCGGCGGCAATCGCGATCAGCGACAGCACCCCCGCCACAGAGAACACCCGCTGGATGCCAATGTGATAGCGGGCCGCCAGCACGATGAACGGGGCCAGCAGCGCGGGCAGGACAACCGGGGCAATGATCCAATGGGTCATGTCGCATCCTCCGCTTTGAGGTCCGCTTCGGGCGGGGCTTGATCGTCTACGTGATCGTCATCGGCACCCAGATAGGCGCCAAGCGCAATCATCACCACAACGGCGGTCATCCCAAAGGAGATCACAATCGCGGTGAGAACAAGCGCCTGCGGCAACGGATCGGTATAGCTGGCGGCATCGCCCAGGATTGGCGGTGCGCCAACGGTCAACCGGCCCGAGGCAAACAAAAAGACGTTCACGGCATAGGTCAGCAGGGACATACCGATGATCACAGGAAAGCTGCGCAAACGCAGCACTAGATAGATACCCGCAGCGGTCAGAATGCCGATGGCGGAGGCAACAAGAAGTTCCATGTTATGCTCCTTCTTTCGCGGGGTTGGTGACGTCTGCGGGATCGCGCGAAGGGTCAATATCCATCGGGTGTTCGCTGTCTTGGGCATCGGCGCGCCGTGCCAGTCTTGAGAAGCTTTCCAGCGACAACATGACTGCACCGACCACCGCTAGGAATACGCCCAGATCGAACAGGGCCGCTGTGGCCAGTTCAAATTTCTCAAAGGGCGGAATGCGCACATAGGTGAAATCGGACGTCAGGAACGGCTTGCCAACAAACCACGACCCGATCCCGGTCAGGCCCGCCGTCAGAACGCCCGCGCCAATCACTCCGTGATAGGGATAGCGCAGCCGCGCCGAGGTCCAGGAAAAACCGCTGGCCATATATTGCATCACTACCGCGATGGAGACCACGAGCCCGGCAATAAACCCGCCGCCCGGCTCATTGTGGCCGCGCCAGAAGATGTAGAAGCCCACCATCAGGACCACGGGCATCATCACGCGGGTCAGGACCACCATCATCGTAGGATGCATATCGCCCGCGCGGGGTTGATCCGGTGTGCGGTTCAACAGCCGCGCCCGGACGGGGCCATCCAGCAACGTTTCGGTCAGTGCATAAATGAGCAAGGCGGCAATCCCCAGCACGATAATCTCGCCAAAGGTGTCAAAGCCCCGAAAATCCACCAAGATCACGTTCACCACATTGGTGCCGCCGCCGCCCTTGTAGGAATTGGCGAGGTGATATTCGGAGATCGGCGAGGTGACAGCCTCTCGCAGTAGGAAATGATAAGACATCGCCAGTGTCGCCAGGCCGCCCGCGATGGCCACAAGGGCGTCGCGGGTGCGGCGCAGGACCGTGCTTTCAACCGGGGTGCGGTTGGGCAGGAAATTCAACGCCAGCAACAGCAGGATGATGGAGACAACCTCAACCGTGATCTGGGTCATGGCCAGATCCGGTGCGCTGAAGAAGACAAAGCCGACCGAAACCATCAGGCCAACAATGCCGATCAGGATCAGTGCCAGCAGACGATTGCGATGCAGGAACACCAAGCCCCCCGTCGCCGCGACCAGCATCACCCAACCGGCGATCTCAACCGCGCCGGCAGGTTGCACGGTACGGGTGGCCGCGCCCAATGTGCCGGTGGACCACGCATGATAGCCCGCGGCGATGACGGTCACGACCATAAGGGCCGCATACCGCGAAAACGCGCCGTTGTGCAGCGGGTGAATGATCCCGCGGGCAAGCGAAACCGCGCTTGCGATGGTTGCGTCAAAGATCGTTTTGGCTTCGGGCCGGGGCGCGGCATCCCAGAGGCGCAAGGCCGGGCGGTAAAACATCAGAAGAATAAGACCACCCAGCACCGCGACAACCGACATGTAGAGCGGCGGCGTCAGCCCGTGCCAGATCTTCAGATGCGCCTTGGGCAGGGCAGCAGCATCACCCAGAACGGCAGAGGTCACAAGTTTGACCAGCGGCTCCGCCAGAAACGGTGCTACTCCGATGGCCACGACCAACACCACCAAGATGGCAGGCGGCAGCCACAGGCCAGGGCCGGGATCATGGGGCGCACTGGGATAATCGTCGCGCTTTGGACCAAGGAAAGTATGGCCGATCAGGCGGAAACAATAGGCCGCAGAGAACAGCGATCCAACCGTTGCCAGCGCTGGCACCAGCCATGGTGTGTTGAACAACGCGGTATGCGTCGCCTCTTCCAGCATCATTTCTTTGGACAAGAACCCGTTCAGCAGGGGAATGCCCGCCATCGACAGGGCCGCCAGCGTGGCAATAACAAAGGTCACGGGCATCAAATGGCGCAGCCCGCCCAGCCTGCGAATGTCGCGGGTATGGGTCTCGTGATCAATGATCCCGGCGGACATAAACAGCGCGGCTTTGAACGTGGCGTGGTTGAGAATATGGAACACCGCCGCCATGGCGCCAAAGGCGGTACCGGTGCCAAGCAGCATCGTGATCAGGCCCAGATGGCTGACAGTGGAAAAGGCCAGCAGCGCCTTCAGATCATGTTTAAAGAGCGCGATCACCGCACCCAGAACCATGGTGATCAGGCCAGCGGTGGTGACGATCAAGAACCACTCTGGCGTGCCCGCCAGCACAGGCCACATCCGGGCCATCAGGAAAATCCCGGCTTTGACCATGGTGGCGGAGTGCAGATAGGCAGAGACCGGCGTGGGCGCGGCCATCGCGTGTGGCAGCCAGAAATGGAACGGGAACTGCGCCGATTTGGTGAAACAGCCCAACAGGATCAACAACAACGCGGGCAGATACAGCGGCGAGCTTTGGATCAATTCGCGGTTCTGCAAGATCACGCTGAGGTCATAGCTGCCGACAATCTGACCAAGGATCAGCATGCCACCGATCATTGCCAGCCCGCCCATTCCAGTTACAGTCAGCGCCATGCGGGCGCCCTGACGCCCTTCGGGCAGATGTTTCCAATAGCCGATCAAAAGGAACGAGGAAAGCGAGGTGAGTTCCCAGAACACCAGCAAAAGCAAGATGTTATCGCTTAGAACAATGCCCACCATCGCGCCTTGGAACAGCAGCAGATAGGTGAAAAACTCACCCATGTTGTCTTCACGCGCCAGATAATACCGCGCATAGGCGATGATCAGCAGACCAATCCCCAGGATCAGGCTGGCGAAGAAAAAGCCAAGCCCGTCTAGCATCAGGTTCACGTTGAGACCCAGCATCGGCAGCCAATTGACGCCGGTGGTCACGACCTCTCCGGCCAGAACGGCAGGCAGGTTGGTCAGCAGACCGATGAGGGCTGCCAAAGTGACGGTAAAGGTGATGCCAGCGCAGGCCTGACGGCCGGCGGAATTCATCAAACCGGGTAACAAGGCCCCCAGAAATGGGAGGGCAACGACAAGGAAGAGGGACACGCGAACTCCTGATCTTGGGGCCTGAAAGATTGCCTTTATCTGGTTCAGTTTAAGGGTTTTCTCAAGGGAAACCGAACAGATTTGTCACAAAACCATCATTTGACCCGTTTGGCGGGTGATCTGCCGCGATCTGTCGCAGGTTTTTTGCCACGCAGGGGTGGGGTGAACCCTTGCCAAAAATGCCGCGCTCTGGCCTTTTGCCGGGAACTTCGGAAGGATCAGACATGCGTGCAATGCAAATCACCGCTTACAACACCCCGCTCAGCTTGCAGGACGTGCCTATGCCCGCGCCGGAGGCAGGTGAGGTGTTGGTCAAGGTGGAGACCTGCGGTTTGAATTTTGCCGATCTGTTGTCGATCAAAGGCACTTATCAGGAAAAGCCCGCGCTGCCCTATGCGCCGGGCATGGAGCTGGCCGGTGAGATCACCGCATTGGGCGCGGGGGTGGACCATCTGGCGGTGGGGCAACGGATTGCGGCCTACACCGGGCAGGGGGGTCTGGGCGAATATGTGGCGATCCCCGCTGAGATTTGCGTGCCGATCCCCGATGAGATGAACGCGGTTGATGCGGCGGCTTTCCTGATTGCCTATGGCACCAGCCACGTGGGTCTGGACTACAAGGCGAAGTTGAAACTGGGGGAACGTCTGTTGGTTTTGGGGGCATCGGGCGGCGTTGGCTTGACCGCAGTGGAACTGGGCAAACTGATGGGCGCAGAGGTGATCGCTTGCGCACGTGGCGCAGACAAGCTTGAAATCTGCCGTAAGGCCGGTGCCGACCACCTTATCAACTCAGAAACCGATGACATCCGCGAGATCGTCAAATCGCTGGGCGGTGCGGATGTGGTTTATGACCCTATCGGCGGTGATCAGTTCAAAGCGGCCATGCGGGCCTGCAACCCCGAGGCGCGCATTCTGCCGCTTGGCTTTGCCTCAGGTGAAGTGCCGCAGATCCCGGCAAATATCCTGTTGGTGAAAAATCTCACCGTGCTTGGGCTTTATTGGGGCGGCTATGCGCGGATCAATCCTTCTGTGCTGACGGACAGTTTCAAAACGTTGTTTGATTGGTATGTGGCAGGCAAGGTCAAGCCGCACGTCAGCCATGTGTTGCCGCTGGATCAAGCCAATGAGGCGCTGGAATTGCTGCGCGGTCGCAAGGCGACAGGCAAAGTGGTGGTGCAGGTCGCGTAACGCTTAAAACCGGCCACGCACGCGGCCTTTGACCTGACGCGCCTTTTGCCGTTCGCGCAGGAAAACAAATAGGCCAGATCCGATGATCAAGGCGATGCCGACCCAAACCTCCCATTCGGGCAAGTCGCCAAAGATCACCAGACCCCAGAACACGGCCAAGGGCAGGCCGACATATTCAAACGGGGCGACCGTGGCGGCATCGGCCTGCCTGTAGGCCTGGCTCAGCGCATAGCCGATGATCGCGGCGTTCAGGCCCAGACCGCCAAAAACCAGCCAGTCTTCTTGCGGCGGCCAGACCCAAGCCCGCAGCAGGAATTGCACCGAAGGATTGGCGGTTTCTGCGGCAAAGCGGCCATCCCCTGCCACGATGAAAAACCCGACAGAGACCACGATAAACACTGCTTGAATGTAAACCGACAGCACAGAGGCCTTGGCCTTGACACCCAGCTTGCGGGTCAAAAGCTGGTTCAGGGCATAAGTCAGCGCGGCGATGATCGGCATCAACAGAACCAACCGTGAGGCCTGCAATGTCTCGGTGCCTGCCCATGGTCGCTGCATGATCACCACGCCGATGAAGCCGACAAACACCGCGGCCATTCGGATCGGGCCAACCTTTTCACCCAACATCGGAATGGACAGCAAAGTGATGAACAGCGGCGCCGCAAAGAACAGTGCGGTCGCATCGGCCAGTGGCAGGGCGGCCAGCGCAACAAAGAAGGTCATATTGGCCACAACCACCAGCAACCCGCGCAAAATGTGCAAGGCAGGTTGATCGGTTTTCAGCAGATGCCAGCCGCCCTCGATCTTGACGAAAATCAAACTGAACAGGATGCCAATGGCGGATCGGGAAAAGACAATCTGATGCAGGGGGTAACCGCCTGACAGCTGTTTGATCAGCATATCATTGACCGAAATCGCCGCGACCCCGCCCAATACAAATGCAATGGCCAGCCCGGCCCGGTTTTGAAATCCCTCAGTCATAGGTTTGACCTATCAGCCCCGTTGCCCCTGTCCAGAGAAATGCGTAGCGTGAGACCAACACCAAAAGGAGCCGCCTCATGCATATGTCCGACACCCGCCAGATCGCCGTCCCTCCGGCCGAGGTTTATGCCGCATTGCTGGACCCCGAAGTGTTGAAGCAATGCGTGCCGGGCGCACAAGAGGTAACCGGTACCGTTGAAGACGGGTTTCAGGCCACCGTTGTGCAAAAGGTCGGCCCGGTGAAGGCGACCTTTAAGGGCGAGGTGACCATTTCGGACATGGTGCCGGGCGAGGCGATGAAAATCGACGGATCGGGCAAAGGCGGCGCGGCAGGGTTTGCCAAGGGCGGCGCGGATGTGCGGCTCGCGGCCAAGGATGGCGGCACCGAGCTGAGCTATGATGTGGACGCCAAGGTGGGCGGCAAGCTGGCGCAGCTTGGCAGCCGGATCATCGACGGCTTTGCCAAAAAGATGGCCGATCAGTTTTTTGACAATCTGCAGACCGCATTGGAAGGCCCGGCAGAAGAGCCCGAGGCGCCGGACGCCGAAGAGGGCGGCAAAAAAGGCTGGTTCGGGCTGAAGAAAAACTAAACGGGTCTGTTCACTTTAATTTATCCGGTCTAGGTTCCCCGCCACAACAAGCGGAGAAGAGCATGCCGGACATTGTCCAGATTAACGAGTTGCGCAAATCCTACAAAGGCGGGTTTCAGGCGCTGAAAGGCATCAACCTTGCCATTCGCAGGGGTGAAATTCTGGCGCTGCTCGGGCCAAATGGCGCGGGTAAAACCACCCTGATTTCAACGATTTGCGGGATCACGACGGCGACGTCGGGAACTGTCACCGTGGACGGGCACGACATTGTTGCCAACTACCGCGCCGCGCGGTCGATCATTGGTCTGGTGCCCCAGGAGATCAACCTGGAACCCTTTGAACGGGTGATCAACACCGTGCGATTCTCGCGTGGCCTTTTTGGCAAACCAAGTGATGATGCGGCCATCGAAAAGGTGTTGCGCCAACTGTCGCTCTGGGACAAGAAAGACAATCAGGTGCGTGAGTTGTCCGGCGGTATGAAGCGCCGTGTGCTGATTGCCAAAGCTTTGGCGCATGATCCGCGGGTGTTGTTTCTGGATGAGCCTACAGCCGGTGTTGATGTCGAACTGCGCAAGGACATGTGGGATATCGTGGCCAAGCTTAAGGCCGATGGTGTGACCATTATTCTGACGACCCACTACATCGAAGAGGCCGAAGCGATTGCCGACCGTGTGGGCGTGATCGCCAATGGTGAGCTGATGCTGGTCGAGGATAAGGATACGCTGATGGCGCGGATGGGGCAGAAACAGCTTGATGTGCTGCTAACCGATCCGATCACGGAAATTCCAGCGGCCCTGCAATCAGATGCGCTTGAGCTGTCGGAGGATGGCACAACCTTGATCTACACCTACGACACAAGATCCGAACGCACGGGCATCACCAAGCTGCTGGCAGATGTGGCGGCGGCGGGCCTTGTCCTGCGCGATGTGCAAACCCGGCAATCAAGCCTTGAGGATATCTTTGTCGGTCTGGTCAAGGAGGATGCAGCATGAACTGGACTGCAATCAAATCTATCTACATCTTTGAGATGTATCGATTTTTCCGCACGATTGCGCAAAGCTTTCTTGCGCCGGTAATCTCGACCTCACTGTATTTTGTTGTCTTTGGCGGCGCTATCGGCAGCCGCATTCAAGAGGTGGACGGGATCACCTATGCCGCCTTTATCGTGCCGGGACTGATCATGTTGACGGTGATCACACAGTCTATCTCGAACGCCTCATTCGGGATCTATTTCCCCAAGTTTCTCGGCACGTTCTCTGAAATCCTGTCGGCCCCCATCAGCTTTATCGAGATTGTTCTGGGCTATGTCGGGGCGGCGGCAACCAAGGCGTTGATCATTGGCGCGATCATTTTGGTAACGGCGTTTTTCTTTGTCGATTTCTCCATCCAGAATCCACTAGCGATGATTGCCTTTCTGGTGCTGACCAGCGTGAGCTTTTCGCTGTTTGGCTTTATCCTTGGGGTATGGGCAGGCAATTTTGAACAGTTGCAGATTGTGCCGCTGCTGGTGATCACGCCGCTGATCTTTCTGGGCGGGTCGTTCTATTCAATCTCGATGTTGCCGCAGATCTGGCAATCGGTCTCGATGTTCAATCCGGTTGTCTATCTGATCTCGGGGTTCCGCTGGTCCTTTTACGGCAGTGCTGACGTTCCGATCCTGACGTCGCTGGTGGCAATCGGGTTTTTCACAGGCGTTTGTCTGACTGTGATTTGGTGGATATTCCGCACCGGCTGGCGCATCCGTCAATAAACCTTTTGCCAGCCGCCTTGTTTGCGGCGGCTGGCCGCTCTACATGGGTTGTCATGAAACGATGGCTGCCCTTCCTTAAATCCGATCCGACTGTTGCCGTGATCCGCCTCTCTGGCGTGATCGGCACACAGGGGCGCGGGGCGTTGAATGACGCAACCCTTGCCCCTGTCATTGAAAAAGCATTTGCCAAGGGCAAGCCTGACGCGGTTGCGCTTGAGTTGAATTCACCAGGCGGCAGTCCGGTGCAATCGTCACTGATCGGCGCACGCATCCGGCGGCTGGCGGCGGAAAAAGAGATACCTGTGATCGCCTTTGTCGAGGATGTCGCAGCCTCTGGCGGGTATTGGCTCGCTGCGGCAGCAGATGAGATTTATGCCGATCCCAGTTCGGTTGTCGGCTCGATCGGGGTGATCTCTGCCTCCTTCGGCGTGCATGAGTTTATCAAGGAACACGGGGTCGAACGGCGCGTCTATACTGCCGGTAAATCCAAATCCATGCTGGACCCGTTCCGCCCCGAAAACCCCGAGGATGTCGCGCGGCTGAAAACGTTGCTTGAGGATATTCACACCAATTTCATCGACCACATAAAAGATCGGCGCGGCGACAAGCTGCCTGCGGATCTTGATCTGTTCACCGGTGAGATTTGGCTGGCCCGGCGGGCGCAGGAACTGGGCTTGATAGATGGTATTGGCCATCTGCTGCCGGTTTTGAAGGACCGTTTTGGCGATAAGGTCAAACTGCGCCGCTATGGCGTTCGACGCGGATTGATGTCACGGTTTGGCATGCAGATGGTGCAGGACGCCGTTCACGGCATAGAGGAACGCGCCGCATTTGCGCGGTTTGGACTGTAACGCATGGTTTTCAAAATCGTCTTTCTCTTCCTCGTCTTTATGGGCGTGCTGGCATGGTTCGGCAAAATGCACTGGATCGGCGGCAAGCGGTTTTCGCAGACCAAATGCCGGTCTTGCGGGCGCTATCGCATCGGCAAAGGCCCCTGTAGCTGCGGAGGAAAAAGCTGATGGTGATGCCATGGCTGCTGTCGGGTTTGGGGTTGTTGATCCTGCTGCTTGCGGGTGACGCGCTGGTCAAAGGGGCGGTGAACCTGTCGCTGCGGCTGGGTGTCCCAGCCTTGATTGTCAGTCTGACGATTGTGGCTTTTGGCACCTCCGCGCCTGAGCTGTTGATTTCGATCAAAGCCATTCTGGACGATGCCCCCGGTATTGCGCTGGGCAATGTTGTGGGGTCGAACACCGCCAATATTCTATTGGTTCTGGGTATTCCGGCGCTTTTGGCGACGATGCACACATCCGAATGCCGCACGCGCAAGACCTACAATTTCATGATCGCCGCTTCGATCCTGTTTATCGCACTGGCGTTTCGCGGTGTGTTTGACTGGTTGGCCGGTTTGGTGCTGCTCGGCGGGTTGGCCTATGTGCTGGCCGATGCGTTCCGTGATGCCAAAGCGCACCGCAATGCCTGCAAAGGTGAACCGGACGAGGATGAAGAACCCGAAGGCGCAGATCCGGATATGCCGGGATGGCAGATCGTGGTTTTTCTGGTGCTCGGGCTGATCGGGCTACCGGTGGGTGCGGGGCTCTTGGTGGACAACGCCACCGTGATTGCACAAGCCTACGGCGTGAGCGACACGGTCATTGGCCTCACGCTTGTTGCGATCGGGACATCCTTGCCGGAACTGGCCACAACAGTGATGGCTGCGCTGCGCCGTCAGGCCGATGTGGCATTGGGTAATGTCATCGGGTCGAACATGTTCAATCTTCTGGCCATTATCGGGATTGCCTCGCTGGTCGGGCCAATCTCGGTTGATCCTGAGTTCTTGCGGTTTGATCTGTGGGTGATGCTGGGCGCATCGTTGCTGCTGATCCCGTTTGTATATTTGAAAATGGACATCACCCGCACCTGGGGGATCGTCCTGAGCGCCCTATATGCCCTCTATCTGACTGTGGTTTTGATCTGAGGAGGCCGCCATGAAAGGCGCATTGGTAACAGGGGCCGGGCATCGTTTGGGCCGCGCTATGGCGCTTGAGCTTGCAGCGCAGGGCTTTGACGTGGCGGTGCACTATGCCAGCTCTGCGGATGGGGCCGATGAAACCGTCCGGCTGATTGAGGCCGCAGGTGGCCGCGCCGTGGCGCTGCAGGCGGATTTGTTGGACGAGGACCAGATGCAGTCGCTTTTCCCTCGGGCGGTTGAGGCGCTGGGTGGGCCAATCACCTGTCTGGTCAACAATGCGTCGATCTTTGAATATGACACCGTGCAATCCGCGACGCTTGAAAGCTGGGACCGGCATTTGGGCAGCAATCTGCGGGCACCATTTGTGCTGACACAGGCCATGGCCGCGCAGAAGCTTGCGCCGGAGCTTGATGAGAATGGTGAGCCGCAGGCAGTCGGCCTGATCGTCAATATGGTGGATCAACGGGTGCGCAAGCTGACGCCTGAGTTCATGACCTATACGCTGGCCAAGATGGGCCTCTGGGCGATGACCCAAACCACCGCGCAGGCGCTTGCCCCCGCGATCCGGGTGAATGCGATCGGGCCGGGGCCTACCTTGCAAGGCAGCCGCCAAAGCGACGCGCATTTCGCGGCGCAGCGGCGCAATACGGTTTTGCAGCGCGGTGCGGATGCCAAGGGAATCACCTCGGCGCTCAGCTATTTTTTGAACGCGCCTGCGGTCACCGGTCAGCTGCTTTGTGTGGATGGCGGGCAGCATCTGGGCTGGAAAACACCGGATGTTCTTGGGGTCGAGTAACCAACGCGGCGGGAAAGTTCTGCACCGGACACGCAAAGATTGCAGTTTTGTTGCGAAAATCAAGCGATTTCAATAATTTGGACGAATGATCAAAAAAATATCCTTTAATTGCAGCGCCTTAACATAGTGCCTAATTTTTAGGCAAATCGACGAACCCTGCCGAAAACAAAGAGAAAACTGCGTTGATCAGAAGTTATCATCAGACTTATCCACAAGTTCCGTGGGTATGTTCACACTTGTTAACTGCGGCTTCCTGTTGCAGCAAAGGCTAAGAATCAGGCGGAGCCAATGAACAGCGAATCGGACATTCCAAAAACTGGAAATGAGGTTATTCAGGGGTACCTCAAGACCATTGATGCATCGCCCGGTGTTTACCGGATGCTCGATAGCGAAAGCCGTGTTCTTTACGTTGGCAAAGCCCGAAATCTGCGGGCGCGGGTCAGCAGCTATGCCCGCCCCACTGGCCATTCAGGGCGCATTTCGCGAATGATCGCCAACACTGCGTCGATGATGTTTCTGACCACCAAGACAGAGACAGAAGCGCTGCTGCTTGAGCAGAACCTGATCAAACAGCTCAAGCCGAAGTTCAACGTGCTGCTGCGCGACGACAAAAGCTTTCCCAATATTCTGGTGACGGCAGATCACGATTATCCGCAGATCAAGAAACATCGCGGCGCAAAAAAGGAAAAAGGCAGCTATTATGGCCCCTTCGCCAGCGCCGGTGCGGTCAACAGGACGCTGAACCAATTGCAGCGGGTGTTCTTGCTGCGCGATTGTTCCAACGCCATGTTCGAAAGCCGGACACGCCCCTGTCTGCAACATCAGATCAAACGGTGTTCGGCCCCTTGCGTGGGCAAGGTCAGTCCCGAGGAATACCGCCAGACAGTGCGGGATGCGGAAAAGTTCCTGTCGGGCAAAACCACCGATATTCAGGCCCGTCTGGCCAGTGAGATGGCCGCCGCCTCCGAAGAGATGGAGTTTGAGCGGGCGGCTGCCTTGCGGGACCGGATCAAAGCTCTGACGCAGGTTCAGACCGCACAGGGCATCAACCCAAAAGGCGTGTCTGAGGCCGATATCATCGCGCTGCATATGGACAGTGGTCAGGCCTGCGTGCAGGTGTTTTTCATCCGCGCCAATCAAAACTGGGGAAACCGCGACTATTATCCACGCGTTGGTGCCGATGTGGATGCGGCCGAGGTGCTTGAGGCCTTTATTGGCCAGTTCTACGACACCCGCGAGCCGCCGCGCCAATTGATCCTCAGCAACGAGATTGAAAGCCCCGATCTGATGGCGGACGCTTTGACTGGTAAGTTGGGCCGCAAAGTTGAATTGATCGTCCCGAAACGCGGTGAAAAGGCCGATCTGGTCGATGGCGCCCTGCGCAACGCGCGGGAATCTCTGGCCCGCAAGATGGCGGAAACCGCTACGCAAACGAAACTGCTTCAGGGGTTGATGGATGCCTTTGATCTGCCCGGCCCGCCGCAGCGGATCGAGGTCTACGACAACTCGCATATTCAAGGGACCAATGCGGTTGGCGGGATGATCGTGTCCGGGCCGGACGGGTTTATGAAAAACCAATACCGCAAGTTCAACATTCGAGGTGACGATCTGACCCCCGGCGATGACTTCGGCATGATGAAAGAGGTGCTAACCCGCCGGTTCAAACGGCTGATCAAAGAAGATCCCGATCGCAGTCAGGGCATGTGGCCGGATCTGCTTTTGATTGATGGTGGGGCAGGGCAGGTCAGCGCAGTTGCCTCGATCATGCGCGAATACGGGGTTGAGGACATTCCGATGGTTGGCGTGGCCAAAGGGGTGGACCGCGATGCAGGCAAGGAAGAATTCCACCGCGTTGGCAAACGCCCGATGGCCCTGCGCCACAATGATCCGGTGCTGTACTTTGTGCAGCGCATGCGCGATGAGGCACACCGCTTTGCCATTGGCACACACCGCGCCAAGCGGGCCAAGGCCGTGGGCGCAACCCCGCTGGATGATGTGCCCGGCGTGGGTGCGGCCCGCAAGCGGGCGCTGCTTGCGCATTTCGGCTCGGCCAAGGCGGTTGGCCGCGCGGCACTCAGCGATCTGAAGGCTGTTGATGGTGTTTCAGATGCCTTGGCCGAAACGATTTACGCTTTTTTCCATGAGCGCGGGTAGTGGCCCGATGCCCTTGGCTGCCTTTGGGGCAATCTTGATGCTTTTACGTCCTGAAAGGTCACTGTAGGGTGCCGACATGAAGTGGAATCTGCCCAATATCCTGACTGTCCTGCGTTTGGTCGCTGCGCCCGGCGTGGCGGTGATGTTTTTGTATTTCACACGGCCCTATGCGGATTGGTTTGCGCTGATCCTGTTCTTGTCTGCCGCTATCACAGATTGGTTTGACGGCTATCTGGCGCGGGCGTGGAAACAGGAAACCAAGCTGGGTGCGATGCTGGACCCGATTGCCGACAAGGCGATGGTGGTGATCGCGCTCATGGTGATCATCGCATTTTCAAGCTGGTCGCCTTGGTTAATCCTGCCGTCCACGGTGATCTTGTTCCGCGAGGTGTTCGTCTCGGGGCTGCGCGAATTCCTTGGCGATGTGGCGGGGACACTGAAGGTCACGCAACTGGCCAAATGGAAGACGACCTTTCAGATGACCGCGATCACGGTTCTTTTCGCTCAGGGCGTTTTTGAACATTACCTTGGCATGTCGGTCTTTGGCATGGACGAGGCGATGATTGATGCCGTTCTGAACGGCGAGGAAGAGGACGTGCTTGGCTTGCGTTGGAAGCTGGAAGGCATGGAATGGGCTGGATGGCTTGGCCTGTGGTTGTTGTGGATCGCGGCTGCACTGACGGCGGTCACCGGTTTTGATTACCTGCGCAAGGCGCTGCCACATCTTCGGGAGGGACAATGATGGACGTTCTGTATTTTGCATGGGTCCGTGAACGCATTGGACTGCCGCGCGAGAAGATCGAAACCGAAGCCAAGACAGTAGCGGATCTGGTTGCCGAATTGCGGGCCCGCGAAGATCGCTATGATCTGGCGTTCTCCGATTTGACCGCGCTGCGCGTTGCGGTCGATCAGACCCTTACAGATTTTGACGCGTCGCTGGACGGCGCACGCGAAGTGGCATTCTTCCCGCCAATGACGGGTGGCTAACGGATGCGTATCTCGGTTCAGGACGCGCCATTTGATCTGGGCAAAGAAAGCACTGACTTTGCCCAAGGCCATACGGATATGGGCGCGATTGTGACTTTTACAGGCGTTGTGCGGGATCTGCCGGATGATCCGCTTGAGGTCATGGAAATCGAACATTATCCCGGAATGACCGAAAGCGCCCTGCGCGAGATGGCACAAACCGCTGTTGCACGGTTTTCGCTGGGCGATGTTCTGGTGATCCACCGCTATGGGCCGCTGTACCCCGGTGAGATGATCATGATGGTCGCCACCGCCGCACGGCACCGCAAGGATGCCTTTGAGGCGGCGGAATTCTTGATGGATTATCTTAAATCCCGCGCCCCGTTCTGGAAGCGGGAAGTCACGACGCAAGGGGCAGATTGGGTTGCGTCAAAGGACGAAGACGAGGATGCGCTGAGCCGTTGGTAACGCGCAAGCGTCTGAAAAATATATAGTAAATCTCTGTTGATGTGGATCAAGGTGATGCCGCCCTTATTGCGGCATACTGTTGATAACGCAGCAAAAGGGAGATGAGATATGTTTAGCAATATCGTAGTCGGTTTTGACGGGTCCGAGCCGTCACAGAATGCGCTTAAAGTGGCCTGCGACCTCGCGCAGAAGTACGGTTCGGCAGTTCATCTGTCACATACACCTGTGCATGAAACGGTCGCTTTCGCTTTGGGGGCCGTGGCCGGATATCATGTGGCGACGACGATGCCCAAACCCGAGGAAATCAAAGAGGCCTCGGACAAGGTCTTCGCTCAGGCACAGTCCATTGCTGATGCGGCAGGTGGTGCAAAACTGGTGCCTCATGTCGGCGGCGGTGATCCGGCACATGATATGCTGGATTGTGCCAATGCGGTTGGCGCTGATCTGATTGTGACGGGGCGGCGCGGCTTGGGCAATTTGACTGCATTGATGATGGGCAGCACATCGGCCCATGTGGCCCACCACGCAAAATGTGCCTGTTTGACGGTTGCCTGAGCCAGCCAACCGTTAATCTTGCAACGGCTGGAGTGAAGACAACTAAAAGTTGTTGATTTTTCTACCCTTGCACGGCACATGTTCGGCCATGACATTAAGAAACACTCAATATTCCTATCGGGAAGCGCCGGATGTTCCGGCGTTTTCTGATGAGGGGCCGGTCTGTGTTATGGACGCAAACTGTGCCCTCTGCGCACGCAGTGCGATTTGGATTGCCCGCAATGATCACCGCGGTGAGTTTCGGATTGTCCCACTGCAATCGGATCTTGGGGCAGCATTGATGCAGCACTATGGCCTTGACCCCGACGACCCAAACTCTTGGCTCTTTCTGGACGAGGGCCGCGCCTATTCCGGGCTAGATGCCTTGGCGCATGTGGGTCGGCGGCTCGGCGGTATCTGGCGCAGCTTAAGCGTTGTTCTGATTCTGCCCCGTCCAGTGCGGAACGTCCTTTACCGATTTGTAGCGCGCAACCGGTATCGTTGGTTCGGAACGGCGAACCTGTGTTTTGTTCCTGACCCGGAAGTTCGGAAAAGATTGATCAAGTGAAACTGCCCTGATCGGGGGCTGTGGTGCGTGACAGCCTTGCTGCGCTCAAGCGCCCTTTTGGCGATCAATATAGGCGCGCATTTCTTCGGCCTCGTGACGCGCATCGCGCAATCCATCCATCGCGGCCCGCAATTCGGCTTCGGTCTGGGACAGTTGGTTGGTCAGCTCTGCCTCACGTTGCTGCAGATAGGTGATCGCCTGATCACGGGTCTCTTCCGCTTCGTGCAGTTCCTGGCTCATCCGGTCAAGTTGTTCAACGTCACCGGCGGCCACGCGGGTAAACCGGTGCAAAAGCCAATTGGCAAACCAGCCGAGACAAAAGGCAACAAAAAGAATAATCGCGGTGGCGAGGACAAATTCAGTTCTGCTCATCGGATGTGCCTTCTGCGTCGGATGCTTCCGGTGTATCGCCCGATTCCGCGATACTTTCCAGCGTTGTTTCTTCGGGAACGGCAACCGTATCGGGGCGGATCAATTTGAATTCAATGCGCCGGTTGGCCTCGCGGCCTGCTTCGGTTTTGTTGTCGGCAATGGGTGTGGCCTCGCCATAGCCTTGGGCATTGAAAGATCCGGTCAGAACGCGGCGGGCCCGCAATTCGTTTAGAACAGATTCTGCGCGGCTTTGGCTGAGGGCGAGGTTCATGCTTTCGCGGCCCTGGCTGTCTGTGTGGCCCTGAATTTCCAATGGCAGATCCCCGCAGCGTTTGAGAATTTCCGCGATGTCATCCATGGTGCCAAGGGCCGAGGCATCAATGGTTGCACTGCCCGGTTCAAAGTTGATCTTGCCCACCTTCAGCACTTCGCCGATCTCGGCCTCGCATTCGTCCGGCGTGGGCAGGCCCAGCACGGGATCAAGTTTTTCCTGATAGGCCACGTCGATTGTGTAATCGGCCCCTTCGCCCAGTTTGTCGGACAAAAGTGAGGCAATCTCGGTGCTGGCATCAGGGTTGCCGGTGTTGCCGGTCACCGAAAGGCTATCTGGGGTGACGGTCACCGCGCCGTTGTTCAATGCGGCCAAAGCTTCGAGCCCCGTCAGAACGCGCGGCGTCCAGTCGCCGGGCAGGTTCTCTGCGATACGGGCGGCGGTATAGACCTTGTCAGACCCGAACCGCGCTTTGGCATAGCTGTCGGCCAGTTCGCGCAGGGTTTGATCGCTGACGCGGCCCCGCAATTGCACTTGGCCTTCGGGGCTAAGCGTGGCTGTAAATTCGGGCGGACCGGCGTTGGGGTCTTCGACTTTGGGCAACTTCGCCTTGAGGGCAAACACTTCGGGCAGGCTGGTTTCCAATTCTCCGACCACGCGGTCAAACTGGGCCTGATCAGAGCCGGGCAGGGCCACCAAGGTGATGTCGGCATCGGCGAATGTGACGGAGCCACCTTCCAGACGTTGCACAGCTTCGATGGCTTGCGTGACGGCCTTGCCCCAGTTTGGACTGGGTACGCCAAGGCCAACGGTACAGCGGGCAGTGCCAGTCACACCGGCGCGGGTGCCTGAAGCGAGAATGCGGATACGGGCCTCTTCGGTGTCGGCGGAACAGGCATCAAAACGGGCACCGTTTTCGTCAATGCCAAAGCGCAGGGCGAAAGGCGTGATCACCGGGCGCGGTGCGGCGATATCCATAACCAGCGTCAGGTTGGGCGGCGCGGCGCGGCGCAACTTGGCTTCAATCGCGGCTTTGGCCTCCGGGCTGTCGGAAATGGCGGTGATCGAAACATGCCCGGCCTCAACTGAAGCCGTGGCTTGGGGCAGTTGTGTAATAGCGGAGACAGCAAAGGCCAATGCCTCTTCCCAACCGGGAGGGGCTGGATAATCAGCGGCTCCCAACAGATCGGTGACTTCGGCGTCACCGACAACCTTGGTGAACCGTTTCACGTTTGCAGCACGATCTGTACTTGTGGGGGCCAAACCGACGATCGTTATGCCGCTGTCATTGCGCAGCACTTCGGCAGAAAAGCGGGGCGCTGCAAGCGCAGCTTGGGCTTCTACCTCCATTTCGTCGATCACACGGGCGGCATCGACAATTGACCCAGCTGCGGTCAGTGCGCGAAAGCGGATCGCCTCTGTCGGGGCGATCCCCGAAAGTGTGACCTGAAGGCCATCGGCCTGCACTTCGGCCCAGGTCATGGCATTGTCATCCAGCGCATCGCGCACCCCGATTTCGGAGGATTCCTCAATCAGTTTGACGGAAAAGTTGGCGGCAACCAGCGAAACAACCGCCGCAGCGGTAAACGTCAGGCTGATGATCAAAAGAGCGGACAGGCGCATGCGTCAACTTCTGTACAGTTCAAGGTCAGCCTTTGATACGCCCGCAGGCGCGGGGGTGCAATCACGCCAGCAGGCTTGCGGCAAAAAACACAAGCGGGATCATGCCGGTATCGCGGTTGACGCGAAAAAGTTGCAGCATTTTTGCGGGATCATGGATGTCGAGCCCGCGCAATTGCCACGCCATATGCCATCCCATCGCCCAAGGTCCGGCAAGGGCAATAACCATCGCCAGAACCGAGGCATTGGGCAATGCGGCAAAGACCACGGCCAGCCCCATCAGGCCAACAGTGGCCATCAAGAACCGGCGCAACCATTGTGATGTGTTCTCGCCAAACAGGCGGGCGGTGGATTTGACCCCGATCAACGCGTCATCCTCGGTGTCTTGATGGGCGTAGATGGTATCGTAGAACAACGTCCAGGCGATGCCCGCGCCATAAAGCAAAAGAGCGGGCGATCCGAGGCTGCCGGTATGTGCTGTCCAGACCAGCAAAGCGCCCCAGTTGAAAGCGACACCCAGAAACACCTGTGGCCACCATGTAAACCGCTTTGCGAAGGGGTAAATCACCACGGGGATCAATGACAAAACCCCAAGCGAGATCGCCGCGTGATTGAACGTGAACAGTATCAATGCGGCGAGAATGATCTGCGCAAACATCCAGACCAAAGCTTGCCGCGCAGTGACGCGCCCTGACGGGATCGGCCGGGACCGGGTGCGGGCGACCTGCGCATCAAATTTGCGGTCGGTGATGTCATTCCAGGTGCAGCCCGCACCGCGCATCAGCCAAGCGCCCATGCCGCAGCCGACAAAGATCCACAGATCCTCCCAGCGGGGAGATTGATCAAACAAGATCGCCAGCGCCAAACCCCACCAGCACGGCAGCAACAAAAGCCATGTTCCAATAGGCCGATCCGCGCGGCTGAGCTGTAGATAGGGGCGGGCCGCGGCGGGCGCGTATTTGTCCACCCAATTGTCTGCCGGGGCGTCCGCCACAGTTTGATCGTCCGGTGCATCTGGCGAAGGCGGGTGGTCTTGCATATATCTTGGCCCATGAGTGCAAAAATCAGACTTTATGTAGATCACCCACTGGGGCCGGGGCAATCGGTTCCTTTGGACAAAGCGCAGGCGCACTACCTTTTTGGGGTGATGCGACTGGCTGTTGGGGCGCAGGTGCTGCTGTTTAATGGCCGCGATGGCGAATGGCGGGCGGATGTAGTGGAGGCGGGCAAGCGGGGCGGCGTTCTGGCCTGCGACGCACAGACGCGGGATTTGCAGATGCCGCCCGATCTGTGGCTGATGTTTGCTCCGATCAAAAAGGCCCGCACCGATTTCATCGTTGAAAAAGCCGCCGAAATGGGCGCGGCGCGGATCGTGCCGGTGATGACCGAGTTCACCAATGCCGGGCGGGTGCAGCAGGACCGGCTGCAAGCCCATGCGGTTGAGGCAGCAGAGCAATGTGGCGGCACATTTGTGCCCGAGGTGGCCGAAGCGGTGAAGTTCGACCGTCTGCTGGACGGCTGGCGCCCGGAGCGCCGGATCATGTTTTGTGACGAGGCATTGGCACAAAACGGCGGTGCGGCGGGGCTGGCAGAGGGTGATACCGGACCGTGGGCGATTCTGATTGGACCCGAAGGCGGATTTTCCGAACGGGAACGTAGCCGTTTGCGGCGACATGAGGCGGCACATGCGGTGCGCCTTGGTCCGCGGATTTTGCGTGCGGACACGGCGGCGGTGGCGGCTATGACGCTTTGGCAGCAATCCATGGGGGATTGGGCGTGAGGGCGAAGTATTCTTTGCAAGCACTGGGGGTTTCACACCCCCAGACCCCCGTGGAGGTTTTTTAGCCAAATGAAGATGGGCAGTTTGCGATGAGTTTTTTCAGACCAGAGGCACGGGCGCAGCTGTGGCGTTGGCGCGAAGTGATCGCGGCGGCCGGTGTTGTCCTGATCGGTATCTGGATGGTGGCGGGGCCGGGGCTTTTGCTGGCGATCCCCGGCTATGCTTTGATCCTTGGCGGTGTTGCGCTGGCTTGGCTGGGTGTGCAGCGCGGACGGTTTCGCGGGGCGGATGGCGGCGCGGGCGCGGTGCAGGTGGACGAGGGGCAAGTGAGCTATTTTGGACCGCTGACCGGGGGCACAGTGGCCCTGCGCGAGATGGACAGCCTGACCTTGGACGGGGCGATGTTTCCGGCGCATTGGCGACTGACCCAGCGAGGGCAACCTGCCTTGTTGATCCCGGTGAATGCGGCGGGGGCGGAGGCGCTTTTTGATGCATTTGCGACGCTGCCGGGGCTGCGCACCGAGCGGATGCTCAGCATGTTGAACGCAAATTCCCATCAAGCGGTTGTGATCTGGCGGCGCGGCCCACCGGGGCGAAACCCGCAGCAGCTGCATTGACACCCCTCGCAATTCGCCGCATCCCTTCGGAAGCACAGAGCCAATATCGGAGCCTTTAATATGTCCATTCCTCAATCCGGCGGTGGCCCGATCGAACATCGCGACCAGCTTGCGCAATATCTGGCGGACGGTTGTAAACCCAAGGAAGATTGGCGCATTGGCACCGAACACGAGAAGTTCGGCTATTGCAAAGACACTCTGTTGCCGCTGCCCTATGAGGGAGAGCGGTCCATTCGGGTGATGCTGGAAGGGCTGCGCGACAGGCACAATTGGGCGCCCGTCGAAGAGGGCGGCAAGTTGATCGGCCTTGAAAAAGACGGCGCGAATATCTCGCTTGAGCCGGGAGGGCAGTTGGAATTGTCCGGTGCGCCGGTCGAGACCATTCATGAAACCTGCGACGAGGTGAACACGCACCTTAAGCAGGTCAAGGATGTGGCCGATGAGATCGGTGTTGGTTGGATCGGTCTGGGCGCGGCCCCGGTCTGGACCCACGAGCAGATGGATCTGATGCCCAAGGGCCGCTACAAGTTGATGAACGACTATATGACCAAGGTTGGCACCATGGGCCGGGTGATGATGCGCCGGACCTGTACGGTGCAGGTCAACCTTGATTTCGGGTCCGAGGCTGACATGGTCAAGAAGATGCGCGTGGCGCTGGCCCTGCAGCCGGTGGCGACCGCCCTGTTTGCCAATTCACCGTTCTTTGAGGGCAAACCCAACGGCCACAAATCCTGGCGCAGCCGGGTTTGGCGGGATCTGGATGGTGCCCGCACGGGCATGTTGCCCTTTGTGTTTGAAGACGGTTTTGGCTTTGAACGCTGGGTGGATTATGCGCTCGATGTGCCGATGTATTTTGTCTATCGCGATGGCCAGTATATCGACGCGCTTGGCATGTCTTTCCGCGACTTTATGGAAGGCAAATTGCCTGCCTTGCCCGGCGAAACACCAACGCTCAGCGATTGGGCCGATCATCTGACCACAGCCTTTCCCGAGGCGCGGATGAAAAAGTTTATCGAAATGCGCGGGGCCGATGGTGGCCCTTGGCGGCGGCTGTGCGCCCTGCCGGCATTCTGGGTAGGTCTGATGTATGATCAGAACGCGCTGGATGCGGCATGGGATCTGGTCAAGGGTTGGACCGCCGAGCAGCGCGATGCCTTGCGCATTGCCGCGTCAGTGCACGGACTGCAAGCCGAAGTGGACGGTATCAAGATGCATGACATCGCCCATGAGGCTGTGATGTTGTCTGACATGGGGCTGCGCGCGCGCCGCCGTACGGGCGCGGGTGGTCTGGTGCCGGATGAGACACATTTCCTGAATGCGCTGAAGGAAAGCATCGAAAGCGGCAAGGTGCCAGCGGATGAGCTTTTGGAAGACTACCACGGCAAATGGGGCGGCGATCTGGACCGGATTTATGCCGAGTACAGTTACTAACTGCCGCGTTTAGCCTACCCGCGTCGTGAGCACCTTGATCGCAATCGCGCCAAAGGCCAGTGCAAAGAACCCCTCAAACCCGCGTTTGGCGCGGGTGTAGGCGGCGGTCATCGGCGCGGATGAAAAGATCAGCGCATAGAGGTGGAACATCAGCAGGCTTTGCACGCCGACCGCTGCGATCACGGTGATCAGGGCGCTGGGCGCGGTGCCGGGCGGGATGCCGATGGCGTAAAGCGCCCCGAAAAACAGGACCGCTTTGGGGTTTGTCAGATGCAGGGCCAGCCCCTTGGCATAGGCGCGGCGCGGGGTGGTTTTGGGCAGCGGCTTGGTGGTGATCTTGTTACCCATCCAAGCGGCGCGGGCGGATTTCACCGCCAGCCACATCAGATAGGCCGCACCGATATAGCGGACGACCTCAAACACCCAGACATTGGCGGACATCACCGCGCCAAGGCCAAAGGCCGCCGCGATGGACCACATGAAAGATCCGGTGGTCACGCCCGACGCCAGCGCCAGCCCGGACCGCCTCCCTGATGACATCGAGGTGCCTGCAATGGCCAATGTGGCAGGGCCGGGGCTGCCTGCGGCGATAAACGCGGCAAAGAGGATCACGGGGAGGTTTACATCAGTCATGTTGGCTCTTTCGGGTCTGGGCGGTAGCCGCGCAGGAATGAGATGACCTTTTCGGCAAGCATTTCGCAAGGGTAAAGCCGGGGACCGTTCTTGAGCGCGTAGAAATTCAGGCTGATATAGTCCGGCCCGCCCAGTTCCTGTGCCACCAGTTTTTGCGATTTTCCTGCCGCGAAGAGGCCGCGGGTGACGAGATATCGGCGATTGTTGTAATGTCCGGTGCCTGCGCCGATGGGAATGGCGTCGAGATGTGCCGCGACATCATCGGGGGGTTTCACCCCTTTTGGCCAATCTTGGGTTCTTCGCCGGTACGGATGCGTTTAATATTGGCCCGGTGCCGCCAGTAGATCAGCAAGGTCAGAGCCACACCCAGAACAACCATCTGCCCAAAATTGAGCAGGACCATCAAAAACGTCGATGCCGCCGCCGCTGCCAATGCGCCCATTGAGGAAATTCGTGTGCTAAAGGCGCCGATCAGCCATGCAATGCAACACCCAACCCCGACAGGCCAGGCGAGTGCCAATAGCAGGCCGAGCAATGTCGCCACACCTTTGCCGCCCTTAAAGCGGAGCCAGATCGGATAGCAATGCCCCAGCATCGCGGCAATCGCAGCTATCTGTGCGGCATCCTCGCCGACCATTGCGCGGGCCAATAGGACGGCCACTGCGCCCTTGCCGCCATCAAACAGGAGGGTCAGCGCCGCGGCGGTCTTGTTGCCGGTGCGCAAGACATTGGTCGCGCCGATGTTGCCAGATCCGATATCACGTAGGTTTCCCAGGTTCATCACACGCGCGAGGATCATCCCAAACGGGATGGACCCGATCAGATACCCCAGCAGGGCCCAAACCGTCAGAATAAGGGGAGAGGAGATAATCTCTGGCATCAGTGGGCCTCAAATACGCAATTGCCTGCAACAAAGGTTTTCAGCACCTTACCCTGCATCCGCATCCCGTCAAATGGCGTGTTGAGCGACTTGGAGCGCAGCGTGCTGCGGTCCATCACAAAAGGCGCATCGGGGTTGAACAGCACCAGATCGGCCGGGGCACCGGCTTGCAATCGTCCGGCGGGCAGGCCAAGCCGCTTGGCCGGGTTCAGCGACATTGCGCGCCAGAGTGTTGGCAGGTCCATCACCTCGGCATGAACCAACCGCATTGCGGCGGGCAGGAAGGTCTCTAGCCCGACGGCACCTGATGCGGCCTCTTCGAACGGCAGGCGTTTGGATTCCTCA
>Ga0316204_10004232_pt1 | contig 26334 bp, 31 predicted proteins | sample 6monrhotite_MG_2_FD_205661 | JGI IMG/M metagenome (GOLD analysis project Ga0316204, IMG submission 205661) | Microbial mat bacterial communities from mineral coupon in-situ incubated in ocean water Damariscotta River, Maine, United States -... | ecosystem: Environmental > Aquatic > Marine >...
ATTACATCCACACTAAATTTTTCTTTAGTTTGGGCGAAAAAAAACGCCGTAAATTACTGTTGTAAAAGCATTTTTTGTGAATATAATTTTTAGTCATCTGGGCAAATTGGAGATGACCATGAAAACTAAGCAAGCATCTTTCCCTACAATCGAGCAGCTTCTCGCAAGCAATGTAAGCTGGCTTCTTGAGGCCGTAGATACCAAAGAAGCAGCGCGAACAATTTGCGTTCCCGAGGCAACACTAATCACTTGGCGATCTAGGCCAGGTGTAAACACGCCACGATTTTTTAATCCTTCTCATACACGCGTAGTGCGGTACATCCGCCTGGAGTTGTATCGCTGGTTAATGTCGGGTGGTCACATATCGCATGTTGGCGGCATTGGAGCCCCCATTAGCATTCCAAATGCAGATAACGACAACGAGGAGGATGCATGATGCGAATAACCATCTTTCTTCCCCTTAAAAGAAAGTCTGGGAAAGCATCTGGTAAGCAACCAACTTCCAGAAACTGCAATATGGAGCATGGTTTGAAAAGCCAACCGGACGATCAGGATTGTAACATCATCATGCCCCCACACTTTCCCTCAACCTTCCGCAATGAAGTGACCATCAAACTCATGTCGGAGACGTCCAATGCCTATTAAAGATGAAATTATTGCCTTTAGAGTCACCCCTCTGGAACATGCGCGGATAAAACAAACGGCCAATGACCTCGGCTTTGCAAAGGTAAGTCCATTCATCCGTGAAGCTCTTTCTCCCATGATCTCAGGAAAGAAAGTCCGAGACTCAATTATCGACAGAAGAGGACTGACACAGGTCTACGTCGAACTGAGGCGATCGAATGCCGCCCTGAGAGATATCATTGCAATCTCCCAGAATCCCGTTAACGACAATAAGGAGCTGGATGTTCGGAGTGCACAAAAGCAAATGAAAGGAATTCTTAAGGCAGAAAAGATGCTGCTCAAGCTCATTGCCTAACCATCGCAGCTAACGTGTGCGCCCTTTTGACCGACCACACTGTCTTCCAATGTTAGAAACAGGCTCCTCATCAGCGAGGGGCCTGCTTTCGTTTGCAGCCCCAATTGACTTGCCGCTTTCACGGGCCTCCACCACACTTGCGCTCTCCCGACTGCCCATAGGGTGAGCAGCACCACATTCAACAGGCTTCACTGCACGATCCGTCAAAACAGCCTTTTCATCAACTTGCTTGCGCCCAGCACGATCAACGGCAGAACGAAGCACATCCACACGCCACGATTCATCCCCGAAAACTATGCGTCCCTGCTCATGCAGCCACTTTAAATTAGCTATTACAGCGTTACGGTCACGGTGAGCCCGCTTAACCGCCCTTAACTGAAACAACCCCACATCCACGCCTCCAATTTCAGCGATCCGTTTTGGCTTAGGCAACCACACCTTCTTCAGCATATTTTTTAGCTGCTTATGATCAACAAGCTCGAACGCTTCAACATGTATGTTGCCCAACAATTCTGGGCGATGGAGCAAAACCCAATTTGCTAGCGCCCGGTTCGGATATTGGACTTTCCCATCTTCAGCGTAATGGGCTGCTTCCGTGGCCATCCACTGCCAAGCTGAGATAGCCTCAATTGGATTGTGAAATGCGGGATGTATGACGTCATAAAGCTCACGATATTGTTCCGGAATATCCGTAGCTTCTGTCTCCCTCCTTGTGTGGTGAAAAACGTTCCAAATGAAGAACCCGGTCTTTTTAGGCTTGGGTGCCAATGCTTTTCGAATGATGCGTACGGCTTCGGCAGTCCGCTGGCATGGCTCGTACCAAGAGACCTTTTCTTGCACATCCTTTCGCAACGTAACCATGTACTCTCGACGATCTTCGGCAGCACGTCCAAAATACCTTGCCCACAACGGCACGCGAGTAAATAAATCGCCGCCATGCCCAAACTCTTGCCGTGCATTTTGCTGGGGGCTCAACTCTTCTTGGCCTGTTAGAATCTTATCGCGCAGAGGACGGCGATCCACCCGCCGCGAGGCCTCATAGTCCAGGCCGGCCAACTGTAGGTTCCGTGCAAATTCGACGCGCAGTGCGTGAAGGTAATTGCCGTGGATATCGCTGTGTAACCTGCCACCAAAATCCGATAGCGACCGAACAACCACATGTGCATGCTGATGATCCGTATGGTCCAGATGCAGCCCCCACACAACTCTATGCCCTGCTGAGGTAAATGCGGAATCAACCGTTGCCTTTACCGCTTGGCGAAACGGCTCTTCAACCCGCTCTTCCCCACTATCTTCCTGAATGGAAAAAATAAAATGCCACGCCTGAATGTGATGAAGACGCTTTCGATCACTGAGGATCGATAAGGCGTTTTGATCGCCAGCGTCCAATAAGGCACGAGCCTGCTTGGATAAGTTCTCATTATCCTCGGTCAAATCCCATGCTTGGAAGATGTTCATCACATCGTGAGGGCAAAGCTCGCGGCCAAACCCATCCCAAATTGGGATGGCGCCATAGGCATCGTCATGTCGATCTTGTTTTCTCAACCGGGCAACGTAGCTGAGGAGACCGGATACACCACGTACGCTTTTGTGGTTTTGCGCAGCCTTGACCACGACCTGACGACGAGAGCTATAGGCAAGCCCCTGTGCAATACAGTTGGCACGGTTAGCCCAAGCCTGAATGTGGAAATCCCTAACGGACGCAACGCCTGCTTTATTCAATTTGCGGTCAGGAAAATAACGTCCTTTCAATCGAAAACGCTTACCCATGACACGACGGACAAGCATCTCATCGGCGTCAGAAAACCGACCCAATTTAACTCTAACAAGCTCGTCGCCGTCCTCATGCACTCGAATTTCCCACAATTGCCCATCAAAAAAACACTAGCAATAACAGAGCATTAAGCAAGACATTCATGCGTAATTTTTGCGCGATCATTTCACTGACCTTGCAGGACATTGTACAATCTTGTCAGACGATGATTCGCGCGCGTCCAAACCAATACCACTGGGAATAAATCTGACCGCATATCCGTTTTTTCGCGGCCAGAATGATCCCGAATCGTGTGATGCATCACCAGAAATCAAAGCATGAGGAGGAGGAAAGCCTATGAGTGACAGCACCCCAGTCATCTTGAAGTTCAACCGCTCAGGCGGTGCTTACGCGCGAGCGAAAGAAGTCGCTACGTGGATGGGCATCGAAATTGAAGCCTATCTCCTCAAATGCATTGAGGAAGGCCACAAGCTGCACCAAGCGCGCATGGTTGATGATCTGGGGCATCCAGCATATCTACGCCGCGCATCTGAGCCCCACTCTGGCAGTACTGTTCATGGTAGGGCGAGCCTAGCTTTGCTGTCGCCATTGAATATCAACCCAGCCTCGACCCCACGGAACAGGGGGAACTGAGAGGTTCTCACTACGCCATCTCAACCGATGTTCGATCTCCCCGCCAGTTACGGCTGGCCGGATGGTACAGTGCGCGGCTATCCGCACCCGTCACGAAAGCCATTTTATCCAAAATGCATGAAGGCGAAAATAATTTCACGAGAGGAGGCCATGATGATCCGTGCATGGTTTTCCGTTGAGATTAACCGTACGGGCAATCCGGAAACAGCCCCCACTGCCCTGAGAGGCAATGCCCCAACTAAGAGCGGGTAGAACAACGCCTTATAATTTCTATAAACGCAAAACGTAAAACATTTTGCTATTCCTGCAAATAAAATAGCTGTATGAAAAATTCTATAGGGCATTGTTTTTAATAAATTTTAAATGAGAAAATGTGCGTGACCAGCTTTAAGGGTGTGGCACGCTACCACTTTTTACGTCACCCTGGTGTGACACGCTCAATAATAGCCGTGACACACCGAGATTTCGCCGTGACACGCTCCGAAACAGCCGTGACACGCGTTAGAATGGGCGTGACACGGTTTTAACTGTGAAAAATACGAGGGGTTGCCATGACCGGCATTATTGCAACCTGTCAAGAGCAACAGAGAGGAAAGCAAAATTATGTACTATATTTCAGTATGTTACATGAAATAGATGCATGGCGCCTGAAGCATTATATAAAATGTTAGTCTGGAGAAGTTAAACATGCCAGATGAGATACCTTCCTCGGACATTGCCCGAGATAGCCTGAACTTGAAGCATATTGTCCGGCTTTATAAAGTCTCTACATTTTCAAGGATGCAGCCTAAGTACTTTTTAAAAGCGCCTAAATTCTTGATGAGGTGCCCTACATATGAATGACAAACCTGATCGTGATTGGCTGTTTATAACAGACCCGCCCGGTCCGTTGTTGCCGACCATAACTAATCGAGCTTTGCACACCAAATTGCTTCCATCGACGAGCTGGCCGGTACATCCAAACACCAACTCAAACTATGATGATTTTATCAAGGAGGAAGACATTTTTGAGGAGGTCACTGACAGACTCGATTTACGTTGTTTTTTCGATCTTGATCGCCAACGTCACGGGCCGCACAAGCCGTCCCATGACGATATCACGACGGACGAAATGCCGTCGAAGTATCGAGGTCGTAAATCACCGGAAAGTCTGGCACATGCAAAAACACTGAGGGCAGAGCGGAACCGCGAACTTGACGTCCCCAAGAGGTCGCGGCTGAGTGACTAACTGTGTAAGCGGCTGCTCTTTTTTCAGACCTTATCCGAATGGCTTAAAATCGAAAATCCGGGCCTGAGTGATCTGCCCGGCCCCTGGTTTCCATGTATTTTTTCAGCGCAAATCGTAAACGCTTTTTAAAATTTCAGAATCGTCCCATTCCCGTCCGCCAATGGCGCGGTAAACAATGCGCCCTTTAGGATCAACAACGAACGACGTGGGTAGGCCTTCCATGGGCCACGCATCGGCGACTTTGGAATCGGCATCGATCAGCACCGGAAAATCCAGCGCATACTCGCCAACGAACGACCACACCTTGTCTTCGTTGCCGCCCACATGCACAGCCAGCATCACCACGCCATCATCTTTGATTTTATTCCACGCATGTTGCATGGACGGCATCTCGGCTCGACACGGTGGGCACCATGTGGCCCAGAAATTGACGATCACGACTTGGCCTCTAAAGTCGCTGAGACTTTGGACTTCACCGTCCAGATTTTTCAAGCTGAAATCCGGGGCCAGAGGTGTGCCCGCCATGGGGTTAAGACCATTTTTCGGCAATTCCGCCGCAGTGTACGATGCGCTCCCCATCAACACAGCAATGCCGAGGGCCGCCAGCGCCAGTTTATTCAAAATTGCGTTCATTGTTTTGCACACTCCATCCCTTGGAACCGCTTGGTCCGTTTGATTTCGCGCTCATGCCACACCAATTCCAAGTCGAACCGGGTGCCTGGAGGAAGTCCAAAAGTAATCATGCCCCAGTTGTAATCGGTCGGCGCGAAGATCTGCGTTTCGGGGAATAACGCCCACTTAAACGCCACGCGTTGTTCGACATCAACACCCAAACGGTCCCACACCGGGGGCCAGTCCGCACGGGTACGCATCTTTTGCTCTTCACCGTCCACGAACAGACGCCATTCATCTTGATGGATGGTCACATGGAGGGCATCCGGGTCCGTCGCGTCGTTGCCGATGGCGGAGCGAAACATACAACCTTCGTCGATCAGCGCGTTGACACCGACCTCGTCAAAGCCGCGCCCGATGAAAAAACCGCGCACTTGGTCGTGGGACAACGCCGCCGTTTCGATGCGCAAGCCATAACCATTCCAGCGATGCACACCGAGGCCTTCCAGGTTTGCGTCCTGAGCATAAACAGAACCGGCAACCAGCCCGCAAATTCCAGCGACCACGATTGTTACGAAGCGAGAGATGTTCGCCGCCAAACGAATGGTTGGTAATTTTAACGTTTTAGACATTGCACCGCCGTGGATATGACAGAGAGCGCGTCTTTTGCGCCGTTGCCTTCCCCTTTTTCAAAATCGTTACCGTTTTGCGCCATCTCGTTGGTGATGTGGGCAAAACAGATGACTGAGTTGTCTGTGGCGGCGGCAAAGGCGTACAAGGCTGCGGCCTCCATTTCCACGGCCAACAGGCCACGTTCTCGGGCATCGGCGATTGCCACCTCCGTTTCCCGGTAGGGAGCATCGGTTGTCCAAACAGAGCCGGTATGAACAGAACCGACACATTCCCATTTTGCAGCGGATAAATCCGAGAGAAGGTTTGCATGCGCTGCTGCATAATCTGAAGGCGGGAGGTAGTGATAGCTGGTTCCCTCATCCCGCAGGGCCTTGTCGATCAGCACAAAACACGGTGCTTCCAAGGACGGAGAAATCTTGCCCGATGAGGTCATGCTCAAAAGCAATTTACAGCCTGAAACGAAGAGCTGTTCCGCCAGCAACACGGCAAACGACGCGCCAACAGCCTGCGCAATGATCCCGACCGATACGCCATCAAGGGTGAATTGGTAAAGTTCCGTGTGGTAACAAGCCCACCCAGGCGACAGTTCAGCCTGTCCATTTACCTTTAGCCATTTCAAGATGTCGCCATCCGGATCGAGGAGCACGATTTCAGGAACCGAACCCGCCTCTTTGCTCAACTGGCGGCGTGCTTCACGCACCAAGTTTTCCGGTTTGAAGAGGGAGGGACTGTCGTATGATTTAGCATTAAGGATGGGAGGTTTCGTGTTCATGACAAGCCCCTGATGCCCAAGTTATAAATGTTTCTGAGCGGATAGGACGATGAAGGCCGCACCAAAGCCGCCAAAAAAATGCGCTAAAGCAGGATCGATTTTTGACAGTGTCGCTGCGGCTATGCCGATGGGCGGGTAATAGACGGCGCTTCTGAATGATACAGGTTCAAGTCCGGCATTCGCGACCAACGTCACTAAATCTCTTTTACTGAAAAATCGTGACCGCTGCCACAGACGATTGCCGAATAGCCCGCGCAGACGTCGTGAAAGCGTCCAAAGACTCCACCGTCCCAATTCGCCGATCACCAAGCATCCGCCAGGCCGCAGAACACGGTTGATTTCAGTTAGGATGCTTTCATGTCTCTCAGCCACACAAAGAATGGTCATGGCGACAACACGGTCAAAGAACGCATCAGGGAACGGCAACTTGGTCGCCGATGCGACCATATAGGTTCCATTCCGTTGGGCTTGAGCGGCGGCAATCATGTCGGGATTGGTGTCCACCCCTACGGCGTCGGCACCCAATTCGACAAGTTTGTCCGTAAGGATTCCATCACCGCAGCCAACGTCCAAAACCTTCGCCCCTTCCAGGGGGCCAGACATGGAGATGATGAGATCATGTTCCAAGCGTTCGGTGAACGCCCCTAAAGGCGTACTCCGCCAGCGGTCGTAGGCGGATGGAGGGATTTCCACCCCGGCCGTCATGCGTTCACACCCTCAATGGGCAGACCCGCCGCTTTCCATTCCGGAAATCCATCTTCCAGACGGCGCGCCTTGAACCCCCTCTTGCGCAGATCAGCGACAGCCTCAAACGACAGGACACAATAAGCACCCCGGCAATAGGCGATGACCTCTTGCTCCTTCGGTAAGTTCTTTAAATGTTTGCCAAGGTCTGACAGCTGGATATTGATGGCGCCCGGCAAATGGCCTGCGGCAAATTCATTGGCGGGCCGAACATCAAGCACGGACACCAAACCATCCTTGGCGCGACGTAACAGTTCCTCGCGCGTGATCGGCTCCATCCCATCACGTTCACGGAAATAGCCGTTCAAAACGTCCCTGACCTCAGCTTTGTGCCGCTCGGACGTTTTCGCCAATGCGCCTAAAAGATCAGTCACATCATCGCCCGAAAGCCGATAGTGGACATGCACGCCCTCTTTTCGCGTTACGGCCAGTCCGGCGCGACGTAGCAATTGCAAATGATGAGAGGTGTTGGCGATACTTTGACCGCAGAGCGTCGCTAGAGCATCCACGCTTTGCTCACGCTGGCCGAGATATTCCAACAGCTCCAGACGAATGGGGTGCCCTAGGGCTTTCGCCACATCGGAGATGTGTTCGAATATCGCCTGTTTCGCTGACGGAGTTGACATTTGCGGGGCACACCTATATCAAAATTCAAATAATCCTTTGATTATTAGGGTAAGGATATTCCGAATGGCCATGTTTCGCAAGGTTCATCGTGTTGTTTTGTCACTCGCCATTCTCGGCTTGTTGGTCACCATAAATGACGACGCCTGGGCTGAGGAGCGCGATGTCACAATCAATTATGAGGGACTGGCGCTCAACGCCCGGCTTGTCACCGCCGATGACAGCAGCCTGTCTGACAATGCCATTCTCATCACCCATGGCACCTTGGCCCATAATGGCATGGAGGTCATCAAAGGCATCCAGGCGGCCCTTGCAGACAGAGGACATAACTCCCTGGCCATCACGTTGAGCCTTGGCCTCGACAATCGCGTAGGCATGTACGACTGCAAGGTGCTTCATAAGCACAAGCACACCGACGCTCTGGATGAAATCGGCGCTTGGCTCGTCTGGCTGAAATCGGAAGGCGCGAACAAGGTCGCCCTCATGGGCCATTCCCGGGGCGGCAACCAAACCGCTTGGTTCGCAGCCGAACGCCAGACCGCACAGATTGCAAATGTCGTTCTCTTGGCTCCGCAAACCTGGAATGAAAGCGATCAATCCAGCGGATACGAGAGCCGTTATGGCGCTCCACTGGCACAGGTCCTCGATAAGGCGCAAAGCCTCGTCGATGCGGGCAAGGGGCAGGACATGATGATAAAAACCGGGTTCATCTATTGCCCCGACGCCGAAACCCAGGCCGCGAGTTTCGTATCCTATTATGCCTCAGACAAGCGCATGCATACGCCGAACCTGATCCCTGACATTAAGGCGCCGGTTCTGGTGATCGCAGCGACGGAAGACCAAGTCGTCAAGGGTTTGCCCGAAGCGATGGAACCTTTGGTGCGTTCAGGAAAGGCGCAAATGACCATCGTTGAAGGGGCAGACCATTATTTCCTCGATTTTTATATCGAAGATGTTGCCGATGCCGTGGATGAATTCATCACTGCGGACTAACCGCCGTCTCCCGTAACGTCCTTTAAAGGACCACGAGTTGAAGAGCCGCGATATTCGCGGCTCTTTTTTTGTCCACATCCCAATGGCTGTTTGGTTGACTCTTGGAAGCAAATCGACAATAATCAAAGAATCATTTGAATATGTGATTATTAGGATATCTGCGATGTGGGAAAGTGTGCAAGCCAACGAACCAATTATTCGGTTAAGCGCCTTTTTAGGCATCTTCGCCATCATGACCGTGTGGGAAGTGATCGCACCGCGCCGCAAGCGTGCCTTTTCGCGCTGGACCCGCTGGCCCAATAACATCGGCATTGTGGTTTTCAACACGGTTGTCATGCGCGTGCTGTTCCCCACCGCCGCGGTTGGCATAGCGCTGGCCGCCGAAGCGAATGGTTGGGGGTTGTTCAACACCTTTGCCGTGCCTGAATTTCTGGCGGTGGTGTTGGCGGTGGTGATCATGGACTTGGCCATCTACCTACAACACGTCTTGGTCCACGCCGTTCCTATATTGTGGCGATTGCACCGCATGCATCACGCCGACCTCGATTACGACGTCACAACAGGTGCGCGCTTTCATCCCATCGAGATTGTGATTTCCATGGGGCTCAAGTTGATGGTGGTGAGCGCCTTGGGGGCACCTGCGCTGGCCGTGTTGGTCTTTGAGGTCATCCTCAACGCCACCGCCATGTTCAACCACGGTAACGTACGTATACCCCCAGGCTTGGATCGAGTGCTGCTGCTGATCGTGGTAACCCCAGACATGCACCGGGTGCACCACTCCGTGATCCCGCAAGAAACCAATTCGAACTTCGGCTTCAGCCTGCCGTGGTGGGACCGCCTATTCGGCACCTATACCGCCCAGCCTAAGGACGGTCATGAAGGCATGACCATCGGTATCGAGCAGTTTCGCGAAGGCCGCGATCTGCGTCTCGACCAGATGCTGGTGCAGCCGTTCTTGGGCAATACCGGCGATTACGCCATCAACCGGTCAGGAGATGGGGAGCATGGTGAGTGAAATTCTCAGAACCACATTGCTGCTGAGCCTGGTCGGCACCTTTGCCTGGGTGGCGACGGGGGCTATTTACGACCAATCGCCTGATCCAAGCTTCGCCTTGAACAACGCCAGCTTATGCATCCATCGCCCAGCACGTTGAAAGAAATGAATTCATGAAACGCTCCACCATCATCCGACTTTTCATGTTGGCAGGCCTCATCGGGGGCATCGTCATCGCGAGCCAGTATCGAGAGGCCTTAAATGTAGAGACCCTATCATCGATGCTTGATGGTTTAGGCATATGGGCTCCCGTTGGGTTTATTGCGCTGTTCGCGCTGGCCTCTGTCGCCTTTCTGCCGGGAATGGTTTTTGCCCTGGCGGGCGGGGTGATGTTCGGTCCGGTTCTGGGAACGGCCTACAACTTGACCGGTGCGACGATCGGCGCGGTCTTGGCCTTCCTCGCCGCACGGTATGTGGCTTCTGGCTGGGTACGAGAGAAAGCGGGGCCACGGTTAGGGCGGATCATTCAGGGCGTCGATGATGAAGGCTGGCGCTTCGTCGCCTTTACGCGTTTGGTGCCGCTATTTCCGTTCAACCTGCTCAATTACGCGCTCGGCCTGACACGCATTTCGCTTCTGCACTATACGGTCGCCACCGCCGTGTGCATGGCCCCTGGTGCGCTCGCTTTTACCTATCTGGGTTACGCCGGTCGAGAAGCGGCGACGGGCAGTGAAACCGCCATTCGCAACGGCTTGATCGCGTTGGCGCTGCTGGCCGTGGTGGTGTTTCTGCCGCGCCTAGTGAAGCAAGTGCGCAGCGCCAAATACCGTCTCGCAACAAAGGACCTCAAAGACCGCTTGGACGCAGGTGAGGACATCCTCGTTCTCGATGTCCGCACAGCTGCCGACTATGCGGGAGAGGGCGGACATATCCCGGGTGCCCAGAATCTGCCACTTGAAGAGATTGTGCAGCGTATGAACGAATTCGAAGCTTGGCGCGACCAACCCCTGGCCGTGGTCTGCCGCACCAACAAAAAATCGGGAAAGGCGGCCGAGATGCTTCGAGCTGAAGGATTTTCCCAGGTTCTGCTCATCGACGATGGCATGGTCGGCTGGATAAACAACAACTTCACTACGGAGTAACCCGTAGGGAACATGGAGGCAAATATGGATATTTCATTCTTGGCCATGATCGTGCTTTGGGGGGCCTTCGCCGGTGTTGTGTTTTCTTCCATCGGCGCTGCAGGCGGTATCTTGGCCTCCTTTGGCCTCATTAGCATTATTGGTGTTGCCGACCCGAACAGCGTAAAACCAATGACCCAGATCATTGTGCTCGCCACGGCCCTAGTGTTCGTCCCCGGATATTTTCGACGTTCGGCCCTGGTCTGGCCACTGGGATTGTTGCTTGCGGGTGGCGGCCTGCTTGGCGCTTGGGCCGGAAGCAGCCTGTCAAGCGCCTACCTTTCCGACATGAAGACCTTTCGACCTCTTTTCGGCGTCCTCACTCTTGTGATCGCCGTCCAGATCTCATGGAAGCTGTATAGTTCACGGAACAAGCAAAAATCCGGACTATCTTCGGAGGAAAGGGCGGACAGCCAGGGCGTTCATGATTTATCCATTTCACGCATGGCGCTCTCCTTTTCCTACGGTAGTAAGGACTACCGAGTCCTCCTATGGTCCCCTTTCCTCGCAGGATTTCTGATCGCCACAATCGCTGGCATTTTTGGTGTCGGCGGGGGGTTCCTTCTCGTACCCTACATGTCGTCGTTGCTCCGTATGCCAATGCATATCATTCCGGCAACGTCAGGGATCGCAATCATCATCAGCCTTCTCGTATCCATCGGGAATTATCTCGCACTTGGCTCGCAGTTGGAGACAGACTCGCTTGTTCCCATGCTTGTCGGAGCGGTCCTGGGTGCGATCATTGGTCCTTTCGTTAACCGATGGATGAAAAACAGCAGGCTGCAAATGATCTTGGCACTTATCATCGTTGTCATTGGACTGAGGTATGTTGCCGCATGACACCGCTGATAGCAGGTGTCACGCCTAATTTGACATCTTGGTGCTGCAATCACGTTGGTTATGACAAAGAACAAAAGAGACATCTTACGAAGCTAGCCCGTGGGAGAACGGCTACAACGAAAGCTTCAACGGCAAACTGAGAGATGAAATCTTGAACACAGAAATCTTTTACACACTCAAGGAGGCGAAGGTGCTGATTGAGCGCTGGCGACACCATTACAACACGATCCGACCACACAGTTCGTTGGGCTATCGACCACCGTCGCCACAAACCATCTTGCCACGCCCTGTGGTGTCGCCCTACGCTACGCTGCGGTCGTCACCACAGGGCGATCAAACAGTGAGGTGACATGGAAAAAGTGGTCCGCCAGGAATGTTAGTTTTTCGGTAAACTGACCAAAGATTGGGAGGTCATTTACCATGAAGAAGAAGCGGTATTCGGTTGAGCAGATCGTATCGATTTTGAAGCAGGCGGAACTGGGGCTTCCGGTTGCGGACTTGATCCGTCAAGTTGGCATTTCCGAGCAGACGTTTTATCGCTGGAAGAAGCAATATTCCGGCCTTGAGTCTGACCAGGTCCGGGAACTGAAGCAGGTCACGGACGAAAATGTCCGGCTCAAGAAACTGGTTGCGGAACTGAGCCTGGATAAAGCCGTTCTGCAGGACGTGTTATCAAAAAAATTCCCCGGCCCGCGCTCATGAAGGATGTCGTGAAATACGTGACTTCGTATCACGGCTACTCCGAGCGGCGGGCCTGCCGGCTGACGCGGCAATATCGTTCGACGCAGCGCAAGCCAAGCACGCGGGATCCGCGTTTGGCGCTGCGCCAGCGGATGAATGAGATCGCCCGCACACGGGTTCGGTATGGCTATCGACGCATCCATATTATGCTGAAGCGGGAAGGTTGGGAGGTTGGTCGGAATCTTGTCTATCGGGTTTATCGTGAAGAAGGCCTGGTTTTACGCGGCAAACGGCCCAAGAGACGCAAGATGCCCGTTCACCGCCAGGTGCGATGTAACCCCAAACACTCCAATGAAGCGTGGAGCCTGGACTTCGTGGCAGACCAGCTCAGCAATGGTCAAAAGTTCCGCGCCTTGACGGTACTGGATGTCTTCAGTCGGGAGGCTTTGGCCATCCAAGTAGGGCAACGACTGCGCGGTGAGCATGTGGTTGAGGTCCTCAATCGCCTTGTGCGGCGACGCGGAGCGCCGAAGTATCTGTTTACCGACAATGGCGCCGAGTTCACCGGTCATCTGGTCGATCTGTGGGCCTATCATCATGGGACGCGGATCGACTTCAGTCGACCGGGCAAACCAACCGACAACGCCCACATCGAAACCTTCAATGGTTCATTGCGGGATGAATGCCTAAATGTCCATTGGTTCTCCTCGATCGAGGAAGCCCAGGCGCTGATTGAGGCTTGGAGGCGCGAATATAATGAGAGCCGTCCTCACATGGCTCTTGGCAACATGACACCACGAGAATATGTTTTGAAGACAGGAAGTTCGCTGGGGCCGACAGGGCTCTTAGAGACCGAAAACTAACCCTGATTCTGGACCACCAAACCCAAGCGCTTCAACAGGCCAAAGTCTCTCATAGAAACTGGACCACTTAGGTAAGGCTGGTCAATGGCTTGGACTTTCTCAATCAACTCAGCGGAAACAGCTTCTTTGTCGTCTGTATCGATATAATGCCCTTTTAAGTATTTCATTTAAATATACCGACTGTCGTTTAGTCGCGCTCCAGCTGACGCGGGCGCAAAGCAGCCAGTTCGGGGTCGTAGATAAAATCACTGATTGTGCCGTCTTTGATCTTGTCGACGGCGTCATCGATCACGAAAAGCGGAACGAGAAACCATTCGCGCGGCGCGATGGGGTTTCCGAGACGGTCTTTGATCTCGATATCCAAGCGCGCAGGTTCGAAAATCTTGTGAATGATGTTTTCGAGTTTGGTGCGATTGATGTTGTAGAGCTTATAGGTGGCGACGATCTCGACATCTGCCATGAGGAACGTCGAGTCCAGTTTGGCGTTGGCGATGCGTCGCTTTACGTCACCGCCCGTCACACCGATCTTGTGGAGTGTATCTCTGTTTTCAACGACATAAGGCAAATCCGATTTGCTGCGAAGCACATAGATCGTGCCACTCGCCACGTCATCTTCTGCTGAAGCATCGGAGAAAAGCGGCCCGGCGCTTGGCTCAGTGATCCGCCGTCCCGTTCCATCTCGATGTAAAGCACGCTGAAGAGAGCGCAGCAGTACATCGCTCTCCGTCCCATTGTCATATATCACCCGAAGCCGGCTATCGCGTCGATCATACTCGGTGATAAACTCTTCACCCATTTCCGCGACATAGGCAATCTGGCCGCCAACGATAAAAAACTCACCTTGCTTGATTTCAGCCATCGTCTGAAAGCGGCGTGTCTGACGGACGCCCGCAGCGAGATCCTTCTTCACTTTGTCAAGCAGAGGCTTGAACTTTTCGAAGTCTTCGCATTTTTCACGATTGGCGATTTCCTCGGCCGCACGCTTGTCCGCACTGGATCTGACGTGGCTCAGCGTCATTATATCGTTCGGCGTGTCCACCTCAACACCAAGCTCGGCAAGTAAAGCCTCATCATCCATGTCATCCACGACTGCCTCGGCCTCAACAAAGGAAGAGTCCAAGAGACCCTGCCGGTCAAATTCCGCCAGAACGGTGCGGCATTCCTTCTGCCGACGGATTTGATCAAGACGCGTGGCGTAAAGGCGTTCGAAAATATCCCGATCCTCGCCATGCTCCTGCAAGCGACCATGTTTGTCGACGAAACGCTGGATTTCCTCAAAGCCAGCGATGATTCGTTCCTCACGGGGCGTCCGGCTTGCAACCTTCTTGGCTTCAACCTCGACGCCAAGCTCTTCGAGCAGTGCATCATCTTCTTCCGTAAACTTATTCTTGGCCATGCGCAGCCTCGGCTTTCATGCGGGCAAGAAATGCTACGCCCTCAGCCATGCGTTTTTCCCATGGGTCCTGCGCACTGATATCGGGTAGACGGCCTCGTTCCTGCTTGAACTTTAGCGCGCGCTTGGCGAGATCGCGCGCCTCTTCAGGCGTCAGGTTCACGCGCTTTGCCGCAATGACGGCGGCGACTTGTTTGAGGCTGTCCTCGCTCATGGCCTTGGCAAGAATGGCGTAGGCCTCGCCAAACGGATTGATGCGGTCGATCAAGTCGATGTCGAGTTCACGCACATCCATCGCGAATTTGCGTACACCCTGAATCAGTGCGGTGTTGACACTCGCTTCGCCATCGCTGCCATCCAAGCCGCCGAGGGCAGCCTTCTTGGCTTCCTGGGTGATATTCAGGGCGGCAACGGCGTGCTGGCGGACGGCCTCCTGATCTTCGTCGTCGAGCTCCGGATATTTGTCTTTGATGATCTTGCCCATGCGGAGCTGAGTCAGTTCTTCCGGCACCAGCTCTTCGTCAAACAAGCCGCGTTCGATAGTCGTCTTGTCTTGAACAAACGATGCAATCACCTCGTTCAGGTCTTCTTGGCAAATGCGCGCAGCTTCCTTGCTCTTCGGTTCGGCAAGGCCTTTAATTTCGATCTGAAACTGACCGCTGTCCTCATTAAAGCCGACGTTGCATTTGGTTGGATCGTATCCGCCCTCGCCGTAATCAAATCCATCCACCGGGCCGCTGCTCTGACTCTTCGGCGTGAAATTGAAGCGCGGGGCGAGAACCTGTTCCATCAGCAGACTGGCTGCGATGGCCTTCAGCGTATCGTTGACCGCTTCGGCCACCGCCTGTTCGGAGGCGTCCGGTTCGGCGATCAGGTTGGTGAAGCGTGCGTGAGTCTTGCCCGGCGCGTCGCGGGTGGCGCGGCCGATGATCTGCACGATTTCCGTCAGGCTGGAACGATAACCGACGGTCAGCGCGTGTTCGCACCAAATCCAGTCGAAACCCTCCTTCGCCATGCCCAGCGCGATGATGATGTCGACATGGTCGCGATTGTTCTTTTGCGTCGAATCTTTGAGCGCGGCGGACACGCGATCGCGCTTGGAGGGATCATCCTCGACCAAATCGGCAATGCACAGCACACGGCCCTCGGGCATTTTGACCAGTTGGAAGCCGGTCGCCTCGTCGGTGCCCTGCCACTCGCCCAACTCATGGAGGATGTGATCGACCTCCTTGATCTTGTCCTTGGTGCTTTCGCGTGAATTGACGTTGGGGATGTGGACAATGGTTTTTTCGGTCGGGTCCAGCACGCTCAAAATTTCGTCGGAATACGGGCCCGTGTAGAAATAATAGCCGATGTCAAGCCGCTTCAGATGCTCATAGCCGTTTAGCTGCTCATAGTAGGTGTAGGTGACGGTATCGAACTTGGCTTCGTCGTGCGGCGCAAGCACCGCTTCCGCGTCACCCCGGAAGTACGAGCCGGTCATGGCGACGAGGTGCACCTTGTCGCGCGCAATGAATTGGCCCAAGTGAAGGCCCAGCTTGTTGTCGGGACTGGCCGAAACGTGATGGAACTCGTCGACCGCAATCAGGCGATCATCGAACGGTTCGATACCGAACTTGTCCACGGCGAAGCGGAAGGTGGCATGGGTGCAGACCAGCACCTGGTCGTCGCTATCGAGAAACGCTTTGACCGAGTTTACCTTGCCGCCGTCTTCGCCCGGTGCGTTGCAGAGATTCCATTTCGGTGCGACGGACCAATCGGCCCAAAACCCATACTTGGTCAAGGGTTCGTCGTGAAAGCTGGACCCGATGGATTTTTCCGGAACCACGATGATGGCCTGTTTCAGGCCCTGATTGTGCAGCTTGTCGAGCGCAATGAACATCAGCGCCCGGCTTTTTCCCGACGCGGGCGGCGATTTAATCAGCAGGTATTGTTCTCCGCGCTTTTCGTAAGCGCGTTCCTGCATCGGTCGCATGCCGAATTCGTTCGATTTGGTCGAGCTGCCCGTACAGGCGTAGTTGACGGAAACGGAGGGGACGGATTGGCTCATTAATCGTCTTCCTTACCTGTGAGTTTATGTTCGAGCCGTTCGATTTCTTCAAGATCAGCGGCATCCGCATCGCGGGCCTCGATGGCGCGGCGCTCTTGGTCGAAAGTCTCGTAATGATCAAAGGCGACATGTTCCATCTGAATTCGGCTGACGGAACCTGCCCCCTCCAACACCGGACGGTCGTTAAATTCCAGCATTTTTCCCACGTTGTCCCGCCAATAGTCCAGTGTCAGGTCTTGATGTTGTTTTACGCGTAATTCAGCCTGTTCCAGAAATATAACAACCAGACGGTTGAGGGTGTCGATTTCATCGGCATTCAAATAATTTTTGGCGATGATGACATCTTGCTTGCGCACCCTTGCTCCCCGCCAACTTGTCAAAGCCATGTTGGGCTTTTCCGGATCGGCCCGGTTTACGATCAACTCGGCGGCGGTATGCCTCGTGGTGGCGTAAAGCAGTTTGTTTTGCACCTCAGCAAAAAAAAGGTTCGTTTCTTGCTCCCGCACGCGGTAGTCAGAACTGAGCGAGAATAGATCTCTTACCTTTTGATAGAAACGCTTCTCCGATGCGCGAATGTCGCGGATACGCGCCAGCAACTCATCAAAATAATCCCAATCGCCGGGATTTTTGAGGCGTTCGTCGTCCATCACGAAGCCTTTGATCAAAAACTCCTTTAGATGCGCACTGGCCCATTGGCGAAACTGGCTGCCGCGCGGGGAACGGACGCGGTATCCAATGGCGAGGATCAGATCAAGGTTATAGTGCTGAATATGGCGCTGTACCTGCCTTTTCCCCTCACTTTGAACTGTCAAGGAATCCTTGACAGTTGCCTCCTGGCTCAACTCCCCATCCTCAAAAATGTTTTTGGCGTGAAGGGAGACATTTTGCTTGGTTGTCTGAAACAACTCGGCGATTTCCTGCTGGGTGAGCCACACCGTGTCGCCATCCACGCGCAGGTTCAGGTGGGTGCGTCCATCTTCTGTCGTATAAAGAACAATTTCGCTCATGCCAGCTCCTTCGCCTTACCGATGCACATACTTGCGCGCCTCTGCATCGGTCGCATGCCAAATTCGTTCGACTTGGTCGAACTGCCCGTACAGGCGTAATTAATGAAAACGGAAGGTGCCGAGGAACCATCAGGCATTAATTAAATCCTTCGGTCGCCCAATCACTTGTCCAGTGTGACGTTTCATCAACGTTGATGCCTCGTTCGATGAAAATAGAACAACGGCTTGTTTCTTATTTACACAGGAAATTGATCTCCAGCCAAAAGATGACAGATCATCTCCAACAATCTCCTCGTCACAAAATGGCGCCGCCCTGGTCCTTGTAACATAGATAAGCAGGTCATTTTGTTTTCGATCATCCAGTACATACTTCTTGCTGTACGAGGGAATTTCCTTCAAGACAAGGTTATACATCCTGTCAGGATGCGGCACATCGTACGCGTCTGACACGAAAGAAAGCTCGGCCAAAGAACTTGCATTTTCCGCACATTTGCGCCGTTCCTTATAAATCTTCCCCCTCGGGTATCCTTCGTCCATCAGCTCTTTGATCTGAAATTTATAGCTTCCAAAGACAATATCAACGCTACTGATTTCAACTTCAACGTGGAGATCATTCTCATTATAATCAACTCCCAAAATACTCAGGAAGAGTGAAGCAACGTATTTTTCTCGATTAGACTTATTTTTGTTCCCAAAGAATTCATGATCTTCTTTTGCTGACTGTCTAATGGACTCAAGAATTTCTTGTTCTTTCATGCGCCCCCCTTAGTCGTCATCTTGGTGTACATCTCGAACAACTTCTCCAGCCGTTCGGTGTCGTTCTTAAACCGACGGCCGATGTAGATGCGTTCCAGCACTTCGTCATTGCGATCATGCGCGGCGCGCAGGTCGGCGGGCATGTTTTTAGGATCGTAGAGATCGGCGATGGTGGCGGGGAAATGCGCCTCACGCGCCAATAGGATGTTTTCGGCGCAAGTGGTCAGGTCGGCCTTGTTCTTTTCGGTTAACGTCGGAACGGGAAAGGTATTCCAGCCCAGCGTATTGGAATAACGAAAATCTGTTTTTAGCTTGCCGCAGACCGTGGCGATCCACACCAAGTGCACTCGCGAAAGAAGCAATGCAAGTTGCCACAACGGAGCATCAAAGACTGCGAACGTCTCACTGGACACTACGCTTTCAGCGTTGATCAACCCCGCAGGAAGATAGGCCCGAGATTCAGAAGAGGTTCTCGGCATCACAATCGTCTGCCTCCTCGCACTCCGCATTTCGCGCAATTGGTGAGATCGAACTGCCATGGCCTGACCACCCTTGTCCGAGCTCTTTAAGCGCATAGCCCGAACGGCCTCAATACGTTCTAAGATGCCAGGAATTTGCTTCGCCATTTCAAGTTGATCGTCTCGAATCCAAAGACAGAATCGCTCTAGATTTCCGATGAACTCCTTTGAGCCGTAGATTCTACGGATAAGAGATTTGCACTGCTCTGTTGAGAGATTTAGATCGATAACTTCCTGCCTAGATAGAAGGAGATTTCCTCCGTCATAAGGCATATTTCCAAGATTCATTGGCGTTAAGCCATTAATCGGGGACGACTGCTTTTCAATCAGGGTATTTACCCCACCAACTAGATACGCGTTTATGTTTTCGACTTCTTTAGAGAGAACATTTCCATCGTCAGTTATCGAAAAGACTTTTTTAGCGCCCGTCGGAGTGAGTGACATCCCAACAATCGCAACAGTAACGCCTGCATTATTGCTAGCCAGATTTGCCCATTTGAATGATGTGTGCGCGAAAATGATCTCGTGCCCTGTCTTAAACAGGATAGGCCAAATCAAAGGAACCTGATGACCTTGGCAGAGTGAATTTGTGGTTACAAATGCGAACGCAGAACTCGTATGCAATCCGTATTCTACGGCTTTCAGAAACCAACAACCGACATAATCAATGTAGCCGTGTTTCACTCCAGTACGACCAAAAACGAACTCCATATCATCAATTTCTTGCGTGGTTTTTTTACCTTTTCCTGCGTAAGGCGGATTTCCGCAGATGTAAGTCTCACCCCCCTCGTTCTCAAAATCGATCTGCGCCTGATCGAGCGGCGTGTGAAACAGGTCTTCGGCGTGATGCTTCACGCCCGTCCCCGTTGGCGGACAAATGCTCAGCCAGTCCAACCGCAGCGCATTGCCGCAGGTGATCCAATTCTGCGCGTCCAGCGGCAGGAATTCGGCCAGAGCTTCCTTCTGGCCGCGATAGAGCATGTCGCACTGAAACTCGGCGATGATCAGCGCCAGGCGTGCAATTTCAGCGGGGAAGTCGCGCAGCTCGATCCCCCGGAAATTGGTGAGCGGGATGTCAGTACGGCGGTCGGCTTCGCCGCGCCGCTTGTTGATCTCTGCCTCGATTTCTCGCATCGCTTTGTAGGCGATGACCAGAAAGTTACCCGAGCCGCAGGCCGGATCGTACACTCGGATTTTGGCCATGCGACTGCGCAGGTTCAGCAACTTGCGCGCATTGTCCCCCGCCTCCTCTAGCTTTTCGCGCAGGTCATCCAAGAACAGCGGGTTCAGCACCTTCAGGATATTCGGCACTGAGGTGTAGTGCATGCCAAGCGCGCCACGTTCTTCGTCATCCGCCACAGCCTGGATCATGGAGCCGAAGATATCAGGATTGATCTGTTGCCAATCGAGGTTGCCGATGTGGATCAGGTAAGACCGCGCGATTTTGGTAAAGCGCGGCACGTCCGTGCTGCCGGAAAACAGCCCACCGTTCACATACGGGAACTGATCGGCCCATCGAGGCAATTTGGCGGCCGCACGGTCTTTGATGGCCGTATTCATGGCGCGAAATATTTCGCCGATGACCTCATGCGTATTGGAGGCGTCACGCTCGCCCATCTGGTCGACGGTGGCGGTAAAGAGCCCCGCGCCATTAAAGATATCCGTATCCTCGGCGAAGAAACAAAAGATCAGCCGCGCCATGAAATGGTTCATGTCGGGGCGGCGCTCGGCCGTACCCCAATCGGGATTGTTCCTAAGTAGTTCGACATAGAGCCGGTTGAGCCGCCCGGTCGCGCGAATATCAAACGCATTTTCGCGGATTTGCTGGACGGTGCTAATGCCCGCAAGGCTTAAGAAGAAGCCGAAGTGGTTGGGGAAATCCGGATAGTCGCAGGCGATGGTTTCGCCGGAAGCTAAGTCTTCAGCTTCCAGCGTGGTGCCGTCAGTCGCCAGAATGAATTTAGCTTTGGCCTTGGTGGTGGCAGGGCTCGCCTTCAGGGCGGAGAGGGTCTGGGTGACTTGACCCTCATCGCACACCTTGATGTGGATGTTGCTGGTTTGCAGCACGCCGCCCAGGTCGGACTTGTTTGAAGCGCCCGCGCGCAACTTCTTGAGCGTCGTTTCCTTGTTGCCGAAGGCTTCCAGAAAAGCGAACGGAAAGCCGTCCGGATCGAACGGCTGTTCCGCCGATTGGGATATGGCTTCTTCGATCTCGACAGCGTTCAAGAAATTACCCCCTATGCACTTTCAAATCTCCGTGAAAACTCGCCGTATTTGGCCGAATTCCATACGGAGACCGCTATTCAAAAAATTCTTCATCGACCCGTTTCAGGTGCAATGTTTCTTCATTTCGGCAGCCAACGTTGTAGCGAATCATCAACTTCGCAAGATGTGGACCATCAATTAACACGATTCGCATCCCGAGGTCCTTGGCTGTCTGCTTCGCCGAGGGGCTGAAGGCAGACGTCGTAAAGAACAGACCTTTCTGTGCCTTTTTAAGGTTCAAGGCTCCGAAAAAGTCTCGGATATCGCCGGCGCCTACATTGTTGCCCTCGGCATACCGCTTGGCCTGAACGTAGATTTGGTCGACCCCGAGAGGGTCCTGATCGACAACCCCGTCAACGCCGTTGTCCCCTGATTGCCCCAGGGCACGGGCCGCGTCTTCGGATGTTCCGCCATAGCCCATGGCCAGGAGTAGCTCTATGATCAGGAGTTCAAAAAATTGTGGCGATGCTTCCCGAACGCGGTCGAGGAGGTCGGATGCCAATGAAGCATTGATCTTGGCATGTGCTGCTCTCAAAATTTCGTCCGGTGTCGCGTCGTCCTGAACCTCATCCAGATTTTCATCCTGATTTTCAGCGGATTGCGGGCCTTTGCGGTTTTGAAATTCCAAAAACGCGTCAAACTGCTTGAGAAACTTGTTGTCGATCCTATCGGGATTTTGGGCCAAAACCTTCTGGCCCTCATCTGTCACTACATAAAAACCGCGCTTCGTGTAGCGCACCAAGCCCGCTTGTTTGAGATACCCCTTGGCCCAGTTCACGCGATTGTCGAATGTTCTCTGCTTACCGCTGGGCAGCAGTTGTTCGCGCTCTTCTTCGGAAAGGTCATATTTCTCTGAAAGCGTCTCGATGACATCGCGCGTGCTGACCTCGCCGCCAGCGGCTTCTTGTAATACGGGCAGCATCAAGGTCTGGTAATCGGGTATCATTCTTATTCCTCATGACGCCTTCTGGAACTGGAACTCGAGAATCGCGTCGGCGATTTCGAGCCATCGGCGATGATACTCGGAATGGCCGAACCGCTCCATTGCTTCGGCCAACTCCACGGCACGGACATATGCCAAACCGCCGCTTTCGGTGATGATGTTGAGCGCCGCCCTATGTCCATGTCCGTCCCCTTCAGGCATCACAGACATCTTATACAATATACAGGCATGTAAATCTTGATATTTACATCCATAGATTGATGCAATTCATTCAGTGGATTTTCGTAGTGGACACGCCGGGCTTGTCGAAGGGCGTCATGACCCCAGATTCGCCGAAGGGATAGTAAATACAACAGGTCGTGTAACCAGAGATGGGGTGGCCGGTCAGCCAATTGTGGACAGCATCACCGATAACGGTTTGGCACCCGCTGAACGTCATCGCGGGATTCACGTATCGGGACAATCTACCCGAGTAAGGGCCGAACTCCCTATCGATTGCCTCGCGGATAAGGGCGTGATCCTCCCCCGTATGTCCGCCCTGGTAGGGCAACGCCACAGCAAGTACCGCCAAAGGAAGGCCACAGAGATATTGCAGACATTCCAGTTCATCAAGCTTGGCCGATATGGTGTCGTAACTCCAGTCGTACGCGGTTTGCACGACTGCAACTGCCCGGCCCGTTGTATCCATAATACATGCATGGGGCTTAGCCTCTTGGCTCCCAAAATTGCCGATAGCGGTTTCCACATGAATGTCGTTACGAAGGCTACGGATGATGTCGCCGTTGGACATCGCGTTGCTCACACGCAGGTACGTATCCGCGTTCCATTCCTGGTCGACGGTGAGTTCGAGACGTTCCGCCACTCGCCCCCCCAGTACGGCGTCCGCCTCCATTCCCATCAATTTCTCAGCACTTGCCACCGACACCCCGCCCTGTGCGGCATCGAGAACGACTCCAACGAGAGTATTTGAGTTGGGAATACGGGGCACTTAGTTCAGCCCTTCGTTTTGTTTTTTCAGAGGGCCGTCTCCGATTACTGCACCGATGCGATTTCGTAATTTTATGCAGAGATCGTCCGCATCGGTCCAGACGATATGGTTGAACTGGCGGGTGTCGAAATGCACATCGTCAATCATCTCTTTCTGACACGTCCAAATCACAGGGATATTCAAACCATAGGCAAACCCAGCTTCGAAATAGACACCACCACGAGGATTAGCTTTATTTGACGTGAAGTCGGCGACGATAAAGCGGGAGCGACGAATTTCAGCAATAATTTCATCGTCGATTTTATTGATGTGCTCTTTCTGATCAATACGGACTGGCTTAAAACCAGCCTCTTGTATGGCAGGAACGATCCCCATGTCGTAGGCATCTTTCATACTTTTATCAAACCACATAGCGATAAATGCCTGCGAGGCCGCCGCATTTGCTCCATCCAAATGCTCTAAAAATTCATATCCCTTGGTTGTGAGGCGAAGGCCGTTCCCATTCCGGACTTTCTCTAGCAGGCCTTCTTGCTCGCCTGAGCTAATTAAAAAGCCAACTTCATTATCGTCGAGCGACTCGGTCCAAGCTTTCATGAACGCCTTGTCTCGAGACATCGCGTCTGTGACTTTTCCCGCAACTTCAACATCTTGTCCTATACTTTCGAGGCGTTGGCCAAGAAATTTAATGAGTCGGTCCCTTCGTTCCAAAACAGACAAACGAGGCGTTAAATAGATCTGTTGCACGACTTCTTGAGTCAAATGTGCCGGTGAATTCCCCAATCGGTTTTGGTCAATAATCCATGTGGTGATTTTAGCCTTGTTCTCATCGTCGAAGCCTTGGATATGCATTTCGACCATGCCGCCAACAACATATCGACCACCTGCTCGTGGCGAATTGATAACGGCAGCGTTTCCATAATCCATAGTGGTTTCGAGGGTAGCGGGTGTACTCCAGATTTGACACGTGCTGTTGGTCATAATGTTTCCCCTACGCTTTCAGACAAATCACAACGAAATCCGCAACAGTATCCCACATGGATTTCAGATGGTAGTCGGAGGGGAAGAAGCTCTTATGATGAACGTACTTGTTCATCGTGTTTGCAGAGAGCATCGGCTCTGTATTTTCGAACTTCTTCAGACCCTCATGATACTTTTTATCGATGGCCGAAGCGGCTAGCATGTGGTCAAGAGCCTTAACGAATTTCTTCGCCAGTTTGTCATTGTCGTGAACGCCGGTAACGGATTTCTGTGAAATGTAGTTTTCGACAGCGAACTCCAGAAGAACCCGGAACAGTACGGCGACAGCGTTGTCGTGCTTACCAAATTCAAGGTGATGCTGGAGTTCACCCCAAATGTCCAAGGCCCGCTTGGTATGGGACTGGGGCGTCAGCCCCGATCCGTCTTCCAGGCGTATCAGGTGTTTTCGCTGTAAGGGCTTCGGCGGCGAGGGAGAGGGCGACTTAGGATCGCCGCCCGGCTTGTCTTTCCCCCCGCTTGCTGCACCTGGCATCGCCTCGCCAGTTTTGAAATCCACGGGCACATCCAGGTCGTCATTGGCGGTTGCCAGGATGCCCTCTTTGTCCAGTTCATCCAGGTACTTTCGCTTGTTTGGGTTTTTCGTCAGACGGCTGATGTCGAGGATGCTCGCAGCAAGGTCTTCAATAATGCGGGTCAACGCCGCTAAAACCTTGTCGGGCGTTCTTTGGAAATAAATCTTGCCGTCCTTAACGCTCACTCCGATACGATGATGGAACTCATCAGAAGACAGTAACCGTTCAAGGTTCGAACGGTGGACCTTGGTGCTCGCTTCGATAAGCTTTTCGCCCCTCAGCTTTTCTTCGATTTCGGCACCTAATTTGAGCTTTGTGTCCTTGCCGGTACGGACCACAAAGTTGGTCTTGGCCTTGTTGTCCCAGTCAATCTGTCCAACGCCATGTTGTGCACCGGTATGGGTCCGGTAAAGAAAGTTATCGATCCAATCTTGGTCGGTGGTGATATGACAGTCGACCACCTTCGGTAAATCAGCTTTCTTTTCAGCCGCCGTTTTCTTGAAGTATTTCGACCATGTGTCGTCAGGGGTCAGTTCCGGCTTATGGAGCAGCTTCAGGCATGTAACACGGCGGTTCCCATCAAAAACGACGAATTTTCCGTCTCCCGTGGGGTATACAACTGGGATCGCATAGATCTCGCCTGTGTCGGCAATATCCTTCGCCAATTTCCGCATACGGTCGGGAAGGTCATCCAGGAGTTTTGCGATGGCGGTCGGCTCGTCAGGCAGTTCGCCATGGCGGTCGTTCGACGGATTGACGACGAGTTTATCAATCTGAATTTCTTGAAAATCTTTTGCCATAATGAGCTTCCCGTTAGACTGCGCACCACTGCACCGTGAATAGTGCCTCCGATGACGCCTTAACATTTCAATTTCACGCGCATGCATTGGCTCCCCAGAAGCCGGAATGCGAAATCCCCCCAAAGCGATACATCGCAACGAATCATGAGCGATCAACTGTACCGACTATGCACTCTAAGGTCGTCACATTAACACATCAACCTGGTACCGCATGGATGCAGCATTGAGATGTGCAAACCTGTTCTAACTCATCCGTAACACCTTGCCCAAGCTTGCAGGAGCTTGAAGTTAGTTGCTTACCCTATGCTTACCCGTGCATTCTCACGGGGCTGACGCCAGACAACAAAAAGCCTCTAACACATTGAGTTAGAGGCTTTTAATTTGGTTGCGGGGGTTGGATTTGAACCAACGACCTTCAGGTTATGAGCCTGACGAGCTACCGGGCTGCTCCACCCCGCGATAATTGTGTTGGGTTCTTTAAACAAAAACCCGCCCCGTGACTGCCGATATACG
>Ga0316204_10004233_pt1 | contig 26328 bp, 27 predicted proteins | sample 6monrhotite_MG_2_FD_205661 | JGI IMG/M metagenome (GOLD analysis project Ga0316204, IMG submission 205661) | Microbial mat bacterial communities from mineral coupon in-situ incubated in ocean water Damariscotta River, Maine, United States -... | ecosystem: Environmental > Aquatic > Marine >...
AGACATCGTCTCACCCGCCGTGGCCATCCAACCCACCACAGAAGCGACCGAAGTTGAATTGCCCGCCGGTAACGAAAATTAACCCTGTTTGCTCACGCGATTTTAAGGACAATTTGGCAGGATGACTGATGTTAAGCCGGTTTTGCTGGTAGCAGCTTGTGCCCTTCGCGATGCGGATGGGCGGGTGCTGATCGCGCAACGGCCGGAAGGCAAGGCTTTGGCCGGGAAGTGGGAATTCCCCGGCGGCAAGGTCGAGATTGGGGAAACGCCTGAACAGACAATCGTTCGGGAAATGCGCGAGGAGCTCGGAATCGAACCATGCGAAAGTTGTCTGCAGCCCTTCGCCTTTGCCTCTCACCCCTACGAGGCATTTCACCTCGTGATGCCGTTATTCATCTGTCGCCGATGGGATGGATTTATCTCCCCTCAGGAGGGGCAAGCCATTTCATGGGTGAGACCCGGCAAACTGATGGAATTCGATCTGGCACCAGCCGATCGGCCGCTCGCCGCCGAAATACGCGATCGTTTGTAAAACGCTTCGCAGCCGATACGACGGGTACAACCGCCATCGAGTATTCAATCATCATCGCGTTGATTGCATTTTTTACGGTCGCTGCACTGACGCTGATCGGGCCGCAAGTGATGCAAATGCTGTCAAATGCGGGTAGCGCGTTCTAGCCACCGGCTTTTTCGCCAGCCGAGCTTTCCTGAACACCGAGAGCATCTGCCAGCCGTACTGTCGCCGATCCGGGGCGTTTAGGGCGTGGTTGATCAGGATGCGGTGCCCAGCCGCCCGCATGGATAATCTCAAAACTCGCCCGGATTTTATGATCAGTGTCGGAAAAGCGCTCGGAATATAGTTCCGCCATTCGAGCAAAAAATCGTTTCCCACGTAATGACCTAGGCCGGTCGGTCAACGCGCTGGTCTCGCCCATTCCTCGCAAATCGCGCATGAGCGCAAAGGCTTGGCCATAGCGAACTGTCACCCGGTCCACGTCCGTCACGGGCATGGCAAAGCCCGCCCGCTGTAACAGCCCAGCCATATCGACCGTGTCGGCAAAGGGAGAAACGCGCGCAGCAGCCCCGCCGTAAAGCTCGGTTTCAGCAGCCATCAATGACTGACGCAATTCCTTCAAACTCGCCCCGCCAATGACAGCGCAGGCAAAAAAACCATCGCTTTTCAGTGCCCGATTGATCTGGATTAAGGCACCCGGCAGGTCATTCACCCAGTGAAGCGTCAGAGGCGAAAGGACAAGATCAAAGCTCTCATCTGCAAACGGCAAAACCTCTTCATCCACGCATATATCGGGAGCCAGCCGGTCCGCGAAATCTGTCTCGACCAATTGTCCGATTTTGGCGGCTGCGCCCGGACGGTCCGGCAGTGCGCGGCCAACGGCGCCGCCTCCGCCGAGCACTAAAGTGCGTGGAAAATCGCGACGGATACTCTCAACGCGGTCCAATAAATCATCGACTGCCCGTTGCAACAGGAAGTCATAATCGTGCAGATTGTTCGCGGCACGGTTGCGGCGCTGTCTCAACAGGGCGCGATCAAAGAGGGTGGGTGGCGATGAAGTCATGGAACCGATATGGCGCGTTAAGCGCAGTTAGAAAAGTCGGGACTGCGGTCGGCAATCTGATCTGGCCACCTGTTTCGCCTTTGACGGGCAGCAACGTCGGCGCAACCGGACAGCTGGAAGCTCCCAGTTGGGCGGACATTCATTTCCTCGACGCACCCTGGTGCGATACGTGCGGCCTGCCGTTCGCTTATTGGGTTGGCAAAGGCGCGGAATGCGGCGCATGTGCCGCGCGTGCGCCTGCGGTTCATAAAGCCAGAGCAGCCTTTGCCTATGAAGACGTCTCACGCCAATTGGTGCTGGATTTCAAACATGGCGGGCGCTTGGATGCATTGGATCAGCTGGCACGCTGGATGGTGCGTGCGGGCCCCGACGTTTTGGCTGGAGCGCAAGCCCTTATCCCGGTGCCGTTACATCCCACACGCCTGTTCTCGCGGCGCTATAATCAATCGACCCTGTTAGCCAAGGCGGTCGGTAAACGCACCGGGATTCCCGTGGAGCCAGACTGGCTGGTTCGCAAACGCCGCACGCCAACTCAGGCAGGGCAATCCGGCAAGGCCAGACGCCGCAATGTGTCGGGCGCTTTTGCTGTCACGGCCAGAGGGCAGTCCGAATTGCCCGGCAAGACCGTGGTCCTGATCGACGATGTGATGACAACCGGCGCGACATTTGAAGCCTGCGCAAAGCCCCTTTTGAAGTCCGGCGCAGTATTTGTGAATGCTTTGGCGTTGTCGCGCGTTGTGAAACCCACAAATCCCACTACATAGAGGTTTGAAATTTCTCACCGGAGATAGACGCAATGGCCAAAGTCACCATCTACACCCGTCCGATGTGCGGCTATTGCAATCGCGCGGTCAGCTTGCTGCGGAAGAAAAAGGCTGATTTCGAGGAAATTGATGCCGGTTTCGATGCGGGTAAGCGCGCGGAAATGGTGCAGCGTTCCAATGGCGGCCGTACTTTTCCGCAAATTTTCATCGGCGATGAGCATATTGGCGGGTCCGACGATATGATGCGGCTGGAACGTTCTGGTAAGTTAGACGCGATGATCAGCGCCTGACGAAATGCGTGTTGCCCTCATCCAGATGCGGTCAGGAATAGAGGTTGCGGCCAATCTTGCAGACGCTGAGCGCCTTATCCGCGAGGCTGCGGCGCAGGGCGCAAGCTTTATTTCGACGCCGGAGACCACACATCTTGTCCAAAAGGATGCTGAGAAGCTGTTCAAAGTGCTTCAGCACCCCGACGACGACCCGGCCATTCCGTTTTTTGCAAAACTCGCCAAGGAATTGGGCGTCACCTTGCTCATCGGATCATTGGCCTTGCGCATGCCGGGACATCGGGCCGTCAATCGCTCCCATCTTTTTGGCACGGACGGACAATTGATCGCTACTTACGACAAGGCGCATATGTTTGATGTTGGATTGGGGCAGGGCGAGACCTATTCGGAATCCACCCATTACGATGCCGGAAATCAGGCCGTGCTAGCGGAAATTCCCGGTGCAAAACTCGGCCTGACCATCTGCTATGATGTGCGCTTCGCCTATCTCTATCGGCGATTGGCGCAGGCCGGTGCACAGATTATCACTGTGCCATCTGCCTTCACCCGTCCCACCGGCAAAGCACACTGGGAAATCCTTCTACGCGCCCGCGCCATCGAGACGGGAAGCTATATTCTGGCACCGGCTCAGGGCGGTCTGCATGAAGACGGGCGCAAGACCTGGGGGCATTCTCTCATCGTGGGTCCATGGGGTGACGTTGTGGCCTCGCTCGATCATGACGCGCCCGGCGTTTTGATGGCCGATCTCGACCTGTCGAAGGTCGAAGCGGCCCGAACGCGTATTCCTGCCCTTCATCATGATCGCGAAATTTCCGGGCCATAGCTTGGCGTTGGAAACAATTATCCCCATAAAGAGATCATGATCCGATACGCCCTTATATGTGACGGCTCGCACGAATTCGAGGCTTGGTTTCGCAATTCGGCGGACTTTGACGTCCAGTCCGATGCCGGGTTGGTGGAATGCCCGCATTGCGCCTCAGCGACGGTAAAAAAGGCGATTATGGCCCCGGCGATCACCAAGGGTGGTGGGAAAGCCTCAGCAGATCCGCAAAAAATGATGATCGAAATGGCGGGAAAAGTTCGCAACCACATCGCTGAGAATTTCGATTATGTTGGCGATAAATTCGCAACCGAAGCCCGCGCCATGCATGACGGCGACAAGCCCGAGCGTGCAATCTATGGCGAGACGACTCCGAAAGAAGCCTCCGAATTAAAAGACGAAGGCGTGCCGTGTTCGCCTTTGCCGGACCCGCTGGTTCCCACACAAGCGAAGAAACTAAACTAGAAGGCAATTGACCGGACGCGTCGCTTGGCGTTCAGTTGGGCCATGAAATCCGCATCCTCTCGCTTCGGCCTATTCTTCCTTCTTTCGGTGCTATTACTGGCGCTTGTCCCGCTCATTGATCTCGCAGCGGGCGGTGGGCTTATGGATTTTGCAGGTCAGGCCAACCGCGCCAGTGAAGCAACGGGCGTGGCTTGGACGTCAAATCTTATCAATCTTGTTCAGTTGGCCTTGTCGGAGCCTGGTCTCTGGCTGCTGGTTCTGGGTAGTGCTGTGCCCACTTTGGCCGGCCTGATTGTGCTCGTCCTTTCACCCGCAGAAGACAGGCGGCGGTTTCTCGCTCGCCTCAATCCGCTGGGAGCGGACGCGGTATCGCCGGGATCAGCCCTGTTTCACTACCTGTTGATCTTCGGCGTGATGGTTGGTGGACTAATCGCGGTTGCCTTGCTCAGAGATTTTCTCAACCCCGGCGCTTACCCAGCTGGACCTCCCTTGCTCAGCCTGTCCATTTTGCCTGTGTTGCTGTCGGCGGCTTTTCTGGATCAGGGCGCTTTGCTGGAAGAAGGTGGTTGGCGCGGTGTTGGCCAGCCGCTCCTCTTGAAGATGGGTCTGTCACCACTTATCGCGGCAATAGCCATCGGCATTGTCTGGGGATTATGGCATGTCCCGCGTGATATCTTCGCGGACCTTCCCGGCACGCTGGGCGGGATCACTTATCTGACCCAGTATTTGCCAGCCTTCTTGTTGGGGACCGTCACGACGTCCATCATTGCCATGTATTTCATGAACCGACTCGGCGGAGCGCTTTTGCCCGCCATCATGATCCACGGCCTCGGGAATGACGCCATGGGCTTTTCCGGCCAAGCGACGATTGAGGTCGCCCTGACGCCGGGGCATCAGATCACCAAGGCACTTCCGTTCTTGGTGATCGCAGTAGTTCTGATCGTCATGTCCGGCCGCCAACTGGGCCGCAGGACGTCCGATTAGCCCGCTTTCACGCCGAGCATCATGTAATTCACCGAAGCATCGCCAGTAATGCTGAATTCGTCATTCATGGGATTATAGGTCACGCCAACCGGAGCTTGCAGATCGAGCCCTTCCGCTGATAGTGCCGACCGGATTTCTTCCGGCTTGATCAGCTTGTCGAAGCGGTGCGTGCCATGTGGCAGCCAGCGCATCACCCACTCCGCGCCGAAAATCGCCAGGACAAAAGCCTTGGACGTGCGGTTGATCGTGCCCACAACCATTAGGCCGCCGGGTTTCAGAAGCTTGGCGCAATCGCGCAGGAATTGGTCGGGATTGGCGACATGCTCGACGACTTCCAGATTAAGGACGACATCAAACTGCGCCTCGCCTTCTTCGAGCAATTGTTCCGCCGTGCCGTGGCGATAATCGATCGTCATGCCTTGCTCTTCGGCGTGAACTTTGGCGGTTTTGATGTTGGGTTCAGCGGCATCGACCGCCGTAACAGTCGCGCCCAGTCGCGCCATGGGCTCGGAAATTAGGCCGCCACCGCAGCCAATATCCAGAAGCTTCAGCCCTTTGAGGGGCTCTGCGCCAGTTTGCAGATTAAAATGACTGATCAATGCATCCCGGATGTATCCGATCCGCGCGGGGTTAAATTTATGAAGCGGTTTGAATTTGGAATCCGGGTCCCACCACTCCGCCGCCATACGCGAGAATTTCTCGACCTCATCCGGGTCGATGGAGGGGCTGGTCAGTTTTTCCGGGGCTTCGGCATGAGCCATGTCGAACACTCTTTTCCGCTATGAATTTATCTTCTGCCATAATATGGCCTCGCAGAGGCGCACTTTCGAGCCCGGTGTGAAGCGGTTATACGTCGCAGCACAGTTTGCGAGGGTCAGGTTTGACCACAAGGGTAATGAAATTTGGCGGAACGTCGGTCGGATCGCTAGAGCGAATCCGTGCCAGCGCAGCTATTGTCGCGGCAGAATGTGCGCGCGGCGAAGAGGTTGCGGTGGTGGTTTCCGCCATGGCCGGCGAGACAGATCGGCTGCTTTCGCTCGCTTCCGGTCTCGGCTTTGGCCTCGGTGATGAGGAAACCGATGTCGTGCTGAGCGCTGGCGAACAGATCAGCGCCGCCCTTATGTCGATGGCGTTGAGCCAGAATGGCCTCACCTCGCAATCATTCATGGGATGGCAGGCCCGTATCCGCACAGATGGACCGCCGGGTTCTGCGCGAATCAGTGGACTGGACGCCAGCCCCATTCAGACCGCGATGGGCGAAGGCTGTATTCCTGTCATGGCTGGCTTCCAGGGCATGTCCATCAATGAACGCCTTCGCACACTCGGCCGTGGAGGCACGGACCTTTCTGCGGTGGCATTGGCCGCGGCGCTCGGCGCACATTGTGATATCTATACCGATGTTGACGGCGTCTTCACCACTGATCCGCGTATCGAACCCAAAGCCCGACGCATTGATAAGATCAGCTATGATGAGATGCTCGAACTCGCCGCACAGGGCGCGAAAGTGCTACAGACCCGTTCGGCGGAGTTTGCCAAGGCACGAAACGTTCCCTTGCGGGTTCTGTCCAGCTTTGCCGAACCCGGCCAGTCAAAAGGCACAATGATTATGCAGGCAGAAGATATCGCCGAACGCCGCATCGTTTCTGGCATCGCCTATGCGCGCGATCAGTCGCGGATCGCTTTGCGCGGCCTGTCCTCGGACGCCAGCGCAGCGGCGGGCATTTTCGGCGGGCTGGCGGATGCTGATATCGGCATCGATATGATCGTCCAGTCTCCATCCAGCGTGGCGGGGCGCTCCAACCTTGAATTCACGATCGACCGCCGCGATCTCGACAAAGCGCTGGTTTGCATCGGCGAAAGCGATGCTCGCGATGTGCTCAGTGAAACCGGCTTGGCAAAAGTGTCGGTCGTTGGCCTTGGTTTGAATAGGCGGGCAGATGTGGCGCGAATCCTTTATGGCGCGTTGGCCAAACAAAAAATCGCGGTCCGTACAGTTTCGACCTCGGAAATCAAGATCAGTGTTCTGATAGAAAACGATGCCGTCGAAAACGCCGTGCGGGCGCTTCATTCTGCTTATGGCCTGGATGACGCCACCTCATGATGGAAGACGCAATTAATACGTCTGACGGCAAAGACTTCGCGCCCGGACCGCGCCGTCTCATGAGGCGTTTACGCGAGTTGATGGCCGCACAGGAAAACGCCCAGAAACGGCTCGACAATCTCACCGGCATGATCGCTGAGGAGACTGGATCGGACGTGTCGTCGATATATCTGGCGCGGCGTAGCGGTTCGCTGGAACTTTGCGCAACGCATGGCTTGCAACAGGAAGCAGTTCACCATACCCGCCTGCAACACGGCGAAGGCTTGGTAGGTCAGGTGGCGTTGACAGCAAAGCCACTGGCAGTCGCTGACGCTCCGGCACACCCGTCATTCTCCTACCGACCGGAAACAGGCGAGGAACCGTTCAAATCATTTCTCGGCGTGCCCATCCTGCGTGGCGGCCGACTGGTGGGTGTTCTGACCAGTCAAACGACGAAAGCGCGCAAGCTCGCCGACGGCGAAATTGAGACCCTTCAGACCGTGGCCATGATCCTCGCCGAAATTATCGCCTCGGGTGATATTATCGCGCCGGAAGATCTTGCGGGACTTGACGTTCGGCCATCCAGACCCGAGCGATTTCAGGGCGGTGCTTTTTCCCCGGGTTTGGCGATTGGCGTGGCCGTGGTTCATGAACCCCACGTTTCGCCCATTCGCCTGATCGCTGATGATCCTGAAGACGAAGACGCCCGGCTCGATATCGCGATCAATGAATTGCGTAAGGGCATAGACGACATGCTGGATGCGCGCCGATTGCCATTTGGCGGCCCGACCCGCGAAGTGCTCGACGCCTATCGCATGTTTGCACATGACCGGGGTTGGCTGACCCAGCTGCGCGCGTCCGTGCGTCAGGGACTGACGGCTGAAGCCGCTGTCGAAAGGGTGCGTAACGAACATCGCGCGCGTCTGATGCAGGCCAAGGATTCGAATTTCCGCGAGCGGCTGCATGATCTCGAAGATCTGGCCAATCGACTATTGCGTCATCTGGATGAAAACAGCGGCGATGCCGGTGCGCCTCTGCCGGAAAACACCATACTGATTGCCCGCTCTATCGGCCCGGCAGAATTACTCGATTATGATCGTTCAAAGCTGAAAGGCCTCGCGCTGGAAGAAGGCTCCGCCTCTAGTCATGCTGTGATCGTCGCGAAGGCGCTGGGCATTCCGTTAGTTGGTCAGGTTGAAGGCGCGCTCGATCGCATCGAAAATGGCGATCCGGTCATTCTGGATGGCGAGTTTGGCTTGTTACACATTCGGCCAACGGCTGAAGTGATTGAAGCTTATGGCGACCGCGCCGCGACGATTTCGCGCCGGGCCGCGGCCTTTGCCAAGCTAAAAGATGCGCCATCTGTCACAGCAGACGGGCAAGAATTCGAGCTTCACCTGAATGCGGGAATGCTGGTCGAACTCAAGCATCTGGAAGAAACCGGCGCGGGCGGGATAGGCCTCTTCCGCACCGAATTTCAGTTCATGGTCGCTGACACACTTCCCGGAGTGGGTGAGCAAGCCATCCTTTATAAGGCCGTGGCGGATGCCTGCGGCGATCGCCCCGCTGTTTTCCGCACGCTTGATCTTGGCGGCGACAAGGTCACGGCCAGCGCGCCTGCCATGCGCGAACCCAATCCCGCTCTGGGCTGGCGAGCGATCCGCATGGGGCTTGATCGCCCCGGCCTGTTGCGGCTGCAATTACGGGCCTTGATACAAGCCACAGACGGCAAGGAACTGGACGTCTTATTCCCGATGATTGCGGCGCCGTGGGAATTCTTTGCCGCGCGCGACATGCTGGAAGCTGAAATCAATCGCGCCGAAAAATATGGCCACAAACGACCAAAGAAATGGCGCGCGGGTCTGATGCTGGAAACGCCAGGCATGGCATTTGCCATTGACGAAGCTCTTCCACGCGTGGATTTCGTGGCTGTAGGCGCGAACGATTTGATGCAGTATTTCTTTGCGGCGGACCGCCTCAATGCGCGGGTTTCGAACCGTTATGACATCTTATCTCCCGCGGCTTTACGCCTGTTCCGCTCCATCCAGACATCTTGCGCCGCGCATAATGTTCCGGTGTCGGTTTGCGGCGAAACGGCCAGTCGTCCGCTGGAAGCCGCAGTCCTTCTGGCAATGGGCTATAAAAAACTTTCTATGGCTGCGTCCAGCATCGCACCGGTTCGCACATTGTTGAACGGGTTGGAGGCTGGAAAACTTGGCGCATGGCTTGCATGCAGGCTTGATAATCCGGGTCGCACTTTGCGCGACGAATTGGTGAAAGCAGGCTCTGATGCAGGTTTACCGCCTGAAGCTGTTGATAACTCGCCTATCATCTGAAACTATCAGCCCTTACGCGCATGATAGGCGATGTCAGCGTGTTTCAACATTTTATGGCCTTCAGAGCCACAGAAAGCAGGGTGGATGATGTCCCAAGGGACGTCGAATACAGGGTTTGTTCCCGTTGATGCCGTCTATGCCGGTTCGGGCAATGCCTATACGCGCCTGACGGCGGGTGAACGCCTGCGCGAAGCGCGCACCAAGCTGGGTTTGACGCTCGATAGCGCATCGGCCCGCACACGCATCCGCCGCGATTATCTCGAAGCTTTGGAAACCATGGATCCTCGCGGCCTTCCCGCGCAGGCCTACGCCATTGGCTATCTGCGCACCTATGCACGTTTCCTCGAGATGGATGACGTCGCCCTGGTCGAGCAGTTCAAAGGTGAGGCGGATACTCAAACGGGACGCGGCACGCCGACAGCTCACCAGCAACAGCGCGAAATCAAATTGCCGCGCGGTCTGATCGGCGTTGTGCTTATTCTTATCCTCGTGGCTCTAGTGGCATGGTGGTATTCCAACGCTATATCCGGCGAGACCGTTTTTGATGACATTCCGCCGCCGCCCGATGATGTGCTCAGCCAGTTCGACGGTAATGAGACGTTTTCCAGCGAGTTAACACGCGTGGCATCTGCCGATATCTGGGCAAACTTGCCGTCGCTGAACCCGTCGCAAGATGAAATTCCCGACATTATCCTTCGCGCCAGCGCTCCGGTATTTCTGGAAGTTCGCGACAGCGATGGCCGCATTCTATTCTCGCGAGAGCTGGGCGTGGATGAAATATATCGCCCGATTTCCGAGCCGGGCATAACGGTCACGGCAGAAGATGGTGGCCGCATCATGGTTGAAGTTGAGGGCTCAGAGACCCGTCCTTTGGGCGAGCCCGGCCAGCCGGTGACGGATTCGCCGTTATTTGCCGATGAAGTCGTCGACCCGGCATAGGGACGCACCCCCTCGCAAGCCAGATGAAACGCGTCTATATCCGGTTTAAATAGCCTGATTGAGTCAGCTCATGCACGAACAGCATCGCGAAGTCCGACCCTGGCGCATGATCGAGCGCCGCCAGAGCCGCAAAATCCATGTCGGCAAAATCGCCGTGGGGGGCGATGCGCCGATCAGCGTGCAATCCATGACCAATACGCCGACGTCGGATGCTGCAGCCACAATCAACCAGATCCGCCAACTGGAAGAGGCGGGCGCCGACATTGTGCGCGTCTCCTGCCCGGACGAAGAGTCGACTGCAGCTTTCTCGACGATTGCCAAATCAGTCTCCGTGCCGCTCGTGGCGGATATACATTTCCACTATAAGCGCGGAATTGAAGCGGCGAAGGCGGGCGCGGCATGCCTGCGGATCAATCCCGGCAATATTGGAAAAATGGACCGCGTGAAAGAGGTCGTGCAGGCCGCCAAAGATCACGGCTGCTCCATTCGCATTGGCGTCAATGGCGGCTCATTGGAACGGCATTTGCTCGAAAAATATGGCGAACCCTGCCCGGAGGCGATGGTAGAAAGCGCCCTTCATCACGCAAAAATTCTCGATGATCTGGATTTTCACGAATACAAGATTTCAGTGAAGGCCTCCGACCTCTTCCTCACCGTAGCCGCCTATCAGATGCTGGCCGAAGCCACTGATGCGCCTTTGCATCTCGGCGTTACCGAGGCGGGTGGTGCCCGTATTGGCTCGGTCAAATCCGCCATCGGCATGGGCAATCTACTTTGGTCCGGCATTGGCGATACGATCCGTGTCTCCTTGTCGGCAGACCCGGTTGAGGAGATCAAGGTCGGCTTTGACATGCTCAAATCGCTGGGTCTACGCACGCGCGGCGTGAACATCATCGCTTGCCCGTCCTGCGCACGTCAGGGCTTTGATGTCATCCGGACGGTTGAAGCCCTCGAAGATCGCTTGGCGCATATTTCAGAACCGATCTCGCTGTCGATTATTGGCTGTGTGGTCAATGGGCCGGGCGAAGCCATGTTCACCGATCTGGGATTTACCGGCGGCGGCAAGGGTTCGGGCAAAATGTATGTTTCCGGCAAGCCGGACCACAATGTCACCAACGAGGAAATGGTCGAACACATTGTCGGCCTCGTCGAAACCCGCGCCGAACAGATGCGCGTCGCGAAAGATGCGGCGGAATAGACCATGAAGCTCTACGGTCTGAAAAACTGCGACACCTGCAAGAAAGCCATGAAAGCGCTCGATGCCGCCGGGCAGAACTACACCTTCGTCGATATTCGCGCCGAGGCCGATGTGGCGACGCTCGCACCGCAATGGCTCAAACAGGTCGCTGCTGCAAAGCTGATCAATACGCGCTCCACCACATGGCGGCAGCTGGATGACGCGACCCGCGCATTGGCCGAGACCGACCCGGAAGGCTTGCTCGCCACCAATCCAACCCTCGTCAAACGCCCGGTGATCGAGCGCGGCGATGACGTTTTCGTCGGCTGGACCAAGGATGTTCAAGCAGCGTTGGGCCTCTGATCGTGCCTGAATTGCGTGACCAATGCGATATTCACATCGGCTTTCCGCGTGGCGATGAAGGCTCGCCGGCACAATGGCTGCGGACGATTGCCGACTATCTCGACGGCGACGACACGACAGACGAGCTCTATCTCTCAGGCAAACTCGCGGAAAAACTGGAACGCTATTGCGCGAACCTGCTCGGTAAGCCGGCCGCACTGTGGTTTCCATCCGGCACAATGGCACAGGCCGCCGCCGCGCTGATCCATGCAGAAACCACCGGCCGCACATCCATCGGCTTGCATCCCACCTCCCACCTTGCCCTCCATGAAGAAAATGGCATCCGTGAGCTTCTGAAGTTGGATGCCGCCCCGTTGGGTGGGTGGTCTCGCATCATTGAAGCGCGCGACATGGCTGCGCTGAATTCTGACCCGGCCTGTTGCTTTATCGAACTGCCACAACGCCATAATGGTGGGCTCTGTCCGGACTGGGAGACGCTGACGGCGACAGTCGATGCGATCCATGCCAGAGGCGCGAAAGCGCACATGGACGGGGCGCGTCTATGGGGCACGCGCGAAGTTTTGGGCGGGCGCAGCTATGCGGAGATCTGCGCGCCTTTCGATAGCGTCTATGCCTCCTTCTACAAGGACGTTGGCGCGCTCGGGGGAGCCATTCTGGTGGGCGACAATGCCTTCATAGAGCAAGCAAAAATCTGGCGGCATCGACAGGGCGGCTTACTGATCCGCGGTTGGCCAATGATCGCCGATGCCCTTCGCCGCTTGCCGAGTGTCATCGAGTCCATGCCGGACTGGATTGCGGCGGCGAAAACGATTGCGGGCTTGATCCGCGATATCGGTTTCGAGATCGAGCCCTGGCCGGTTCAGACAAACATGTTCCATGTCCGGCTGCCGCTGACCAAGGCAGAATTCGCGACGCATCGCGATTCCATTGCCCGCGACACAAAGGTCTGGATCGGCGGTTCCGGCTGGGAGCTGGATGGCCGGCCCGGCATGTCGCTTGAATTCGCCATTGATGCGCATCTCGCAGCCGCAGACCCCGCACGCCTCGCGGACGCCTTTGCGCGATTGGCCAAAGCGGTTAAAGTTCAAGCGCCTATCCGCTCTCGGGCGACTGGACTCTGACAATTCACAACATCGCGTGTAGGTTCGCGGCGAACGAATAAGGGTGCACAGCCATGCAATCGACAGATGTTTCTTTCACAGGGTCAGTGCCCGATTTCTATGATCGCTTGCTCGGCCCGAATATTTTCATCGATTACGCCCGAGATCTGGCAGCGCGCGCCAAAGCGGGTTCACCCAGAGACATTCTCGAAATGGCCGCCGGAACAGGCATTGTCAGCCGAGAGATCAAGTCAGCAATTCCCGATGCGCGGCTAACCGTCACCGATCTGAACCAACCGATGCTGGATGTTGCGGCGGCAAAGTTCCAGCCCGGCGAGGCCATCGAATTTCGTGCCGCAGACGCTATGGCCATGCCATTTGGGGATGAGAGCTTTGATCTGATTGCTTGCCAGTTCGGCGTTATGTTTTTCCCCGACAAAATCCAGTCATTCAAAGAGGCCCGGCGGCTGGTGAAGCCCGGCGGGCACTATATTTTCAATACGTGGGGCGAGATGGCCGCCAATCCGTTCGCCATGGTCGCAGATCAGTGCGCTGCCGGTTTCTTCCCGGACAATCCACCCGGTTTTTACAAAGCACCCTTTGGATATCCCGACCCCGATCTGGTTTGCCGCGATCTAAAAGCTGCGGGGTGGAATGATGTCGAGTTTGAAATGCTGACGCTTCGGAAAAAGGTTGAGGATTGGGCGGGGTTTGCGCGCGGGTTGGTTTTTGGAAACCCGCTGAAATCTGAAATCGAAGCCCGCGGCGGCGTTGATCCGGAGGACGTTGTTGCGAGCCTTGAACAGGCTTTGACGTCTGCCTTCTCGACGGGTGATGGCTGTATGCAGTTGCAGGCTGGCGTCTACACCGCCGTCAAAACCTGACTTATTCCACCAATGTCACAAGGGGCAGCTCGACATCCGCGGTTTCACCATCGCGAACCCGGGTCAGAGTGATAGATGAAGACACGTCTTCGCCGGAAACCTCGCTGCAACCGCGCTCGGCAAAAGGCTGACCGTTCACATGGGTGAGAACATCACCGCGTTGCAGGCCCACCTCCTCGCCCCGTCCGCCGGGCAAAAGATCTTCGATAACGACGTTTGACCCTTCAGGGCGCAAGGCCAGCCCATGGACGATTTCGGCATCCATCGGGATGGGGCCGTCGCCTTCGATTCTCTCGATGCGGACGCGCTCATTACGTTGATCGAAGGTCCAGTTGAAGTGGCGCATCATCATGCCGCCTAACAATTCGGTCCCCGGCACCTCCTCGACAAGAGGAGAGTCGAAAACGAAATCGCCCAACCCGACATCCCCTTCCAACCGCCCGCCCTGCCGGTATTCAATATGGGAAAATCGAATGGAGGCTCCAATCGCGCGGGCCTCATCGGTGAGGGGGTAGCGCTGCAGTCGATTGAGCGCGAGCGGCGTGATGGCGGCACCGGAATCGATTAATATACGCCGGTCGCGGCCCGGTAAGTCCAGGCGGATCCAGGGGCGCACATCGCGGCCATTGATATTGAAAATTGTCTGATTGTCCGGACGCGGCAATTCGCCGGATTCGAGGCGGATTGCGCCGTTCTCGTAATCCAGCGTCATCAGGAAGTCACGAAACACCGTATAGCCCAGAATGCCATCGATTTCGCGGCCCAGACCGACACCCAGATGATCGAGATTACTGATACGGGCGGGTAAGCGGTTGATCGCCAACTCACCCATCGAGGCATTCGTGACATTGATCCGGCTGAGGTCGCTGGCATCGATATTGGCGACGCGGGCAATCGAATCCGGATCGATATGAGTAACCGATGCGCCAGTGTCATAGATCAGCCAGAGCGTCCGCCCTTCCTCGGTTTCCGGGCGTCCTTCCTGCGCACTGACCACTAGAGGCACAAGGAAATACCCTCGGCACATTTCTGTGGGCAGCACGATATCGACCTGCGCAACAGCAACGGAGGAGAGGGAAAGAAGGGCGAACGCAGGTGTCAGATGTTTCAGCATCCCCGCAGTATTGCCGCGCGTGATCGGTCAGGGAAGGGGGATAGGGGCTTTTCATTTCCCGCGAATTCCCGCCAAATAGGGCCATGATTGATCTAAAATCCATCTGCGTTTATTGCGGTTCCAATGTCGGCACCCTGCCGGAATATGCAGTGGCGGCGAGGGCGATGGGCGAAGCCATCGCGGCGCGCGGCCTGATCCTTGTCTATGGCGGCGGCAAGGTGGGGTTGATGGGGGAACTCGCAGATGCGGCACTGGCCGCAGGGGGCAAAGTCGTCGGCATTATCCCTGAATTTCTGGCGATAAAGGAAGTTGCCCATGCGGGCCTGACAGAGCTCGTCGTGGTGGACTCCATGCACGAACGCAAGGCCGAGATGGAACGTCGCTCGGATGGATTTATCGCCATGCCCGGCGGCATCGGGACGATGGAGGAATTGTTCGAAGTCTGGACGTGGAGCCAACTCGGCCAACACAGGAAACCCTGCGGTCTATTGGACGCAGCGGGATATTATGCTGATCTCAACGCCTTCCTCGACCGCATGGCCAGCGATGGTTTCGTCAATTCTGAACACCGCGCCATGCTGCATCACAGCGAAGATGCGAGCGAATTGCTAGACGCCTTTGCGGCCTATGACGCCCCGCCAGCGGACATCCGCATCAAGATCGCGCAAACCTGAGCGCTTCACATTCGCGGCAAACTCCGCTCTAAATTTCGCTCAAAGGGAGAACTCCATGACAAATGCATTGCTCGCGCCTGTCCTCGTTCTGATTTGCTGGACGCTGTTTATGTGGTTGTGGATGTATGCCACGCGCATTCCAGCGATGCAGAAAGCCCGGATCAATCCGTCAAAAATGCAGGAAAAATCCGAAATGGATGTCCTGCCCAAGGAAGTCCGGCGCATCGCGGATAATTATAACCACCTGCACGAACAGCCGGTCGTTTTCTACGCGCTGATGTTTGTGGCTGTATTGTCCGGCACAGAGACCACGCTCTTAGTCTATGCCGCCTGGCTCTATGTCGCCTTGCGCATCGCCCACAGCCTCATACAGGCCTTGTGGAATTTCATCCCGGCGCGCTTCTTCGTGTTCAGCGCGTCTTCACTCGTCCTCTTCGTCATCGCCGGGATCAATGTCGGAGTGGTGTTGGCGGGGTAACAGCAAACGGACGTTTTCAGTTTCGGCGGTCGGTGATAACCAAGCGCCATGCACGCACCAGAAGCCCGTCTGGAACAGGTCATTGACCGGTTCGACCAAGTTGAAGCCCGCCTCGGTTCCGCCAGTGATGGCGACGAGATCGTGCGTCTGTCCAAGGAACACTCCGAGCTGAGGCCCGTCGCCGAGAAAGCGCGCGAGCTGAAAGCTGCCCGCGTTGAACTCGCCGAGCTTGAAGAGATGATGGACGGCGACGACAAGGAAATGGCGGATATGGCGCGCGAGGAATTCTATGCGCTAAAAGAAAGCCTGCCCGATAAGGAGCGCGAGGTCTCCCTGCTGCTCCTGCCCAAGGACAAGGATGACGCCGCCAACGCCATGTTGGAAATTCGCGCCGGAACCGGCGGGGATGAAGCGGCATTGTTCGCTGGCGACCTCTACGAAATGTACCGCCGATATTGCGATATTCAGGGTTGGAAGTTCGAGTTGGAATCGGCCAGCGACGGCGATGCAGGCGGCTATAAGGAGGTCATCGCTTCGATTTCCGGCAATGGCGTTTTCGGTCGATTGAAGTTTGAATCCGGTGTTCACCGCGTCCAGCGCGTTCCGGCAACGGAAAGCCAAGGCCGGGTGCACACATCAGCCGCCACAGTCGCCATCCTGCCGGAACCCGAAGAAATCGATATCGAGCTGAAAGATGACGATATCAGGGTAGATACGATGCGGGCCTCTGGTGCCGGTGGCCAGCACGTCAACAAAACCGATTCCGCTGTGCGCATGACACATTTACCAACGGGAATTGTCGTTCTGTGTCAGGAAAAATCCCAGCACCAGAACCGCGCCCGCGCGATCCAGCTCTTGAAAACCCGCCTCTATGACAGGGAACGCGAAGCGGCCGATGCTGAACGCGCCGATGCCCGCAAATCGCAAGTGGGTTCAGGTGATCGATCAGAAAAAATTCGTACCTATAATTTCCCGGAAAACCGGGTCTCTGACCACCGCATCAAGCTGACGCTCTACAAGCTACAGGACATTCTGGCGGGCAATTCACTCGATGAAGTGATCTCCGCCCTCGTGTCAGAAGACGAAGCGTCTCGTCTTGCCGCATTGGCAGACACATGACCGGTCGCGTTGAATCTCTCGCTCGTCATCCAGTGAAGGGTTTCACGCCGGAGAAGCTGGAAACTGTCAGCTTGAAAACAGGCGAACACTTCCCCGGCGACCGGCTGTATGCCGTCGAAGATGGTCCCTCCGGTTTTGATCCGGATGCTCCCGCGCACATCGGCAAAATGGCCTTCACCGTTCTGGCAAAATTACCGCAAGTTGCCGCTGTCCGCACCAAATGGAATGACGATGAGGGGACGCTGACCGCAAGCCATGAGAACTTTGGCGAAATCACCATTGATCTGGATGATGTCGGCGGACAGGCCGTTTTCACCACCTGGCTCTCGACTGTCCTGAATGGCCAGACGCGAGGCGATTTGAAAGTTCTCACCGCACCCGATCGTTTCCGCTTTATGGATAGCCGCACCGGCTTTGTTTCCATCATCAATCTGGAAAGCGTTCGCGATTTTGAAGCCAAAATTGGGCGCAAAGTCGATCCGGCACGCTTTCGCGGTAATGTCATGGTTGAAAACTGGCCCGCCTGGACGGAGCTGGGCATGGCAGATCAGGAGATCACCATCGGCGGCGCGTGCCTGAAAGGTATCAAGCCGATTGAACGCTGCAGAGCGCCTGATGTGAACCCGGATACGGCAGCTCGCGATATCGATGTCGTTCCGCTCCTGCGCCAGCATTACGGCCACTTCAATTGCGGGCTGTATGTCGAAGTGATCGAAAGTGGAGAGATCAGAGTTGGCGATGCCGCTCAACCATTCAGATGATAGACGCTGATAAAAAGTCGGAATGGATGGAGCGGCTGACCACCGCCGGGATAGACGAGGCCGCTTTTGACTTGCGCCACATCCTGCTCGCCGCTGCAGATGAAGCCGCCGCCGAAGCAATGGTCACGCGCCGAGCTGCGCGCGAACCCCTCTCCCATATTCTGGGTGATAAGCCTTTCTGGACGCTGGATCTCATTGTTACGCCCGAAGTGCTCACCCCGCGTGCCGATACGGAAACACTAGTCGAGGCGGTGCTGAAGCAGGTCGGCGATAAAACCACTAAGCTCGAAATCGCCGATTTCGGTACGGGTTCCGGAGCTATCCTGCTCGCGCTGTTGTCCGAATTACCCAGTGCAAAAGGCATCGGCGTCGATATCAGCGAATCAGCTCTGACGATCGCCCATGAGAACGCCGTGCGTAACATTCTTGAGGATCGCGCGAGCTTTCGTATTGGAAATTGGGCCGATGATGTCGCGGATAGCAGTCTCGACCTCGCTGTTTCCAACCCGCCCTATATCGCTAGTGATATAATCGAGACATTGGAACCCGAAGTCCGCGACCACGAACCCCGCATAGCATTGGACGGCGGCGATGATGGATTGGATGTTTATCGACCTTTGATTCCAGAGTTATTTCGTGTGCTTAGGTCAGGTGGCTTGATGGCGGTCGAGATCGGATTTGATCAGCCGGAGGCCGTATCCGCGCTATCGGAAGCTGTTGGTTTTAGCGATGTTCGGATAGTCAGAGACCTCGGCGGGCAACCGCGCGTCATCTCCGGACGCAAACTGTAAACTCCAACCGACAATGGCGCTTGGAAAATGATTCAAGCCGGGCTAGCTTGCCCATCAAGTTGAGGGATTGCGCACCGGGCAGGGCTGTCGGGCGCACCAATTTTCTCTCCAGCTTATCGTCCGTTTTCGTTATCGATTTGATCTTCAACGGATGATGCGCGCCGCGAGTACATAAGGGAAAGCGGCATGACTTGCAGCCTGACAATGACGAGGTTTTGACGACGATGAAGCGTCAGCGCGGACGAGGCCGGGGGAAACCCAGCGGCAATCAGGGTAGTCGTTCTTTTGAAAGCAATGGTCCGGACGTTAAAATCCGGGGCAATGCCGCAACGATCCATGAAAAATACATGCAGCTTGCCCGTGACGCATCGTCGTCGGGTGATCGCGTGATGGCGGAAAATTACTACCAGTATGCGGATCACTATTTCCGCGTGGTAGCCGAGCAGCAAGCTGTTCTCATTGAGCAGCAACAGCGCCGCAACCGCCAGATGGAACAACAAAACAACAATAATAATCAAAGTGATGGCGGAAATGATCGCCGCCGGAACTACCGCAATCGTAATGATGCGGACAATGGTTCCGGCGAGCAGCCGCAATCGCCCCAGCAAACGCCTCAGCAATCTGCTTCGCCGACGCCTGCCCAGGACAGCAAGGCCAGCGAGCAGCCCGAAAGCGAAGCCCCCCGCCGTGGTCGTCGTCCTCGCCGTCAATCGGTCGAAGACAAGCGCGATCCGATGGAGGTCGTTGATCCGGAAGCTGGGCAGAAGACTGAAATTACCAAATCCGGTGATGAGGACGAACAGCCTAAGCCGCGCCGTGGACGTCGTCCGCGCAAGGCCGCTGAACCCGAGGGTTCAGGCGATAAAACCGGTGACGGTTCCGAGACCGAAGCCGCTTAATCGCGTCTTGAAAACCTAAGTAGACAAGCCCCGGCCATCGCGCCGGGGTTTTTCTTGTCGCACCACTCTTGTGTGGTGAAAGAGCAACACCTATCTCAGTGTCAGACACGGAGCCGGGCCTTATCCAGGACGGCCTCATTATTGCAATCTCGCCTCATTGGGAGATGGAACAAAATGAACTTTGAAAACTACACGGATCGCGCTCGATCCATCGTCCAGAACGCCCAGCAATCTGCGCTGGCGGCCCGCCATCAACAATTTACGCCCGAGCACTTGCTCATGGCGCTGATGGATGATGAGGGCGGCCTTGCCGTAAATCTCATCAAGGCCGCCGGTGGAAATCCGGCGCAAGTGCAAGATCAGACAACTCAGGCACTGGATCGCTTACCGAAAGTGGAGGGCACAGGCGCTGGGCAAATCTATCTGGCTCCGCAAACTGCAGACGTCTTCAAGACCGCCGAGGAAGCCGCCAAAAAATCAGGAGACCAATACGTCTCCGCTGAGCGCCTTCTTCAGGCCCTTTCTATCGCAAAGGGCGCTCATGCCTCTGACATTCTCAAAACGGCAGGCACGACGCCTCAGTCCTTGAATACGGCGATCAATGACATGCGCGCCGGGCGCACGGCCGACAGCCAATCCGCTGAAGACAGCTATGAAGCGTTGAAGAAGTATGCGCGCGACCTCACGGAAGCCGCTCGTGAAGGCAAGTTGGACCCGGTAATCGGTCGCGATGAAGAAATTCGCCGCGCCATTCAGGTCTTATCTCGCCGGACCAAGAATAACCCCGTCCTTATCGGTGAACCGGGCGTCGGCAAGACGGCAATTGCCGAAGGTCTGGCGCTGCGCATCGTCAATGGTGATGTGCCCGAAAGCCTCAAAGACAAGAAACTCATGTCTCTGGATATGGGCGCGCTGATTGCGGGCGCGAAATACCGCGGCGAATTCGAGGAACGGTTGAAAGCTGTGCTCGGCGAAGTCGAAGCCGCCGGTGGCAATATCGTCCTCTTTATTGACGAAATGCACACTCTGGTCGGTGCCGGCAAAGCCGATGGGGCGATGGACGCATCCAACCTCCTCAAACCGGCCCTCGCGCGCGGTGAATTACACTGTATTGGCGCAACCACGCTGGATGAGTATCGCAAGAATGTCGAAAAAGACGCGGCGCTGGCGCGACGCTTCCAACCCGTATTTGTCGGTGAGCCGAGCGTAGAGGATACGATCTCCATTCTTCGCGGTTTGAAGGAAAAATATGAGGTCCACCACGGTGTCCGGATTTCGGACGGTGCTATTGTCGCCGCTGCCACACTGTCCAATCGCTACATCACCGATCGTTTCCTGCCCGATAAAGCCATCGATCTGATGGATGAGGCTTCTGCGCGTTTGAGGATGCAGATCGATTCCAAGCCGGAAGAGCTGGACGAGATGGACCGCCGCATCATGCAGCTGAAAATTGAAGCTGAAGCCTTGAAGAAGGAAAAGGACGATGCCTCTAAGGCTCGTCTTGATAAACTTGGCAAGGACATCGCCGAGTTACAGTCAAAATCCGACGAAATCACCGCTGCCTGGCGCGCAGAAAAAGACAAGCTCGCCTCCTCGACCGAAGTCAAAGAGCGGCTTGATCGCGCTCGCGCTGAACTCGCCGATGCCGAACGCCGAGGTGATCTCGGCAAGGCATCCGAGCTGAAATACGGCATCATCCCCGAGCTTCAGGCCAAGGTGGAAACGGCAGACAATGCCGAAGATGGCGCGCTGGTCAAAGAAGTCGTCGATGAAGAACAGATTGCCGGTGTGGTTTCGCGCTGGACCGGTGTGCCGGTTGATAAAATGCTCGAAGGTGAGCGCGAAAAACTCCTGAAGATGGAAGATGCCCTGCGCGGCCGCGTTGTCGGTCAGGACGAGGCATTAAGAGCCGTGTCCGATGCCGTTCGCCGCGCGCGCGCAGGTCTGCAGGATCCGAGCCGACCGATTGGCTCATTCCTCTTTCTTGGCCCCACCGGGGTCGGCAAAACAGAGCTCACCAAAACACTGGCCAATTTCATGTTTGACGACGAACACGCCGTTACCCGCATGGATATGTCAGAATACATGGAGAAGCACTCCGTCGCTCGCCTCATTGGCGCGCCGCCGGGGTATGTCGGTTATGATGAAGGTGGAGCGCTGACCGAAGCGGTTCGCCGTCGTCCCTATCAAGTGATCCTGTTCGATGAGATCGAAAAAGCGCACCCGGATGTCTTCAACGTATTGCTTCAGGTTCTGGATGATGGCCGTCTGACGGACGGGCAAGGCCGCACTGTCGATTTCCGCAATACGCTGATCATCATGACGTCCAATCTGGGCGCTGAATTCTTGATGCAGGCCGAAGATGTTGATGACGCTCGGGACGCGGTTATGGGCGCTGTCCGCGCGCATTTCCGTCCGGAATTCTTGAACCGCGTGGATGAAATCATCCTCTTCCGCCGCCTGGCTGAGGAACATATGGGCGCCATCGTGGATATTCAGATGATGCGTTTGACCAAGTTGCTTGCAGATCGCCGGATGACAATTGAGTTGGACGATGCGGCACGGTCATGGCTCGCGGTCAAAGGTTTTGATCCGGCCTATGGCGCACGACCGCTAAAACGCGTCATCCAGAAAGAGCTTCAGGACCCGCTCGCGCGGCTCCTCCTGGAAGGCAAACTCAACGATGGTGACAACATCACGGTATCATCCGAAGGCGGGTTTCTGGTGATCAACGGACAGGTGATAGCCCGTGAAGCAGCCGCCCCGCCGGACGTCTTGGTGAACTAAACCAAACGAGATCCCCTCTCCGATTTTCCGAGAGGGGATTTTCTTAGGCCGCGTTGGAGATGTTCAACCGCAAATGCGGCTCGCCATCCGATGTTTTCGTCACCGTTGAGCCATCCGGCCTGATCGTCGCCTGAATACGCTTTCGATAGGCAGAGAAACTGTCGAACTTCACGACATCAACCGCCTCGTCCAGATCCAGCGAAATCCGCAGATAGCCATCATCGGCCAAAGTTTCCAGGCTGAGGATTCGCGCCTTGAAGGGCTGGCCCAGATAAAGACCGGACACGTCATTGCCCACCGCCAGCGGAAGCGGTTGGCGATTACCCGCCGCCGTATACAACGTATTCCAGTCGCGATAGCCGAATTGTTTGGCGACAAGCTCCAGCGCTTCGCCATGCTTGATAAAATCGCCATCATCTGCGAGCGCGCAGCGCAGGCGTTTCGCTTGAGCTTTCAACGCCTCAAGAGAGGGCAGGATTTGGGTAGGGGTCATTATTTCGATCCTTGTCAGGATCCCGAATGTCTTGAAGGGGCTCGCATTGCCTTCATTCCGGGATCTTGCAAGACACCGAAAATCAAAATCGAGAGGCTTTCACCAAGGACATATGTCCTGCGAACGGCCGGCAGCCTTGGCCGGGTGCGGTGAATAGGCCCGCTCCGTTCAAAGGTCAAGTCGAAGCCAATAACTACTGAGCGCCCGGCGTGCCGTCGGCAGGCACCATACGCGAGGCCGCAGCATCGCCGCTCTCGGCGGCGTTGCGTGCGCTTTCGCGCACCGCGATGATGCGATCACGTTCAGCTTCAAACAATGGTACTTCGTTGTCGTCCAAAGTCCGACCGGTGGGCAGGTCGAGCGCCATTGGGTTCACCGATTGGCCGGCATGATGGACTTCATAGTGCAGGTGCGGCCCTGTTGAGCGGCCCGTCGTGCCGACATAACCGATGATCTGACCTTGTTGGACACGAGCCCCAGCCGTCACACCGCGCGCAAAGCCCTGCATATGAGCATAGGCCGTCTGGAAGCCGTTTGAGTGCCGCAGGCGGACATAATTACCAAACGATCCAAAGCGGTCAGCGCGTTCGACAACGCCATAACCGGCAGCAAATATGGGCGTTCCCCGTGGCGCGGCAAAGTCGGTTCCGCGATGAAGGCGGTTATAGCCGAGGACCGGATGGCGACGCATGCCGTATTGGGAAGACAGACGCGCGCCGTTGATAGGCGTCATCATCAGCAGGCGCTGCGCGCTTTCGCCTTCGCCATTGAAATAGGCGATCTGGCCGTCCTCGGATTCATACCGATAATATTCGAGTGGATCGCCGCGCCCGGCATACATGACAAAAAGGATATCGCCGGTGCGCATGACATTGCCGTCAGAATCCAAAAAGCGTTCGAAGACGACATCAAAGCGGTCCCCTTCGCGGATTGAACGCTGGAAGTCGACGGCATAGGCGAGGATTCCCGCCAGTTCGACCACAATGCGATCGGTCGAGCCCGCCGCTAATGCATCTACATAAAGGCTGGTTGTGATTGACCCCGACGAGCGAACAAGTTCGCGCTCAAACTCAGCAGTCATTTCACGCGCGCGGTAGGAACCGCCTGCAAGACGTGAAACCGTGATGGAGCGTTCGATGTCAGGCCGGAAGGAGAAGCCCGCCAGCCGTGGGCCATCTTCGTCTTCTGCGGCGTTACGCGGTGTTTCCAGATAGACAGTGATGTTCTGCCCGGCACGCAGCCGGCGAACATCAAAAAGCGGGTCCAGCGAATTAACCGCGCGGGCCACATCTCCGTTTGAGGCACCGGAATTATTGAGAACGCCTGCTAGCGTCCCGCCGCTGGGCACGGTCGCGACGATTGTTTGTGTATCCAGCGGGCAAGCGACGCAGTCTGTATAAAAGGCGGCGTGCTCAAGATCGCGCAGGTTTACAACGGGAGTGATGGTGTATTCGTCTTCACGTCTCGCCATTTCCTCGGCTGGACTTTCAGCAGACATGTCCGCGATAGGAAGCTCAGCCACTTCGACATCCACGGATGATGCATCTCCACCAAACCGGCTGAAAATCAGCGCAATCAACAGGATAACGGATAGTGCAATACTTGCGATGATCGCTGTCGAACGACGGCGAACTGCATCAAGGGAACGTACATCAAAACCGGACATCACTGGCCTTTAATGGATAGCTAACTTGCTTGGTTCAACCATAAGCAAGAACCGCGCCCGCTGGCGGCTTCCACAACGAGTTTCCAACGCGGGCCAGACAATGACGTGACGTAAGGAAGTTGCCAAGAGCTTACTGACAGTGCGAAATCGTAAGGTCAGGACATCGCGGCAGAATCATGTTTCAGGATAACACATGACCCATATTAAACCCGCCGAACTCGCCCCCGAACAAATGGCCGCACTCTTGTGCGCCCGTCTCTGCCACGATCTTGTCAGCCCGGTAGCGGCCATGGGCATGGCGTTCAGCGTGCTCGATGATGACGACGCTGAATCCATGCGTGAGGACGCGATAGAGCTGGTGCGCGAAAACGCGCGGCAGGCTGAGGCCAAGCTGGAATTTGCCCGCATCGCCTTTGGCGCCGCAGGGTCTGCACCCGGAAATATGGAATCCAGCGAGTTGAAACGCCTGGCCGAGAATTATTTCTCTACCCTGCGTCCCGACCTCGTTTGGAAAGTCAGCGCACCGGCATTGGAAAAAACAGCCGCTCGCCTACTGCTCAATCTCTGCATGACGGCCGCCACCTCTGCAGCACGAGGCGGCACGGTAACCGTAGAAGCCAATGATGATGGCGCGGGCGGTGTTCGCCTACATCTCGTTGCTGAAGGCCCAAAGGCCGACCTCAAGCCGGATTTTGAGGGCGCTCTGGAAGGCGCAGAGCCGGAAGACGGTTTCAACGGTCGTTCGATCCAACCTTATTACACTGGATTGATCGCGCGTTCGGCCGGTGGCCGTGTCACGGCGCAAAAAGGTGAAGACCGGGTGGAATTTGTTGCTCTCGTTGCACCAAAAGCAGCGCTCGCAGCCTGATCTCTCAAACCCCTGTTAACCAAAACGGGTGACGATTCAACTCCAGACGCCAATTCAAGCGTCACGGAGAGATTCGCGCCATGAAAACCTGCCTTGTCGTTGATGATAGCCGGGTGATCCGAAAGGTCGCTCGCCGCATCATTGAAGGATTCAAACTTCAATGTGATGAAGCAGCGGACGGTGCCGAGGCGCTGGCCTATTGCCGCAAGACAATGCCGGATGCCATCCTGTTGGATCGGAACATGCCGGTCATGAATGGCATCGATTTCGTCAAGGCCCTGCGCCAGGAACCCGATGGCGGGCAACCCGTCGTGGTCTTCTGCACAACAGAAAATGATGTCCCGTCCATCACCGAAGCGCTGCGCGCCGGGGTCGACGAATACATAATGAAGCCATTCGACACAGACATCGTGCAGTCCAAATTCCAGCAAGTCGGTCTGATCGGGGAATAATGCCATGTTGGATACAGCCGCCATCAAGACCATCTCCGCCGAGGCGCGCCGCCGCGCCGGTATCGCCATTCCGCAGGCCCAGACATATTTGGTCGAGGCGAGGCTCGCCCCCGTTGCGCGATCTGAAGGCTATGACAGCCAAGCGGATCTGGTGCGTGCATTGGAAAGCTCCAAGGATGACCGCCTCTGGAGGCGTGTCGTGGAAAGCCTTGCAGATCACGAGACATGGTTTTTCCGGGATCCGGCGCCGCTCGATTATTTCATGTCAGATATTCTGCCAGTTCTGGCACGAGTGAAGGCCCGCAAATCCCCTATCCGTATCCTTTGTGCGGGATGTGGAACCGGTCAGGAAGCCTGGTCACTCGCCATGCTAATGGAAGAGCAAAAGGCCCGGCTCGGATCGATGGATATCGAGATTGTCGGCACCGATATTTCCCGCCGCGCCATAGA
>Ga0316204_10004235_pt1 | contig 26324 bp, 17 predicted proteins | sample 6monrhotite_MG_2_FD_205661 | JGI IMG/M metagenome (GOLD analysis project Ga0316204, IMG submission 205661) | Microbial mat bacterial communities from mineral coupon in-situ incubated in ocean water Damariscotta River, Maine, United States -... | ecosystem: Environmental > Aquatic > Marine >...
CTCCGTCAGAATCAGGGTTGGTAGCCAGCATTACACCACTTTCAGGAGCTGTTTCGCGCGTATCTACAATACCATTGGCTCCTACTGCGCCAGAGAGGTTGCCTTGCAGTTCTACATATTCGGCAGGTCTGATACCGCCATTGGCTTCTATAGCATCAGGTATACCATCATCGTCAGAATCTCTGTCCAGGTAGTTAGGAATGCCGTCATCATCAAAATCTTCAGTACCTTCTACACTATCTAGAATACCGTCATTGTCTGAGTCCAGGTCGCATTGGTTCAGAATACCATCTCCATCGGCATCTCCTGTACCTTCAAAAAAGTCGGTAATGCCATCACCATCACAATCGGTACCGGTACCCAGGCCAAAGTCATTGTTGCTGTCTGTTTCGCCAAAATTGATTCCATCGGTAAATGTGATGGTCTCTACATTGTCGGTGGTCAATGAGTAGCCGGCAGGATAAGAGCTGAATTCTGTTCTGGTGAGCAGGGTACCCGTGGTGATATAATCGAAAGTGTAGTCACCATTCACATCGGTGGTGGTGGTTTGGATACGGGTATCTTCCGGGTCTACCTGACCGTCTCCATCCTGGTCCAGGTAGAGGTATACGGTTACATTGGCCAGACCGGTCTCGCCTCCATCTTTGATACCATCCAGGTCGTCATCTTCAAAGACGGTACCCGATATGAGGTTGGTTGGTGCTACCAAGGCTGCCAGGGCTTCTACATCACCAATATTACCCGTAATGGCAGGATCAAAGGTGAAAAAGTCGGTCATGGCACCTGTTGTCTTATTGATAAGGCTCAGTCGGTTATCGCTATCTCCTTCAGAGCCGTAGAGTTTGCCATCATTGTGGAAAGAAAGCCCCTCTACATCATCTTGGGCCAGGGTGGTAACAAATTCAAATTCACCAGTGGTCTTATTTACTTTGATCAGGGCATCTCCCGAGCCATTGTCGTTTGACACGCCATAAATGTCACCACTGATGGGGTCGACTGCCAGGTCATCTACATCTACATTGATGCCCGTTCCGGTTATTTCAAGGTAATCTACATTGGTACCAAAAGCATCGGGCACAAACTGACCAGTGGTCAGGTCTATTTGGAAAAGCAGGTCGGGGGTAGTATCTGATTTACGCTCTACTGCCCACATGATGAGGGTCTGCCCATCGAGCATCAGGCCATCCACATCATTTAAGGTTTGTGCTCCTGCTGATCCATCGGCCGTACCACCACCATCAATCTCGCTAATCTCGGTAAAGGCACCGGTAATCAAGTTGAGTGTTCCAAAATCACCGGCATCGGCAGCATAGAGTGTCTCAGATCCAGAAATGGGATAGTAAGCAATGGCCTCTATGCCGGTTCTACCGGTAGCACCAATTTCTACTACTGCACCCGTTGTTCTGTTGATGGTATACAGGGTATTGTCATCATCGGAAACAAAGTAGAGCAAGTTAGTTTGAGAGAAACTTGTAAAACCTGTTAGAAAAAAGAGGAGTGCTGTGACAGCAAGCGGCCTAAGAATATGAAGTAGCCTGGTCTTAAAATAAGAAAGTAAAGCGAAAGGTTGCCTGAAGAGGCCTTTTTTTGGCTCCGAGAATCTTGAGCCATAGCAAGGCCATGACTTGTTCAAGTCTTCAGTCGCGTTTCTCAATACAACTCAGCATTTAGGTGAAGCTGGCACAGGGCCAACGGGCATTTGCCTAACGATCTAAATTCAAACTATCGTAACCAAATACCGTGCAAAATAATTATCTTAATTTAATTATCCGGTTTTTGGATGTAAAATATTGATTTTCAGATACTTTTAGACGCGTAGCCCATACTCACACTATATTTTAGGTTCAATTATTTTGGTAAGAATTCCCAATGAGGGATTTCTGGTTCATTTATAGTACACATCCGGCAGCCATACCCCTACCAGAAATGGTTAAAAAAAGCTGCCTTGAACTCATTAATTTGCATGTCAGATGTAAGTCTGCTGACAACACCGCTTATCTACAGGAAAATTGACCAGCAACCTGGTGATGAAAACGCAACGAAAAGCGCTCAAACTCTTATGTAAATGAGCCGAATGCACCTTTGTCATTGGTATTTGTTCAAAGTATCGGGGGCTAATCATTTTCAGTTAGTGAATTCGTTTATATTTGTCGAGCACAAAAATTAGGCATGATCGCATACATAGTTTGGGACCCGATGAAGGAGATAATCCGGGGCATTCAGCCACCGGTTTGGTATAGCGTACTTTTCGCTTTGGGCTTTATCATCAGTTATCAGTTTGTGGTACACTTCTTCAAGAAGGAAGGCAAAGACCCACAAAACGTAGATACACTCACAGTTTATATGGTGTTGGCTACCATCATTGGGGCCAGGTTAGGACACCTCTTATTTTATGAACCCAATCGCTTTCTGGAAGACCCATTGATATTTTTCCGCACATGGGAAGGTGGACTCGCTAGTCATGGTGGTGCCTTTGGTATTTTGTTCGCCATGTTTCTGTATAGGAACTATTATGTGGACCCGGAAAGGTTTAACCCTCTGAAATTCAAATTCAGGATAAAATTCACCAAGCTAAAGCGCCAGGGCCAGAGTTATCTGTGGATATTGGACCGTATAGTAATCGTGACTGCCATGACGGGTGCCTTTATTCGTATGGGCAACTTTGTGAATTCCGAAATTATAGGAAAGCCCTCTGAAACAGATTTTGGAGTGGTTTTCGGTCGCATTGCCGAGTTATATATTGAAGAACAAATACCTGGTATCGAATCGGCCGAAGCTTCCAAAGGCAATAGTACGGAGAGGCCTGCTTCTGGCATAGTACCGGTAGACATTAAAGTGACTTTTGAAGATGTCAGGCTTGCCGAACAAGATGCCCGAAACAGGGTTGAAAGAGTTCGTTCAATCTTGCAATATGAGCCTGTAAAACAGCACTACGGTGAGCCCAGTCGCGCTCTCAATTATGAAATGTCACTTGAAAACCGAAAGCAGGTGGCTACTATTCACACCTTTGGCATAGCACGGCACCCTACTCAGGTATATGAAGCCGCTACCTGTGTCATCATTTTCTTAATACTGCTGGCCATTTGGATGAAATACAAAGAGAAAACGCCTGAGGGCTTGCTCTTCGGGCTTTTCCTGATACTCATATTTGGCTTGCGCTTTTTCCACGAGTTATTCAAAGAAAACCAGGAAGCTTTTGAAGATGATCTGGCGCTCAACATGGGGCAAAGCCTGAGTATTCCGTTGATTCTAGTAGGGGTATTTGTGCTGGTAAGGGTAGCTATGAAAAGCAAAAAGGAAAAAGAAGCTTAAATAAAGGAGCGTGCGGTTGAGGGGATTTTGGATTTTTATAGCTTGCCTGTGTTTCCAGCTTCATTTGCATGGCCAAGAAATTGCCGACCAAAAAACTGGCAACGAACAGACCGTCACCATTGGTAATATCTACATTACCGGAAACAAAAAAACACGGACAGAAATCATTGAGCGGGAGCTCGATTTTGAGGTAGGGCAAAGCTTTACCAAGAAAGAGCTTTTAGCGGTGTTGGAGCTTGACCGTCAGAAACTTACCAATACCCGGCTTTTTGTAGTGGCAGAGGTAGTACCACTTCAAATGTCGGAAACAGAAGTTGATATTTTAATCCGCCTGCAAGAGCGCTGGTACATTTTCCCACTCCCTATATTTCGGCTGGCCGACCGCAATTTTACCGAGTGGTGGCGCAACCAGGGCCGTGACTTCTCCCGGGTCAATTACGGCTTTAGAGTTTTGCATTTTAACCTGACCGGACGCAATGATCGACTGCAGGTTACCAGCCAGTTTGGTTTCACCAAAAACTACGCGATACAATATCAGATTCCTTACATCAATAAAGAGCAGACCCTGGGCCTGACTGTGGCGACTGGTTTTTCTAACAACAAAACCATCAGTGTAAACAGCGAGAATCATCGGCTCAGGTTTGTTGAGTCAGAAAATGTGGTGCGCAGGAGGTTTTCATCCAGTGCCTCGCTCACCTACCGGCCCAATTTCTTTAGCAGGCACTCCCTCAATGTGGCTTATGCCCGCACCACGGTGAGCGATACCATCACTTTTACTAACCCTCAGTATTTGCTGGATGGCAATGACAAACAGCGCTATGTCAGGGCCAGCTACATTTACTCCTGGGATAAGCGCGACTATTTTGCTTACCCGCTCAGTGGTAAAATCTACCGGGTTGAGGTCAATAAATTTGGTCTGGGCCTCTTCAATGACCTGGACATGCTCACAGTACGGGGCAGTTATGGACAGTATTTCGACCTGGGCAAAAACTTCTACCTGTCCAACCGGATTGATGCTTATTATAACTTCAACGAAAGCAACGAGGTGCCCTACTTACAGCGCACCGGTTTTGGCTACCGCCCCAACTTTATCAGGGGCTATGAGCCTTATGTGGTGGAGGGCACCAGCTTTGTGTCTAATCGGTCAGCTTTGCGTTGGAAATTCTTTTCGGGCATTCGCCAGATTTCAAAGCGGAGCATCATTCCGCAGTTTCAAACCATGCCTTATGCCTTTTACCTAAAGGCCTTTCTTGATCTGGGCTATGTTGGTGAACCAATTCCCTCCACGGCTGGCAACTTCTTTAACCAAACTTTGCTTTTAGGAGGCGGCCTGGGTCTGGATGTGGTTACTTATTATGACTTTGTGGTGCGCTTTGAGTACTCAGTAAACCTGGAAGGTCAGGGCGGTTTCTACATCAACTTCCGATCTGCACTGTAGGGGATTGGGAGATTAATTTCACCTACGCCTGAGCTTCGGTGAATAATTGGGGAATAGGTGAATTAGCCAATCGATTAGCGAAGGAGGTATCATCACTGCGAGATATCTCGCATTGTGCGGATAATCTCGCAAGAAGGACTACGGACTGATTCTCTTAACACGACTTACAGATTGCTTCGCTCTGCTCGCAAAACGAACGCTACTGATTCACAGCTTTCCCATTCATTACTTACAGATTGCTTCGCTAGGCTAGCAAAACGAACACTACTGATTTTAAAGTTTCTCTTAATCGACTGGCAGATTGCTTCGCTACGCTCGCAAAACGGCAAGTAACTCACTTAAACTTAAGGATAACGAAACGTTGGTTTCTCAACTCCCGGTGACCAAAAATGAGCATTTCATCCTCATCTAGTTGGTGGGCAAAAACAGGTCTGATTTTGATTTCAGCCTCTCCCCTGCGGAATAACCCAGCTCTTTTCACTTCGCCAAACTCGCCTACCCTGGCAGCCATCACTACGGTTGAGCTGTTCTTGCGCATAGGTGCTACGCGGCCCACACCATCGTAGAACAGGTTCTCAGCATTGTCATTGTAAATCAAGACCGTCTCTTGTGGCCTGATCATGGTGGCATAAGAAGAATAAGCGGCATTATCATTCACGGTCCACTGTCTTTTGGCAATTCGGTTGGCCCAATCTATTTCGCCATCGGGGCTGATTTCTACTACCAAAATATCGTCATAGTAGTAGCTGGTGGTGGTCACCGCCACGTAGCCGGCATAGCTCATGGTCACAATCTCCTGCCGCTTCTCGCCTATCATGGTCACGCTGCCATCGGGCTTCGTTATCAGGTCATCGATGTGGTAAAAGGGCAGTTCCACATTCTTACCTTCTTTGATGCGTTTCTTGGTCCGTTTGGCCTTTCGCTCGGTCATGTTGGCAGTGAGAAAATCGATCTCAAATTCCTTAAATGATGAGCTCACCACTTCCCTGCTATCACCGTCTATTCTCAGGTAGTAGGCCCCTCCAATGCTGGCCGAATTCCGGTCCGAATAAAAACCCGAGCTAATGATATCACCATTGGCTGCCAGTGACACCTGCATGCTTCGCAAAAATTTGCCTTCCGAGCCTATCTTCAAAGAATCCAGGTCTCCGTTGCGCTTCAATGAAAACAACAGGTAATCGAAATTGACCACACCATCTACCTTCTCTCTTTTCGAGTTGAAAAAGCGCTTGCCCAGCATGTATACCGTACCCTCCTGGTCTATTTTGTAGTTCTGCAGCTCGAGCAGACGATTTTCATAGGGTAGCTCAAAAGTGCCACGCCACAGCTGATTCATTTCCCGGTCAAATACATTCACCCCAAAAGCTTCATTTTCCTTACGTCTACTGGGAATGGAATAGATAATGGACACATGACTGGTGTCTTCCGTCATGGTAATCGAGGTGTTGCCTCGGGCTGCATTTTTTCCTCCGGTCGTAAATCTATCCAGTTCTTTAGGCTGGGTTTGCGCCAAATCATTAGGGCTTATTTCTTGCAGGTAAAACCGCTTTTCGGTGCCCTGGGTGGTGGTAGAAACATGGTATAGCTTCTCATCTATCTGGTAAACTGCCTCCGTTTCAGTGTTCAATGAGCCAATTCTGGTTCGCAAGGCCTTGTCCATTTTGGGCTTCAGGTCATAGCCAAACTTATAAATGATCTTCTCACCCAAGCCCTGCTTGCCGCGAGAATATATGACATAGAAACCACTGTCATCGGCACCAACAAATTGGGTAGGAACTGAACGCTTCGAGGCATTGAACATAGGGCCAAAGCCCACTTCAATATCCGAAGCATTGTTTTGGGCCAAAATAGAACTGGTTAGAAAAAGTAAGAGGGTGAACAGCCTAAGTTTCATAGTATCTGATAATCGTACGACAATGATAACGCAATAACTTCGCCAAATTTGAAGCTACCCTGAAGAAAAGATCATCCAAATCAATATCTTTAGTTCATGTGCCGGAACTGCCTGTTGCTCCTGTTTTTTTCACTCACTCAACTGGTCAATGCCCAACTCTCTACCATTCCGCCTGTAGGACCCAAAGCCATGGGTATGGGCGGAGTAAGTGCGGTCAATTCCGATCTGTGGAGTGTTTTGAACAATCCTGGCGGCATTGCCGATGCTGAAGAATTGGCTGCTTTTGTGAACTATCGCACCATTTTTGATTTCGCACCTTTTAATACCGTATCGGCCGGAGTAGTCTCTCCAACCGCTTTTGGCACTGCCGGGCTCAGTGTTTTTCGTTTTGGCGATGAGCTTTTCAACACGCAAATGTTCAGTCTCTCTTTTGCACGCAAGGTGGGCATTATCCAACTGGGCGTAAAAGCCAGTTACCTGCAGCTGAACATTGAAGGCTTTGGCAACCGAGGCGTATTTGTAGCCGATATTGGCGGCATAGCTACCCTCACCCCTGAACTCACTTTTGGGGCGCACATCTACAATTTTAGCCAGTCTACTGTCTCGGCTGAAACGCAAGAACGAGTGCCTACGCTCATAAGGCTGGCACTGGCCTACGAGCCCACTGATCAGTTTATATTGAGTATTGAAGGTGAAAAAGATGTGGATCAGGACCCAGACATTAAGCTGGGCCTGCAGTACCGGCTAATTGAAAGCCTCTACCTGCGTACGGGTTTCTCAGGCCTCAACAACACCCACAGTTTTGGCGGTGGACTGCTGCTCAAACGCTTCGTCATAGACTATGCTGTGAGGATAGACCGCACCCTGGGCAGCACGCATAATTTCGGACTTTCCTTCTATCCAAAAAGGTAATGCGTAAGGGCTGGTTCATATTGCTGCTATCGAGTTTTCTATGTGTACCCGCCATGGCGCAACAAATCGAGCAATTCGATTTGGAGTCCTTCGTAGAAGAGCTTTTTAGCCTGCAGGAAGCCGATGTGAACTATGAAGACCTCTACGAGTCGCTGCTGCTGCTTTATCAAAACCCGATTAACCTGAACCGGGCCAGTGCTCAGGAACTGCAAGGGCTTTACATACTTTCTAAAAGGCAAATCACCAATTTGCAGACCTATATTCAGGAAAAAGGACGATTGCTCACCCTCTATGAATTGCAACTGATTGAAGGTTTCGACTTCACCACCATCCAGCGGTTGGTGCCCTTTGTCACCATCGATCCTGATGATGCCAATTCTGATGATCGTCCGCTGCTTCAGCGCATACTGGAAGAAAAAAACAACTACTTCATCAGTCGCTATGAGCGCGTGCTGGAAGACCGTGCAGGCTATAGCCCAGCTGAAAACCCCGATGACACCCGCTATGCAGGCAGTCCGGATAAGTTGTACCTGCGCTACCGGGTTTCGAAAACTCAAGACTTTAGCCTGGGCTTTACTACAGAAAAAGACCCCGGTGAAGCCCTTACCTGGGATACCAATACCAAGCGCAGAGGCATGGATTTTTGGTCAGCCCATTTTATGTTGGAGAAGCAGGGCAAGCTTAGAAAGGCCATCATTGGCGACTACCAGCTACAATTTGGTCAAGGTTTGCTTTTTGGAGCAGGCATTGGAGTGGGCAAAGGTTCTGAGACTGTGAATGCGGTACAGAGGGTTACCCTGGGTATCAAACCCTATACTTCTGTGCTGGAAGGTGGCTTCTTGCGCGGTGCTGCGGGCACCTATGAGCTGTCTGACCAGACCAATGTTACGGCCTTCTTTTCGCGCCTCAATCAAGACGCCAACATTCGAATAAATGATGACCCCGATGGCTTTCCGGAGTTTTTCAGCTCCTTTCAGCTAAGCGGTTTTCACCGTACCCCCACTGAAATAGCCAATAAACGGGTAGTGACCGAAACTGTTTTGGGTGCCAATGTGCACCACAATTTCAAAAACGGAGCCACTGCTGGTGTCACGCTCAGCAGCAATGAATTCAGCACCCCCATACAACGCAGCGATGTTCCTTATAATCGCTTCGAGTTTCAGGGCACCTCACATTACAACCTGGGCGCCTATGGCAGTTACGACTGGCGCAATGTCTCGCTCTTTGGCGAAGCAGCACTCAGCAAATCTGGTGGTTTGGGTGGCATAGCGGGCTTCATCACCAACATGACCCCCAGGGTAGATTTTGCCATGGTCTTCCGCAGTTACAGCCGCGACTTCCACTCTTTCAGAGGCACAGCTTTTGCGGAAGGCAGCCGCAACATCAACGAAAGCGGTGTCTATTGGGGCCTGCGTTATACGCTCAATCGCAAGTTTTTTCTTACTGCCTACTACGACACCTACCGTTTCCCATGGCTTCGTTTCAGGGTAAATGCCCCTTCAGAAGGCAATGACTATCTAATCAGGCTCAACTATAACCCTGGCAGAAGAGTGAGGTTGTATGGCCAGTTCAGGCGCGAAGTCAAAGACATCAATACCGTTCAGCCCGAAACACTCCAAACCATTGTTTCGCCTGGCACAAAAACCCAATTCGTGACCAATCTGGAATTCGCTGCCAGCCAACAGCTCAAGCTAAAGTCACGTGTGCAGTATTCTAACTTCGAACTGGAAGGCGAAAAAACGGATGGCTATGCCTTCATTCAGGATGCCAGCTATGCCACTGGCGACTGGTCTTTTTCCGCCCGTATGGCTCTTTTCGACACCGAAGGCAACCAAAACCGCCAGTACGCCTATGAAAGAGATGTGCTTTACGCTTTTTCTATTCCCGCCTACAGTGGCCGAGGCATTCGCAACTACCTACTGGTACAGTATAGGGCCAGCCGAAAAATTGACATTTGGATGCGAATTGCCAGGAGCACTTTCTACGATCGCGATGAAATTGGCACGGGTCTTGAACAAATAGAGGGAACAAAAAGAACAGAATTTAAGCTACAAGTGCGTTATAAGCTGAAATAAGCTTGGTTCCGTTCGGAAAATATCGGTTTGGCACCTACGACTAAATTGATATTTTCGTCACCTGTTTTAGAGAAACAAAAGCATGATAAAACCTAAATTATTATATGCGCTGGCCTTTTGCCTATTGGCTGGCAGTTCATTAAATGCCCAACAACAAGCCACTCGTGCTGCCAATGAGCGCTGGCAGCAAAAGGCTAACTATTACATGGAAGTCGATATGGATGTAAAGACCAATCGATACCAGGGTACACAGCGCATTGAGTACACCAATAATTCTCCTGACGAACTCAATCAAGTCTTCTATCATCTCTATTTCAATGCTTTCCAGCCAGGCAGTATGATGGACGTGCGTTCACGTACCATTACCGACCCCGATGGCAGGGTGAAGGATCGTATCTCGAAACTCAGCGAAGAGGAGATTGGCTATCAGAAAATCAAGTCGCTGAAGCAGAACGGAAAAGATGTAAAGTATTCAGTAGAGGGCACCATTCTTGAAGTTGATCTCAACCAGCCGATTAAGACGGGTGAGACGGTGACTTTCGAAATGGAATTTGAAGCTCAGGTGCCTTTGCAGATCAGGCGTACAGGCCGCGACAATGCCGAGGGCATTCGCTATTCCATGTCTCAGTGGTACCCAAAACTGAGCGAATACGACTACCAGGGCTGGCATGCCAACCCTTACATTGGTCGTGAATTCTATGGTGTTTGGGGTGATTTTGAAGTTAAAATCAGCATTGACAAAGACTATGTATTGGGTGGCACCGGTTACTTGCAGAACCCTCTGGAAATTGGCCATGGCTATGAAGATGCCGGTCAAAATGTGAAGAAAAAAGTAAAGAGAGGAAAGCTTACCTGGCACTTCATTGCACCACAGGTACACGACTTTATGTGGGCTGCCGATCCAGATTATCAGCACGACAAGCTGACCATGGACAATGGCACTACCCTGCACTTCTTCCACCAAAAAGGACAGAATGACGAGAACTGGTCTAAGCTGCCAGCGCTCACCGAAAGGGCAATGAACTATGCCAATATGAATTTTGGCCAGTACCCTTACAAGCAGTTTACAGTAATACAAGGTGGAGACGGTGGTATGGAATACCCGATGTCTACCCTCATTACCGGTATGCGCAGCAGCCTGAATAGCCTGCTGGGTGTTACCGTTCACGAAATGATGCACGACTGGTACCATGGCGTACTGGGTAGCAACGAGAGCCTCCACCCCTGGATGGACGAGGGCTTTACTTCTTACGCATCAAACAGGATTACCCGCCACCTAAGAGGAGCCGTGAGAGGCCCCGGCAGCAATGCCATTGCCGAATTAGGCTCAAAAGCTGGCCAGGGTGGTTACTTAAACCTGGTACGCAGGGGCATTGAAGAACCTATGAGTACGCACTCCGATCACTTCGATCAAAATGGCGCCTATGGTTCGTCTGCCTATGGAAAAGGAGCGGTTTGGATGTCGCAAATGGGTTATGTAATAGGTGAAGAAGCCCGAGACAAGGCCTTGTTGCAGTACTTTGAAGACTGGAAGTTTAAGCACCCTAACCCCAATGATTTGTTGAGGGTTTTTGAAAAGGTCTCTGGTCTGGAACTAGACTGGTACAATGAGTACTTTGTCTTCACCACCAAATCCATTGATTATGGCATTCAGTCGGTATTGAAAGAAGGTAATGAGACAAAAATCACTTTAGAGAGAATTGGTAAAATGCCCATGCCTATGGATGTGGTCATTACCTATAAAGATGGCACCAAAGAGGTGCACCATGCTGCTCTCAGAATGATGCGTGGTGAGAAAAATGCCGAAACGGATGACAAGCGCATCATACACCCCGACTGGCCATGGACCCACCCCAACTATGAGTTTTCTGTGAGCAGGCCCATCGAAGAGATTGCTTCTGTAGAAATTGACCCTTCTGGCAGAATGGCCGACACTAACCGTGAGAACAACAAGTGGGCGGCTGAAGCCATTGAGACAAAAAAATAACCTGATGCCAACCGGGCCGTTTAACACGGCATGACATCGCAAAAGATATCTAAAGCAAGAAGCCTCCTGATGGGGCTTCTTCTTTTTTTGCTCCATTCCGGTGTTTGGGCGCAAACCGAGCAGGTGATTACCTCAAGCCCTGGTCAGGACCGACACCCCTGGTGGTCTCCCGATGGCAGCCAATTGGTCTTTGAGTCGGACAGAGATGGGGATTGGGAGCTTTTCATCACCAACAGAGATGGGACCAGCGAACGCCAAATCACCCACAACAGCGCTAATGACCGCAACCCAAGCTGGCACCCTAATGGCACTGGGCTGCTGTTTGAGTCTGACCGGTCGGGTAAAACCAAGCTTTATCATTTAGACTTGACTAGTGGTAATGTGGAAGAAATCAAGCTCGATGGTTTTGGCCTAAGCCCCACTACTGCCCGCTATTCTCCCGAAGGGCAGCAGATTGTTTTCTGTGCGAATACGGGTGCTGAAAATGAACTACAACTCAACCTTTTTCTGGTGCCTGCCCAAGGTGGGAAGCCTCAACAATTGACAGCAGGAAATCGAAGATCCTTCTACCCAAGCTGGTCTGCTAATGGTGACCAACTGGTGTTCCATTCCAGAAGAGATACGCAAGGCAAGCAAGACGAAATCTACATCATGGATGTGTCTAAGGGCGATGAATCTTCGCAGCGCATTACTACTTATCCGCTGCACGATTTCTGCCCTCACTGGTCTCCGGATGGGCAATGGCTCGTTTTTTCCAGCTCAATCAAAGAAGCAAGGCCCGACCTTTTTATAAGTAAAACCGATGGCACCGCTACCCGGCAGCTCACCTTTACTCCTACCCTGGGCGAGACCCAGGCTGTTTGGTCACCCGATGGCAAGACCATAGCCTTTGCAGGTTTTCGAAAAGGGAGTTATGAAATATGCCTGATCAACATTGATTGAGAATCAAGCAGCAGAATTCGGGTTTAAAGCTGATGCATTAATAAATCCGAAACTGTAAACAATTCACTTGTACTCCGCATTTATAAATCTGCAGGCTTTTCAGGGCTGAAAAGTGTATATTCCATACTTAAAGAATGCATCTATTATGGCAAAATATAAGCTCCAAATAAATCAACAGACCTACGAAGTGGAGGCCGATCCGCAGACTCCTCTGCTCTGGGTCATCCGCGATGAGGTAGGCCTTACCGGTACCAAATACGGTTGCGGCATTGCCCAGTGTGGCGCCTGCACGGTTCACATGAATGGCAACCCCATTCGCTCTTGCTCCATTCCTGTTGCGGCAGCCAGCACTAAGAAGATCACCACCATTGAAGGTTTGTCTGAAGATCAAAGTCATCCGGTGCAAAAAGCCTGGGTAGATGCTCAGGTACCTCAATGCGGTTATTGCCAGTCGGGACAAATCATGTCGGCCGTGGCCCTGCTCAACCGCAAACCTAAGCCTAGCGATGATGATATAGACAGCGCCATGGCAGGCAACATCTGCCGCTGTGGTACCTATACCCGCATTAGAAAAGCCATTCACAACGCCTCAAACGATATCAGCAATGGAAGCCGCTAATAATCTCAACCGAAGAAAATTCCTGAAACTCACAGGCCTCTCAGGTGCCATGCTGGCCGTGGGTTTCGATAGTCTGGCCATGACCCTTGGTGACGACCCGATAGTGAAAGCCATGATGGCCGAAGACTTTGTGGAAGGCACTGCCATCAACCCTTTTGTTATCATCAGTGAAAAAGGCCCAATCACTATCATGGCCACCATTCCTGAGCTTGGCCAGGGCATTAACCAGGGCATACCGGCCATAATTGCCGAGGAGCTGGAGGTAGATCTGGACGAGGTAAACATTGTCAAATCCAGCGCCTCAAGAAAGTATGGAGCACAGTCTATTGGAGGTAGTCGCAATACGCGCATGCTCTATGCCCCCATGCGAAAGCTCGGAGCAAGTATAAAAGAGGTAATGGTACAAGCAGCCGCCAACCGTTGGGGAGTAAGTGCCAGCGACTGTGAAGCTAAAAGTGGAAAGGTTTACCAAAAAGGTACTCAGAAAAGCCTGAGTTATGGCGAACTGGTAAGAGAAGCCGCCAAGCTGGACATGCCCGAAAATCCAAGCTTGAAGGCCAAGAAAGACTTCAAAATCATAGGCAAGCCAATGCCCCGCCCCGACCTGGGACTGAAAGTAAGTGGGCAGGCCGACTACGGCATGGATGCACAGCCCGAAGGTTTGCTCTATGCTACCGTGGAGCGCTGCCCTACCCTGCAAGGTGGTCTCAAGAGTTATGACAAAGATGCCGCCATGGCTGTGCCCGGAGTGGTGAAGGTGATGACCGTGACGCGAAATGTATATGGCAATGAAAACATAGGGGTAGCCGTGATAGCCGAAAACTACTTTGCTGCCACCCAAGGCCGTAAAAAGCTGAACGTGCAGTGGGACAATGCAGAATTTACCAAGGTTTCGTCTGAGAGCATCAGAGAAGAAATGCTAAAGCTGGCCGATGAGGATGGCTATGAGCATGTAGAGAAGGGTAACTTCAACCAAAGCCAGGTAGATGGAAGTGGACAGATTGAAGCCCTTTATGAACTTCCTTACCTGTCGCATACCTGTATGGAGCCCATGAATGCTACAGTGCATGTGAAAACCGATGGTACCTGCGAAGTGTGGGCACCGAGTCAGCGACCACAGCTACAGCGGCAATTTGCCAAAGAACTAGGCATAGCTGAAAGTGAAGCTGAAGACAAAATTAAAGTACACATGCCCTACCTGGGTGGAGGCTTTGGCCGTAGAAGCATGAACGATTCGCTGATTGAGTGTTTCCAAATCTCTAAGGAGATGAAAAAACCGGTCAAGCTCATTTGGAGCAGAGAAGATGATACCACACAGGGCCCCTTCCGCCAGCAGACCATGCACCACATGAAGGCCATTTTTGGCCAGGACGGCAAGCCGATTGGGCTGCAACATAAAATGATCAGCCAGGCCATTACCACCCAGGGCCGACCCAGTCGAAACAGGTTGCCATTTGAGGTAATGGAGGGCATCAACACGCATTACGACATCGATAATATCTCTAGCCGATTTGTGGAATACACTGGCCAGGTGCCCATTCACTGGTGGCGTTCTGTTTTCGGTTCTACCAATGGTTTTGCTCATGAGGGCTTCATTGATGAGGTAGCCATTCAGGCCAATGAAGATCCCTTGCAGTTCCGCATCGATCGACTAAAGTCTGAGCCGCGCTTTATAAAGGTGCTGGAAAGACTGAAGAAAGAGTCCAATTGGGAGCAAAAACTCCTTGACAATGAAGGCAAGGGAATGGCCATTGTAGAAAGCTTTGGCAGCATTGTGGCCCATGCGGTATTTCTGAAGAAAGAAAACGGCAAGGTAAGCATGCCCAAGGTAGTTTCAGTAGTGGATTGTGGTACTTACATCAACCCGAATCAGGTAGAGGCCCAGCTGGAAAGTAGCATCATCTACGGACTAACTGCGGCCATGAAGGACCCGATCACTATTAAAGACGGAGCTGCTGTTCAAGCCAACTTTGACAAGTACCGCATGCTGCGCATCAATGAGGCACCAAGAGCGGTAGAAGTACACATCATAGAGAATGATGAAAACCCCGGAGGTATGGGAGAACCCGGCTTGCCACCGATTGCTCCTGCACTTACCAATGCGGTGTATGATCTGGTAGGCAAACGCATCAGAACGCTGCCTTTCGATTTGCAGAAAATTTAATCAATTTTCGAAGAACGATGTTAGATGTACGATGTAGATATTAACACATCGTATATCTTAAACCAGGGTATAATGCCATTTAGTTAAGAGGCTGGATATTTAAACTTCTATTACGCCCCACCCCTTAAGGGTGATAAAATATCTATTACTACTCCCTTCAGGGAATTAAAGGGCGTAAATACTTAACTAAACGGCATTATCCGGGTTAAACCTTAAAACCACTGATGGATAACCCTAGCCTCTACTTTATGGGCAGCATGTACATTCTGGCAGGCCTGGCACACTTCTGGAAGCCCAAGGCTTATGTCAAGATCATGCCTCCTTACATCCCCTACCACTTGTTTATGGTGTACCTCAGTGGGGTATTTGAGGTGCTTTTTGGTGCCTTGGTGATGATTCCTGAAACCCAGACAATCGGAGCCTGGGGCATCATTGCCGTATTGGTTGGCGTCTTCCCAGCCAATATTGATATGCTGGTACGCTATAAGGGCAAAAAGACATGGTGGAAGGTCTCACTCTGGCTCCGGCTACCTATACAGCTGTGGCTCATTTACTGGGCCTGGATGTTTGTTTAGCATTGGTTGATTGGGGAACTTGGTGATTGGGTAATCAGTGAATTGGGGAAATAGTGGTTCACTCTTAGGGTTGAAGGTCAAATAGTTCTTTCATTTCTTCCTTAATAAGAGGTGCTATTTTCTCTTGTAATGATGAAAGCTTTGAAGAGCCTGCCCCGCATTATACTTCCGCTAAAGCTTCAGCGACACGCTGAGCGTAGGGCTAGGGCGCAAGGCAAGTGCGGCTGGGCGACCCAACCCAACCTTTTTATACACTCCAAGACCTTAACACTTGCCAACTTTAAAACCTCAAAACATTAACACCTTTAACTTTCGGAAATCCAGCCTTTAAGGCTTAACTTTTTCGTACCTACAAAACACACACCTAATGAACAGGAATTCTAACCGCGTTTTCGATCATGTATTCATCATTATGCTCGAAAACCAATATCGCAGCTATGTGATGGAGAATGAGTACTTCAAAGGACTCTCTCGCCAGGGCATAGACATGGCCAACTACTTTGGGGTGATGCACCCTTCGCAGACCAACTACATCTCTTCTCTGGCAGCAGAGCTTTGTAACATGACGGACGATGATCCGCCACCAAATGGCTTGCTCACTCAGGATACCATTGTAGACCTGATTGAAAAATCGCCCTATAACCTGGATTGGAGGGCTTATATGGACAGCTATATTCCACAAAATCAGGCCTGGTCGCCTACACTGCAGCCAACTGATGAGTATCCGTATGTGATTAAGCACAATGCCTTCTCCTCTTTTGCCAACATAGTGCGCAATGAAGAGCGTTGGAATAAAATACAAAACGAAGCGGCCCTGTTCTCTGATTTACTAAATGGTACCCTGCCTGCTTATAGCTGGTTTACGCCCAATATGTGGAATGATGGCCACTACGTGAATGGCACCTATCCTGATACCATTCCGGCTGACAAAGCGAAGCAACCCAAGGAGCGCGCCCCCACGCTAGTAGACCAGGCAGCCGAGTGGCTGGAAGGCTTTTTCGAAAGACTGAAATTCCCTGGCCCAAACTCGCACTTTCCACCCAACACGCTGGTGGTGGTGACTTACGATGAGGCCGATTTCGAAGCAGCTTTTGATCCGCCAAAGGATAAAAAGTACTTCTACGATGGTCCAAACCAGATTTATACCGTGCTACTGGGTGATATGATTGAGCCTGGTGGTGTGGCCTATGAAGGGTACAACCATTATAGTCTGATCAAAACCATTGAGCACAACTTTGGCCTGGGCAGCCTGGGTAAGAATGACAAAGATGCGAACTGGTTTAAGTTTCTATGGGATGAAACCTTCATTTGGGAGGCTCCGGAAGAGACACCATTGCAAACGGCAGGACAGATTGCCACTGCGGCACTAGACGATGCCCTTTATGTGGTTTATAATGCCGGAGAAGGTGAATTAAGATACAGCATGCTGGACGGAGAGTTTTGGTCTGAACCTAAAGAGGTGGGCATAACCGCTACAGGTTCAATGGCCATGGCACAGTTCAACAATCAGCTCACCCTGGCATTGATAGACGAAAATGGTGTGATTAATTGTCTCAACTATAGTATTGAGAAGGGCTGGTCTGACCAGACCGTGCTGTTTACCGAAGGTGCCACCAAGGTGACCCTGGCGGCCATCGATAATGATACTCAGCTCATGCTGGTATACACCGATGAAAAAGGCAATATGTTCTCGATGATCATGGACGACAAAGGGGCCTTTGGCGTTCCAGTAGCAGTGGGCTTTGCCACCAAGGGCGAAATGCAACTAGGTGTTTTGGGAGCTAATGTGATGCTCATGTATCAGGATGTAGAAACCAATCTGGTAATGACCTGCACCTACAACACAGCAGACTTTAATGTAGTAACCCTACAGAAAAGTCAATACAATGGCCCCTGGAGTAACACTACCAAAGACCTATGGTCGCCTAGTGTGTATCCTGTGCAACATTTTTCTACGGCAGCTTACAAAGGCACGGCCAAAGAAAAGGAGCCGGTAAGTGAGCCTTATAAAGCGAGTGGCCCGCTGGCATGTGCTACACTAGACGGTCTGCTGCACCTGGCGCACCCCGGTGTGGGCAACAACCTAATGCTCACCGAGGAGTTTTCTATACATGGCACCATGACGCCTAAAACGGCAATCTCTTATGATCCGGCTGACAATACCACTACCAACACAGGTTATGGTACGCTGGCACAGGCAGGCTGGTCGGTGCAAACGCCTATCAATGGGGCTTTTGTTTCCAAGGCATCCAGCATGTGCGCAGTGGATGGTGAAATAATCCTGCTCTATGATAATGAAGAAGGCTATCTCGACCTGGTCAGGGGTGGCTACTAAAATTTGATATTTATTTAAGAGGCGGTCTCAATAGAAAAATAAAACGTCATTGCGATGAAGATTCCTGGCAACAGCCAGGATTCGACTGAAGCAATCTCCTGTAAGTAAGTGGTCTGCTACGAGGAGATTGCTTCACTATGTTCGTAAAGACGAAATACTATTGTGACCGCCTCTTTTTTCCTCCCCCCTCCCATTATTCTTCTTAAAAACCTGATTCAGACTTTCCTGAGTTCGGTTAATGTCACCCCGCTTACCAAAGTGAAATACTAAATGTCCTTTTATTTCAATGTTGGAACTTCAATGTAGCAACACCAGTTATGGAGCCGAATTTGATTGAGAAACGAATAACAATAATCAACCATGAAGAAGATCTTATTAGGATTGGCACTGAGCCTGGGAATTGCTGCGAATGTAGCTGCACAGGACAACAAAGCAAACGTGATCAAACTGGACCAGACTGATGGCAAGTTTGTAGTAGAATCGATGACAGTAGAGGCCGGAAAATTCATTTTCGAGGTTACCAACCAAGGTGTTGACCGTGAAGTTGGATTTGTATTGGTGCCTGTGAAAAACGGCAAAGAAGGCGAGCACATCAAAACTGCTTACCTGGGCAAAACCATTGCTGACGGTGAAACTTCCAAGTCGAAAGTAGTAGACCTGAAACCAGGCACATACAGCTACTTCTGTCCATTGAACCCAACACCACACTATACGATTGTGGTAAAATAAGTCTAATCAAATTAGATGTTTAGGTGACGGCTGGTCCTTTAATGAGGGCCGGCCTTTTTTTGTACTGATTGTTATTTGGCAGATCGATGTGATAACAATAACTTGGGTATATGAAGGTTCAGGAACAGCTCACCCAAGGCAACTATGAGAATGAAAGGCATCGGTTGCGTGTGAACCTGCTCTACAGCTCTTACTGGCTGGGCGATCGCATTTCTGAATTTCTCAAGCCTTATGACCTTACCCAGCAGCAGTTCAACATCCTGCGCATTCTCAGGGGCCAACACCCGGACCCCATCAGCACCAAGGAATTACGTGAGCGAATGATCATCAACAATTCTGACACCTCAAGGCTCATAGACAGGTTGATTGAAAAAGGTCTGGCATGGAAACGACCCTGCCCTCATGACGGACGCCTTATTCAAGCCTTTATTTCGGAGGGTGGACAAAAACTACTGAAACAGATTGACGGCAACATTGTCGACCTGGATGCGGCCATGGAAAACCTTAGTGATAAAGAAGCCCTGGTTCTGAATCAGCTACTGAACAAAATGCGGTACAACAAGGAATGATTGACAGCTGCAAGGCCCTATTTCAATTCTTTACTTATTGATCGATCTTAGCACCGGAATTATCTACTGCCGCCAGCCGCTGACCTTCAAGCCATTGCAGCATCAGCAGGTATTCGTCTAAACCCTGCTGTGATATGCCTATTTCAGACTTTTGAACTTTGGCCTTGTCTTTATCATATGCCTTCAATAGTAAGGCCTGCTGCTCTAATTGAGCAGCCCTCAGTTTGGCGAGTGTTTTCAGTACAGGCCAGTTATCTGCCTCTTCTGATTGGGTAAAAAAGGCCACATTTACAGATGATTGTGCTCCCTTTTGCTGATAGGACGCAAGCTGACTTAGATTCTGGTTTTTCCTCTCTATTCTCTGTGAACCCCAACCTTTTGTCAATTCAGCGGATGCTGGATAATCTGACAGCAAGAAGCCCTCTGTAAATAATAGCGGTGAACTCAATAAAGCTCCCAGGCAGAGTTGATTATTTGATTGCATGGCCTCAGTTACCAAAGCAGCCCCACTTCCCTGCGCACGGATAAACAACTTGCTTGCGTCTCCAAAACCACTGGACTTTACAGCCTTAACCATCTGCACCAGCTTATCTACTGTTTTGAGTTTTTGTTGAGCACTGCCTTTCAAAAGCCAGGCTGGGTCAGGTTCCGAGGCCTCCTTCAAATTGATAAAGGCAAAGACAAACCCGCGCTCCATCATGGGGATGATAGAAGCATCGAATGGCCGCTGTAGTCCCATTTTTTCTCCATCATCAATCGTAAGGATGATTGGTCTCTTTTTAAGTGATTTCGATTTAGTTTCACCCAGGAAAATCAAGGTGATGCGGTCAGGTATAAGGCCTTCATTGACGCTGATGGTTTGCACATTGTATTGCTTTCTATTCTTCAGCAGCTTCCTGAATCCCTTTCTGTCAGTGAATTCAGCCCAATTCTTATACTCACGATCTTCCACTGTATCGGCCTTGAGAAAACGGTTTTTGGCCACCTTGAAGTCAAGCTGCATGTCTCTAATCACCTTACCGAATGGCTTGAAGTAGTCATGGGTATAAGCGAGTTCCTGCTTTTGGTATTGGACTAGTTCTGAGGCGAACTCTTGCTGGTGGATCCATTTATAGCCATCGGAGCCGGTAGTTTCACGCCTGGCCACTGGCGGCTGAAACTGTAGCTGCCGCGTTCCCTGCAAGGCAAACTGCGCCTCCAGATTCATTTCATCTTCCATGTGCCTTCTTATAGAATCGCTGATCTGCGACTCAGGCGTGGTTGACTCATACTTTTTCCAGAAAGAGGCATTGTAAGGTGTGTGATATTCTTGCAGGAACAACTGATTCCTGTTCTCAAACTCTTTGTTTTTTGCCAGCTCAACAGTCACTTTCGGGTCAGTAACTACCAACTCTGTTCTGGCCGCATAGGGCGTGATTTTCTCCGTGTCACTTTTAGGCAATAGAAATCGGTCTATCCGCTGTATGCGTTCTACCTGCCAACCCCACTCCTGTTCTGCATAGTCTACATCTACACTGTAGCCATAGTGAATGATGTCATCCATACCCAAACTGCAAATGTGCGGCCGGTACTTGGGGCCCACCTCATAGTGCAGGTTCTTGATCACGTAAGTTTCCGGGTCTATCTGCATACTACCAATGAAAATGTGCTTCCTGATTTTGCCCCCTGTGATGTTCCGTTCTCCTTCAAGTTTAGTGGCTTCCTTTTTTGGTCTGAACCTTAACAGATAGTCCCAATCGCCATTTCCCAGGTCAATTTCTGCCAGCTCATAAAAATAATCGTCATAGGCCCGCTTGTAGATAAAGTGTCTCAGGTACTTTACCAGGTCTTTGCTAAGCGTTGCCAGGGGGCCAGCCTCTATATTTGGTCTGAAGTTTTCACGCGAATGGTTCAAACTGGCCCTGGCCTCATGGACCAAGACGCGATCATTCTTTTGTGTGCGGTGGCCAAAGTGATCGTGAAGCCGGTCACCAATTCTATAAATGCCCTTGTAGCCTCCCAGCCAGGAGCCTACTCTTTCAAGGGTTCTACCTCCGAAATTTTCGCGATCATAGTTTTCACCATCATAGCCTGTTTGGTCGAAAGTAACGGCAGCATCCGCAAACTTTATGACTGCGCCATTTTCGGTAACCGTTTCCCGGTAATAGGCCTTAAAAGCATGCTGCTGATTGATATAATTCTCGGGAATGCGTTTCACAGCCCTTTTCAGCACCTCTTTTCCCGTGAGTAGTTTATCGCTCACTACGGTGACGCCCGGTAACTTCCTTACATCTTCGCTTAACAAAATGGCTTTGTCCTCCATAGCCAGGAATTCGGAAACGGGCATTTCGAAACTGTAATAACCCACGCTTGAAACCTGTAGTGTGCCTTTGGCATATTTGGAAGAGAGCCAAAAAGAGAACTTGCCTTTCAGGTTGGTAATGGTGCCTTCCGGTACCTCTTTCAAACGGACGGTTGCATAGGGCAAAGCCTCGCGCGTTTTGTCATCTAGCACCGTGCCCGACAGTTGTACAAATGACTGACTTGACAAGGAATGGGCAAAGGCTGTGAATAGGATGACTAACAACAGTGTGTACCTGATAGATCGTTGCATTTTGAATTGTGTATTGACCATTTGAAATCTAACAGATAAATAGGGCGATCGCGGTAGGATGCTTTCAATTTCGGTTGAACTGCACAGTTTTTAAGAATGAAACGACATGAATTAATGTTCATATACTGACGCAAAGATGCTATACAGTATCGAATTGAGCACAACGGCCGCAGAGACTGCCACCATCAGCAGAGATAAATACCCAAAGACAAAGCCCGGGGCGTTAGGGAAACCAACTAAAAAAATCATACTGAGCAGCGTCAGTATTCTTAGCGACTCAAGCCAAATAGCCCATCTTGTTCGCATCAGCAGCATGGACAGAGTCAATACCGACATTAGAGCAAACAGGCTCAATTGGAGCGTCACGGCTGGACTCATCTTTTGTGGAAAGGCGTAGGCCAGCCAAAAAACGGACAACAGAAAGGCTCCATGAGCAAGCACATAAAACCCCCAGCCTTTTTTAAAGTTTTGTAGCCAATTCATCACATTCAGTTTTTTAATAGATGAATCGTTGAATAGCAGCACACAGATGCCCTAAGAGCCGTATTTCTACATGAACTGATGGAAATACTGGAACGAACCACTGCTTTGCAGCTACTTTCGAATAAAAATGATGGCTAGTTCGGGCTGGTAATGAACGTTGTCGCCTCCATCATTGTTAACAGTTTTTGCCCGGAACGGGCCTGGCCATCTTACCCATACAAATTGAACCTAAAGAACCCTCTTCTTGTCAAGATCACCATTCTGCTATGTAGCATGATGACCGTGATGGCTGGAGCAACCATTGCGCCTTCGCTACCGGCAATGACTGCTGCCTTTCCTGACAATCCAGCGGCCGAAACTTTGGTGAAATTGGTGCTGACCATACCGGGTTTGTTCATTGCTATGTCTTCTCCTGTTTCTGGTTGGATCATCGACCGTTTTGGGCGCATCAAGCTACTCATTGTCTCTCTGCTGCTCTATGCCGCTGCGGGTACTTCTGGATTGTACCTCAACACGCTTGTTGAAATTATTATAGGACGGGTTTTTCTAGGCTTAGCCGTAGGCGGGATCATGACTGTGGCTGTTACCCTTATTGGTGATTATTTTGATGGAGCTGAAAGGCAAAAATTTCTGGGTATTCAGGCCAGTATCATGTCACTGTCGGGTACGATATTTATCTCGGCCGGAGGTGCCCTGGCCGATGTTGGATGGCGCTACCCCTTTGGCATCTATGGCATGGCCATATTGGCCGTACCCCTGGTACTCATCTATTTGAAAGAACCACCCAAGGCTGAAATCTCTTTAACCGCAAATAAACCTGCTGAGAAGATTCCTAAGCTCACATGGACCATTTACATCCTTTCATTTCTGGGCATGACGGTTTTTTACATGGTACCCGTTCAGATTCCATTTCTGATCAAGCAAATCTCCAATGTAGGCAATGCTGAAGCAGGATATGCTCTGGCTACTTCTATGCTCATTGCTGCCTTGGCTGCAGTCAATTATCCCAGAATCAAAAGGGTATTAACTCACTATCAAATTTATGGCATTTCGTTTTTGCTTATGGGCCTGGGCTATGCCATGATCTACTGGGCCAATAGCTATGCAGCAGTTTACCCTGGCCTGATTGTGAGTGGAGCCGGAGCAGGCTTGATCATGCCCAACTCTAATTTGTGCCTGGTTACCATGGCACCTGTGGCATTGCGTGGGCGTATTTTAGGCCTGCTGTCCAGCTTTATATTCATTGGTCAATTTGCTTCACCTCTGCTCCTTCAGCCCTTGGTCAATGCATCATCCATCCGCGATGGGTTCCTTTATTTAGGCTTGACTATGGCTTTTATAGCCATCATCTCATTGATACGAAACAGAAGGTTGGTGCCTGTAAAAGCAGCCTGATTTGCCCGGCTAGCTCAGAGGTTTGTTGGTCAACTGAAGCAGGGTGATTTCCGGATAAATACCTATGCGGCCAGGGAAGCCTAAAAATCCAAAGCCCCGATTGACATAGAGGTATTGGTTTTGTTCCTGATACAGGTCGGCCCATTGCTTGTACATCCACTTTGAGGGGCTCCAACGCCAATCGCCAATTTCTACACCCAGCTGCATGCCATGGGTGTGGCCAGCAAACATAAGGTCGATGTCGGAAAAGCCAGGGCGCACCACACTGTCCCAGTGGCTGGGGTCGTGTGACAGTAGTAGCTTCACATCTGCTTCAGTATTGAGGTGCGCTTCGTCCAACTTGCCATATTTCGCAAAGCGACCAGCTCCCCAGTTTTCAACTCCCAAGACAGCTATACTGCCATTGGCCTGGTCAAGATTGATGTGCTCATTCTGTAGCAATCGCCAGCCCAGGCGCTTATGCACCTCAATCATGTCTTGCAGGTTCTTGCGTTTGGCGGCAGCAGAAGACCAAGACTTATAATCACCATAATCGTGATTGCCCAGGGTAGAATAGACACCCAGGTCAGCTTTAATGCCTGAGAAGATATCGAAGTACTCTTTTACCTCTTTGGTTTCGTTGTTCACCAGGTCACCGGTAAAGAAGATAACATCAGGCTTTTCGCGCATAAGCATATCTATGCCTCCCTGCACTGCTTTTTTGTCGAAGAAGCTCCCACTGTGGATATCAGACAATTGGCCAATGGTGATACCATCGAAAGAGGATGGCAGATTGGGCAGATATAATTTTCTACGCCTTATCCGGTAGTCATAGGCTCCGGACACAATGCCAAAGCTCATGGTGGCAATGGGCAATGTGGCAGCAACCACAGCCGTACGGGCAAGGAACTGTGAGCGAGGAATGCGTTTACCTACCTGCTTTTCTTTTTGCCTGCGCACTTTCTTCCGGTCAAAAAACCATTTGATCACGCGCCTAAAGTCATCGATAAAGGTAATGATCATGGCCACTAGCTTGGCCGTATAGGTCATGAATATGATGGTGATGTAAAAACTAAAACTAACGGTGCCGGTTTGAAGAAAACTGACATAGATGACGAGCCCAAATGACAGTGTGGCTTGAATGACATAGGCCAGTCTGACAGCTTTGGCAAATCGTTTAGACTTTTTGGCAATGAGCGTTTTGGTGGCCTGAAAGGCATACCACTCAATCCATAAAAGTAAAATCAATATCAGAAGGAATGTTCCGTTCATCTGCTACTTATATCAACCGCATGGGGTGTAGAAGGGTTCAAATTAAAGGGGCACAAAAAAAGGAACCCCCCGGACTAGCGGGGGGTTCACCAAATCAACCTTAACTATGATGTCCCCCTTTCGGGGAACTTATCACCACGTTATCTTTAGTTACAAACATCAGGCCAAAACTTCTTTTGGCTCACCTGTTTGTTCTGACATATCAATTAATTTGACGTCTCCACGCCATTTTGCAATCTTATACATTAGCTTATCAGCCAACAGGTACATGGTAGGTACGATGATTAGGGTAAGGAAGGTTGCGAATGTTAGACCAAAAATGATGGTCCACGACATTGGCCCCCAGAAAATCACATTATCACCCCCTACATAGTAGTCGGCATTGTAAGATGTGAATGCCCCAATGAAGTCGATGTTCAAACCTACTGCCAGAGGTACCAGCCCTAAAATGGTGGTGATGGCCGTGAGCAGTACGGGTCGCAACCTGGTCTTACCTGCAACAATGATTGAGTTCAAAACCTCATCCATTGGCAGTCTGGCGTCTTCTTCCAGCCCCAGTTCTCTCCTTCTCCTCTTTCTGGTCAGCTCAATAAAGTCAATCAGTACAATCGCGTTGTTCACCACAATACCCGCCAGTGCAATGATACCTATCATAGTCATGATCACGATGAATTCCATATCGAAGATCACCAGGCCAAGAAATACACCAATGGTACTCAGCAGCACTGAGAACATGATGATGAATGGCGCGGTAATTTTATTGAATTGCGACACGATGATGAGGAAGATACTGAACACTGCAATGGCCAGCGCCATAGAAAGGAAGGCCATGTTTTCTGCCATTTCTTCCTGCTCCCCTGTAAAGGCGTAGTTATAGCCTGCTGGCATGTCATAGTCAGCCATCAAGAGTTTCAACTGATCGTTGATCTGGGTAGGGTTATAACCAGCCAGAACATTTGAGCTCAGGGTTACCATGCGCTCCAGGTCCTTTCTTTTGATAGAACCATAAGTAGAGCTGTAACGAATATCGGCTACTGAAGAAATAGGCACC